>Ga0114129_10010612_pt1 | contig 13136 bp, 12 predicted proteins | sample RhiMetdeltSRZDD1_FD_80071 | JGI IMG/M metagenome (GOLD analysis project Ga0114129, IMG submission 80071) | Populus rhizosphere microbial communities from Tennessee, USA - Rhizosphere MetaG P. deltoides SRZDD1 (version 2) (version 2) | ecosystem: Host-associated > Plants > Roots > Rhizosphere >...
GAGCCGGGCCGGGTCGGCCCAGCCCGCGTCGAGGGCCTCGACCAGCACCTCGCGGGCGGCCGGATGCAGCGGCTCGGACGACGCCGCGTCCAGGTAAGCGCGCGCCGGCCGGCGGGACTCGCGAGCGGACAGTCGGGGGGACGGTCCGGAGTCGGTCACATCCGCAACGGTACGACCGCCGGATCCCGTGCGGACATCCCGCCACCTGCGCGCAGTTCGGGCCACCTGGTCCAGTAGTGTTTGGTCGTCAGTCTCACCCGGGAAGAAAGGCGCCCCGTGACACACCCGGTGAAGCGTCGTCTCACCGCCCTGGCGGGCGTGGCGGGCGGCGTACTCCTGCTGTCGGGTTGCTCCGGCGAAACGGTTGAGCAGTGGAAGCGCCTCGGCCTGCCAGAGGGCGCCTCCGACCGGACCGACGCGATCGAGAGCCTGTGGGTCGGCGCCTGGACCGCGGCTCTGATCATCGGTGCCCTGGTGTGGGGCCTGATCCTGTGGGCCGTGGTGCGGTACCGCCGCCGCGACGAGGACGCGCCCAAGCAGGTGCGATACAACCTGCCGCTCGAGGCGCTCTACACGCTGGCGCCGTTCGCGATCATCGGTGCGCTGTTCTTCTACACCGAGACGACCAACGACGAGGTGACCGCTTCGTCGGGCGACCCGTCGCACACGGTCCACGTGGTAGGCCAGCAGTGGCAGTGGACCTTCAACTACTCCGACCAGGTGCCGGGCGAGGCGGAGGCCGGTGTCTGGGAGACCGGCACGCTGGAGGACCCGGCCGAGCTGTGGCTGCCCGTCGATGAGGTGGTCAAGTTCGAGCTGACCTCGCCGGACGTGATCCACTCGTTCTGGGTGCCCGCGTTCTACTTCAAGAAGGACGTGATCCCGGGCCGGCCCAACTCGTTCGAGCTCACGCCCACCAGGACCGGGACGTTCGCCGGCAAGTGCGCAGAGCTGTGCGGGCTGTACCACTCCCGGATGACGTTCAGTGTCAGGGTCGTCAGCAAGGCCGAGTACGACGCGCACCTGAAGGAGCTGGCCGAGAAGGGCCAGACCGGTGTCGCGGTCGGCGGTGAGGACGCGACGACGATCAGCGGCCGCGGCGAAGGCCAGACGGAGGGCGAGAAGTGACCGACTACGCCGAACGTACGGCGATCCCGACGACGACCGCAGTCCCGCGCCGGCGCACCAAGGGCCAGATCGCCGTCAAGTGGCTGACGACGACCGACCACAAGCTGATCGGTCACCTCTACCTGATCGCGTCGTTCGCGTTCTTCCTGATCGGCGGCGTGATGGCGCTGATCATCCGCGCCGAGCTGGCTCAGCCCGAGCTGCAGATCGTGAACGAGGAGGTCTACAACCAGCTGTTCACGATGCACGGCACGATCATGCTGCTTCTGTTCGCGACCCCGCTGTTCGTCGGCTTCGCGAACGAGATCATGCCGCTGCAGATCGGCGCCCCGGACGTGGCGTTCCCGCGGCTGAACATGCTCAGCTTCTGGTTGTTCGTGTTCGGCGGCCTGATCGCGTTCAGCGGGTTCTTCACCCCGGGCGGCGCCGCCGACTTCGGCTGGTTCGCCTATACACCGCTCTCGAACGAGGTGCGTTCGCCGGGCGTCGGTGGTGACCTGTGGGTGATGGGCCTGTGGATGGCCGGTCTGGGCACCATCCTCGGTGCGGTCAACTTCGTCACCACGATCATCACGATGCGCGCACCCGGGATGACGATGTTCCGGATGCCGATCTTCACCTGGAACATTCTGGTCACGTCGATCCTGGTGCTGATCGCCTTCCCGATCCTGGCCGGCACGCTGCTGATGCTGGAGGCGGACCGGGCCCTGGGGGCACATGTCTTCGATGCCGCGAACGGTGGGCCGATCTTGTGGCAGCACCTGTTCTGGTTCTTCGGTCATCCCGAGGTGTACATCATCGCGTTGCCGTTCTTCGGCATCATCACCGAGGTGCTGCCGGTGTTCAGCCGTAAGCCGATCTTCGGCTACATCGGCCTGGTCGCGGCCACGCTCGGCATAGGCGTGCTGTCGGTCGCGGTGTGGGCGCACCACATGTTCGTCACCGGTGCGGTGAACCTGCCGTTCTTCTCGTTCATGACGTTCTTGATCGCGGTGCCGACCGGGGTGAAGTTCTTCAACTGGATCGGCACCATGTGGGGCGGCTCGCTCTCGTTCGACACGCCGATGCTGTGGTCGATCGGCTTCCTCACCACGTTCCTGTTCGGCGGCCTGACCGGCGTCATCCTGGCGTCGCCGGCGCTGGACTACCAGCTGTCCGACTCGTACTTCGTGGTGGCGCACTTCCACTACGTGGTGTTCGGCACGGTGGTGTTCGCGATGTTCGCCGGGTTCTACTTCTGGTGGCCGAAGTTCACCGGGCGGATGCTCGACGAGCGGCTCGGCAAGCTGCACTTCTGGCTGCTGTTCATCGGGTTCCACACCACGTTCCTGGTGCAGCACTGGCTCGGCGTCGAAGGTATGCCGCGCCGCTACGCGACGTACAGTGCGAACGAGGGCTGGACCTCGCTCAACCAGGTCTCGAGCGTCGGAGCATTCCTGCTCGGCGCCTCGACGCTGCCCTTCCTCTACAACGTGTACAAGTCGCGCAAAGCGCCGCTGGTCGGCGTCGACGACCCGTGGGGCTGGGGCCGGTCGCTGGAGTGGGCGACCTCCTCGCCGCCGCCGCGGCACAACTTCGAGAAGCTGCCGCGGATCCGGTCGGAGAGCCCGGCGTTCGACCTGCACCATCCGGAGATCGCGATGGCGGAGTACCCGGACAGCAGGGCGTACAGCGGCAACCTGCTGGACGCCGGTGAGGACCGTGGCAGGCAGGAGCATCTCGAGCGGCAAGGCGGCGGTACCGCGACGGTGGCACGCGAGGACGACGGCACGCAGGGCCGGGACGGGGAGGACAAGGCGTGAAGGTCGAGGCCTGGATCTTCGGGATCGTGACGCTGTTCATGCTCGTCGTCGCACCGGTGTACTGGTTCATGTCTGAGGATCCGACGGGCACCACCGCCCTGATCATGACGTTCCTCCTCGCTCTGCTGGTGTCGTTCTACCTGGGCGTCACCGGCCGCCGGATGGACCCGCGACCCGAGGACCGTAAGGAAGCCGAGATTGTCGAGGGTGCCGGTGAGCTCGGCTTCTTCCCGCCGTACTCCTGGTGGCCGCTGTGGTGCGGGCTCACGCTGGCGGTCTGCGTGCTGGGCGTGGTGTTCGGCTGGTGGCTGTTCATCATCGGCGTCGCCGTCGGCATCGTGACGCTGTCCGGCTTCATCTTCGAGTACTACCGCGGAGATCACGCGCACTGATCCGTTGAACGGCTGCTGCCAACCACAGGTCTGTTTCGATCGTCTTACAACGAGAGTCGTTCACCAGCCGCGCACCGCGGGTGGGTTAGCCTGACCCGGCGAAACATCGCATCACCAGGGGAGCGTGGGTCGATGTCCCGTCCGAAAAGACGCCTTGTCGTGGCGTTGTGCGCCGTGGCCCTGCTGGGCACCGCGTGCTCGTCCGGTGAGGCGTCTCCGGGGACGGCGAGCAGTCCCAGCGACTCCGTGCAGCCGGGCGGTACGACGAGCGAGTCGCCCTCCGCTACACCGACCGGGCCCGCCGTGGTCGCGATCAAGCCCGCGAACAAGTCCGAGCAGGTCCGCCCGGACCAGCCGGTGACCGTGACGGTTGCCTCCGGCACCATCACCGGAATCAAGGTCGAAGGTCCCGACGACAGCGTGCTCGAGGGCAGCTTCAACGCCGACCGGACCGAGTGGACCGGCTTGCCGCAGCTCAAGCCGGGCGCCGAGTACGACGTCACCGGTACTGCGCGCGGCGCCGACGGCAAGACGGTCAAGATCGCCTCCAGCTTCAGCACCCTGAGCGCGGACCGGCGGCTGAAGGCATCCGTGTCGCCGATCGCAGGCATGACCGTCGGCGTCGCGATGCCGATCCAGGTGTTCTGGAACCACCCGGTCAAGGACAAGGCCGCCGTCGAGCGCCGGCTCACGGTCACCACCCCTGTCCCCGTCGAGGGCAGCTGGCACTGGATCAACGACAAGCAGGTCAACTTCCGCCCGAGGAACCTGTGGCCGGAGAACACCAAGGTCACCGTCGACATCGAAACCCAGGGCGTGGAGGCCGGCGACGATCTCTGGGGCTGGGCGAACCGGCACATCGAGTTCACCATCGGCAAGTCCGTGGTGTCCCGCGTCGACGTCACCAAGCACGTAATGACGGTCATCATCAGCGGCAAGGTGGCCCGCCGGGTCCCGGTCACCGCGGGCAAGGACGGCTTCACCACCCGCAGCGGCAACAAGGTCATCATGGAGAAGTACCCGATCAAGCGCATGGACGCCCGTACGGTCGGCATCCAGCCCGACGACCCGGAGTACTACGACATCCGCGACGTGCGCTACGCCCACCGCGTGACCAGCTCCGGCGAGTTCGTGCACGGCGCCCCATGGTCCAGTGGCAGCCAGGGCCGCGAGAACGTCAGCCACGGCTGTGTCGGCATGAGCCTGCAGAACGCCGCCTGGTACTACGCGCAGACCCACATCGGCGACCCCGTCGTCGTCACCGGCACGAAGCGTCACATGGAGCCCGGTAACGGCTGGACCGACTGGAACATCAGCTACGAGCTGTACAAGCAAGGCTCGGCCCTCCCATAGCCCGCCGTTGCCAGGTCCGACCATCCGCGCGGGTGGATGGTCGGACCGGGTTCGCCCGGAGCAGCTATCTGGTGACGCCGCACAGGCAAGGACATGTGCTCGGTCACCACAACCCCGCTCTCCGGCACGTCCAGCGCCTGAGCCTCGGTCGCCAGCTCGACGCTGGCTCCGAGGGCGACGTGCGGTCTGCGGGTGCGGTAGGCGTCGGCGGGCATGAGAGGGCGAGCCTCGCCTATCCGCATCGCCGCGGCGGACGCGCCACTTATCCACAGCGGCGCGACAAACGACCGATGATGAGGGGGGAGGAGGGGAGTGGAGGGTCAGGCGGACCGGTGGCGGTGGGAAAGGGATGGGCCCCGGCGAGGGTTCGCCGGGGCCCAGGTGGTGTTGTGATCAGTGGTCGCGGCCGCTGCCCGCCTCGACCTCGCGGGTGGTGGTGTCCAGCTGCTCGTCGCCGGTGACGTCCTCGACAGCGTGGTGACCGTCGTCGTGGGCGTGCTCGGCGTGCGCGCGGGCCTCCTCGAGCTCGTGCCGGGTTGGCTTGAGGACGTTGTCCGCGTAGTAGAACTCGGACATCTTGACCCGCAGCTTCCGCAGCGCCCGGCGTGGCGCGGCGACGCCGTTCTCGTCGGTCTCCGGTCCCAGCTCCTGCGGTACCTGGTTCTCGTGCAGGGTGAGCGTGTAGGTCTCGAACTTGTCGATCGGCGCGTGCTTCTCGTAGTACCCGCCGTCGGGGGTACGGACGATGACACCGGTCTCCAGGCCGTGCAACAGCCGCTCGATGTCGGCGCGTTGCAGTGCGATGCAGATCCGCCGGGTGACCCAGAACGCCAGGACCGGCCCGACGAACACCAGCACCCTGAGCACATAGGTGACGTTGTTCAGCGAGATACCGAAGTGGGTCGCTATCAGGTCGTTGCCGCCGGCGAGCCAGAGCACGCCGTAGAACGTCATGAACGCGACGCCGACACCGGTCCGGGTCGGCTGGTTGCGCGGCCGGTCCAGCAGGTGGTGCTCACGTTTGTCGCCGGTGACCCACTGTTCGATGAACGGGTACAGCGCGACCAGGGTGACGAACGCGGGTGGCACCAGCAGCGCCGGGATGATCAGGTTCCAGCTGAGTGTGACGCCGAGTATCTGGGTCTCGAAGCCCGGCATCAGACGCACTGATCCCTCGAGCCAGCCCATGTACCAGTCCGGCTGTGAGCCGGCCGTCACTTCGGCAGGGTTGTACGGCCCGTACAGCCAGACCGGGTTGATCTGCAGCAGCGCACCCATCAGCGCGGTCACGCCGAACACCACGAAGAAGAAGCCGCCGGCCTTGGCCGTGTACACCGGGTATAACGGGTAGCCGACCACGTTCCTGTTGGTCCGGCCGGGTCCGGGGTACTGGGTGTGCCGGTAGTACACGACCAGGATCAGGTGCACTGTCACCAGGGCCAGGATCAGTCCCGGGATCAGCAAGACGTGCACGATGAAGAACCGGGGCACCATGTCGTTGCCCGGGAACTCGCCGCCGAATATGAAGAACGAGAGCCACGTCCCGATCACCGGACTGGCCTGGATCATGCCCTGGGTTATTCGCAGGCCGGTGCCTGACAGCAGGTCGTCGGGCAGGCCGTAGCCGATGAATCCCTCGATGATGCCGAGGAACAGCATCCCGAATCCGATCAGCCAGTTGAACTCGCGCGGCTTGCGGAACGCCCCGGTGAAGAAGATCCGGAGCATGTGCACCATCATCGCGGCGACGAACAGGATCGCGGCCCAGTGGTGGACCTGGCGCATCAGCAGGCCACCGCGGACGTCGAACGAGAGGTCCAGCGTCGACGCGTACGCCTCGGACATGTGCAGGCCGCGGAGCAGCTCGTAGGAGCCCTGGTACTCGACCTCGGTCATCGACGGCTTGAACCAGAAGGTCAGGAACGTGCCGGTGAGGATCAGGACGATGAAGCTGTACAGCGCGATCTCGCCGAGCAGGAACGACCAGTGGTCCGGGAAGACCTTGCGCAGCGCGTGCCGGAAGAATGGCTTGCCGATCCCGACCCGGTCGTCGATGTACTGAACCGGTGGTGCGAACTTCGTGGCCATCAGCGCGTCACCCTCGTTCCCCTCGTTCCCAGAAGCTCGGTCCGACCGGCTCGTGGAAGCCGCTCTGCGCTGCCAGGTACCCCTCCGAGTCAACCATGATCGGCAGCTGGGGCAAGGGTCGCGCAGCCGGACCGAACAAGACCTTGGCGTTGTCCGCCAGGTCGAACGTCGACTGGTGGCACGGGCAGAGCACGTGGTGCGTGACCTGCTCGTACAGCGAGATCGGGCACCCGACATGGGTGCAGATCTTCGAGTAGCACAGGATCCCGTCGACGCCCCAGTTCTCCCGGCCGGGCAGTGGCGTGATCTGGTCCGGGCGGATCCGGACCAGAATCACCGCGGCCTTGGCCTTGGCGTTGAGGTACTCCGTGTGGTCCTCCTCCGCCAGCTCCTGGAGATTCGCCGGCAGTCCGTTCACCAGCTGGCCGATCACCATGTCGGAGGGCCTGAGCGGCCGCAGCGTCACGTCGTTCACGACCCGGATGCCCTCGGTCCAGACCGTCTCGAACAGCCTCCGTCCGGGGGGCGGGCCGAGGTCGGCGAGCATGATGATCGGCGGGATGCCGAGCACGCCCAGCGCGCCGATCAGCGAGCGCCGGATCAGCTTGCGCCGGGTGAAGCCGGACTCGGCTGTACCGGCGTTGAACTCCTTGAGCATCTCGGCCTGGTCCGCTTCGGAGGTGTGCACCGGGTTGCGGTGCTCGACGATCTCCTTGTCCACCATCAGCTTCTTCGCCCACTGGATCGCGCCGGCTCCGATCAGGAACAGCGCGAGGCCGAGGGTCATGCCGAGCGTCAGGTTCAGCGCGTTGGTGCGCAGTGGGCCGATCCAGACGACTGTGTCCTTGTCGATCGCGAAGTAGGCGACCACGAAGGCGATCGTGAGCAGCGTGGCCAGGCCGAACATGGTCGCGACCTGGCGCTCTACCCGGGTCGCGGCGTCCGGGTCGATATCGGTGATCCGGTCCTCGTGCGGCTCCAGGCCGGGGTCGGCAACGGGATCGCCGGCCGGGTCTGCCAGGACCAGGTCGCCGCCGTAACCGTCGTCCTCGCCGTGCGCGTCCGGCTTGGCCGGCAGCCTGTCGTCACTCACTGTGAGACCTCCCCGCCTTCACGCCCTTGGCGCCGATCCACACGGCAACGGCGACCAGTGCGCCGATGCCGAACAGCCAGCCCCACAAGCCCTCGGACACGGGACCGAGCCGGCCCAGGCTGAAGCCGCCCGGGTCGCTCTGCTCCTCCATGCCCTTGATGTACGCGATGATGTCGTGCTTGTCCTGCGGGGTGAGCACCTGGTCGGAGAACACCGGCATCTGCTGCGGACCGGTGAGCATCGCCTCGTAGATGTGCTTCGGGTCCACGCCCATCAGCGTCGGCGCGTATCGCCCCTGCGGCAGCGCACCACCCTGCCCGGCGAAGTTGTGGCACGCCGTGCAGTTCGTCCGGAACAGCTCGCCGCCGCGGGTGATCTGCTCCTCGGTGGCGTTGCTGACGTCGTACACCTCCTCGGGCGGGATCGGCGCGCCGGGACCGAGAGAGGCGATGTACGCCGCGAGCGCCGCCGTCTCCTCCTCGTTGAGCACCGGGTCCTTGCGCGGGACCTGGGCGCCGGTCTGCATCGCCGGCATCCGGCCGGTGCCGACCTGGAAGTCGACCGCCGCGGCGCCGACACCGATCAGTGACGGACCGGCCATCCTGCCCTCACCGTCGGTACCGCCTTCGGCGTTCAGGCCGTGGCAGCTGGCGCAGTTCACCGCGAAGAGCTTCTTACCCTCCTCGATCTGCTGCGACTGTGCCGCGTCGTCGGCGACCGCCGAGTTCCCGGGCACGACCGCGGTGTAGAGGCCACCGACCGCGAGCAGGCCGAGCAGGAGCATGACGGGGCCGGCGAAGCGGTGCCGTCGTCGGCGGGACAGACGGCTCACAACCGAGAAGCGCACTGGGGAGTCTCCGTCTCTCACTTGAGCAGGTAGATGGTTGCGAACAGGGCGATCCAGACCACATCGACGAAGTGCCAGTAGTACGACACCACGATCGATGTCACCGCCTGCTCGTGGGTGAACCTTCGAGCCATATAGGTCCTGGCGAGGACGTAGACGAACGCGATCAGGCCGCCGGTGACGTGCAGGCCGTGGAACCCGGTGGTCAGGAAGAAGACCGAGCCGTACGGCGAGGACGAGATGGTCAGGCCCTCGCGCGTCAGCTCGACGTACTCGGTCACCTGGCCGGCGATGAAGATCGCGCCCATCACGTAGGTGAGGATGAACCACTCGCGCATGCCCCAGCCGCGGACGTTCATCAGCGAGCCGCTGCGCCCGACCTTGCCGTGCTCGGCAGCGAACACGCCGGCCTGGCAGGTGAACGAGGACGCGACCAGGACGAAGGTGTTCACCGACGCGAACGGAATGTTCAGCAGCTCGGTCGAGGACTCCCACAGACCGGAGCCGCTGGCGTTCGTCACCGAGCGGATCGTGAAGTACGCCGCGAACAGCGCGGCGAAGAACATCAGCTCACTGGACAGCCAGACGATCGTGCCGACACTGACCATGCTCGGCCGGTCGGGATGTCCGTGTTCGCGGGACGCGGGAATCGCGGTTGCGGTGGCCACCCGGTCATTATGTCGGTCGCTGGTCCAAGTGCGAGCCCGACCCCCCGCCTGATTCATGATTCGTCAGCCTAGGCTGGCGACGTGCTCCCCGAGGTGCTCGGAATCCATGCCCAGCCGGGCGACCAGATCGAGCCGCTGACGGCGGGCCGGCTGCTGACCGGGTGGTCGCTCGAGCCGGTGCTGCTGGCGGTGATCCTGGCCGTCGGCGCGCTCTACCTGTACGGCGTGCACCGGCTGCGCAGGCGTGGCGACTCCTGGTCGCGATGGCGCACGATCTCGTTCTGCGGCGTGGGCCTCGGCAGTGCCGTCGTGGCGACCCAGTCGGCGCTCGGCGCCTACGACACGGTGCTGATCAGCGTGCACATGGCGCAGCACATGATCCTGACGATGCTGACACCGCTGGGCTGCGCGATGGGCGCCCCGGTGACGCTGGCGCTGCGCACCCTGCCGGGCCGCCCGCGCAAGGCGCTGCTGGCCGCGCTGCACTCCAGGCTGGCGAAGGTGCTGTGCTTCCCGCTGGTCGGTTTCACACTCTTCGTGCTGAGCCCGTGGGCGCTGTACTTCAGCGGCTGGTACGACGCCACGCTGCGCAACGACTTACTGCATGATCTGCTGCATCTGCACTTCGTTCTGGTCGGCGCGTTGTTCTTCTGGCCACTGCTCGGGCTCGACCCGGTACCCGGCCGGGTGATCTACCCGTTCCGGCTGATCCTGATCTTCCTGACGCTGCCGTTCCACGCGTTCCTCGGGATCACGATCATGTCCGCGAGCAGCCTGATCGCGGAGGACTGGTACACGAGCTTCGGCCGGTCCTGGAAGCCGAGCCCGATCGACGACCAGTACCTGGCCGGCGGGCTGCTGTGGGGCGCCGGCGACCTTGTCGGGCTGCTGTTCTTCGCGGTGCTGTTCGTGCAGTGGGTGCAGCAGTCTCAGCGCGAGGCACGGCGCGAGGACCGCCGGCTGGACCGACTGGAGGAACAGCAGCGCAGGGCTCAGTCACCGCCCCGGTAGCATCACCCCCGACACCGGTCACCGCGATACGTTTTGGATGAGGTCAGATGAGCGAGCGCACGCTGAAGGTCCTGATCTACAGCGACGACCGCAGCACCCGCGACGCCGTCCGGTTCGCGCTCGGAAAGCGCCCGGCGACCGACCTGCCCGAGCTCGAGTACGTCGAGTGCGCGACCGAGCCGGCGGTGATCCGGACCATGTCAGAGTCCAACTCAGGGCCGGGCGGCATCGACCTGGCGATCCTGGACGGCGAGGCGGTACCGGCGGGCGGCATGGGGATCGCGCGGCAGCTCAAGGACGAGATCTACGGCTGCCCGCCGCTGATGGTCCTGATCGGCCGACCGCAGGACGCCTGGCTGGCGACCTGGTCGCGGGCCGACGCCGCGGTCTCGCACCCACTCGACCCGGTCCGCACCGCCGAGGTCGTCGCCGGGCTGCTGCGGGCCCGGGTGGCGGCGTCCAACCTCCCCGCGACCCGCTGATCCGCCATGCCGGCCTCCTACACCTGGCCGCAGGTCCTCGGACCGCTGTTGCGTCGTGAGGACCTGGACCACGACGCGACGGCATGGGCGATGGAACAGATCCTGAGGGGTGACGCGACCCCGGCCCAGCTGGCCGGGTTCGTGATCGCGCTGCGGGCGAAGGGCGAGACCGTGACCGAGGTCGAGGGCCTGGTCGCGACCATGTACGCGCACGGCCAGCAGATCTCGGTCAGCGGCCGCACCGTCGATATCGTCGGGACCGGTGGCGACGGCGCCCGGACGGTGAACATCTCGACCATGTCCGCCATCGTCGCGGCCGGCGCCGGAGCGAAGGTGGTCAAGCACGGCAACCGGGCTGCCTCGTCGGCGTGCGGCGCGGCGGACGTGCTCGAGGAGCTCGGCATACCGCTGGGCCTGTCGCCTGCCCAGGTCGCCGAGGTGGCGGAGCGGGGCGGGATCACGTTCTGCTTCGCGCCGGCGTTCCACCCGGCGCTGCGGCATGCCGGACCCGTCCGCAAGGAGCTCGGCGTGCCGACGACGTTCAACTTCCTCGGACCGCTGGCGAACCCCGGCAACCCGTCGGCGCAGGCGGTCGGGGTCGCGGACGCCCGGATCGCCGGCCTGGTGGCCGGTGTGCTGTCCCGGCGCGGTATCGACGCACTGGTGTTCCACGGGGACGACGGCCTGGACGAGCTGACCACCACCACGACCTCGCAGGTGTGGGCCGTCGGCGGCGGTGCGGTGTCCGGGCCCGAGCCGGTGGATCCGCGGGATCTCGGCCTCTCGGCGGTACGGCCGGAGGACCTCCAAGGTGCGGACGCGGCCTACAACGCTGGCGTGGTCCGGGCGCTGCTGGAGGGCGACAAGGGCCCGGTGCGCGACGTCGTACTGCTGAACGCGTCGGCGGCGCTCGCGGCGTACGAACCGTCGTCCGGCACGGTCACCGAACGGCTCGCGGCAGCGATGGCACGCGCCGCGGAGGCGATCGACTCCGGCGCGGCGAAGCAGACACTCGAGCGCTGGGTCGCGACGTGCGCCGAGGTCCGCGTCAGCTCCTGATCTTGATCTGCGCGACGTGCTCGCGCCAGATCGGCAGCCACTTCGCGGTGGTGGACCCGCTGATCACGGTCGCGCTGACCGCGGCGGTTCCGTCACCGCGGTCGATCACGATCATGCCGAGCGTGGAGAAGGTCTCCGCGAGCTGAGCCTGCTTGATCGGGACGCGTGCGGTGATCTCGTGTGCGCGGTGGCCGTCGACGGTGAGCCGGCGATGCTTCACGGTGCTCTTGATCGGCACGACCTTGCCGTCGTAGATCCGGTTGAGGATGCGGCCGCCGACCAGCGTCGCGGTCTTCCGAATCCCGGCCGGCGTGCTGGCGTACGGTTCTTCGGGCTGGAAGATGCCGAAGAACACCGCGTTGCCCCAGGTGTTCGTGCCGTCGTACTTGACGTGCACATCCATCCAGAAACCCAGACCGCGGTACGTGATCGGGTCGCTGGACTGGCCCCAGGGCGGCGCCGGCATCAGCGGCATGGTGTCGCCGAGCGTGTTCACCATCTTGCCGTCGGCGACCTTGGGTTCGAGGAAGCCTTGCGGGTCGACCGTCTCCAGCGGCTTACCGGCGGACGGCAGGTCGACCGGGGTGAGGGCGTCGGCCCGGCTCCAGGTCCAGTGCACGGTCCAGGCGGTCACCAGCACGGCCGCCACCAGGGTCGCCAGGGCGGCGACCAGGCGCGGGGTACGGCTGCGTGGCACGGCCGGCGACTGCTGTGCCGGATCACCCGGGTCGTCGGGCGGCGGGCCCGCGGGCGACGGCTGGGTCCGGTGCTGGCCGGTCTCCGCGGGCGGCGAGCCCCACGGGTGCGGCTCGTGCTGGGGTGGCGCGGGAGGCCAGCTCTGCTGCGGAGGAGGACTCCAGGGGATCGGGCTCCGCTGCGGCGGTCGAGGCGCAGGCGGTGTCTGGTCCTGCGGCGCCGGCTGCGGTGTGGACGGTGCCAGGTTCGGCGGCAGCGGCTGGTTCCGCTGCGGGTTTCGGACCGGGGGCGAGCCCCACATGTTCAGCTCCCCCCGCGACCGGCTCGGCCGCTGGGTTGGCTGCTGGGTTGGCTGCTGGGTGTCCTGCTGGGTGTCCTGCTGGGTGTGCGGCGTCGGCGTGAGCTGCTGGGCGACGGGGAGCTGCGGCGACGGGCCGTACGGCGAGGTGCCGGGCCGGTCGGCCGATGCCTGTGCGGGCCCCTGGGCAGCGGCCGGTGACTGGGCCGGTGACTGGGC
>Ga0114129_10010613_pt1 | contig 13135 bp, 12 predicted proteins | sample RhiMetdeltSRZDD1_FD_80071 | JGI IMG/M metagenome (GOLD analysis project Ga0114129, IMG submission 80071) | Populus rhizosphere microbial communities from Tennessee, USA - Rhizosphere MetaG P. deltoides SRZDD1 (version 2) (version 2) | ecosystem: Host-associated > Plants > Roots > Rhizosphere >...
AGAATGAGGACCAGTTCGGCGGTCGAGCTGTTCGTGCCGCTGGCGCGGGACGAGGCGCGGCCACTGCATCGCCAGCTGGAGGAGCAGCTGCGGGACGCTGTCCGCGGGGGTCGGCTGTCGCCCTCGGCCACGCTCCCGTCGACGCGCGCGCTCGCAGTGCAGCTCGGCGTCTCGCGCGGGATCGTCGTCGAGGCCTACGAGCAGCTCATCGCCGAGGGGTACCTGGTCAGTCGGCCGGGTGGGGCGACGCGCATCGCTCGCGGCGCGTCGCCGGCCCCGGCGCGCAAGGCGGAGTCGGCGGCTCCGCGGTTCGCTGTCGACTTCCGGCCCGGTCGACCCGATCTCGACGAGTTCCCGCGCGCGGCCTGGCTCCGGTCGCTGCGACGCGTCTTGAACGAAGCGCCCAGCGAGCGCTTCAGCTACCACGACGGCCGCGGGATCCCGGAGCTGCGTGACGCGCTCGCGTCATATCTCAATCGCGTTCGCGGCACGGCCGCGGCTCCGGCCGACGTCGTCATCTGCACCGGCTTCACGCAGGGCCTCAAGCTCGTGCTGAACGTCCTCACCGCCAGAGGCGCGCTCCGTGTCGCCGTCGAGGACCCGGGGTACGCGGCTGCACGTTCCATCGCGCGTGGCGCGGGCCTGAGAGTGATCGGGATCCCCGTCGACGATGCCGGCATCCGCGTCGAGCTCCTGGATCGCGCGCGGGCGGACGCGGTCGTCATCACACCGGCGCATCAATACCCGACCGGCGGCGTGCTCCCGCCGGATCGGCGAGCCGCCCTCGCGGCCTGGGCGGAGCGGCGCGACGCGTTCATCGTCGAGGACGACTACGACGCCGAATTCCGGTACGACCGCGAGCCGATCGGCGCGCTCCAGGGCCTGTGTCCCGACCGCGTCGTCTACGCCGGGTCGGCGAGCAAGGTCCTCGCGCCGGGGCTGCGTCTCGGTTGGCTCGTCGTCCCCGCGCCGCTGGTGGACGAGATCGCGTTCGCGAAGAGGTCCGACGATCTCGGCTCACCGACGCTGGAGCAGCTCGCGTTCGCCGACTTCGTCGCGACCGGCGAGCTCGATCGCCATCTGCGGCGCGTGCGTCCTATCTATCGCGCGCGCCGCGACACGCTGCTCGCGGCTCTCGGTCGCCATCTCCCGCGGCTGCGGCCGGTCGGTGCCTCGGCCGGCCTGCACGTCCTGGCCTGGCTTCCGGCGGACGTCGATGAGGCCGCCCTGCTCCGGTCCGCGGGTGACGCCGGCATCGGACTCGAGTCGCTCGAGGAGTCGCGCCTCGCGATGGGCGCTGAGAGCGGTGTCATCTTCGGCTACGGATCGGTCGCGCAGTCAGCGATCGACGGCGGCGTCCAACGCCTCGCGGACGTCGCGGGGGCTCAGCCGCGGCGCGCGCGACCCGGCGTCGGGCGGCCGCGCGAAGCGAGTGGCGCCACGGCGTCGCGCAAGGCCGCGAGCTCGGCGTCGTCGAGCGCGAGGAGCTCGGGCGGAGGCCTGTAGACCCCGCGCTTCAGCTGGGCCCTCGTCTTCACGCCGGCGGGCGACAGCACGACGAGCGTCACCCTGCGGTCGTTCGGCGCCGGCCGGCGCTCGACCCACCCGCGCTTTTCGAGGCGGTCCACGATCCAAGTCGCGGTGGACGCATCGCAGCGCCACCGCTCGGCGAGCGCGCTCATCGTTCGGCCACGCTCGCGCTCCAGCGTGGTGAGCGCGCGACTGTCGTTCGGTGTCAGGCCGAGCCGCGCGAGCACTTGGTTGCGGTGATCGGCCGTCGCGACGATGAAGTCGAAGAGCCCACGCCAGGCGTCGGCGGCCAGCGCTCTCTTGTCGGGACGGCTCGGCACGGCCGGAGCATAAAGCGTCCCAATGATCGGTGCGTTCCGATACTTTACATACTCAAACTATCTCGCGCATACTCGACGCGTCGGTCCCGTGCCTGGGGGCCGCGGGGGAGAGCTGACATGACGGACTACACGATCGCGCTCTTTCTGCACATCGTCGGTGCGCTCGGCATGTTCGTGGCGTTGGCATTCGAGTGGGTCGGCTGGACACGCCTCCCGCGCTCGGCGAATGTCCAAGAGGCCGGCAGCTGGGTCGGCGTTCTCCGTCTCGTGCGGCGCGTGGGACCGGCGTCGCTCGGCCTGATCCTCCTCCCCGGTCTCTACATGACCGCGACGGTCGTCGGCTGGACGGGCTGGATCCTCGTCGCCCTCGCGTCGTACGTGGTCATCGCGGCCCTCGGCGGCCTCAGCACCGGCCGGCTGCTCCCGGGAATCCAGCGGGCACTTGGGTCGGAGAGCGGTCCGATCTCCGACGCGCTGCGCGATCGCATGAGCGCGCCGATCCTCAGCGCGTCGGTCCGAGCGCGGACCGCGCTGGCTCTGGGCATCGTGTTCCTCATGACCACGAAACCGGATGTCGTCGGCGCGATCGCGACGATGGTGGTCGCGGCGGCGCTGGGCCTCGTCGCGACGCGCCTCGGCACCCCACCGCGGGTCGCCCAGCCCGCGGTGCGGACCGCGAGACCCGACCGGCCATGATCGGAACGATCCGCGCGCTGCTACTCGTCGAGGCCGCGAGCTTCGCCATCGCGGCGCTCGTGCACGTCGGCGTCCTGACGACCGGCTACGAGCACGGTCAAGCCGGGACCGCCGAGAGCCTGATCGCGGTCGTCCTCGTCCTCGGTCTGGCTGCGACGCGGATCCGCGCGGCGTCCGTGCGCGCGATCGCGCTGGCCGCGCAGGGCATCGCGCTCGCGGGCACGCTCGTCGGTGTCTTCACCATCGCCATCGGTGTCGGTCCGCGGACCGTCCCCGACATCGTCTATCACGTCGCGATCGTGGCGGTGCTCGTCGCCGGTCTGATCGTCGCGTCGCGAGCACGCGGTCAGCCCTTGACGCCGCCGACGCGGATGCCCTCGATGAAGTAGCGCTGGAACGCGAAGAAGACCACGATCATCGGGATCGCGGCGACCGCGGCGCCGGTCATGAGCATCCCGAAGTCCGTGTTGAACTCGCCCTGCAACGTCGCGAGGCCGACCTGCACCGGGTACTTCGCGGGGTCGCGCAGGATGATCAGCGGGAAGATGAACGCGTTCCAGTAGCGGTTGAAGGTGAAGATCGCGAGCACCGCGAGCGCCGGCTTCGAGAGCGGAAGGATGATGCGCGAGTAGACCTGCCACTCGGACGCGCCGTCTAGACGCGCGGCCTGCTCGAGCTCGCTCGGCAGCGTCTGGATGAACTGCTTCATCAGGAACACGCCGAACACGTCGGCAAGGCCCGGGATGATCACGCCGGGGTACGTGTCGAGCAGCCCGAGCGTGCGCAGGATGAAGAACACCGGGATGAGCGTGACCTGCGCGGGCACGGTGAGCGTGCTCACGACGAGCCAGAACATCACGTTCTTCCCGGGGAAGCGCCGCTTCGCGAAGGCGTAGCCGGCCATGCTGTCGAACAGCAGGTGGAAGGCGGTGATGACGCCCGCGATGACGACGGTGTTGACCAGCCAGCGCACGATCGGCGTCGTCTCGAACAGGCGCTGGTAGTTGCCGAGTGTCAGCTCGCGCGGCACGACCTCGGGCGGGACCTTCACGACGTACTGCGTCGGGCTGAGCGACGTGAGGAACAGCCAGTAGAGAGGGAAGAGCGAGAGCAGCCCCGCCGCGAGGAGCACGACGTGGACGGGGAGCCTGGTCCTAATACTCGACATCGGAGCGCAGCGAGCGGAACTGGACGACGGCGACGCCGACGGCCATGAGGAAGAGGACCACGGCCATCGCGCTCGCGAGGCCGTAGCGGCCGAACTGGAACGCGGTGCTGTACACGAGCTGGACGATCGTGATCGTCGCGTTGTTGGGACCGCCGCCGTTCGTCATCACGTACACGCGCTCGAAGACCTGGAACGCGAGGATCGTGTAGATGACGAGCAGGTACAGGGTCGTGGGCTTGAGGAGCGGCACCGTGATGTACCACCACTTCGTGAGCGGTCCGGCGCCCTCGACCTCCGCCGCCTCGTAGAGCTCGCGCGGCAGCGATCCCATCGCGGCCGAGTAGAGGACGACGCCGCCGCCGGGGATCGTGAGGACCGCGCTGAGGATGACCGCGGCGAGCGCCTGATCCGAGCTGCCGATCCAGAGCAGCGGGTCGAACCCGAGCGCACCGAGGACCGTGTTCGCGAGACCGTAGGGATTCGGATTGAAGATCCAGCGCCACACCATCGCGACGAGGATCGCTGAGTTCACGAGGGGCAGGTAGAAGAGCGCGCGGTAGAACGTCTGCCCCTGTCGCCCCAGCGGCTGGATGAGGCTGGCGACGACGAGCGCGAGCGTCAGCTGCGCGGCGACGACGAGCGCGGAGTACAGGACGGTGTTGCCGAGCGCCTGCCGGAAGACCGGATCCTCCGCGAGCGTCACGAAATTCGCGAGGCCGACCCAGTCGCCGCCCGTGATCCTCGCGCTCTGCAGCGACAGCACGAACGCCTGCACCACGGGCAGCAGCGTGAAGATGACGAACAGCGAGAACGTCGGCAGGACGAAGAGATACGACCAGCCGTGACGCCGCAGCGCGGCGCGCACGTTATCGGCTATTTGTTGGCTTCGTCCAGCAGCTTCTGCGCCGTCGGCGCGACCTCATCCAGTGCCTGCTTCGCCGTCTTCTTGCCCTCGAGCGCCGCGTCGCGTGCCGGTCGCAGGTATTTCTGGTCGATCTCCGACCAGGTGCTCACGTTCGGCAGCACGTACGTGAACGAGCCCATCTTCGCGACCTTCGCCTTCGCGGGGTGGTACTCGCCGTAGATCCCGGCCGCCGACGTGCGTGCGGCGGGAGCGAGCCAGTACTCGATCGGTGGCGTCATCGCCTTCAGGTCGGGGCCGATGTCCGGACCGGTGAGGTACTTCGCGAACACATGCGCGGCCGTCTTCTTGTCCGCGTCGGCCTGCTCGCGCACCGCGATGAAGCCGACGCCGCCCCACGCCGTCTGCGCGGTCTTGCCCTTCGGGAAGTTCGCGATATCCCAGTTCGTGCCGTACTTCCACTTCGCGTCGGCGTTGAGGACGTTGATCATCGCGCTCGGCCGCTGGAGGATGGCGATCTCGCCGCTGATGAAGCGCGCCTGCGAGTCGTTGGGGTTCAGCGTGAGGAAGTCCGGCGGCATGACCTTTTCCTTCGCGAGCGCGACCCATCTCTCGAGCCCGCTCACCGCCTCGGCGCTGTTGAACGTCCACGTCTTGACCGCCGTGTCGTACAGCCGGCCGCCGTCGATGAGCATGAACGCGAATTCGTCATTCGCGTGCGCGAAGCCATAGATCTGTTTGCCGTCGGCGCGCTTGAAGGTCAGCTTCTTCGCGGCGTCGAGGAATTCCTCGTACGTCCAATTGCCGTCCTTCGGCGGCGTCACGCCGCGCTCCTTGAACAGGTCGAGGTTGATGTATTCGAACCACGGCACGATCCACAGCGGATAGGCGACGACCTTCCCCCTGTAGGTCGTCGCGGTGAGGGCGCTCGCGTTGAAGTCGCTCTTCTCCGCCGCGCTGAGCGGCGGCTCGGAGAGCTGGCCCGCGGCCGCGTACTTGAGCACGTCGCCACCGGTCGTGTGGAACACGTCGGGCCCGGCCTTCTGCTGAAGGATCGCGATGTCGAACTTCTGGTCGGTCTCGGGGCCGAACGGTCCGCCCTGGATCGTGATCGTGTAGTTCGCGTTGCGCGCGCGGAAGCCCTTCACCGCGCCGTCGGAGGTCACCGTCTCCGCCGTCTGACTGCCAGGTGTGTAGTTGCGGCGCCACCACTCGATGCTCACCGGCTTCGCGACCGCGGTGCCCGAGCCGGACGGCGTCGCGCTCGGCGCGGCCGCGGGTCCGCACGCGGTGGCGACGCCGACCGCGGCGAGCGCCTGCAGGAACCGTCTCCGATCGATCCTCACCCCAGCGTCGCGCTCCATCGTCGTCCCTCCGTCCGGAAAATCGCGCTCGACTATACCTTCGCTGTGATCCTGGGCCGGCGTGCGCTCAACCGCGCCCTGCTCGAGCGCCAGATGCTGCTCGAGCGCTCGAAGATGTCGGCGAGCGCCGCGATCGAACGATTGGTCGGGATGCAGGCGCAGGTGCCCACCGATCCGTATATCGCGCTGTGGACGCGACTCGAAGGCTTTCGGACCGACGAGCTTGCGACACTGATCGCGCGGCGCCGCGCCGTGAGGATGGGTCTGATGCGCGCCACGGTCCATCTCGTCACCGCTCGCGACGCGCTCGCGATCTGGCCCGTCGTGCGGTCCGTCTTCGAACGTACCTTCACCAGCGCGCGCGGCGACGTCGGCGTGCCGACGTTCACCAGCCGGCTCGTGGGCTTGGACCTGAAGACGGTACTCAAGGCGGGGCGCACGCTGGTGGATGCGAGTCCGCGCAGCGCCGCCGAGCTTCGCCCGCTTCTGAGGAAGCGCTGGCCGGATCGGGACCCCGACGCGCTCGCCGCGGCGGTGCACTTCCTCTTGCCGCTCGTGCAGGTCCCGCCCCGCGGATTGTGGGGCGAGAGCGCGCAGGCGCGTCACACGACGCTCGAGACCTGGCTCGGCAAGGACCCCGTCGCCGACGCGACGCCCGACGCGCTGATCGTCCGCTACCTGCGCGCGTTCGGCCCGGCGACGGTCGCCGATGCGCGGACCTGGTCGCGGCTCAGCGGGCTACGCGAGGCGTTCGAGCGCCTTCGTCCCGGGCTGCGCACGTTCCGCGACGAGCGCGGCCGCGAGCTCTTCGACGTGCCCGACGGCGCGCTGCCCGATCCGGACACGCCGGCGCCCCCGCGATTCCTCCCCGAATACGACAACGTCCTCCTCTCCCACGACGACCGCTCGCGGATCGTGGGCGACGACGTCCGGTGGTCGCAGCGTTCGGCGATGGAGGGGCGCTTCGGCACGGTGCTCATCGACGGCTTCGTCGCAGCGACGTGGAAGATCGGCCGCAAAGATGGCGAAGCCCTGCTGCGCGTCGAGTCGGTCGACCCGCTGGGAAGGCGGGACATGGACGCGGTCGCCGCGGAGGGCGAGCGGCTGCTCGCCTTCACCGACCCGGACGCGTCCCGCGCCGTGAGTGTCGCGCACGCGACGAAATCGACTGCCCGTTCGGGCCGTACTCCCGTGGCGACGGGCACATCTCGTGAGACAGTTGGACGTCGCACCAGGAAGGAGCGCTGATATGCCTACCACGAAGGAATCCCTGTGGGAGACGTTCCACATCGACGAAGAGGGGGTCGACCGGGTCATCGAGCGGATCAAAGCCCTGATCGAGGAGGGCAACGCACGCCGTCTTCTGGTCAAGACGCGCGACGGCGTCACCCTCATCGAAGTTCCGCTGACGCTCGGCGTCGTCGGCGCGCTGCTACTGCCGGTCTGGGCGGCGATCGCCGCGATCGCGGCGATCGTGACCGACGCGGTCGTCACGGTCGAAAAGCGGACGGACGAGAAGAAGAGCTGAGCCTCCCGCGGTAGCGTTCTGACTCGCATGACGCGACACCGCATCGCGATCGGCGGCGTCCACATCGAGTCGAGCACGTTCTCGCCGCACCGCAGCGGAGCCATCGACTTCGCCGTGACGCGCGGCGACGCGCTTCTTGCGCGATACGACGAGCTTCCAGCCAGCGCTACCTGGTTGCCGCTGGTGCACGCGCGCGCCTTACCGGGTGGCGCCGTCGAGCGCGACTTCTACGACGCGGTCAAGAGCGAGCTGCTGGAGCGGCTGCGTGCCGCGCTCCCACTCGACGGCGTCATCCTCGACATCCACGGCGCGATGACGGTCACGGGCATGACCGACGCGGAGGCCGATCTCGCCACCGCCGTGCGCGACGTCATCGGTCCGACGACGCTCGTCTCGGCGGCGATGGATCCGCACGGCAACCTGTCACGTCGCCTGGTGACCGCACTCGATCTTGCGACGTCGCATCGGCGGTCGCCGCACGAAGACGCCCCAGAGACGAAGCGGCGAGCGATCGCGAACCTCGTCGCCTGTCTGGAGCGGGACGTGCGACCGCGGCGCGCCTGGGTGCGGGTGCCGGTGCTCCTCCCCGGCGAGAAGGCGTCGACGCGTGACGAGCCCGCGCGATCCATCTACGCGCGACTCGCGGCGATCGAGCCGCTCCCGGGGATCATCGACGCCGCGGTGTGGATCGGCTACGCCTGGGCCGACGAGCCGCGCTGCGGCGCCGCCGTTCTCGTGAGCGGGACCGACGAGGCCGCGATCGCGCGCGAGGCGAGCGGGCTCGCGGAGATGTACTGGAACGCGCGCGCCGAGTTCGCCTTCGGCACCGCCGCGGGCGACGCCGACTGGTGCATCGAGACGGGGCTGAACAGCACGGCACGCCCGTACCTCATCAGCGACTCTGGTGACAATCCGACGGCCGGCGGTGCGGGGGACGTCGCGTTCATGCTCGAACGACTGCTGTCGCACCCCGCGCTCGCATCGGGACGCGCCACCGCTGTCTGGGCGAGCCTCGTCGATCCGGACGCTGTCGCGCGCTGCATCGCCGCCGGCGAGGGCGCCATGGTGGACCTGCGCGTCGGCGGCGCGTTCGGATCGCGTCAGGGCACCGGTGTCGGACTCCGCGGCACGGTGCGCAAACTGCTCCCTTCGGATCCGGTCGCCGGCGACATCGCGGTCGTCGCGTCCGGCGGCGTCCGCGCCGTTCTCACCGGCCGGCGAAAGCCGTTCCACCACATCGCGGACTTCACGCAGCTGGGTCTCGATCCCGCGGCATGCGATCTCACCGTCGTGAAGGTCGGCTATCTCGTGCCCGATCTGTTCGCCGCCGCGAAAGGCTGGGTGTTGGCGCTCACGCCCGGTGGCGTCGACCAGGACATCGCCCGCCTGGGCCACCGCAGCCTGGACCGTCCGATCTATCCCCTGGATCCGGTCATGGCGAAACCCGAATTCGCGCCGTTAGTCCTGCCCCTAGGCGCGTAGCAGAACGGAAGCAGTCCAGCCGTCCCGACTCCCGCCCGATGAGATTGATCGCGTTCGGCGTTAGTTGGGGCGGGTGAACAGCACCGAGACGACGCCCGCGCCCGCTGTCGGCGGCCGCCAGGTCGGCGAGCTCCTCGCCGGCCGCTATCGCCTCGGGGTGTTCAAAGGCGGCGATGACATCGCCGATGTGTGGCACGCGCTCGACGAGTCGTCCGAAAAGGTCGTCACGCTCGAGATCCTGCGCGACCGAGAGAACGAACCGGCGCGCCAGCGTTTCCTCGCCGAGGCACACCGCATGGCGGCGATCGAACGGCCGTCGGTGATGCGCGTCGCGGCGATCCACGATGAGGCCAGCGATACGTTCATCGTGTTCGAGCACCTGATTCCGCTGCCGGTCGTCCTTACCGGTCTGACCGGCATCGCGAAAGACAGCAAGCCCGCGACGCAGGCGGCCGACGACAAGACGGCCGTGCTCGCCAGCTCTGCGCCGCGGGCGTCCGCGCCCGTCGAACCGTCGCCGTTCGCATCCGTCGTGACGCCCGACGTCGCCGAGGCTGAGGGAGCACCGAGCATCGTTGACCTCGACGTGACCGAGACGCCCGCGCTTTCAACGACACCACGAGTGCCAGACGCACCGCACAGCGCGTCGAGCTCGCTCATGACCGCGCGATCAGAGGTGTCGGGGCTCGCGCACGACCTCGCCGCCGACGTGAGAGGCGTCGTGCGCGACGCGGCACTTGACGAGCTCGTCGCAGCGGCGCGCGCTCGCATTCCGCGGGGCCTCGACATGTCGCTGCCGACGTCGCTCATGACGCGCGCCACCGCACTCGCCGCGCGCGCCACCGCAGTCGCCGCCCGCGCCACCGCTTTCGCGTCGCGCGCCACCGCCTTCGTGTCGCGCGCAACCGCGTTGGCCTCGCGGATCACAGCGCCTCTGCGTTCAGCTCGCATCGCGCCGAAGGCGCGTCCTTCGCCGCCGCGCGCCGCCGAGCCCGCCAGGCGCGATACAACGCGCATCGGCATCCCGCTGCCGACCATCACCGCGAAGCTCGGCGCCGGACTGCAGGTCGCGATGTCGATCGCGACGCGCGTGGGGTCGGCACCGCGGCCGCGTATCGGTCGCCTGCGCCCGCATCCTGTCGTGAGCGCCGGCGTAATCGGGATCCTCCTGCTCGCCGCTTTCATCATGTCGCCGCTCGACGATGCCGTCGTAAGCGCGCTCCGCTCGGCGCCTTGGTCGTCGTCGGAGACCACCTCGCAGGGCGGACTCGCACCCGCGCCTTTCGAGCTCCCGCCGCTCAGCGCGTATGGAGCGGCGTTCGACTCGCAGGGCGCGTACCCGACGGCCGCGCCGAATGGGATGGTCGAGTGGGTCGTCGCTCTGCGCAACACCGGTTCCGTCGGCTGGTACCGCGGTATTCAGGGCGCACAGGCGGCGCTCGCGCTGACCGACGGGACCGGTGTCGCGGTGCAGTCGACACCGTACGTCGCGCCCGGACAGGTCGGCTGGTTCGTCGTGCACTTCCGCGCACGTGCCGAACCAGGCACGTACACGGTGCCGCTGCTGCCGCGCATCGACGGTCGCGGATCGCTGCCGGAGCTCGGCATCTACGCGGTCGTCACGGTCGCAAAGAACCCATAGCGTCGCGCCATGCGACGCATCCGGACCGCGTTCACCCTGCTTCCATTCGCACTCGTCGTCGTGTTGGCCGTGGGCTTCGCCATCGCCGGCCGGCTCTCGACGCATGACACGGTGAGAGCCGGATCGCCGACACCGGCGCAGACGGCGGTCGCGGCGGAGCCGACTGCCAGCGGCACTCCGTCCCCCAGCGCGAACGCTGCGTCGGTAAGTCCGACGCCCAGCGCCACGGCCACGCCGAGCGCTTCGCCGACGCCGAACGCGAACGACCCGGCCGAGATGCTTCGCGTGCAGAACGAGCTTCGCGCCGCGGTCGGCGCGCCTTCCGTGCGCGCCGACGAGCGTGTCACGACCGCGGCGCAAAAGCACGCGGAATACCTCGCGCGCAACGGCGCGCTCGGTCACGACGAGACGCCCGGCGCGCCCGGCTTCACCGGCGTCTTCGTCCACGATCGTCTCGCGGCGCAGGGGTATGCCGACGCGAATGCGAGCGAGGTCGCGACCTCGTTCAGCTCGGGGACCGACGGGGTGCGCTCGCTCTGGGTGCTTCCGTACCACCGCCTCGGGCTGATGCACCCGCACGCCGTCGTCGCCGGGTGGGGTCACGCCGAGATCGCGGGCCGCATGATCACCGTGGGCGTCCTCGTCTACGACTTCGGCTCGACCGCGCCGGACAAAGTGCGCGCACCGGCGTCGGCTCAGCGTGTCGCGGGAACGTATTCAGGCGAGGAGGTCCCCGACGTCCTGCCCGCGGGCGCGTCGCGTCCGGTCGGCTATCCGATCATGGTCGTGTACTCGAGCGCACGGGTGGTCGATCTGAAGGGCGTGCGCGTGAGCCAGGTGAACGGGCCCGACTTCGCGTATCACGTCGTGCCGCAGCTCTATGAGCGCGACTACGTCGCGATCGTGCCCGCTGCGCCGCTTTCACCCGGTGCGCGTTACCACGTGCGGCTCGAGCTGACCGTCGCGGGCGCCGACACGGTAGAGGAATGGGAGTTCGACACGGAGCGATGAGACGCGCGCTGCTCGTCGTCGCGGCGATGCTGTTCGTCGCCGCGACGCCCGGCCCGACACCCCTGCCGGGCCCACCCTGCCCGAGCCCCGTTCCGCCACGACCCGAGGCGCGACACGTCAGCGGCATCGCACTTCCGACCCCGCTGCCGCATTGCTACGGCCCACCCGTCTACGAGCCGCTCGCGCTCGCGCACCAGAGCGCGCGATATCTCGCCGAGAGCCACCCGAACGACTTCGGTTATCCGTGGGACGACCGGGCCAGACGGGAACTGCTCGTCTCTGTGACCGGCCCGACAGGCGAAGCGCTGGCGCGCGCGTGGATGGCCTCGGGCGCGACGTACGCGCCTCCCGGCGCTGGCGCGAAGAGCACGTTCCTCGCCCAGCCCGTCGTTCCGGTGCGCTTCCGTACGGTGACGCGTAGCTACGCGCAGCTCGAGAAGCTGCAGAACGACATCGGCGATGCGCTCCGCGCGGGTCCGCCCGACGTCAGCGCGGTCCGCAGCTGGGGACACGACGACGAGTACAACCGCATCGTCATCGACGTCCAGTACCTCAGCGACGCGTTCGTGAACGCGTTCGTTGCGCGCTTCGGCACCGAGGCGATCGCGATACGGGTCGATCCGACGTACGGGCCCTGGTCGAGCACCGGACGAGCGCTCGACAGCAGCGCGGTCGATCCACTCCTCGTCGCGGCGCTGGTCGGTGGCTCTCTCTTGGGCGTGGGTCTGGCCGTCTTCGTCATGAAGCGGCGTCCCGCGGACCGCGTCTAGCAGGTGACGGCGGCGTCCGCACGCTGCATTGTCGCGATCAACGGAAGAGCGCTCCGCCCGCAGCGTACCGCTACGGGGTAGGACTTGCCCGCGCGGGGCGCGTGTCCGTCCGGATCGTCAGCTCGCGAGGCCGATGTCGAACGTCGCGGCGTACGCGCCGCCGCTCTTGGTGACGTTCAGGGTGAGCTTGCCGCCGCTCTGCTGGAAGATGCCGTCGGCCGAGTTGCGCATGATGCCCTGCGTCCCCTTCTGCGAGTACGGCGCCTGCGCGAAGACCTCGGTGTTCAGCGCATCGTCGAAGAAGAGCTGCGATGTGAAGTCGCTCGCGGCGCTCGGACGGATCTTGAAGTGGATGTGCACCGCGCGTCCCTGGTACCAGCCGGGATAGATCGTCGTGAACTGCGCCTTGCCCGCTGCGTCGGTGGTCTGGTAGCCGCGGAGCCATTTCTGGCCCTTGGTGTTGAAGCTGGGATCGGACACGTCCGAGTACACACCGAGCGCGTCGCAATGCCATACATCGACGGTCGCGCCGCTCAGCGCGGTGCACGCGCTGCCGCTCACGCGCGACACGAGGAAAGTGAGGGTGAGCGGTGTGCCCGGCCTGGCGGTGCCGCCCGCTGGATCCGAGCGTATGTCGGCGCGGTTGAGCTTCTCGTCGACGAAGTACGGACCCTCGGTGAGCGCGGGCCGGACGATGCACGACGGAAGGGCCGTCGCGACCGACGACGCCGCGGTCGCCGACGCCGCCCTCGTCTGCTGCGC
>Ga0114129_10010616_pt1 | contig 13133 bp, 9 predicted proteins | sample RhiMetdeltSRZDD1_FD_80071 | JGI IMG/M metagenome (GOLD analysis project Ga0114129, IMG submission 80071) | Populus rhizosphere microbial communities from Tennessee, USA - Rhizosphere MetaG P. deltoides SRZDD1 (version 2) (version 2) | ecosystem: Host-associated > Plants > Roots > Rhizosphere >...
CTGAAGTACACGCGCGCCCGGGCGACACGAGCGGACGGCTCGAAGCACGCATCGAGCTCGGGGTACTTCCCCGCCACCAGGCAGTGGACCGGCTGGTGTTGGATGGTCAGGGGATCGGTTGCGGGCGCGAGCCGAGCTCCGGCGGTCGTGGCCGCCAGCATCATTGCGGCGGCTGCGGCCTGTCCGATCCGGTGACAAGGCAAAGCCATGGCCTCCAAGTCGATCAGCCCGAGGCCGGCTGGCTGTTCTGCTGCAGTCGCAGCGCTCAGCGTCGGCGATCGTACTCGAAAGAGCCGCTCTTCGCGATCGAGTCCCGCTTGGCCAACGACGTCAGAACTGGGATGCGGGCGACCTTGTCCTCGCTCAGCATGGCGCCTGCTCGGCGAGAGAATAAGATGTCCGAAGCGGAGGCTCGCCATGAGACACGAACCCGGCAAGGCGCGCATCGCCTGGGCGCTCTTCGGAGCCCTGCTCCTCGGCGCTCCCGCGCTCGCTCAGCAGCGCGAGTATTACGTCCGCGGGAAGGTCACAGACAGCGACAAGAAGCCGCTAGCGGACGTCGAGATCCGGCTGCGAGACGCGGCCACGAGCCGCAGCTACAACATGAGGACGGACAAAGAAGGAGTCTTCAAGTTCGTCGGCCTGCCGCACGCCGTCTACCAGGTGACCTTCACGCGCGAGGGCTACGCCCCGAAGACGGACGAGTGGAAGCTCGCGTCACCCCAGGACAGGATGCAGCGCGTCGACTTCTCAGATGTGGTGCTCGTGTCGCAGGCCCGGGTCCAGGACTTCGAGGGCCTCAAGCAGAGCGAGGCCGCGGTCAAGGATGCGGCCGAGCGGCTCCGCGTGAACGACCCCGATGGCGCGATCGCCGCGCTTTCGAGCCTGCTCGCGCAGCGGCCCGACGACGCGAATGCGCTCTTCCTCCTCGGAGTCGGCTACTCCCGCAAGCAGATGTGCAAGGAGGCGCTCGCCCCGCTCACGCGGGTCGCCGAGCTGAATCCCGGCTTCGCCCTCGTCCACTTCGAGCTCGGCGGCTGCGAGCGCAAGCTCGGCAACGCCGCAAAGGCGCTCGTGGCGTTCGAGAAAGCGCTCGAGCTCGACGCCAAGAATGCGGACGCCGCGTACAACGCCGGGCTGATCCTGTTCGAGACGTCTCGGATCGACGAAGCCCTCGTGCGCTTCGAGCGGGGGCTGGCGCTGAAGCCGAACGACCCGGACCTCCTGGAGATGGCCGGCCGCTGCTACATCCACCAGGCGAAGTACGGGCGCGCGGTCGAGCTCCTGGAGAAGGCTCGCGCCGCAGCCTCGGACCCTGCCAAGGCGGCCTTCCTCGACGAGCTCGTCCGCAAGATCAAGGCGGGAATCAAGGACCCTGGGACGAAGGAGCCGGGAATCAAGGAGCCGGCCCCGGGGCGCGTGATCATCGGCTACGTGTTCCCGCGCGACCGCGTGATCGAGCCCGCCGCGATCGCGGCCGACAAGCTGACCCACGTCAACTACGCCTTCATCAACATCGAGAAGGGCGTCGTCGTCGAGGGTCCGCGGGACGCGGAACATCTCCGGGCGCTGACCGGGCTTCGCGCCAAGCAACCGCACTTCAAGGTCCTGGTCTCGGTCGGCGGCTGGACCTGGTCGGGTGGCTTCTCCGAGGCGGCGGCGACGGCCGAGAGCCGCGCCCGACTCGTCGCGAGCTCCGTGGAGTTCGTGCGCCGCCACGACCTCGACGGCTTCGACGTGGACTGGGAGTACCCCGGCCAGCCCGGCGCCGGCAACCCCCACGGGCCGCAGGACAAGCCGAACTTCACCTCGCTGATGGCCGAGCTGCGCGCGGCCCTCGACCAGCAGGGCAAGGCTCGCGGCCGCAGCTATCTGCTCACGATGGCCGCGGGCGCTTCCCGCCGTTTCCTGGAGCAGACCGAGATGGAGCGCGTGGCGGGCTCCGTGGACTTCGTCAACCTGATGACCTACGACTTCCGCATCGCCGGAAGCGATCCGCTCGCGGGCCACCACGCCAACCTCTACCGCCATCCGCAGGACGACGGGAGCTCCGCCGATGCTGCCGTCCGCGACTTCATCGCGGCCGGCGTCCCCGCGCACAAGCTCGTGCTGGGCGTGCCGTTCTACGGCCGTGCCTGGAGCGGCGTGCAGGGCGATCTGTCCGCTCAGGGCTTGTACCAGCCGGGAGGCCCGCTGGTCGGGGAAGCCATCGAGACCGGCTACGAGAAGCTGGCGGCCGAGCTCGTCGGCCGCAACGGATTCAGCCGGCATTGGGATGGCGCTTCACAAGCACCTTACCTTTGGAACCCGGAGCGGCGCGTCTTCATCAGCTACGACGACCCCGAGTCGCTCCGGATCAAGTGCCGCTATATTCGTGACAAGGGCCTCGCCGGCGCGATGTTCTGGGAGTACTACGCGGACCAGAGCGGCGCATTGCTCGGGACCTTGTTCGAGGAGCTGCGCACGAACCAACCCGCCCGCTGAGCCGCATGCGGGCCGGAAGAGGGCGCGGCGGTCGTCGATCGAGACGGGAGGTGTGAGGTGCTCCGTGAGCTCGCCACGTTTCTGCTGCTCGTACAAGCCGACGTAGCCGGCGTCCAAGACGCAGGTCGCGATGCGCTCGCGAAGCCCTTCGCCTATGACCAGAAGGCACCTCTCGAGACGAAGCTCGCACCGCTCTACGAGCGAGAGGGAACGAGCGTCCACTCGCTGCAGTACCCGAGCCCCCGGGGCGGAACCGTGACGGGCTACCTCGTGACCCCCGCGGGCCCGGGGCCGTTTGCCGGCCTGGTGTTCGGCCACTGGGGTCTCGGAAACGCCAGCGAGTTCCTGCCCGAGGCTGAGCTATACGCCGAAGCGGGCGCCGTGAGTGTGTTGATCGACTATCCGTGGGTGCGGCCGGCGCCGTGGCGCGTCGGCCAGGGTCGCGGGCTCTCCGAGCCCGAGAAGGACCGCGACTCGTGGATCGCGGCCGTGGTCGACATGCGCCGTGCGATCGACGTGCTGCTCGCCCGCCCCGGCGTCGACGCGAAGCGCGTGGGCTACGTGGGCCACAGCTACGGCGCGCAGTGGGGCGCGATCCTGAGTGCTATCGACCGGCGCATGAAGGCGAGCGTGCTGATGGCGGGGGTTCCCGATAGCCAGAGCATCATCCTGGAGAGCAGCGACCCCGACGTGCTCGCGCTGCTTCGGGACACACCCAAACCGGACCAGGAGCGTTACTTCGAGATCAACAGGCCCTTCGACGCGATCCGCTACGTCCCGCACGCCGCGCCGATCGCGCTCTTCTTCCAGTTCGCGCGCCACGAGCGGCTCTTCGGCGAGGCGGCGATGAGGCGCTACTACGAGGCGGCCAGCCAGCCGAAGTCGATCGCCTGGTACGACACCGGCCACGAGCTCAATGATGCGCGGGCGCTCGCGGATCGAGCCGCCTGGCTCGAGCTCCGCCTGGACTTAGCACCGACGCGTCCGCTGCTGCGCAAGCGCATCGAGTCGGCCATCCGCTAGGCCGGGGACCGGTCGCCGTCCACGAGCCGCAGCAGGTACTGGCCGTACTCGCTCTTGCGCAGGCCCTCGGCTTGGCGGCGCACCTCGGCGGCCGTCACGAATCCCATGTTGAGCGCGACCTCTTCCGGGCAGGCGACCTTGAGGTCCTGGCGCTCCTCGATCGCCTGGATGAAGGTCGAGGCCTGGAGCAGCGCCTCGTGCGTGCCGGTGTCGAGCCAGGCCATGCCGCGGCCCAGCAGCTCGACGTGCAGCTCGCCGCGCTCGAGGTAGGCGCGGTTGACGTCCGTGATCTCGAGCTCCCCGCGCGCCGAGGGGCGGAGCGAGGCGGCGATCTCGAGCACGCGGTTGTCGTAGAAGTAGAGACCCGTCACCGCGTAGGGCGAGCGTGGCCGCTCGGGCTTCTCCTCGAGGCCTTTCGCCTTGCCGTCCGGGCCGAACTCGACGACGCCGTAGCGCTGCGGGTCGCGCACGCGGTAGGCCAACACCGTCGCTCCCGCCGTGCGGCGCGCCGCCTTCTGCAGGATCTGCGGCAGGTCGTTGCCATAGAAGATGTTGTCGCCGAGGGCGAGCGCCGCGCCGTCCTTGCCTACGAACTCACGCCCGATCAGGAACGCCTGCGCCAGGCCCTCGGGCTTCGGCTGCGAAGCCCACGAAAGCCGGATCCCGAACTGCGAGCCGTCGCCGAGCAGGCGCTTGAAGCCGTCCTGCTCGTGGGGCGTCGTGATCACCAGCACGTCCCGAATCCCTGCGAGCATCAAGGTCGAGAGCGGGTAGTAGATCATCGGCTTGTCGTAGACGGGGATGAGCTGCTTCGAGACACCGAGTGTGATCGGGTGAAGCCTGGTGCCCGAGCCGCCCGCCAGGATGATGCCCTTCATGACCGGGGCAGCATAACATCGGCCTCCGTCTGGCCGCGGCACGCCTGCTTCGCATATCCTGCGAACGCGTGAACGAATCCGTCGAGGCCGCCCGCGCCCGTTTGCTCCGCCTCGTGCGCGGGGACGCGTTCGGCGTGCGCCGCGGCCACCCACTGCCCTACGGAGCCTCCGCCCGACGCGAGGGAGTGAACTTCGCGGTGTTCTCGAAGCACGCAACCGAGATGAGCCTGGCGCTGTTCGTCCCGGGTGACGCGGAGCCAGTGCTGGAGCTGCCGCTCGACGCGCGCTACAACAAGACCGGCGATGTCTGGCACGTGCTGGTGTGCGGTCTCGACCCAGGCGTCGAGTACGGCTTCCGGGCCGACAGCGAAGTCCCGCCGGGCTCGACCACCTTGCGCTTCGATCCGCGCCGGATCTTGATCGACCCCTACTCGAAGTCCGTCGCCGGGCTGGAGACCTGGGGCGAAGTAGCGGGAGCCAAGGGCCGTCTCGAGCGCCTGCGTTCCCGCGTGATCGACGAAGAGTTCGACTGGGGTTACGAGCACCCGCTCGCGGTGCCGCTCGCCGATTCGATCATCTACGAGCTGCACGTGCGCGGCTTCACGCGCCACCCAAGCTCCGGGGTGGCGCATCCCGGCGGCTTCCGTGGTGTGGTCGAGAAGATCCCGTATCTCAGCGAGCTGGGCGTGACCGCGGTCGAGCTGATGCCGGTGACCGAGTTCGAGGAGTGCGACAACCCGCGCAGCAACCTGCTGACCGGGGAGCCGTTGCGCAACTTCTGGGGCTACCAGCCCGTCTCGTTCTTCGCGCCCAAGGCGTCGTACGCGTCCGAGACCGGGCCCGGGGACGCCGTACGCGAGTTCAAGTCGATGGTGAAGGCGCTGCACGAGGCGGGCATCGAGGTGATCCTCGACATCGTCTTCAACCACACCGGCGAGGGCGACGAGCGCGGCGCGACCTTCTGCTGGCGCGGTCTCGACAATCCCACCTACTACCTGCTCGAGCCGAAGACCGGCAAGTACCTCAACTACTCGGGCTGCGGTAACACGCTCAACTGCAACCACCCGGTCGTGCGCTTCCAGATCCTGGCGGCGCTGCGTTATTGGGTCACCGAGATGCACGTCGACGGCTTCCGCTTCGACCTCGCCTCGATCCTGGGACGCGGACGCGACGGGGAAGTGCTGCCGAACCCGCCTCTGATCGAGGCGATCGCCGCCGACCCGGTGATGGCGGACGTGAAGCTGATCGCCGAAGCCTGGGACGCGGCGGGCCTTTATCAGGTCGGCAGCTTCCCGAGCTGGGGGCGCTGGGCAGAGTGGAACGGCCGCTTCCGCGACGAGCTTCGCCGCTTCGTCAAGAGCGACGCGGGCCTGACGCGGCTGCTGGCGACGCGGCTCGCGGGCAGCCCCGACCTCTACCGCGGCGGGGAGCGAGCCCCCTGGCACTCGATCAACTTCGTCACCAGCCACGACGGCTTTACGCTCGCCGATCTCGTCTCCTACAACGACAAGCACAACTGGGAGAACGGCGAGGGCAACATCGACGGGCATCCCGACAACCTCTCGTGGAACTGCGGCGAGGAGGGCCCCTCCGCGCGGCCGGAGGTCGTGGCGCTCCGCCAGCGGCAGCAGCGGAACTTCCTGACGCTGCTATTCGTGTCGCAGGGGGTCCCGATGCTGCTGGCCGGCGACGAGCTCGGCCGGACCCAGCGCGGCAACAACAACGCCTACTGCCAGGACAACGAGGTCTCCTGGCTGGACTGGTCGCTCGTCGAGAGCAACGCCGACCTCCTGTGCTTCACCAAGCGCCTGATCCGCTTCCGCAAGGCGCACCGCTCGCTGCGGCGGCGCAGCTTCTTCGAGGACGAAACCCGGCCGGCGGTCGCCTGGCACGGGACGCGACTCGGCCGACCCGACTGGACTGCAGAAGCGCGCGCCCTCGCGATGCAGATCCTGCCCACGCCTGTCGACGAGACGATCTACCTCGCTGCAAACGCGCACTGGGAGCCTAAGGTCTTCGAACTGCCGCGGCTCCCGGCGGGCAAGTCCTGGCGGCGCTTCGTCGACACGAGCCTGCCGCCGGGCGACGACGCGCTCGAGCCCGGCGCCGAGGCGCCGCTCGTTTCGGAGCGAAGCCAGTCCGTCGGCCCGCGCTCGCTCGTGGTGCTGGTGGGTCGTTAGCCGGAATCGGTATACCGGTCCCACGCTAAGTTCTGTCGGCCATCCCCGAAATTGACGACGTCGTTACGGTCGGTAGCGCATAGAGACCGTTTGGCCTGCCATTTGTCAGAGGTTTTTCTGCGCTAAGTAGTTTCTTATACAGCCACTTGATTCTCAAGAGCCATACAGCGCATGGAAATTGCATTCGAGATCTGCCTACCGTTTGAGATTGACCCTACCGTTTAAGGGAGCACAAATGAGTCACTTTACGCATTCAACGACTATTGATAGTCGTGAGTCGGGGTTCAGCCTGATCGAGCTCCTGATCGTGGTGGCGATCATCCTCGTCATGGCGGCGATCGCGCTACCCAACATCGGCGGCTACATCCGCAACTACAAGCTCCGGGGAGCGGCCTCGCAGGTAGGGGGTGAGCTCCAAAAGGCGCGCTCGAAGGCGATCATGGGCAACACCAACAACGGCGTGTTGTTCGTGGCCGTGGACTCGAACTCGTATCGCTTCATCCGTGAGGACGTGCCGGCGCCACAGCAGTTGGGCCCGCTGCAGGATCTGCCGGAGGGGGTCACGTTCGAGGCCGCCGCTGTCGGATCGCAGGGGATCCGCTACAACCGGCTCGGATCCTGGTGCAAGCCCAGCGCGTCGACTTGCGCGGCGATTACGGGACCGCTCTGCAGCGACGAGGAAGCAACCCGCTGCAACGACAGCCCAGGCAACTACCTGGCCGTGGACCCCGTGGACGGCGTGACCATCTCGCTGCGCGAGGCCGCGACGGGACTTCGGCGCACTGTCCGCGTGTCTTTGGGCGGCCGCATCCTGCCCCAGCCGTGAAGGAGACCACGATGAAATCCCAGAGCAGAACACCCCACAAAGCCCGCGAGAGAGCGTCGCAAGAAGCTGGCTTCACGCTCGTCGAGGCCCTGGTCGCGGTGATCGTCCTGATCTTCGGGCTGATCGCTGTGACCAACCTGATGATCGTGGCCGCCAGCTCCAACAGCGTGGCGAATCAGAGCACGGCCGCCGCCGCGGTCGCCTCGCAGCGGCTCGAGATTCTCAAGCAGGCGCCTTTCGACACGATGGTCGTCGGAGGCAGCGTCGAGAGCGACACGACCGGTTTCAATGAAGACGTCGCCGTGGCCGGCGTGGGGACGATCCACTGCCGCTGGGAGGTTTTTCCGATCAACCTCAACCCCCAGGCGCTCTTCATCACTGTGCGCGCGGAAGGGCTCGGTGCGCTGACCGGGGCCCGCTCGCGGGCCGAGTTCACGACTTTCAGGAGCTGCACGGCGGTGTCGAAGGGCTGCCCGCCGCTGTCATGAGACGCCACTTGGGGAGGCAGTCATGAGGTCTCGAATCGGATCCGCGCAATCGGGGTTCAGCCTGGTCGAGCTGATGGTGGCCATGGTGGTCACGCTGATGGTGAGTGGGGCCATCTTCGGTCTGCTCACCGGAGGCCAGACCGCTTTCCGCCGTGAGCCGGAACTCACGGATCGCCAGCAGAACATCCGCTCGGCCATGGACATGATCATGCGCGACATTTCCAACGCCGGCGCCGGGTTTCCGACCTTCGTCCAACCGTTCACCCAGAACCTCGACGCCTGCGTGGGCTGTCCGCCGGGGCCTGACGGCGACGTCACCGACGAGCTGGAGATCCTCACCTACCCCGGCCTCATCGAAAGCGAGCCGGTGTGCTACAGCCCGGGCGTTGCCGCGGTCGGAGAGTTCCGGCTGGCAAGAGGCACGAACGCCTTCTCTCCGCAGACGACCGTGATCGTGGTCATGGAAAACGGCACCTGGACGGTCCGCAACATCGTCGACATTCCGAGCCCGCCACCCACTATCCCGGGGGGCAACTGCAACAGCGCAAATCACCTTCAGTTGAGCTTCAGCCAGGTGGGCGACAAGTCGGGGCTGAACCCAGGGGGGCCGGACCCAGCAGCGGCCCTCTGCCAGGCGAGCCTAACGCCTCCCGGCTTCACCACCGGCTTTGGCACCGCTAGTGCCGGCTGCACTCCCATCCACATCACCTTCGGCGAGGTCGTGCGCTACCGCATCCGCAACGACGGCTTTGGTGTGCCGGTGCTGCAGCGCTTCACGACTGGAGACGCCGCCGCCGGCTTCCAGCCCGTGGTGAACGGGGTCGAGGAGCTGCAGGTCAAGTACCGGCAGCAGAACAACCCCGCTGCCCTGTTGGATGGGGCCCCCCCGGTCTTGAACGGCGACTTCACCTCGCTCATCACCGAAGTGCAGGTGACGCTATCGGCCCGGAGCGAGGCTGCCAACTTGCAGGGGCAGACGAGCGCGGCCGTAGGGGTCCGGGACGCGGTGCGTGGGCGCCTGGTCTCGTCTGGCTCACCGCGCACCGCGCTCATCGAGCTCAACCGGGCCCCGGCCCCGCTGTGGAGATGAGGCAGAGCCATGAACGTGACGCTTGAGCCGAAGAACACCGCGATTCAGGAGAGTGACATGGGCGGACTGAAGACGACGAGCCGAAGCGGGAGGAACGATTCGGGCTTCGCGCTCGTGCTCGCGATCCTGTCGCTCATGCTGCTCACGTTCCTGGGGTTGACCTTGGCGACCACGACCTCGACCGAGCTCCAGATCGCCACCAACTATAGGTGGAGCCAGCAGGCCCTCTACAACGCCGAGGCGGGCGTGGAGTACGGCAAGACCTTGCTGGCCAACATGGACTGGCAGACCATTCTCCCACCCGCCCGCGCCGGCACGTCAACATGGGGCGCTGTCCTTCCCGGGGTCCCGCCCACGGCTCCCTTCACGCGACCGGACCAGTGGGGCCTGCCTAACCGCAACTTCGAGAACTCGAATTGCGACAGGCGTGGCTACGGCGCGGGCTACGGAGTCGTCCTCGACGACGGCGTCGCCGCCGGCGCACCGTTTCAGAACGTCGACAACATTCTCGGGCGGCCCCTGAACGGCTCGGTATCGCTCTGGATCCGGCGACCCGTCGTGGTCCAGCCGAACGGTCAGCTCGCGGACTACGGCACGGACAATAACAACATCGTGCTCGTGGCCGAGGGCGTCGCCCCGCAGCGCACGATCCTCGGCATCAACCGCGCCGTGCGTGTGATCGAAGTGATGCTCTCCCGGGTCAGCGTAACCAGCGATCCATGCGCGACGCGCTCGGGACAGGCGGGAGCCGGGCCGGAAGGCGCGGGTTTTGGCGGGTGTGTGGGTGTCACTGCGACCGGGGTCGGTGGGGCCTTGGGCACGCCCGTGACCGAAATCGACGCCACGGCCAATTGAGGGGAACCATGCAAGCCCAGGTGCTTTCGCCAAGCGGCGCGTTTCGAGGGATGGATGCCATGACTAGAGTGAGAGTGTCGAAGCGGTCTCGGGCGGCTTCCATGGCCATGGCAGCGGTGTTGATGCTGTTCCTGGTCGGAGACCGGACCGCCTACACGGCCATCCCCGGCATCGACCCCCTGGACGTGCTCGACCTGGCCATCAAGAACAACGTCCTGTTCGTCGTCGACACGTCTGGCTCGATGACTGGCACCGTCGGAACAAGCCAAGACGTAGGCGGCGACGACCCTGGATCGCGCTTCTACAAAGCCAAGCGGGCCCTGCGCGAGGTGGTCAAGGAGAGCGAGGGGCTCGCGAACTTTGGCCTGGCCACGTTCCATGCGAACCCCGAAGAGCGCCATATGCGGGCCACCTCGAGCGCAAGCGGCGGCACGACGTCCGAGGGCCCCATGATCTACGTCTCCCAGGATGCGGCCGCTGCCACCTGGCTGACCTACTTCAACGGCGTCAAAGGCACGGTCAACGTCTCGGGCATTCCCTCGATCGCTACCCACAACGAGTGGACTTCCGCAGAGCTCTTCGCAAGCCTCGGCTTCATTCCCGGAACGAATGCTGCCACACACAACCTCGACAAGCCGTATCGCGCAACGACCTGTATCAACGCCCCTGCCGGAGGCGATCACATCATGGAGACGCACTGCCGCTACTACCTGCGCTCCATGCTCCTGCGGAACAACGTGCGGTTCACGTGGGACCCGAATGTCGGGTCCACCAGCAGGGCGAGCAGTGGCCTCGTCGGGGCCCCCACGCCCATCACATGCCCGCTTCCTCCGAAGGGTTTGTTGGGGGACGACGTCACCGCTTTCAACGACGGCACCAAGAAGCGGGCCTGCTTCCAGATCGTGAACTCCGTGACTGGTCAGGTGGCCACCTATTTCTTCACCAGCAGCGCGTTCTCCTTTATCGACAGGGACGGTTCAGGGGCTGGAGCCGCAGATCCAGCATGTGTACAGACCGACATCAACCTGCACGTGCCGCCGTGCACCGACAACAGCAACGTCCAGAAGATCCAGGACCAGATGCGGCTCGAGCTGCAGATCGATTCCTTGACGGGTCAGCCGATCGACGTCCCCTTCGCGCAGTTCCCGATCCCCGCCAGCACGCCGCTCGACCGGCTCAACCCCCATGACACCCCTCCGACGTTCACCAACACGGGAATCCGTTCGGCCGGCGGCACACCCATAGGCCCTGCGCTGCGCTGGGCCAACAACTACTTCCGCAACACCGTGTTCCCGGCCCGCCCGACGGCCTTGGAAGGCAAGCAGAAGAACTTCGTGATCGTGCTCACGGACGGGGACGACACCTGCGACCCGGGCGGCCAGGCGGCGGTCGTGCAGGCCGCGAGGGACCTCTATGACCTCGGCGCGCCGTCGACCGTAAACCGCGTCGAGACCCTGGTGATCGTGTTCGCCTCGAGCGTCAATCTAGCGAACCAGATCGCCCGCGGCGGCTCTGGAAATATGAGGGACGCGTTCAACGCCGTGGACATAGAGGAGCTCATCCAATCGCTCAAGGATGCGATTGCGCTTGCCACTGCTGCCGGCACGTTCTCGGCACAGGCCTCGATCACCGAGTCGATCTACGAGCTCGGTCCCGTTCTAGCGCCCCACGTCGACCCCATGAAGCCCCAGGAGCGTTACACCGCCAACGTGCCCGTGCTGGTCCAATCCACTTTCGAGATGCCCGGCTTCAAGGGACACCTGAAGGCGTTCCGCAACGCAGGCGGCACGAGCGTAGAGGTCTGGGACGCGGGGCAAAAGCTCCTGGACCGCGTGACGACCGGGATGAGCACTTGCCCGCGAACCGTCAACTCCGTCAAGGCCTGCACGTTCACCGAGCTTCATGCTGGCGCCACCGACGCGACCGTAGGCACCTCCACGGCCACGCTCAAGAGGCGCATCTACACCACGAGCCGCAATAACCTGGACGCCGTGACCGCGACGACCCTCATCAACCGCACCGCCAACCAGGGCGCTCGCGTCGCCCTCTGGCCGCCGGATGCGAGTGTCGCCCCTGCCGACAGCGGCAACTCGGGTAAGTTGGACGGTCCCCTGGGCCTGGCGAGCCTCACTGAACAGGAGCTGAAGAGCCGGTTCAAGGCCTGCGTGGGCACGAACTTGCCCGACGCCTGCAACAGCTCCACCGACTTGACGAGACTGCAGCAGCACAGGCGTGAGGCCAGGGAGATGATGCTGGCCTTCCTCGCCGGGGCCCAGACGATCCCCGACTCCAACACCAACCCCACGCGGACTGGTGGCACGGGCCCCACTGCGAGACAACTGCTCTACAAGGCCCGGCCCTGGATCCTTTCCGAGTCCACACTCTCCGCACCCGCCATCGTGACGCCCCCGCTGCAGTCCAAGCCGAGCATCCACGTCGATGAGTACACGCTGTTCCGGGACGGGCCGCGGCAAGGCTCGAGCGCAAGAAACGGCACGCGAGAGGGGTTCGGGCTGCGGAACCCAGACGACGCGGCGAGCGCGGGCAACGTTAACCTCAAGCCCGCGATGACCGTGGTCTACCACGGCGCAAACGACGGCCTCCACGCTTTCCGGGGCGCTCCCTGCCCTAACAGCAGCCTCCCCTGCGCCAGCCTACCGGCTGACACCGGGGGCGAGGAGCTATGGGCCTTCGTCCCCTTCGATCAGCTCGGTAAGGTCGCCGACCTCATGAAGACCCCGCGGCGCGCCGACAAGACCTACATGATTGTCGCTGCCGTGCGCTTTGCAGATGTGTGGGTACCCGGCCCGTTCACGTCGACGATCGACGGCGCCAACGTCGCCGGAGATGGCGTGTGGCGGACCCTGCTCTATGTCGGGCGCGGGATCGGGGGCAAATACATAACCGCCCTCGACGTGACGGTTCCCGGCCCGCTCACCCGGCACTCCATCAACAGCGACGACGCCTTCGCCCCCATCCCGGTCTGGAGCCGTGGCAACCCCGACACCAGCAACGGCAAGCCCTTTGGCATCGACGGCAACGTCTACAACAACCCCGCCGCTGGACTGGCCGACTACAACGCCTACCTGCACATGGGCCAGACCTGGTCGGTGCCGGCCATTGCCAACGTGAACGCCGGGGAGAACAAGACCCCGCGCACGGGCGACGCGGGCGTCGAGTTCGTGGCCTACGTGGGCTCCGGCTACGGCGCACCCTGTCCCGCAGGCCTGCCTTGTGAGGGGACGACCTTCTATGCCCTCGACGCGCTCACCGGCGACGTAATCGACAGTACCGACGTCGACCTCGCGA
>Ga0114129_10010617_pt1 | contig 13132 bp, 12 predicted proteins | sample RhiMetdeltSRZDD1_FD_80071 | JGI IMG/M metagenome (GOLD analysis project Ga0114129, IMG submission 80071) | Populus rhizosphere microbial communities from Tennessee, USA - Rhizosphere MetaG P. deltoides SRZDD1 (version 2) (version 2) | ecosystem: Host-associated > Plants > Roots > Rhizosphere >...
GGCTGCGCGTTCGGCTTCCATGGCCGACCGTTCTTTTTCACTGCAGTGCTTACATTTTGCCTCCAGCTTTTTCTCGGGTTCAACTTTACCATTGAGCACATCGTGCAAAATGCGGTGCACCAATACATCGGGGTAACGACGTATAGGCGATGTAAAATGACAATAATGCTTAAACCCTAAACCGTAGTGGCCTATGTTTTCGGTAGTATAAATGGCTTTGGCCATGGTGCGAATACCCAGTTGCTCCAGCACATGCTGCTCGGGTTTGCCCTTCACATCCTGCAGCATCTGGTTAAACGAAGCGGCAATGCCTTCGGGCGTTTTTGTATCGAAAGTGTGCCCGTATTTTTTGGCAAATTCAACAAAGGGCATCAGCTTCATTTCATCGGGCGTATCATGCACGCGATATGGGAAAGGAAGATCTTTTTTATTTACTTTGATCTTGCCAACATTCTCAGCCACAAGGCGATTGGCCAGCAGCATAAATTCTTCAATTAACTGATGCGCCTCCTTGCTTTCTTTAATAATAATACCAATGGGCTTGCCTTTTTCATTGAGTTTAAAACGTACTTCCTGCGACGAAAAATTAATGGCGCCTTTTTTAAAACGTTGCGCCCTGAACTTTTTCGCCAGTGTATTTAATGTCAACACTTCTTCCTGGTACAGCCCTTCGCCTTTTTCAATGATCTCCTGCACTTCTTCGTAGGTAAACCGGTGATTGCTGTGAATGACCGTTTTGCCTAACCAGTATTGTTTTATTTCTGCCTTCGGCGTTATTTGAAATATGGCCGAAAAAGTAAGCTTGTCTTCATGCGGCCGTAACGAACACAATTCATTCGATATACGTTCGGGCAGCATCGGCGCTACGCGATCGGGCAGGTATACCGAAGTGGCCCTGTCGTATGCTTCTTTATCGAGCGACGTATCGGGTTCAACATAATGACTTACATCGGCAATGTGAACACCTATTTCGTAATTACCGTTTTTGAGTAACCGAATACTTAAGGCATCATCAAAATCCTTTGCATCAACGGGGTCGATGGTAACCGTAAGTACGTCGCGGCAATCTTTTCTTTTATCAATTTCAGCTTGTGAAATGGTGTCGGGAATGCGTTCGGCCTCTTCAAATACATTTTCAGGGAAAAATAACGGGAAGCCGTTTTCCATGAGAATCTCCTTCATAGCCATATCGCCTTCATCACCGGCATCCATGATCTGTACTACGGAACCAATGGGCTTTTTTTGTTTTTCCCATTCTGTTATGCGTATAATTACACGGTCGCTGTTTTTGGCGCCGTTCAATGCCTGTTCGGGTATAATAACATCAGGCATGGGCTTTTCGGTATCTGCAATGAAAAAAGCGCCATTACGGCCAATTTCCATGCGGCCCAAAAACTCCATCTGCTTGCGATGCAGCACTTCAACGATCTGTCCCTGCTGACGGCCGCTTTTTTTAGCGCCGCCGCCAAACACATGCACCAGCACGGTATCGCCATGCAAGGCAGTATTAAAATCGGCGGGGCGTACCAGTATATCGTTTGGCACATTTTCAACTATTACATACCCGATGCCCGACCGGGTAATATCTAAAACACCTTTTACTGTGTGTTGCGAAGAAGTAGTTCCTTTTTTCTTTTTCTTCTTTGCTTGTTTTCTGCTCATTAATTCATTTTAAGTCGTGATACTGAATTCAGTAATGAATTTACTGATAATATCAGTAAACTGATGCGCTTCATTAAAAAGGAATTGGATTTCGATGGGAATTACAAATACGGGGTAATCCTGTAAAGCCTGTCCAAATTTGATGAGACGAACGGCATCTTTTTCAGTAGTAAGAATAATTTTATTTTCTGTGGGTATGTTGTTAAACCTTGCTACTATGTCTTTCCAGTCGTCGATGGAAAAAATGTGATGATCACTATACAGTATTTCATAGTAGGTTTTCGACGCATCCTGTAAATACTTTTTAAGCGGCATGGGATTGGCTATACCGCTAACCAGCAATACTTCGGTTGAAGCATTGAGTAACATTTCATTTTTGGAAATAATGTGATAAGGCATTCCGTACCGGATGGTTGTAAAGAACACCTGCTGCCTGGGCAATGGTTTTATTTCGCGGGCAATCACTTCTTTTTCTTCTATCGATAAGCGTTGCGGGCATTTGGTAACAATAATAGCATCGGCCCTTTTGTACGATTTGCGTTCATCGCGTAAATCGCCTGTTGGTAAAAACCAGTCGCGCGTAAACAGGTTATCGTAATTGGTTAGCAAAATATTGAACCCTGCTTTTATTGCCCGGTGCTGAAAAGCATCATCGAGTACGATCACTTTGGTATCGGGCCGGTCGTGTAGTAACTGAGGAATAGCTACTATACGTTCTTCGCCCACAGCAATGGTAACACCAGGAAATTTGTTATGGAACTGCATGGGCTCATCGCCGATATCGAGGGCGGTGGTACCAGGCCCTGCCAGTGCATACCCTTTGGTTCGGCGTTTATAGCCTCTGCTTAATACGGCCACATTCGTTTGGTGCTGAAGGTTTTTTACCAGCCATTCGACCATGGGCGATTTGCCGGTGCCTCCTACCGACAGGTTACCAACACAAATAATGGGTAAATTAAAACCGGTTGACCGAAGTATGCCTTTGTTATAAAGCCGGTTACGAATCCAAACCGCTGCGCCATAAATCAGTGAAAACGGGAACAATAATATGCGGAATGGCCGCAGCAACGGAGCATTAAAATTCATATATACGATGCGGTGTAATGCAAAAGTTTAAAGGTACATCAAATTCGTCGATGTCCTCAATGTATTCTACCGCTTCAAAAAATGAAAAACCTATTTTTACCGCATCCGTACGGCATTGTGCCAGGTAGCGGTCGTAATAACCCTTTCCATAACCCACCCGGTAGCCGCGCTCATCGAAAGCTACCAATGGAACAAAAATAAGTTCCAGCTGGTGAGGCGGCACAATAGTGCCACCGATAGGCTCAAGAATGTTAAATCTGTTTTTAATAAATAGTCCGTCGCTTTCAACCAGCCCTGCTTCCATATCGAGCATATCAACATGAATTTTGGGCCAGGCAATACGCACCAGCGGGTTTTGTTCCTTTACAATTTGTTCACATACCGACACTTCAAATTCGTGCCGGCTTGCCAGTGCATTATATGATAACAGGTAATTTACCGGGGGAAGAATTAATTTCCTGAAGTTCGAAGCAATCAATTGGGTTTGTTGCTGAAGCTCTTCTTCGAGGATATTCATCCTGCGTTGCAAAAATTCTTTACGAACGGTGTTTTTTATCATAGAAATGCTTTCAGATGCTTACTAATAGCAGCCGCCTGAGAGTTGATAAATGTCCCGTTTATTTGTTCAGAATAGGGAATTGACGCTATTCTGGGAAAGTTGCTCCATTGTACTATCTCCTCTTCGTAATCAAGATACTGGTCATTGAATATCCACCCGATCACCGGTAATTGCATTTCGCGGCAAGCCCGCGCCGTTAATAAAGAGTGATTAATGCTTCCCAGGTAGTTGCGACTGACCAGGATAACCTTTGCGTCTAATTCTTTTATCAGGTCAGCAACAAATTCTGATTCATTCAATGGTACCAATAATCCCCCTGCGCCTTCTATGAGTAAGGTACGATTATTTATCGGAATTTTTTTACAAATTTCTTTAATGTCTATCCTGATGCCCTCCTCGCGGGCAGCAATATGTGGCGATGCGGGCTTTGCCAGGCGGTATACTTCGGGATGAACAACCGAACCGGTTCCGGCAAGCATATTCGCAACCCATTCGCTGTCGGTGCCTTCTTCGAACCCTGCCTGTACCGGTTTCCAGTAATCGGCCTCCAGTGCTTTGGCCAGTATGGCCGACACAAAAGTTTTTCCAATTCCGGTGCCGATGCCTGTTACGAATATCGGAGTCATGATTTATTTTTCAAATAATGTGAAATCGCTTGTGGATACCGAAGTCGGATGTCGGAGGTCGGATGTCAGAAGAACCCGAACTTTCCAAACCCTAAGTTCATTTCATACTTTATACTTCATTCTTCCCGCATCGGATTTCAGACTTCTGACATCTGACTTCAGACTTCTTCTTTATTAACAAATATGCTAAAGATCGTGGTGCCGTAGTTGCGGGCGGTTACAAACAGCGGATACCCTTCGTAATTGTTCCGCGGCGTATGTTCGAGCACGAACCAGCCGCCGGGGGCAAGCAGATTTTTTTCGGCAATTAATTTTGGCAGATCGTCAATGGTGCCGAGTGCGTATGGCGGACCGGCAAAAATAAAATCGAACCGGCTTGTGCATTGTGCAATGAATTTGAACACATCCATTCTTACCACCGTAAAGTTTTGCAGCTTTAATGCGGCAGCTGTTTTTTTGATGAACTCATACATGGCGGTATCTTTTTCAACAATGGTACAGTTTTCAGCACCGCGCGATGCCAGTTCATAACTGATGCTGCCCGTACCGCCAAACAGATCGAGGGTTTTTAAAGACGATACATCGAGATTGTTCTCAATAATATTAAAAAGCCCTTCTTTGGCAATATCTGTGGTTGGCCGGGTATGCGGCATTTTGGCCGGCGGCGAAATCCTTCTACCCCCTAAATCCCCTCCTATTATACGCATAGCGCCATTTTCAAAAGCGGTGAAAAGTAATGCGATGGAAACGGTGAAAATACTGCATCCAGTGATACGTTGTCGGGCAACTGGTCCCACTGAACCTGTAAAAAATATTTCAGCAACTCCTGGTACAGGCGTGATTGTTCATCGAGCAAACCCGAAACAATCAACGTTACCTTTTCCTGGCTGATCTGAAAGCGGTTACAGATCGACAGCAGGTAGTACGATACATCATCGGGTGTTTGATATGAATAGGATTGCAGCAGCTGAATGGCCTTATCTTTAAAAACAACTACCAGAAACTGATCGGCGCCCATTACCATTTTTATAAAATGGGTTTCGGGTGATGTTTTCACCTGGCCGTCGCTCAGTAACAGGGTATAATAATGCCAGTAGTTACCTGCCGCAAATTTCCGTTGCAGTAAAGCATGAATTTCGCGGGGTACGCGGTAGATATTGTACATATCCCACCCATTCACCTTTTCGCTTAACATTAATCCCTTACGGGCATTGCCATACACCAGCTCGGTAACCGGCTGGTTTAATTCAATATGAAAGTGCTTTGCCGGCAGAAAATTACTGTCGGTATAATTATAAATTACAAAAGCTTCTTTATAAGGGATCTGCAACAGCTCATCGCCTGTTGTAATTTCGAGCAACGACTCCAGTATGTTTTTACCGGGTGTAAAATCGAGATTATACTGGCGAAGCCCAACAAAGCGGTGATGCTCTTTATTGTAGATCACGAAGCTGAATACTTTTTCGCCTACTTCGATCAGCAACTGACTGTTTCGAAGCTGTTCTGTATCTCTCGTTTCAGGAACAATATCAAAAGTAGCCTTAAGCATAGTTATCAAAACCTGCAATGTTACTATAAAATCGGTGTAAATAAGCAGGAAAAAAAAGAAAATTGACAGTGGGCACCAGGCAGTGGGCAGCAGATGCCCAAACTACGCAAACTGTTAACAAATTTTTACCTTGCCCATTGCCTTTTGCCTATAGCCTATTGCCTATTGCCCATTGCCATTTCTCCAGTACCTTTGCACCCCTTGTATGGCCACCTTATCTAAAAATATCGGATTACAGGTAGAACTCTCTAACCGGCAGATCATTAAAATGGCCATGCCCATTAGTTTTGCCATTTTAATTCCGCAGATAAATTTTGTTACCAACAACATCTTTTTAGGTCATTACAGCGATCATACACTGGCCGTTGCAGGTGTAACCGGCGTGTACTACCTTATTTTCTCAGCCATCGGGTATGGATTAAACAATGGCTTGCAGGCGCTGATCGCACGCCGTGCCGGTGAAAACAGGCCCGAAGAAATTGGCAAATTGTTTACCCAGGCGATCTTTATCGGATTATGCATTTCAATACTGGGCATTGTGCTTACCTACACGGTCACACCTCAACTGTTCGGCTTATTTATTAAAGACGCCAACCGGTTACAACAGGCCATTACCTTTTCCAAAATACGAATCTGGGGGCTACCCTTTTTGTATGTATACCAAATGCGCAATGCCCTGCTGGTGGGCACCAATCAAAGCAAATTCCTGGTTGCGGGGGCCATTGCCGAAGCCGGCACCAATATTATACTGGATTACCTGCTGATCTTCGGTCATGGCGGACTGCCTGAAATGGGACTGAACGGTGCGGCCGTTGCTTCGATCATTGCCGAAATCACGGGATTGTTTGTGGTGTACCTGGTTATCTGGAAAAAAGGCATCAGCCGCCAGCTGCATTTGTTTAAAAATGTGCATTGGGATAACTATAATGCACGGCTTATATTTTCCATGTCGGCCCCACTGATTTTTCAGCATGGCATCAGCATCATTAGCTGGGAATATTTTTTTCTGCTGATCGATTCCCACGGCGAAATAGCGCTGGCTGTTTCAAACACCATGCGAAATATATTGGGTATGGCGGGTGTGGTAACCTGGGCATTCGGGTCAACCACTAATGCCATGGTAAGCAATTTAATTGGTCAGGGAAAGCAAGACAGAGTATGGGTGCTGATCAATAAAATGATCCGCCTGAGTTTTGGTTCGGCCCTGGTGATAGCGCTGCTGATCAACCTGTTTCCCGGATTGTTGTTTTCGGTATATGGCCAAAGCGGCGAATTTGTGGCGCAGGCCATACCGGTAGTGCGGGTGTTATCGGTGGCTATTTTAATGATGGCGTTTTCGGTAGTATTTCTCAATGCAGTAACAGGGTCGGGCAACAGCCGGGTTTCCCTGATGATCGAAATTTTTGCTATTGTATTTTACTGCCTGTATATATACCTGGTGCTCGATAAATTCTTTTTAAACATTACCTATGGCTGGATGAGCGAGTGGTTATACTGGGTATGTTTGTTTTTACCTTCGTTTTTGTACATGCGCAGCGGAAAGTGGAAGAACAAGAAAATTTGATAATTCGATAATATGCTAATTTGCTAATGGAAATACATAGTTGCACAATAACATAGTTGCACATTAACATAATTAGCATATTAGCACATTGGCTAATTAGCACATTACTTATATTCTTCCAGCAACTTCTTCCCTTTCACTTTAATATTCGCGTCTTCGGCAATTTTGTTTGGCATTTTGAGCATGGTTTCGAGTAGTTCAACGGCTTTTTTGTCGTTGCCTTTACGATGCCAGGATTTGGCCAGTTCGAGATAATTCAATAAAAACGAGGGATTGAGTTGTTTGCTTTTTTCGAAATAACGAATGGCATCTTCCAAACTGGCTTTGGGCAGTGCTTCCCAGGCAACTTTTACAAGCCATTTTTCAACCGTGTTCAGGTCGCTTACTTCGTAATGCCATTTAGCCAGCACATGGTAGCCTTTGTAATTATTGGGATCGAGCTGTATGCTTTTTTCTGAATAGGTTTTTACCTCTTTTATGGCTTTGATCTTTTCATCGCCCGGTGAAATAAGCGCCATCCGGCCCATGGCAAGCGCCATCACCACATTGGCATCGGAACTGTTGCCATTTACCTGTAAAGCTTTTTGAGCATATACGCGTGCGTTACGGTAATACTCCTTTTGCTTATCTTTTGTGCCCTGGTGCTTTCCTAATATGCTGTATAATTCGCTGGTCCTTATAAGTGCAGTCAGATTATTGGGTTGATAGCGCAGTACATCGAGGTATTTTTGCAGGGCTTCGGGTTCTTTAAATGAGGCTTCGAGCTGCTGGGCATCTTTCAACAGCGCATTGATATCCTGTGCATTGTTTTCGAATGGCAGGATTAACAACAAAAGACCCAACCATATAGTACATCCTTTATAACCCATCAAACTTCTTATGCAATGTAACGCCGATTTTACCCTGAAAATTTTCTACCGGCGCTTCTAATTTATAAACAGAAACTACTATTTCTGTTGTAAAAGGATAATGTTGCCTGATCTTCCTGATAATGCCATCCGCCACTTTTTCTAAAAGACCTTCAGGAGCCTTCATTTGTTGCTTTACTATTTCAAGTATTTTAACGTAATTGATCGTATTTTTTAAATCGTCAAATGTAGTATCGCCTTCTTCATACGATACCTTAACACTTACTTCGTACAAGCTGCCGGTTTTTTCTTCGCCGGCGTAAACGCCATGAAAAGCCTGTAACCTTACCTGTTGTAATTCAATAACAACCATAAGTACTTTTTGTTTTGCTAAAACAATGCCACAAAAGCCAAACGCTGAATACAAAACGCAGAACGCTTAACGCATAACGCCGTATTCATAGTGGTATTTGTGCGTTTTGCGTTAAGCGTTCAACTTTAAGCATTTTCCTATACCAGTCCTTTTGCCGATAAATATCGTTCGGCATCCAAAGCAGCCATACATCCGCTTCCGGCGGCGGTAACCGCCTGGCGGTATATTTTATCCTGCACATCTCCGGCAGCAAAAACGCCTTCGATATTGGTTTTGGATGTTCCGGGAATGGTTTTCAGGTATCCGGCCTCATCCATTTCGAGCCAGCCTTTAAATATGTCGGAATTGGGTTGATGACCAATAGCCACAAAAAAGCCGCTGACGGGAATGGTTTGCTTTTCGCCGGATGTTGTATTTTTTATCCGAACCGAATCAACCTTGTTTTCGCCCAGAATTTCATCGGTTAGGGTATTCCAGTAAACTTTAATATTCGGCGTACGCTGTACCCTTTCCTGCATTACTTTGGAGGCACGCATTTCGCTCTTACGAATGAACATGTGCACGGTAGCGCATAATTTGGAAAGATATAAAGCTTCTTCTGCCGCTGTATCGCCGGCGCCTACAATAGCCACTTCTTTTCCGCGGAAAAAGAACCCGTCGCAAACGGCGCAGGCGCTAACGCCAAAACCGTTCAACCGTTGTTCACTTTCGAGCCCCAGCCATTTGGCCGATGCGCCAGTTGCAATAATTACGGCATCCGCCTCGATCTGCTTTTCATCATCAATCCATACTTTAAACGGCGGAGCGGTAAAATCAACCTTTGTAGCCAGTCCGAACCGGATATCGGCTCCCATGCGAACTGCCTGTTTTTCAAAGTGAACCATCATTTCAGGCCCCTGTATCCCATCGGGATAGCCGGGATAATTTTCCACTTCAGTAGTAATGGTTAACTGTCCACCGGGTTGTATACCCTGGTATAAAACCGGCTTCATATTAGCGCGTGCAGCGTAAATAGCCGCTGTATAGCCAGCCGGGCCGCTTCCAATGATCAGACAATGTACCTTTTCGATTTCCATATTTGTATGTTCTAAAGAAAATTTGACAAAATTACCTGAAAATGAGTTACAAAAATGGTAAAGGAAAGAGCACCTGAATTTGGTGGGGATAACCGGGGCCGGGGAGGCATTATTGCGGAATCTTATACGACTTGTACTGTGCTGCATAACCTCCGAAATAGCCCAGTCCGCCGCCATTGATATTGCTTATTACTTTATTGGGTGCAGCAAAGGGATTGCCGATATTGGAGTAACTGTATTCCATCGTTCGCCAGAAATCAAAGGTCGCTTTGTCGATATTACAATATTTCACCACAACCGAATCGCCATGATCGAAAAAAGTATATTCCTGCAGGTTGATGCCATTATTTCGATCGACCCCTTTTTCGATCTGAAAATTATAGGTTTTGCCGTCTGTAAGCTGGTCATCATTTACCGAAGTCAGGCCGGGATAAAAAAGCAACCCATCTACCTGAGTAAAATAGCGGGTATAATTGCCCAAACCGGGCGGATCAACAAAACGCCCCATCAGTACTACTTTTACCGGGTTTGGATGATTGGGCGCAGGTTCCCACCACAACGAGTCGATTTTTTTGGTAAGATATGGAATAGTGGTAGTGGCGGTGTATTCCCTTTCGTTCACTTTTACACTGAGTGAATAGCCTTTGCCAAACTCACCCACAAAAGCGGTTGATAAATTAGAAGAATCAGTTGAATAATAGTAATACGCATATCCGTTGCCAATTGGAACGGAATATTCTTTTAACCGGTGGGTTTTTGACCCGTTTGAAATGGTTATTTCGGCCTTGCGTACAAAAGAATTGGCCAGCAGATCGGGCGTTATCTGGCTGAAATAATTAAGGCTTTGCGACAGAATTACAACAGGCGCCTGGTCATTTTCAATAGTTGCTTCTATAACGATTAACGGCTCAGAATTATCAGGTCTGAAATTAATTGTTTTCTCGCAGGAAGTAAGCATTGCTCCCAGCGCCATTACTACTAATCCGATGCACTGTTTCATATCTGGGTAATAAACGTCAAATAACGAACCAGAATTATTATTAAAAAAATAAACCCCGGAAGGCTACATGCCAACCGGGGTTCGTTTCTTTATAGTACCTATACTAACCTAAATATGCTTTCAATGCATTGCTGTAACGGGCTTTTTGCAAACGCTTGATGGCTCTTTCCTTGATCTGGCGGATGCGCTCTTTGGTCAGATCGTACTTCTGGCCAATTTGCTCAATGGTAACACCATTTTCGCCATCCAGGCCAAAATAAGCATTTACAATTTCAGCTTCGCGCGGACTGAGCGATTTCAATACGCGGCGGATTTCGTTGCGTAATGAATCTTTCATAACATCATCGTCGGTGTCGTCGCCACCTTCCAGTAAATCGCCCATAGCCACATCTTCGGCTTCGTGTACCGGAGCATCGAGTGAGGTATGACGTGTGTTACTCTGGAAAATGTTATTAATTTCTGTTTCGCTCATTTCAAGCAACTCGGCCAGTTCTTCGGTACTTGGCTCACGCTCATGTTCCTGTTCAAAAGCCATGTACGCTTTGTTAGCCTTGTTATAGGTGCCAATTTTATTTTGAGGCAGGCGGACTAATCTACCCTGCTCTGCCAACGCCTGTAAAATAGACTGGCGAATCCACCATACGGCGTATGAAATGAATTTAAAACCCTTTGTTTCATCAAAACGCTGGGCAGCTTTTATCAAACCGAGGTTCCCCTCGTTGATCAGATCGCTAAGAGAAAGACCCTGGTGCTGGTACTGCTTAGCAACAGATACCACGAAACGTAAATTGGCCTGCACTAACTTATCCAATGCCTTTTGATCACCCATCTTGATCCGCTGAGCCAGAACTGTTTCCTCTTCAGGCGTAATCATCGGTATCTTTGAAATTTCCTGAAGATACTTTTCTACTGCCTGCGAATCGCGATTCGTTATCTGTGTAGCAATTTTGAGCTGTCTCATATCTAAATATAAAAAATGACTTTAATCGTCGATTTTACAATCTTTCTAACTTGTTAAGGGTACAATACTAACATTTGCAAGACAAAGAATGTTCAGGAGAGGTTGCAAATCAGGTGCTAATAACCTGTTAATCCATCCGGTACTATCTGCAAAAGTAACACTCAATCTCCAAACCTCATAGCTTTTGTGGATAAAATCGAAGTTATAAAGGGTATTAATTGACGAAAAGGTATCCTTTAATAAACATACAACTGCTATTGTTCCACATAAACGGCGCCATTACACCATTTGTTCCACTTATAAGTACCGATTTCAGGGTTAACGTAACCCTACTCTAAAAAATATTTTGAAAAAAATCAATGGAATTTATTCCAACTAAATAATTAGTTATACATTTGGCAAACAACTAAAACATTAGTTATAATGAAGTCGCTCACCAGGGCCGAAGAACAGGTAATGCAAATTCTATGGCAGCTTAAACATGGTTTTTTAAAAGATATCATGGATAAAATGCCAGCCCCCAAACCCCATTCCAATACGGTAGCAACCATACTTAAAATATTGATAGATAAAGGATTTGTGAATTTTGAAGTACAAGGCCGTAATAATCTGTACAAACCAGCGGTAAGCAAATCCGAATATGGTAAAAAAAGTATCAATCAACTTATAAAGGGCTATTTCGAAGGTTCGCCGGCCAAACTGGTATCGCATTTTGTGAATGAAAACAAACTAAGCCAGGAAGAGCTGGAAACCCTGCTTGAACAAATCAAAAACGCCAAAAACCATCATCAATGACCTTTCTTATGTACCCGGCCAAAGTATTCCTGTGCTCAGGGATCCTGCTTGGCTACTACTGGTTGTTTTTACGAAACCGGCGATTTCACCACTACAACCGGTTTTACCTGTTGGGTAGCTTAGTGCTATCGGTTATACTTCCACTTTTAAAAATTCAGCTTTGGTACCAGCCCGAAAACACCGTAAACCAGGTGGTGTACCAAACCATAGATGTATTGACCGTAAACTATGGCGAAACCGATGGGCTAATGAATAACATGCAGGTTGTGAACAGCTTATTTACGGTTGAAAACAGCCTGTACGCAATTTATATCGCCGGAATGGTTGTGCTGCTGTGGATGCTGGTAAAATCGGTCCTGTACATTAAAAGAATTTCGAGACACTATCCTTTTGAACGCATCAGGGAGCTAAAATTTTATACCACACAGGAGCCCGGTACGCCGTTCTCGTTCTTTCGCTCAATATTCTGGAACCATGAACTGCCGTTCAACAGCCGCGAAGGGCAGCAGGTGTTTCGCCACGAGCTGTTTCATGTTCAGCAAAAACACAGCAGCGATATCATATTTACCGAACTGGTTACCGCCCTGTTCTGGTACAACCCGTTCTTTCATATGCTGAAAAAAGAACTGAAGGCCATTCATGAATTCCTGGCCGATCAGTATGCCGTATCGCGCAACGACCGCTATGCCTATGCCGAACTGCTGGTAATGCAAACCATAAAAGCCGGCAAAATACCCGTTACCAATTATTTTTTCCAAAACCATATAAAACGACGTATAGCCATGATCACCAACCTTACCTCATCAAAAAAATACGGCTACTTCAGCCGGCTGATGATCCTTCCCGTTTCAGTATTGCTTTTTTGCACTATTGTATTGTATGCACAGCAACCAAAAGCGCAGGCAACCCAGGCTCATTTTACGGGCGCCGAAAGCAAACCCATTACCGTTGTTATTGATGCCGGCCATGGCGGAAGCGACAATGGCTCAGTAAGCGCCGATGGCAGTGCAAAGGAAAAAGACATCGCTTTGCA
>Ga0114129_10010618_pt1 | contig 13131 bp, 4 predicted proteins | sample RhiMetdeltSRZDD1_FD_80071 | JGI IMG/M metagenome (GOLD analysis project Ga0114129, IMG submission 80071) | Populus rhizosphere microbial communities from Tennessee, USA - Rhizosphere MetaG P. deltoides SRZDD1 (version 2) (version 2) | ecosystem: Host-associated > Plants > Roots > Rhizosphere >...
ATCAGAACTACGCCGCGTTCGAAGGTATGGGCGACAACGCAGGTGAACCTTCAATCGGAGTTGATTGGAATCCGAATGTGGCGAGCCTCAAACACGACAAGGTCAATACGGGCGGTGTCTCATTCTTCCAATCCGGTCCCAATACGCTGCGGGCCAGCTTCGACGATTGTTCCTCACCTGCGAAAGATCAATGGGACGACGTATCAACACCGTTCGTACAACAGGCCGCACTATCGGATCCCATTGGCTTCGTCGATCGGCAAACCGGTCGTGTTTTTTCCCTCGATCTAATTGGCGGTCAGGGAAACAGCTTGATGGCCTATTCCGACGACGACGGGAATTCCTTCTTACCCGCGCAAGGTGGTGGTGCTCCTGCTGGTCCAGATCACGAGACGCTCGGCGGTGGCCCATACAATCCAAACGCGTTTCCGGCCCCGCCGCCACATCCGTTCTATGCGAACGCTGTCTATTACGCTTCGCAGAACATCGCCGGTGAAGCGGAAGTGTCACGCAGCGACGATGGTGGACTGACGTTTGGACCAAGCGTGTTATTGTTTAATCCAAGTCAATGCTTGGGCGGCATTCACGGTCATATCAAAGTTGCACCGGACGGTACTGTCTACATTCCAAATTCTTCGTGCAGTATAGGTGGCGGTACGAACGGCGTCGCAGTTTCAACCGACAACGGAATTACTTGGACCGCCTATACGGTGCCGGGCAGTACGGGTGGATTGGATCCCTCACTCGGCGTGGGTCTCAACAATGTGGGGAAGCCTCTTGGTCAGACGACGAACACGATTTATCTCGGCTGGATTAGTGGCGACAACCATCCACACATCGCGGTGTCACGCGATCGTGGTCAAACGTGGATTCGGAACTTCGACATTGGCGCCCAAGTCAATGTGAAGAGCGCGGTGTTCCCAGTCGTCGTTGCCGGAGATGACAACCGTGCGGCGTTCGGTTTCCTCGGTACGACGACACCTGGCGATTATCAGGACGACAACAATTTCAGAGGTGTTTGGCATTTATACATCGCCACAACATACGACGCGGGCGTTTCGTGGATCACAATCGATTCCACTCCAGATGATCCTGTGCAGGTGGGATCAATTTGTATAAACGGAACCACGTGCGGCGCACTCGATCCCTTTAACCCATCGTCTCGCAATCTGCTCGACTTCAACGACTTCAGCGTCGACAGTGAAGGACGTGCATTGCTTGGATATGCAGATGGCTGTATCGCACCGGCCTGCAACTCAGGCACAGTCGCGAAGACACCTCCATACTTCGATTCACGTGCGAACAAAGCAACGATCGCGCGACAGTCCGGAGGCCGCCGGCTTTTCGCGGCTTTCGATCCTTTGGAACCTTCAGCGCCAGCCGCACCGCGTGTAGATGGTGTTGAGCGATCGGGCTCTGGCGTCGTTAACATCCAATGGTCTGCTCCAGATAATGGCGGTTCGGCAATTACGGGTTACAAGATCTATCGACGCACTCAAAACGGAAACTATGGAGCAGCCCTCGCAACAGTTGTGGATAAAACAGCCTACGACGACACAACTGCCACAGATGCAGCAGCGACTTACTACTATAAAGTCACAGCGGTGAATGTCATTGGAGAAGGATTGAGCTGCGGTGAACATCCCGCGGTTCCCGGTCAGGATCCATGCCAGGTTCCCGGCGTACAAGTCCTATCAGATCCAACTGGCGATGGATTTGGATTGGGCATTCCATCGGCTCAACCGCCATTTGATATTCAAAGTGTCTCGATCGCTGAACCGTACAACGTTGGTCTGGATAAACTGGTGTTCACGATCAAAGTCAAAGACTTGACCGTAGTGCCTGGTGCTACCACCTGGCCAGTGCGGTTCAACGCGCCCAACGGAAACACATACGTTGTGGAAATGAATACATTGGTGGGTGGCACATCAACGCAAAATGATGCGCTCTTCCAATACGGTCTTGATGGAGGAACATTAAGTACCGCCGACCCACTGAGCGGATTCAGCGCCGATGGGACTATTACCATTGTCGTTCCACGGAGTGGTGTTGGTAATCCCGCAATCGGAGAAAAGCTCAGCGCGTTCATAATGCGAGTCGAGGCAGTCGCGGTTACACCTGACAATTGTCCCGACAGTCTGACGCCAGCTGGTTCTTACACAATTGTTGGCAACGCTTCGTGTCAACCAAACGCTGCACCGCTTGCTGTACTGACAGGCAATCCGACCTCTGGCAATGCTCCGCTGTCAGTTAGCTTTAGTGGTGCGAACTCCAGTGATCCCGATCCGGGCGACACCATTGCTTCGTACAGTTTCGACTTCGGAGACGGCACTGCTGTTCTGACACAATCGACAGCGACCACGAATCACACATACCAGAATGCGGGGATTTATCCAGCGCGTTTGACCGTGAAAGATTCACGCGGCAAATCGAGCACTAATCTGGCGCAGGTAATGATCACTGCAACAGATTCCTCGCCCACGCCTACTCCCACGCCAACACCATTGCCATGCGGAGGAACAAGGGTTGAAGATAATGACAACCAGATCTCGTACTCAAATGGCTGGCACCTAATTAACAACCCATCCGCAAGTTCAGGACACTTCCGACTGAATGAAGGTGGCAACAGCCAACACAACGTATCGTTGAGTTTCGATACATCACCAACGGCAACAGGAGCGATTACCTACTTCTACGCCACCAGTCCGAGAGGTGGAAGCGCGGAGATCGTTGTTGACGGTGCATCGAAAGGAACTCTCAGTTACAACGGTTCGGCGGGCTCTAACAAGTCACCGGTCTTTGGCAGCTCTCGTAGCTTTGATTACATCGCGAAGCCAGGTGGACATCATACCTTTGAAATCAGACCCATCAAGGATGCGGTTTACATCGATGGGTTCTGTTTAGGTACGGCAACACAAACGGGTGCACCTGCGAATGGACCAGGAACAACGACTCAGTCGAGTGCAACCGAATCACCGGGACAAACTCTGCTCAGTAACTTGAGTCTACCGTCTGGCACTAAAGCAATATCAATCGCGGTAGAGTCAAATCTGAAGGTGCCGATGCAGTTGGTATTGATCGATCCTTCGGGCAGAGTTGTGCAAACGGTAAACTCATCTTCCGGCTTGGCAATTCTGGAGGCGCCGTTATCTCAGGGCGGGACTTATGTACTCAAGACAATAAACCTGAGTCTCGGACCAGTTCAGATTTGGTCTGTTACGACGCCTTGGGTTGCGCGGTAGGGGACGATCAGCGAGTGGTGAAGAGGAGAGTGGGCGAGTGGGCGAGTGGGCGAGTGGGCGAACCATCTTCGACTCGCCCTCTCGCCCCTTCGCCCTCTCGCCCTCTCGCCCACTCCCGTCTAGGGTTGCGTTGTGATTCCCTTCAAAGCCGCTCGCCTGTTTGCCGCCCGCTGTTCGTCAGTGAGGTTCGACTGGTTATTGTTAACTGCATTTTCCCAATCACCATATATCGGATTCGGCACTACGATGAAACGCGAACCAAAGTCAGATCGTTCGCGGTCAACCTCTGCACTGCGATCAGCGATCGACTTACCTGCGAAGTTATCGTTGAAATCATTCAAATTGTCGCCCACCAGCATCGCGATCCAATAATGCAAACGCACTTTCTCTCGTCGAGATTCTTTGCTGCCTGTAGTGCCCTGCTCTCGTATCATTACGCTTTCATCTGTCACTGCAGGGAAACCGAGCTTGGTTAGATTGTTTATTGTTCCAGCTTTCTCTGGTTGACGACGATTCGTAATGTAGAACACACGAACTCCTTGCCTCGCAGCGTAATTTAGAAAATCAACCGCGCCGGGTACGGCTCCAGCTTCAGCGCGGTCGCACCATGCCTTCCAATCTTCTGCGGTGTAAGCAGCGCCGCGAAGCACGAGTTCAGCCTGAAAACGACTGTTGTCCAGGACTGTCTCATCTACATCGACGACGAGCGCTGGTTTTTTCGACCGTGAACGGTTTCGACTTCGCAGGGCCTGATCGAGCCGCAAGCGTGCCAGCACGAATGTTTGGTAGGCGAGTGCACGATACTCAGCAGAGGATTGCGTCCATAAGAGTGCACCTACCTGGTATTCATTATTAGAGCCGCTCTGTCTGCTCATTGATGGCGTTTGGGCTTGACCCAACGACAACAAGCAAGACAATAAAACTACCAGGGACAGCGCCCTGCTGCCATTTGATCTTTTCAATAACATCTGATTTACCTCGGTGACTGTGGTTTAAATTGCTGAGCACTACATGAGTTGCACTCGAGTATTATCGCTCAGTCAGTGATAGTTATATTCACCCATATGGATTAGAATGACTTCCTCAAGTAGAGCATCAGTCTCTTAACAATCCTGACTTCCGTTACCGGTGAACCCAGACGTCCGTTACAAATGAGCCCAAACTTTTCCCCCGGCGCTCGCTTACACCACTACCAAATTAAGAGCCAACTCGGAGCAGGCGGAATGGGTGAAGTGTATCTGGCACTAGACACCAAACTCGATCGCAATGTTGCGTTGAAGATCCTGCCTTCTGAGCTCGCTTTCAACCAGGATCGTATGCGCCGTTTCGTTCAGGAAGCGAAAGCTGCGGCGGCACTCAATCACCCGAACATTGCGCACATTTACGAGATCGGGGAGAGCGAAGGCACAAACTTCATCGCGATGGAGTTTGTGGACGGCAAGACTCTGGGCGAAAGGATTCACGACGAAAGTAATGATCTTAGAGTTCTACTCAAAAACCTGCAGCAAGTAGCGGAAGGGTTAGCGAAAGCACACACAGCAGGAATTGTGCATCGCGATCTCAAACCCGACAACATCATGATCACGCAGGATGGCCATGCGAAGATTCTTGATTTTGGTCTAGCAAAGCTCCTCGAAACGAAGCCGGGGGGACCGTCCGAAGTGAGCGAAGCAGCGACCGCGATGATGCCCGTTCAACATTCGACCCCCGGCGTGGTGATGGGTACGGTCGGATACATGTCTCCCGAACAGGCACAAGGAAAACCAGTGGACCAGCGGTCGGACATCTTCTCATTCGGCTGCATACTCTACGAAGCGGTGACAGGGCACAAGCCGTTCGTGGGTGACTCTATCGTTGACACGCTGCACAAGATCATACATGACCCTGCGCCGGCGATCATTGACTTCAATCCTTCCGCTTCGCCGGAGTTACAGCGCGTCATCCGCAAGTGTCTGGCGAAAGAACCGGCAAAGCGTTATCAGACTATTCGTGACACCGCCAACGATCTTGAAGAGTTGCTTGAAGAGATGAAGAGCGTGAGTAATATCGAACGCTCCGTGGCACCCCCGACTACGAGCTCGAGTACAACCAGCGCGCCAGGTGTCACAGGTGAAGTGTCCGCAGTAAGCACTGCGTCAGCTCCACAGCCGGCCGCATCGAGCGCCGAGTTCATTTACTCCGGAGTCAAACAACACAAATTGGCAGCCGCGATTGCGGTCCTTATCTTAATGGTTGCCGTTGTGGTTGGTCTCGGTTTCTATCTGCGCTCAGGCAAGAGTGCTGCTGGAATCGAATCAATCGCCGTGATGCCATTTGTCAACGAAAGTGGGAATGCGGACGTTGAGTATCTCTCGGACGGAATGACTGAAACGCTTATCAATAGTCTTTCACAGATTCCAAACTTGAGCGTAAAGGCACGTTCCTCTGTTTTCCGTTACAAAGGCAAAGAAATTGATCCGAAAAAGGTTGCAGCAGAATTAAATGTGCAGGCGATACTCACCGGGCGAGTCGTTCAACGTGCCGATCAATTAACAGTCAATCTCGAACTGATTGACGCTCAGACGGAAAACCTTCTGTGGGGCAATAGATATGAACGCAAATCCTCCGAACTCGTTACGCTTCAAACTGACATTGCCCGTGATGTTTCAAATAAACTCAAGTCGAAACTCTCAGGTGCCGATGCGGCGAAAGTTGAAAAGAATTACACGACCAATTCAGAGGCCTATCAGCTTTATTTGAGGGGGCGGTTCTACGGGAGTAAACGCACGGCGACAGATGCTCAGAAGTCCATTGAGTATTTCCAGCAGGCAGTCACGCTTGATCCGAATTACGCACTGGCGTATGCAGGATTGGCCGAGGCAAATTGGTTTCTCGCACTTTATAGTTACCCGCAACTAAATGACCGGATTCCCAAAGCACGAGAGCTGGCTCTGAAAGCGTTGGAATTAGATGGGAGCTTAGCGCAACCGCACTCGGTGTTAGGTGTCATCTGTTTCAATTCTGATCACGATTTCGCCTGTGGGGAACGCGAACAAAAACTTGCCATCGAACTCAATCCAAATTATTCCGAAGGTCATCGTCGGTATGGGCTGATGCTTCAGGACCTGGGAAGATTTGACGAGGCCCGCACCGCTTACAGAAAGGCACTGGAGATCGACCCCTTATTGCCGAACACTAACTTCGCCACTGCGCAATTGCTTTTCTTTGAAAGAAAATATGAAGAAAGTGAGGCGCAAAGCGTTAAGAACGTCGAACTGGATCCAAATTTCTGGTACGCGCATTTGCAGCTCTTTTACGTTTACCGGATGAAACGTGATTACGCTTCGGCTGTCGAAGAACTTGGCAAACTTCAGGATGCCAGAGGCGAACCTGACGCGGCAAAGTTGATCCGGGAGAGTTTTGTGCGTGGCGACTGGCAGGGATTCCTAAGGAAAATTACCGAGCAGCGGTCGCGACTAAAACTCTATCCATATTTTGTTGCAACTTTCTTCGCAGAGTTGGGAGACAGGGATCAAGCCTTCACCACGCTGAACGAAGCATTCGAAACAAAAGATCAACATGTAGCTTGGATGAAAGTAGATCCCTTCATAGATCCTTTGCGTGACGATCCGCGATTTCGGGAACTGCTGAAGAGAGCGGGGTTTCCTCAATAGAGGTTGGCCAAATATGAAACGCTGTCCTCAATGTAATCGCTTCGAAGCCGACGATGCGCTCGGCTTTTGCCGGACAGACGGAACACCGCTGATCGTTGTTTCATGGGAGATCGATGCAGAGGCAGGCACGAGAGTATTCGGTTCAGTTGGTACCGAGACAGTGACCAATGAGCTGAGTGAGGTCAATGCAAACCTTTCGAACGTCAGACAGACCGGTCCAACAACGATGTTGGCTGAGCGATCTGATCCTCCATCAACACAAGGATTGAGCAGAGTGAAGAGTCGTTGGATATTACTCGTATCAGTCTTCGCGATTCTAATAATTACTGCTGCTGGATACGCCTATTACCTCACCCGCAAAACCAACAGCGCGATTAGTTCAATTGCGGTGATCCCGTTCGTGAATGAGAGTGGGAGTAGCGATGCTGAGTATTTGTCAGATGGCATGACTGAAACGCTGATCAGCAGTTTGTCACAATTGCCGAACTTGAATGTCAAACCAAGGTCATCGGTGTTTCGCTACAAAGGCAAAGATACAAATCCACAGACCATCGCCAAGGAGTTGAATGTTCAGGCAGTCTTGAACGGACGAGTTACGCAGCGCGGAACAGATGTATCTCTCTTCGTCGAGTTGATTGATGTTGCTTTGGACAAAGTAGTTTGGAGTCAACAATACAATCGCAAGCAGGCCGACCTCGTGACGCTACAGAGTGACATCGCCCGTGATGTTTCAAGCCGTCTGAAATCAAAGCTATCAGGCGCAGACGAAGCGAAGGTAACGAAAACCTATACAGCCAGCCCCGAAGCTTATCAGCTTTATCTGAAAGGTAATTATTACCGCACACAATATACGGAAGACGGGTATCAGAAGGGGATCGAGTGTTATCAGAAAGCCCTCGAGATCGACCCGAATTATGCGTTGGCCTATCACGGGATAGCTCAAGCTTATGATTTTGCCAATGGCTTTTGGTTGCCCGCGAAGGAGGCCATGCCAAAGGCGAAAGCGGCGGCGATGAGGGCTCTGCAACTAGACGATACGCTCGCCGAAACTCACTACCTACTCGGGAAGATCGTGTTTTGGTACGAGTGGGATTGGCCTGCGGCAGAGCGAGAATGGAAGCGCGCTCACGAACTTGATCCAACCTACCCTGATATTTATCCGGTGTACCTCGTCGCTATAGGACGATTTGACGAGGCTATTAGAGATCAGGAATCAGTGCTGCGGAAACTGCCACTTGACCTCAACATGAACATGGATTTGGCAGGGATCCTTTTGGAAGCAAGTCAGACTGATAGGTCGATCGAACAAACCCGAAAAGCCCTCGAACTGGATCCGGATTTCTGGTGGGCATATCAGAACTTAGGTCTGGCGTATGCACGGAAAAAACAATACACCGAGGCCATTGCGGCGTTAGAAAAGGCGTCTTCGGTAGACAACAGCCCTTCGAACTTAGGATACCTCGGCGCGATCTACGGAATCGCAGGCAAAGAAGCCGACGCAAAGAGAGTTTTGGGAGAGTTGAAGGAAATATCGAAGCGCCGATACGTTTCTCCTTACAATATTGCCGTCGTCTACGCCGGACTAAATGATAAGGACCAGGCATTCGAGTGGCTTCAGAAGGCGTACGAAGCGCGTTGTTTTGAAATGACACTATTAAAGGTCGAAACCGTCTTTGACAATCTCCGCTCCGACCCAAGGTTCAAGGATCTGCTGAAAGAAATGAATTTGACTGCATGAGACGGATTCGCTGAGCGGCGCTGGAGAAGTCTCATACGTTAGACAACAATCCGTCAGTATCCGGCTATCTTCGTTTTGCTTATGCAGCAGCAGGTAAAAAACCGGGGGTGCTAACAAAGCGAAAAGGATAAGAGCAACAGTTCTTCTAAGACGTGAAACGCGGCCAGTGTAACCGCCTCGAGCCAAATATGCCTGAACCAAAGACCTCCCTAATCCGCGCGTTAACCTTGACCGATGCAATTGCGCTCGTCGTCGGCACCGTAATTGGGACAGGTGTGTTTCTTAAAACCGCGGTGATGACCCAACAACTTGGTAGTCCAACGCTTGTCCTACTTGCGTGGCTCGCGGCGGGCTTACTGTCATTGGCTGGGGCGTTAGCTTATGCCGAACTGGGTGCGATGTTTCCACACGCAGGTGGCGAGTTCGTGTATATCGGCAAAGCTTACGGAGAGGCGCCAGCTTTTCTTTACGGCTGGATGCAATTTGCGGTGGCCGGCGCCGGCGGGATGGCTGGGATTGCAATCGGCTTTGCAATCTTTCTGTCGGCGTTGATTCCAATGGGTGGCGCTTGGGTTGAACGCACGCTTCATTTGTTCGGGCAGGAGATTCACTGGCAGTTAGGATTGACGCAGGTAGTGGCAGTCGCGGCGATTGTTTTGTTCTCAGTAATCAATTGCCTTGGTGTGGCTCTTGGCGGACGCGTGCAAGCCTTCCTCACCGCTGCGAAGCTACTTGGTATTGCCGTCATCGTGGTAGGTGTCTTTCTTCTCTCACACCAGGCGAGTTGGTCGCATTTCGTTAACACAAGCGAATCACCGCATGGGGGTGGCATCTCGGCGTTTGGCGCTGCGATGATGGCAGCGCTCTGGGCTTACAACGGTTGGTACATACTCCCAGTCTGTGCCGGGGAAGTTCACGCTCCGCAACGCAATGTGCCGCGAGCCCTAATCTTTGGAATGCTCACCGTGCTCACAACGTACCTTTTAGCGAACCTGGCTTATTTTTATGCTTTGCCATTGACCGAGGTCACCACCGCAAACTCGACGGCCCACCCGGCCGCGCTTCCAGTTGCGGCAAAAGCGGCGCAAACATTTCTTGGACCATCGGGAGTGGCATTCATTTCGATCGCCTTTGTTATTTCAACACTAGGGGCATTGAATGGTTGCATTATGGGCCAGGCGCGCATTCCTTTTGCGATGGCCCGAACCGGGCTGTTCTTTCAGCGAGTTGGTGAAGTTAATCCGAAAAGCGCAGCTCCAGTTTGGGCCATCGTTGCCCAAAGCACATGGGGCTGTGTCTTGGCTCTTTCAGGCACCTTCGACCAAATCACCAACTATGCAATCTTCGCGCTGTGGCTCTTCTTCGGCGTGACTGTAAGCGCAGTTTTCGTGTTGCGTCGCACAATGCCTGAGGTGGACCGTCCTTACAGAACGGTTGGGTATCCATTCGTGCCCTTACTTTTTATTCTGGTCGCAGCTTGGTTAGTCATCAACTCAATCATTACCAGCCCGGTGGAATCGCTGGTTGGACTCCTGTTGATTGCGCTTGGCCTCCCGGTATACTTGTACTTCAAACGACATCGAGGCCGTATCACAGCTGAAGAAGTCGAATTGATCGAACCAGCCGCGGAGCCTGTTTTGTGAGTCTGACATCGAACAGCACGCTTTCACACTACCGCATCGTCTCGAAGATCGGTTCCGGTCAGTAATCCGCGCAACCTGCGGATTAATATTTAGGCAATCTATTCAAAGACTGAGCTAGAATAACGGTTCAATTAGCCAGTTTTTCAGTTTGGAATCGGACCTTTAGCATTGCCGCAGAAACGCACTTCCCTTCCCTGTAGAACTCAGACGTACTTGGTGCCGCCCAGAGCTCAACACGTACTGAGATAGTTGTTCGAAGATCGGCCGGAATTGATGGAAGAATTGGAACCCCCGACAACTCTTTCGCACTACCGCATTGTCTCCAAACTGGGGGCCGGCGGGATGGGTGAGGTCTATCTGGCGCAAGACACCAAGCTAGATCGCAAAGTCGCCTTAAAGATCTTGCCAGTCGAATTTGCGTCGAAGCGACATCGCATGCAACGTTTCGTGCAGGAAGCTAAAGCGGCTTCTGCATTAAATCATCCCAACATAATCACAATCTATGAGATTGATGAAACTGACTCTGGTCATTTCATCGCCCTGGAGTTCATCGATGGACAAACGCTGCGCAAGCGATTGCGCCGGACGGAACTGAAAATTGATCAAGTGCTCGATGTGGCGATTCAGACCGCTACGGCTCTTTCGGCTGCTCACGCTGCAGGAATCATCCATCGCGACATCAAACCCGAGAACATCATGCTCCGTCGGGATGGGATTGTGAAGGTGTTGGATTTCGGTCTGGCGAAACTTACTGAGCATACGGAAATCTCCGAAGTGGACATGGAGGCGCCTACATCGGCCGCACTGATCACTGAGCCCGGGGAGATTATAGGAACCACCAGCTACATGTCGCCGGAACAGGCGCGCGGCCTTCAGCTTGACGCCCGTACGGACATTTTCAGCCTGGGTGTTTTGATTTACGAGATGGTTGCCCGGCGCCTTCCATACGAAGGCTCTGGCAAAACGGAAATCCTGGCGGCGATTCTGAGCGACAAACCCTCACCGCCACTCGCTCGCTACTCTCGAGAAGCACCAGACGAACTCGAACGAATCGTTGAGAAGGCACTAGCGAAGGACCGTGAACAAAGATATCAGTCGGCGAGGGATCTACTTAATGACCTAAGGCATTGCAGGAAACGCTTGGAGATTGATGCTGAACTCGAACGCACTACGCCCGATCGCATGACTATGCCGACGGGGACCGGAGTTTCAGTCGCGCCGAAAACGTCAACGTCGCCAAGCAGCACTAAACAAACCTCTAGCGCTGAGTACATCGTCAATCAGGTAAAAGGTCATAAGCGTGGTGCAGTGATCACACTCGGAATGCTTGTGAGCGCGGCGCTCGTCGTGGGAGTGTTTTGGTATTTCAAATCAACTCCCGCCAGAGCGTTGACTGAGAAAGACACCGTCGTACTTGCCGACTTCGCCAATGCCACCGGAGACCCAGTCTTCGATGGGACACTTAAGCAGGGTCTCGCTGTCCAACTTGAGCAGTCACCTTTCTTGAATATCTTCTCTGACCAACGTGTCAGAGAGGCACTGCGTTTCATGAATCGCTCACCAGACGAACGAGTTACGAAAGAGATTGCGCGCGAGATTTGTCAACGACAAGGATTGAAAGCCTTTCTTGCGGGTTCAATTTCTAATCTCGGCAGTCACTACGTAATCACGCTCGAGGCCACAAACGCACAGACCGGCGACACGATTACTCGTGAACAAGTAGAGGCCGAAAGTAAGGAGCAAGTGTTGTCGGTGCTCGGAAATGCGGCGACGACGTTACGCGAGAAGTTAGGCGAATCGCTAAGTTCAATTCAGAAGTACGATGTTCCGATTCATCAGGCTACGACTTCATCACTCGAAGCACTCAAGGCGTTCTCAGTAGGAGTTGAATATCAACTCAAAGGCAAGTATCTCGAAGCCATTCCCTTTTTTAAGCGCGCGACCGAGACGGATCCTAATTTTGCCCGTGCTTATGCTGCGATGTCATCAATGTACTACAACACGAGGCAATACGATCTCGCGGGAGACACCTCACGAAAAGCGTACGAGTTGCGGGATCGGGTCGGTGAGTATGAGCGACTGTATATCACTCAGATCTATTACGATAACGTGACCGGTGAATTGGATAAGTATCTTGAGACTCTGGAACTTTGGAAGCGCACATATCCCCGCGACAGCGCTCCTCACAATAATCTGGCAGTCAAATACAATGAACTTGGTCAATTCGATAAAGCGGCTGAAGAGGCTCGCGAAGCGATTCGTCTGAATCCTAATTCAGCTTCGGGTCCCTCTCTTTTAGCTTCGAGTTCCGTGGGTCTAAATCGCTTCGACGAGGCGAAGGAAATCATTCGTCAGGCCCTGTCCCAGAAGCTCGAAAATCTACGAATGCACCAAAACCTTTATCGGATCGCTTTCGTCCAGGCTGACACGGCGGGATTGAAGAAAGAGCTTGATTGGGCGACGGGAAAACCAGAGGAGTACGCGGCTCAAAGTTGGCAAGCAGACTCTGCGGCGTTTTCAGGACAATTGCAGAGGGCAAGACAATTCTCCGCCACGGCCTTTGAACTGGCACAGCGACGTGATTTGAAAGAGGTAGCGGCGCAGATTGCAGCGGGAGCGGCAGTACGTGATGCACAATTCCGAGATTGCAGGACGGTGAAAGAGCAGACAGCGAAGGCACTCCAGTTATCGCACGACCGCATTACCTTGTCGTTATCAGCTCAGGCGCTGGCTGTCTGTGGTGACATGGGCGAAACAAAAACTCTCCTTGAGGAACTCGCCAAACGTTTTCCTACAGACAGTTTGATCAATCAAGTTCGAATACCCTTGACTGAGGCTCACGTTGAGATGCAGCG
>Ga0114129_10010619_pt1 | contig 13131 bp, 8 predicted proteins | sample RhiMetdeltSRZDD1_FD_80071 | JGI IMG/M metagenome (GOLD analysis project Ga0114129, IMG submission 80071) | Populus rhizosphere microbial communities from Tennessee, USA - Rhizosphere MetaG P. deltoides SRZDD1 (version 2) (version 2) | ecosystem: Host-associated > Plants > Roots > Rhizosphere >...
AGGACGGCGGGCAGGGCGGCCGACGCCCTCGCAGCAGTCGCGCGACTCAATCTCCCCACACCTGCTCGGCCCATCGCGGATAGAAGTACGGGTTGGGCGCCGGCATCGCGAGCGCGCTGTTCCGCAACGCGTCAACGAGCCACCCGCGGTTCACTTCCGCGGGACGCTCTCCTTCCGCCTTCCGGCGCGCGGGCAGCTCCGCCCAGTCACCACGGTGTCGAAACGCCTGAAGCCGCAAGGTGTGGTGCAGGCCGGCACTGCGAACGGCCCACGCACCGCCGGCGACCAGCAGAACGGTCGCGAGGCAGGCGCAGGCCACCAGCCGTGCCGAGCCGGCTCGGTCGATGGCCACGCGAACGGCGGCGTACACAGCGAGCGCGTAGAACGCGCCGCCGATGCTCATGATTTCGTCCTTCGTGTACGCGTACGACAGCATCGCATTGGCGACGATCACAGCTGCGGCGACGATCAGGAGTTGCGCGCCCGAGTCGAGCGGCTCACGGGAGCGACGAAGATGCCATGCCGCCCAGGCGATGAGAAACGTCGTCGTGGCAGAGGCGGCCACGGACACAATCACACGGGCCGGCACGTGACCTTGCAGCCAACTCCGAACCGCTACGAAAACGCCGCTCTGTGGCTCGGAGAACAGGACCGCGAGCACTGAAGCCATCACGTTGTAGGCGTAGAAGACATGCGGCTGGTTGCCGAAGCGCTGTTGCAGTTCTGGCGGATCGAGTACCGACAGCAAAAACCCCGCGCTGCGTTCCGACAAACCTGGAGTGCCCGACGTCAGAAACTCGAATCGAACGAACAGATATCCGACGAGCAACACCGTGAGACCGATCAGGCCGCGTCGAGACATGCCCCTCATCCCGGCAACCCACGCGGCGAACGCGACCACCCACACCAGCAGGCCGGATTCCAGCGTCAGTACGGCAGCGGCGAAGATCACGCACACCGCGACGTCGACGCCCCAGCCGGCACGCGACTGCGCCAGGTTCAGAACGGCCAGGGCGCAGACAAGCATTTCCAAAAAGTGATTGATCGGAAATGCTTCCTGAACGGTCCCACGGAATGTGAACATGCCAGTGAGAACGGTCAGCGCAAACGCGGCTGCCGCGAAGTCTGTCGCGGTTTTCACACGGAGCGCCCGTATGAACAGCCACAGGCATCCCACGAGCAGCGCAGCGTGGAGACCGCGGAACACCAACCAGTAATGGCGCCCAGACGACAGATCGAACAGCGCCTTGATCTGCGCGCTGCGCAACGGGCGGAAATATCCCGTCCCGCCGAAGGCGCTCTCGAATGAGTCCCACAGTGAACGTGACTGCGAGGCCGCGAGAATGTCTCCCAGACTGTCGAATACCTGGATCGGCATGCGCAGCAGGTCGTAGGCGAGGCCTGCGGCAAGAATGGCCGTCAATGCGTAGGCCCAGATCGCGTAGACGTTGCGCCACCGCCATCGGATTCGCAGGACGTCCGCAAATGGAGCGGCGCCTCGGCATAGTCCGACCCGGCTGTCATCACGTCCGTGCCAGACGATGCCCACCTCACGAACGTCGAGGCCGGCACGTCGGGCGAGGAACAACATTTCCACGTCGAACGCGAAGCCAGTGATCGTCAATCGCGGGAACACCGCGTCAGCAGCGGCGGCGCTAAACATCTTGAATCCGCATTGTGTGTCTCGAATGCCGCTCACGGCCAACGCGCGAACGGCATAGTTGAACACGCGATCGACCACGTGCCGCCACCATCGTTCGCCGATGCGCGGCGATCCAGCGGCGCGGCGGGATCCGATGATGATGTCGGGCGGGTGATCGGCGCGCAGGAGCGTCAGAAACCGGCCCAGGTTGTCGACCGGCACGGCCAGGTCGGCGTCTGCCATGAATCTCCACCGACCCTTGGCGGCTGCCATGCCCTGCTGCAACGCCGCGGCCATGCTGTGGTGCGGACGCGTGATCAGCCGGATGCGTTCGTCCGCGCGGGCTTCCGCGGCCACGATTGTCTCGGTACGATCCGTACTCCCGTCGTCGACGACGACGATCTCCCAGGAAGGCACCAAGATCGAGAGCTCTCGCCGCATCTGGTCGATGAACGCGCCAATGCAGCCTTCCTCGTTAAGCGCCGGAACAACAACCGAGAGAAACGGTGTGGACGTTTGCATCAGTGGGCCTGCGTGCGTCAGTAGGTCAGGCGCTTTTCGATCGTCAGCGCTGCCCTCGCTAGGCAGTCCGCGATCCGGTTACCCGCACGACCATCGCCGTACAGATGATCGGCGTCGGGACGCCCGCGCCGACTGTGTTCATGGATGGCGCTGGCGATGGCGGCGCGGTCGTGGTCGACGTCGATCACGTTCTTGCCACGCTCGCGACCCTGCTGCCGCGATCCGATGTTGACGGCCGGCACGCCCAGATACGAGCACTCGCGGATCGCCACGCTCGAGTTGCCGACGATGGCGGTGGAATTGACCAACAGTCGCAGGAAGTCCTCGGGCAGCATGTTGCGGAACAGATGCAGGTGGTCCGGTTGTTCGCGCTCGCGGAACACGCGGATGCCCTTCGAGGTACCGTCGGAACCGGCGTCGACGTTCGGCCAGAACCACAGCACCGGAAGATCGAACTGCGTGATGGCGTAGAGCGTCTCCTCGACTTGTGCGCGCGCCTCGTCGTATTCGGTCGTGACGGGATGCTGCATCACGACGAGGTATCCGTTCGACAGGTCGGCACGCGGACCGACGCCGCCATATTTCGCGAACGGATCGAAGTCGAGCGCAGGCTGCGCCGCGACCTCGCCCGCGATGTCGATCGACGGACATCCGGTCACGACCACGGTCTCTTCCGGCTCGCCGAGACGAATCACGCGCTGCCGTGCCAGCTCGGTGGACACGAGATGAAGGTTGGACAGCTTCGTGACCGCATGTCTCACCTTCTCGTCGACGGAGCCGGTCACTTCCCCACCCTGCACGTGCACCACCGGGATGTTCATGTAGGACGCCGCGACCGCTGTGGCGAGCGTTTCATAGCGATCGGCGATGGTCACGACGGCATCCGGCCGCAGGTTGTCGAACACCGTCGCCAACTCGGAGAGGCCGATTCCGGTGGACTTCGCTGACGTGACGAGATTCTCACCCTCCAGCACCATGTAGACACGGTGGTCGATCGTGAACCCGTCGTGCTCGATCGACTGGACCGCGCTCCCATAGCGATCCAACAACGCCGAGGCGGCGACGACGAGCTGGAGTTGCAGACCGGAGTGGCGCTGAATCGCCTGCAACGCCGTACGGATGCGCGAATAGCTCGGACGCGCGGTGACCACGACGCAGATTTTTCGCTGAGGCACGGAGTGAAGAGTCCTTGTGACGGGTCTACTGGAGACCCTCGATATCGTCGAGCGACACCAACTGATCGACGGCGACGGCGCGGGCGAGCCGTTTACCAACGACCTCGTCCAGCCGACCGGGCGCCAATCCGGTTCCGGGTTTCTTGATGGCGAGATGGTCGCGAGTGAGGACGGTGCCTGCCGGCAGCGGCTGTGCGAACACGAGGCTTCGCGTGAAGAGCCGCCGCAGCGGTGCCGTTTCGCTCGCCGACACGTCCTTGTCCACGGGATGGGCGCGCATGCGCTCGATGAAGCGGATGCCGTCGACCAGCTGTCTGAGCTCCTGCGTCGTGACCGATGCGACGACGTCCGGGCCGAACATCTCGCGCGACAGCGCGACGTGCACTTCCAGCAGATCGAGCCCGATGGCGGCGCCGGCGAGGCCTGCATAAATCGTCGCGGAATGGTCGGACAAGCCGACCCAACAGCCGTAGCGCTCGCGATAGAACGGCACGAGATTCAACCCGATCTTCTCGGGCGGACATGGATAGGCCGTGGTGCACTGGAACACGCCGACGTCCACGCCCCGCGACTTCACTCGCGCCACCGCAGCGTCGGTCTCGGCCAGCGGACTCATGCCGCTCGACAGCAGCACCGGTGCTCCGGTGTCGAGCACGCGGTCGAGCAGCGCAACGTTGGCCACTTCCCCAGAGGCGATCTTCCACAACGGCTGGCCGATGCGCTCGAGCAGCGCGACGGCCTGGATGGAGAATGGCGACGACATGAACAGCACGTCGCGGTCGCGACAGTGCTCGGACAGGCCGCGCCACTGTTCCTCGGTGAACTCCATCCGTCTCCAGTACTCGTAGCGCGAGGCGTCCTGACGACTGAACTTGACTCGGAACGGTTCCGCGGGCGTGCTCTCGGCCGCGGCGATGTGGGTCTGGAACTTGACGGCGTCGGCGCCGGCATTGGCGATCGCGTCGATGAACGCGTGGGCGAGACCCAGGCTGCCGTCGTGCGACAGCGCGACCTCACCGATGATCAAGCAACGGCCGCGGCCGAGGCCGGTCAGCGCGGAATGAGTGGTCATGCGTTGGCCAAGTGGCGGAACTTCGCCGGGTTCCAATAGATTCGTTCGAGCAGCGGCACGCGACCCGCCAGCACGAGAGCGTAGACGAGCGGCCTCAACAGGTACGTCCAGAGCGGCGTGCGACGAGGCGCCGGCGCCGGTCTCGTCGCGAACGACTCCACCGTCTCGACGAACACGGACGTCGCGGGAATCGTCGCGCCGCGCGGGCGAATGAAGCGTTCGACGAACGGACGATTCTCCCTGGTCGGACCTCCCGCCGCAAACGCCGTGAGCTGCTGCACGTGCTCGTCGAGCGTGCGCGCGGTGTTGAGAAAGCCATCGCCAACGGTCATGAGATGGTGGAAGTGAAAGGTGCCTTCCTGATTCTCGTAGAACTCGGGCGTCAGAATCGTGAACACCGGACGGTCGACGATCGCGGCTTCAACCAGCGCGCTCGTGTTGAGGCCCACGACCGCCGCGCTGTAATACAGCGAATCGTAGTAGTCGGCCCGACGCTCCTCGTCAATCGGATTGGAGCCCCACAGGACTGCTCCCTCCACTGGCTCGCCGTCCTGCCACTCGTCGAGGCGACGCGGGTGCGGCCGCACGAGGATGTTCATGTCGCGTGCGCCGCTCTCGCGAATCGCGCCGAGCCACCGCCTGACGAACTGCGCCTCCGATGGACTGCCCCTGAACAGCGCGGAACAGGCATACAGCATGAACGGACGATCGTCGGGCAAACCGGCGCGCCGGCAGAAGTCGGTGCGGCTGCGGGAGGGCCGGCGGTCGAACCAGCGGTCGAAGCATTGCGCACCGGTCACCGCCACGCGGTCGGCTGACAACCCGTGAAAGCGGGCCGCCTCTTCCTTCTGGGTGTCGTTCCACACCAGCACCGCATCGGGAGGCACGCGGATCAGTGCCTTGCTCGACAGATTGTCCCAGCTCCAGACGCAGAGCGCACTGCGGATACCGAGCGTGCGCGCGGCGCGCACGTAATCGAGTTGAGGCGATCCGAGATCGACCAGCGGCGTGATCAGCATCAGATCGGGACGATGCTGAGCGACGAACTCCTCGACCCCGGCCTGCCCCGGGACCGCCTCTTCGAGGCACTCGAGAATGCGCGACAACAGTCGGGGCATCGGCAGTCGCGCCAGCGCGAGCACGAACGCGGGCGTGCGGTCGTAAGCGCGCTGACGAATCTTCGGCATCGACGCGAACCTGGCGTCGGAATACCGCAGGTAGTCGAGTCCGAGCCGAAGCGCCGCCGCCAGTCGGCGATAGCGGCCCCAGTCGCGGATCGGGGTGTAGCCGGCGGTCACGTTCGGAAAGCGAGCGACGAGATCGTCGACGAGGTCTCGCCCTTCGAGCGTGTCTTCGCGGTCGGCCGCCAGATGGAGCTGATGTCCCCGTTCGGCCAGCCCCTCGAGAACCGACTCGAAGTTGCGGAGATAGTTGAAGTGCCGCGCGATGAAGAGAATCCTCACACGCGTGTCGCTCGAACAGCCATTCCGAGACGGGCGCTCAACACGGCAGCTCCGACAGGTTCACATCCGACTGTTCGAGCGCGTTCAAATCCAACGGGGCGAAGCGCCCGGCCGACATCGACGCATATCCATGCCGCGCCGCGTACAAGTGCGACGTCAGCAGATGGTCGTCGGAGTAGACGGCGAGCGTATCGGTGCCGAGCATCGGCGCGAGCCAGGCGACGCTGCCGCAGGTGCCGACGAACCGCCGCGCACGGCGAATGATCTCCGTCTGCACGCCAAGGTTGTTCTCGGGACGCATGCTGCCGGCGACGTTGGTCACGCCCGGCAGGTCGGCGAACAGGAAATCCTCGTGCTCGTCCAGCGCGAGGCCGGTGCTGAGCAGCACCACCGGATGCCGCTGCGCGATGCGGCGAATCAATCCGCGCAGCAGCTCGCGGTGCCGCGCGTCGGCCGCAAGCGACCGGGCTGAGTAGAACTTCATCGCGACGAAATCGGGTGGCAACGGCGGCACTGGCACCGACGTGCCCGTTCCGACCGGCCGATACGAGAGATAGCTCAGCGCGTAGTCCAACGACTCGTTTCCGAGCCAGAACTGGCGCAGCAGACGAAACATCACCGACGGATGACAGATCGCGGCATTGCCGCCGAAGCGGGCGCGCACCTTGTCGAGGATCTCGCTGTCGAACCCGGAGATCCCGAGCTGCTTCTGGTCGTTGGACAATCGCGCTCGGTTCTTCGCGGCGAACTCGTCAGGAGGGTACAGCTCCAGCAGCTCGACGTACTCGCGAGCGATGTCGCCGTACCACGCCGAGACGCCGCCCCTCGAGACGGCGACGACCCGGGCCGGATCGACCCGATAGTAGTCGACGAACCACCGCAGAAACGGGACCCAGTACAGCACTTCGTAGCCGACTTCCGAGAGCCACGGACCGACGATGATGGGACCGTTGCCGCGCGCGACTCGCCACAACTCGACGCGCGCGCGCACATCGCCGGCGACACGCGGTAGCGTCCGGCCGTGCACCCGCCGCCAGTAGCGCGTCATGCGAATCGCACCCGACCGCGTGGTCGACGAGGCGTCGCGCGTGGCGGCCGCGGCCGCGCGCACGTTGGCGCGGGCCTCCTTCAGCGACTCGCGCACCTGCTTCATCGTCCGGCGCGAGCGCTGGCCGCTGCGACGCCCGAGCCGGGCGAGATGGTTGAACGCCGCCCGCGTCAGGTTCTGCGCCGCGACCGGGAAATTCGGCACTCGCGTCAGTCCAGCCCACGTACAGGGGACGAGGCATCGGCCGGTGTGAGGACGTCGATGGCCCGGAGATCCGCGGCCGCGAAACGCCCCGCACCCAGCTTGTGATACGCGCGCATCGCGACGGCGAGATGCGCGTGCAGCCATTTCGGGTCGACGTAGAGCGCCGAGGTATCGACGCCGAGCCGCGGCGCCAGCCAGGCGATGCTGCCACACGTGCCGACGAACGCCCGCGCGCCCGCGACGATCTGCGTCTGCACGCCGAGATTCGTCTGCGGCGTCAACCACGGTCGAGCGCTGACGATTCGACCGCTGCCCGCAAACGCGTAGTCGGCATGATCGTCGTCGAGCACCAGACCCGTGTCGAGCAGGACCACCGGCATCCGCTCAGAGAGCCGATGCACGAGGGTCCGCAGCTGCGCGCGCATCTCAGGCGTATCGGGCAGCGAGCGTGCAGCATAGAACTTGACGGCGATGTAGTCGCGGGGCAGCAACGCTGGATCGATCAGAGGCGGCGCATCGATGCGTGTGAACCGCGTGTGCGCGTCCATGAACCCCATCGCGCGATGGCCGGACCAGTACAACGTGAACAGCCGGTACATCAGACCGGGATGCAGCACGTCGAATTCGTCGGTGCCGAGCGACCGCGCCACCGCCGCCACGATGTCCTCGTCCAGCGGCGAGCGCTCATATTGTTTGGTGACGCCGCGTTCGGCGTTCCGCCGCGCGAACTCGACGGGGTCCATTAAGTCCCAGATTTCGATGTACCGCGACGCCACGCCTTGATACCAGCCGCCGACGCCGCCGCGAGAGACGGCGATCAGACGATCGGGATCCAGCCGAAACGCCGTCTGCACCCAGTGCAGGAATGGGATCCAGTAGAGCGCTTCGAAACCAACCTCCGAGATCCACGGGCCGACGACCAGCGGACGACCGCGCGCGATGATCGTTTCGAGCTCACGCTCGATTTGCCACTCGGTTCGAAAGTAGCCCCACTGTTTCTCCAGCAGCGCCTTGCGCCGCGAGATCGCTCGCACCGGACGACGCAGCCGGCGGAGGATGCTCTTCGTGGCATTGATGACGCCGTGCTCGCCTTGTCTCGCCACCTGCTTGACCTGCCCGGCGACGCGCCGCTGCTGTTGGCGTGCAAGGTTACGGACCGCCTGCGGCAGCAGACTCACCGGCCAGCCACCACCGATCTGAGCGCCCCGCCGAAGCCGAGCTTCAGAACGTCCACCGACCGTACGTCGAGCTCGACGAACGACGCGCCACGCAGCCCCGAGAACACGCGCTTGGCCACCTCGAGGTGATCGAACCGGAAGCCGGTCGGGTGCGAATAGAACGCCAGCGTATCGGTGCCGCTGAGCGGCGCGAGATAGGAGAACCCGCCGTAGGTGCCGACGAACGCCTCGGCATGTCGGATGATCTGCGTCTGCACGGCGAGATTGTCCTCGGGGCGCATCAGGTGCTCCACGGTGTGCAGGCGCCCTTTGAGCTGCGGGGGAAAGTCCTCGTGGTCGTCGAACCGATGGCCGGTGTTGAGCAGCACCACGTCGATGTGCTGCGCCAGTTCCGACAGATACGAACTGATGAACGCGCGATTATCGGGAGTATCCGGCAACGCGGTGTTGCCATAGAACTTCGCGGCGACGTAGCGCTCGGGAAGCTGACTGCGTATCGGCCAGGACGGCGTCGGCGGTATCGGCGTGAACCGCGCGAACGATTCGACCAGCGTGATCGGCGCGCGCTGGAACCAGAAGGGCTCGAACAGCCGGTACATCTCCGATGGATGCAGCAGCGCCGCGTCTCGCACGCCGCGCCGCTCGTGCACGCGAGCGATGATGTCGCGGTCGAACGACGACACCTCCATGTGCTTCAGACGGCCCCGCTGCTCGACGATCCGTTCGTCGTTGCGTTGACGGAACTCGTCGGGCGAGAAGAAGCTCAACACGTCTTCATAGTGGGGGGTGAGATGCGCGTACCACGGCGCCGCGCCGCCTCTCGAGACGACGACGAGCCGCTCCGGGTCGAAGTTGCCGTAGGTCTTCGCCCATGTGAGAAACGGAATCCAATAGAGCAGCTCGAACCCGGTCTCCGACAACCACGGACCCAGGAGAATCGGACGGCTGCTCCGGCCCAGCAGCGTGACGAGCTCGCGGATTTCGCGCGCCTCCTCGATGTCCCATCCGGCGAGACGCTTGGCGGGATCGCGCGGGCGGCCAAGCTTCGGGGTGAGCGCAGACGAGGGCTGATCGTCGAGATCGCGCGGCCGCTTGTTGAGCGCGCGCGCCGCAAACTGCTTCAGATCGATCAGCACGCGCCGCCGCCATGCGCGATAGTCTTTGCGCACCTGATTGCGGGTCCGCTTGCGCCACAGCTGCGTTCGCAGATTCAGCGCCAGCACGCCGGCGACGACGGCCAGCGGCAGCCGCCACACCCACCCCATCACGCGTGAGGAGCTGCGGCGCGGCGCCGGGCGCGCGACGATCGTGTCGAGCGAGTCGACGAAACGCGGCGTGGCCGCCTGGTCGAGACCGAACGGACGGATGAAGCCGCCGGCGAACTGCGTCGCCTTCTCGTCCCGCACGCCTTCAGTCGACAGAGAACCAGCGAGCAGCGCGACGTGCTCGTCGAGGCCTCTCGCGACGTGCAGGAGTCCGCCGTTGACCTTCAGCAGATATTGGAAATGAATCGTCCCTTCCTGGTTGTGCGTCGAGATCTCCGGCACCAGAACCGTGTGCACGGGTCGTCCGACACACGCCGCCTCGAGAAACGCGCTGGTGTTCAGCCCGACGACCGCGGCGCTGTAGTACATCGAATCGAAGTAGTCGTCCTTGGCCTCTGCATCGACGGGGTGCGCTCCCCAGAACGCGAGATGGCGGTAGCCGGAGAGATCGATGTCGCGCCACTCGTCGAGACGAGCGGGATGCGGACGAATCAGGATACCGAGCTCTCTGATGCGCGGGTCGCTGCTCGATCGCAGCGCTTCGACCCACTGCTGCACGAACGCAGGCTCGCTGGCAGTGCCGCGGAACAGCGACGAGCAGACGAACAGCACGAACGGTCTGTCACCGGGCAATCCGACACGATCGCAGAAGTCCGCTCGACTCCGCGACGGCCGTCTTCCCCACCATTGGTCGTAGCACTGGGCGCCGGTGACATGGACGCGGTCGGGGGGCACGCGATGCATCTCGATCGCCTCGCGTTGCTGGACCTCGTTCCACACCATCACCGCGTCGGGCCACGCGCGCAGCACCGATTTGCTCGAGAGATGATCCCAGCTGCCGACCGGCAACACCGTTCTGACGCCCAGCGCCCGCGCCGCCGCGAAGTGATCGAGTTGCGGTGAGCCGATATCGACGAGCGGCGTGATGAGCACCGCGTCCGGCGCCCGCGCAGCGATGTAGTCTCGCAGCGCGCGATCAATCGGCAGCCCCCGCTCCAGTCCGCTCAGAACGGCCCGCATCGCACGGCGGCCGCGTGGCGACCGGCCGAGCGGCCCTTCCATCAGACGGACGATGATCTGCGGCGCGCGCTCGCGCGCGCGGTCGCCGAGATGTGGCGTCTCGGCGTACGCCGGCTCGAGGAATCGCAGGTAGTCGAGGCCCAGCCGGATCTTTCGCGCCAGCTCCGACCAGCCGCCCACCTCCCGCCCCGGCGCATTGCCCATCGTCAGCCGATCGGGATAGCGCGCGACGAGCCGCTCGATCATCTGTCGTCCGCCGAGCGACTCCTCGCGATCGACGGCCAGGTGCAGTCGATGTCCGCGCGCGGCGAGTGCGTCGATGGCGGACTCGAAGTTTCGGAGATACGACCAGTGCCGGGCGAAGAACAGCAGTTTCACAGTTGGCGACGCACCACTCGTTTGGCGGCGGATCCAGCCTGACGCGCGCCTCGGCGCAGCGGGCGTGTCAACCGCTGCAGCCATTTCCCGATCCCCCGGGTCGACTCATACCAGGCCCGCCATGTCGCGCGCCGCATGCGCTTCACGCCGGTGTGCGTGAGCGCGTGCCACCCACCGCGCAGCCAGTACCCGACCGCCGCGACCCACACGGCCGCTGCCACGAGCGGACGCAGGAGATACGTCCACAACGGCCGATCGTCGGCAAGCGAGCGCGCCACGATGGCCAGCAGGAACGCCAACGGTCGCAGCGCAACAGTCGCTGTGCCAGTTCGCTCCGGGAAGGGCGCCGGCGCGCGGACGATGTCGTCGATGGCTTTGGCGAACAGGGGTGAGACCGGAACGTCCAAACCATGAGGCCGGATGAAGTCGCGCACGAAGTCAGCGTGTGATGAGGCGTCCTCCCGGCCTGACAGCAACGCCGACAGCTGTTCGGTGTGAGCCTCGACAGCATCAGCTGTTCGTACGAGTCCGTGCGCGCCAATCAGATAGCGGAAGTGGAGGGTCCCCTCCTGGGAGTGCGCGAACTCGGGCGCGCGGATGGTGAAGACGGGACGTCCCACGATGCCTGCTTCGAGCTGCGCGCTGGTGTTGATGCCGACCACGGCAACGCTGTAGTAGAGCGAGTCGAAATAGTCTCGACGGAAGTCGGGCGCGTTCGGATCGGTGCCGATCGGTGGCCAGATCGCGACGTGGTCGAACCCGGCGCCATCGAACGCCCGCCACTGTCGAGCGTTCGCAGGATGCGGTCGAACGAGCACGCCGACCGACGCGGTTGTCGGATCGGCGGAGCCGCGCAGACGCGCGATCCAGCGTTCGGCAAACGGCACTTCGTCAGGGGCGATGAACATCGAGGAGCCGACGTACAACACGAACGGCCTCGCGGGATCGAGGCCCACCATCTCGCAGAACGCTTCACGCGAACGGCTCGGACGCGCATCGAACCAGCGGTCGAACAGCTGCGCGCCGGTGACGACGACGCGTGCCGGCGCAACGCCGTGGAGGGCAACCGCTTCGCCCTTCTGCGCGTCGTTCCACACGACGACGTGGTCGGGCACGACGCGGATCAGCCCCTTGCTCGTGAGGTTGTCCCAGCTCGCGACGCAGAGCGCACTGCGGATGCCGAGCCGACGCGCGCTCTTCACGTAATCGACCTGCTGCGAGCCGAGCTCGATGAGGGGAGTCACGAGCACGACGTCAGGGCGCTGCTGCTGCAGGAATTCGTCGATCGCGGGGGGCGCTGGAATCATCTGCTCGATCAGCCGGAGCATGGTCGACACGAGCCGTCGGCCGGGCCGACCGGCCGCCACCGCGATTCGTACGAGCGGCACATACAGGCGCGGCAAGCGCTTCTCGGCGCGCGCACGAAGCTGCTCGGTGCCGGCGAACGCCGGCTCGAAAAAGCGCAGGTAGTCGAGCAGCAGTCGTACCGTCGTCGCCAGGCTCTCCCACGCTTCCTGCCGCCACTGCCGACTCCCGATCGGCGGTCGCGCCTCGTCGCTGCGAACGGCGGTGCGATCGCCGCGGACGAGGAACTGGCGGACGCTCTCGGTCCGCTCCGGTGTCGTTCCGCACGTGATTCGAGGCGAGCGTGTGGCCAGCCGCTGCGCCGTGACGTCTTCACCGAGCTTCGTCCGGCTGATCTCGAACGCGACGTGGACGTGATGGCCGGCCGCGGCGAGCTCGTCGAGGGCATCCTCGTAGTAGCGGATGAACCCGGGGTGCAGCATGACGAAGAGGATGCTGCTCACTGCCCCTCGTCAGCCTGCACCCGCGCAAGCCGTCCATCCCCGACGAAACCTTTGTCTGGCCCCCACTGGGCGACGTATGGAACCGAGTCGGCGAACGCAGTGCCGGCAGCGACGACGCGGCTTCGAAACTGGACCTGCGACTCGGACTCGGTCCAGCCGCGAGCGAAGCCCTCGTGCATTTCTCGAACCGATTCGACGATCTCGCGGGCAGTGTTATCGCGCCAGCCGCAGTGGCGCATGTTCCTGTAGAACGCGCCGCTCAACAGATCGGTGGTCGTGAGCGTGCGTCCCGTGTCGAGATCGACAACCGTGCTCAATGCATACAGCCCGTCCTCACGCACGGGATACGCGCTGAA
>Ga0114129_10010620_pt1 | contig 13131 bp, 7 predicted proteins | sample RhiMetdeltSRZDD1_FD_80071 | JGI IMG/M metagenome (GOLD analysis project Ga0114129, IMG submission 80071) | Populus rhizosphere microbial communities from Tennessee, USA - Rhizosphere MetaG P. deltoides SRZDD1 (version 2) (version 2) | ecosystem: Host-associated > Plants > Roots > Rhizosphere >...
CTTGCCCCTGGCTACCTTATTTCGCACCTTCGGTGCTCTTAACCTTTGGTTGCGGCGTAAGCCGCGCTGTGTAATCTGTGGAAATCGGTGGATCTTCTTCGTGTCTGCGCATCACGGAATTACACGCACAGGCAACTGCCCTACACTTGGCACCACGCCTTGAAACAGACTACGAAGGAAACTTTTGCCGGCTGATGTGGGCACGTCGATAATATCGTTTGCTAACAACACTGGGTCTTCCGCACGTTGTTTCTCAATCGCATAGAGATCTACGATCATCTCCTTCTTCGTTGAAGACCCGGGCTCCTGTCTAACGATTCTAATCTTGTCTTTCTTCGTGTCCTGCTTCACGCCGCCAGCCATTGCTATCGCACGCGACAGCGTGACCGGTTCTTTCAGCGCAATCGTTAGAGGAGTGAAGACGTTTCCAACCACATACGCCTGGTCTGCTTCTGGCAGCGTGATGATATCACCGGGTTCGAGATACGGATTGGCCGCCGGATCACCTTTCAAGGTATCGCTCAGTTTGTAACTTGAGAACGTGTTATTAACGTCGTCATTTTCGTCCGTCCGACAGAGCGAGTTAGCCTGTGAATGCACAACGTTTATTGTCTGACCCGCCCGTGTCGAAGGACCTTTCGCGTAGGTCAGCAGCTCCAGCAACCGCACACGTCGCTGAAGCTCAAACCTGCTTTGGTCATTCACGGCGCCGATGATAGCCACCTGTCTTGAGTGGTATTCCTTGATAAAGACATCGACCTGAAGATTCTTGTAATACTTCGCGTAACGACTGGAAATCTCTCGTGCTAACTCTCCTTCGGTGCGACACGCGGCCTGTATTTCGGTGTCAATGAGCGGCATTCGAATCATTCCGTTGCCCTCGACGCGAACTGCATCGCGAGCAAGCTGCGGTTTGTTGTAAACGCGTATATCCAAAACGTCTCCGGGTCCAATCCGATAAACCTGATCGTTGGTTGTCGCTGAACCGGGACGATTGTTCGCAACTAGATTCTTGTCCGCCGATTGCTGAGCCATCGTGTGCTCCCACAAGAACAGCAGCAACAAAGTGGTCAGGATGGTTAAGACGCTTCGGGCTCGTTCATTTGACTTCAGCATTGCTCAGCTCCGCTAACTATCGATGTTCACCACAGTTACTTGGCGGCCATGCCGATCCGGCGCGATAGCAGCGCTTCGCGCATGTGATTCGGATGCGCAAGATTCAAGACTGTATTACTCAATAAAACCAACAACTCTTCGTGCTCGCGTTTAAATATTCCAGTCAACGGTTGTTCACCCGTTTTCATTACGATACCTTCGCGGACCCACTGCCAGAACTGTGTTTGCGTTGTCCAAAATCGCTTCCGGTCGCGGCAAATGATCAGCGCCGTTTTCTTTTTTCGCTTTTTCTTCTTAACGCCTGATTGGCTATTTGTATTCGTGTTTTTAATCGTCATTTGAATACACCTCTACCCTTGCATGGCCTTCCGGTCACTAATCAACAGGAAGCGGACCACACAGAGAACCCCGTGGGGAAGCCTCTCTTGCGAGGCAGCATCGGCTTGTCAATGCAGCCGGCCACTTCTGGCTCGTTTCAGAAGTGGTTGCGACGGTTGGTACTTACATCAATAGTCTCGAGATCAATTCCGCTCTTCGCTTCACACCAAACTTTATGAAAACGTGGCGCAAGTGAAACTTCACTGTTTGTTCCCTGACGTTGAGACGTTTGCCGATTTCCGCGTTCGTTAGTCCTTCTACAGAACACAAAGCAACCTGTGCCTCGCGTCTGCTCAACGCGGAATTCTCGGCAACGCGCGCGATTGCCCTTTCGAACGAATGGTTCACGGCCGCTGTGGCATTCGTGCCCCAGAAATATCCACCAATTGTCATTCCCGCTTCCTTTCGACGGTTTAACACTTGGTGAGGTATATAAACCCGATAGGAATTTCCATTATTCGGCTTTTCATTGCCGTTCACTCTCGCCCGGTCGATGCTTAACTTGACCAGCAATCCCTCGAGTCCACGACGAATCGTCGTAAGGCTGCGAATATTTGTCAGTAAAAGAAGATTTCGTGCAGTGAAGAGTTTGTCTTCGCCCATCGCGTGAACAGCGGCAAGCATTGCGGCATAAATTCGCTGCTCTATCGGGGTGTGACTCAGCGCCACTAGGGCAAGTGCGGGATTGGTGTAGGAAACGTCGTGCTTCTCACCTAAAGGGTAGGTTTTTGGTTGCACTGGGCCGATGTTTAAAGTGCGACGCGAAAGCATTAATGCTGTTGAGAACTTGCGGAGGGACGCAGATCAGTGGCTGAGCTTCAGTACGACTTCAGGTCCACAACGCAAAACCTTGAACCGGGCAGACTGAATAAGATTGCTAATTACTTTTGCTCTGGCTGCAAGAAAATTTTTTTAGCGGGCGTGTAGTAAAGATCGGGACGCCACTCAGCTTCTAACTTTCGTTCGAATCGCTGAGAGACTAAAGAGAACTTCAGAGTGTGTCAAGATAGTAAAACACAAGATGGTTGATGGTAAGTCTCACGTCATCTGATCAACCATCTCGCACCAGAGATGTCCAATGGTAATGTGAGCCTCTTGAACTCGCGAGGTTCTCTTCGAATTGACTGGAAGGCAGAAATCGCATAGCGAGGAAAGCGGCTCTACTGTTTGACCAGTCAAACCGATAACGGTGCAGCCGAGATCACGTGCTTTCTCAGCGGCCTTCAGAACGTTTGCTGATTGTCCGCTCGTACTAATAGCGATCAGCAGATCTCCTCGATTCGCCAATCCCGCTATCTGACGCGCAAATACTTCGGCGTAACCAAAATCATTGCTGAGCGCGGTCAAGGCTGACGTATCTGTAGTTAACGCTATAGCCGGCCATGACCTGCGCTGCTGTTCATAGCGGCCTACCAATTCCGCGGCGATGTGTTGTGCATCTGCTGCACTGCCGCCGTTCCCGCAGATTAGAATCTTATTACCATTACGTAACGTTTCGCAGATCAATTGCCCCGAGCGCTCGATGTCAGACAGTCGGGTTTCCAGCAACGATTGGAGAGTCTGCAGGTGTTCACGAAGAGACTTTGTCAGGAGCTCCGAGTCCATCGACGCGAAAGTAGCATACTGTGGCACATTGCCCTAATTCAACGATATGGCCAAAACAGTCAGCACCGAAACGCGGAGCGGATGTCCGATACGCTTCAGCTTGTCGTGCGATGCTTAAATTCAACTTCTTTCTGTAACTCAGTGCTCGTTATACACGTGTCAGTTACTGAAAGAAGTTGAATCTAGGGTATCTCAAGACAAGCTGAAGCGTATCGGACAACCGCTCCGCGTTTCGGTGCTGACTCTTTGCCACTGAGTTGAGTATTTGCTCTCTTAATAACCTCTTGATATCGCTATAACAACAAATTAATTGCCACAAGACCGTGGCAGTTTCTAGCTTCTGTAGCCTATTTCCTAAATAGCGTTTATCATGCAACGCCATTTGCTGATCGTTACTCACGTATGAATCCATCCAACGCGACGCCAATGCTGCGGCAGTACTCCGAGTTGAAGCAGCAACATCCTGGCACGCTATTGTTTTTCAGGCTGGGAGATTTCTACGAGCTCTTTTTCGATGATGCCATCGTTGGATCGCGCGAACTGCAGATTACCCTGACCGCTCGACACAAAGAACGCGGTGATCCGGTGCCGATGTGCGGCGTGCCACATCATTCAGCCGCCAACTACATTTCGAGACTTGTACGCAAAGGTTACCGAGTCGCAATTTGTGAACAAACAGAAGAGGCTGGAAAAACGAAGAAGCTGGTGCGCCGGGAAGTCGTCCGCATCGTTACCCCGGGAACACCGATCGATCCGCAACTGCTCGAGGCACGAGAGTCGGTCTATCTAGCTGCCGTTTGTGCCACCGGCGATGCAGTTGGCGCAGCCTTTCTGGATATTTCTACTGGAGAGTTTCGTGTAACCCAGGAAACCGGGAAAGACGCGTGGCTTAGAATTCGCGCCGATCTCGAATCTTACGCACCACGTGAGTTGCTCTTCCCTTCCTCGTTAGCACCTCTGATTAAGACAGGGCTTTCCGGAAAAATTCAAACAGCGCCTCTGCCACTGCAGGCGCGAACGGAATCGGCAAGACATTCGGAAACGCCAAACCAAGTCCGATCTAGCACGGTTTCAGCAAACGAGTATGGTCTTGACGCGACGCTGACGCCTTTGGAGGATTGGCTATGGCAAACGGATGATTGCCGCATACTCCTGCAGCAACATTTTAAAGTTCAGTCGCTTGATGGCTACGGTCTGGCGAAGAAGAATGAAGCCACTCGCGCTGCCGGAGCTTGTTTACGTTACGCGCAGGAAACTCAACGAGCGGGGGCTGCGCATATCACAGATCTAGTTTATTTCGAACCTCAGGATCATCTTGTCCTCGACAGTGTGACGGTTCGAAATCTCGAGTTGGTGGAATCGCTGGCAGGCGGCAGCGGACGTTCCTTACTCCAGGTGATCGATCAGACCGTGACCGGCATGGGCGGCCGTTTACTTCGGTCGTGGTTGCTTCGACCTTGCATAAAACGAGGCGAAGTGGAGGCGCGACTTGCGGCGGTTCAGGATCTTGTCGCTTCGCAGATGTTGCGCGACAAGATCAGGGCGTTGCTGAAAGAAGTAACTGACTTAGAGCGAGTGCTGGGGCGCATTAGCCTTAATTCGGCATCACCGCGTGATCTCGTCGCTCTCTTGCGATCTTTGAATCAAGTGCCTGCCATACGCGAAGCACTCGGAATCACTCAGGCTTCGCTGTTGCAGGTATTGGCCGAGAACACTGATGAGCTGCCTGAAATACGCACATTAATAGCAGAAGCGATTGTCGATGATCCACCCGCAAAGCTGACTGACGGTAATGTCATTAAGCAACACTACTCGCGCGAATTGGACGAACTGCGGTCCATCAGCACCAACGCGAAACAAATAATTGCCGCCCTTGAATCCAGTGAGAGATCCCGCACCGGTATCAACAATCTTCGGATTCGTTTCAATGGAGTCTTTGGCTATTTCATTGAGGTTTCGAAAGCAAATGCCGCTCGTGTTCCAGTCGATTATGAAAGACGCCAGACACTTGCGAACGCGGAACGTTTCACTACACCCGAGTTGCGTGACTGGGAAAAGAAAGTCCTTGGTTCCGAAGAAAGAATCATTCAGCTAGAAGCGGAGATCTTCGCCGAGGTTTGCCGGCAAATCGCAGCCGAGACAAAACGAATTCAAATGACGGCGCGGGCCCTTGCGGCGCTCGACGCGCTGGCGGCGCTCGCAGAATCGTCGGCCCGCCTTCGGTTCGTCAAACCTGAATTGCACGATGGTGATGAATTGGAAATCATTCTCGGCCGACATCCGGTGATTGAAGTATTCAGCGACGAACCATTTGTTCCAAATACTGTCTACCTGAACAACTCAACGGATCGCTTGCTCATCATCACTGGGCCGAACATGGGTGGTAAGAGCACCGTGCTCCGGCAGACGGCGATCATCTGTATTCTCGCTCAAACAGGGAGTTTCGTTCCTGCCGAGCGTGCACGTCTTCCTTTGCTCGATCGCATTTGGACACGAGTCGGTGCTTCCGACGATCTGACCCGCGGGCGTTCGACGTTCATGGTAGAGATGACGGAAACAGCCGCAATACTTCACAGCGCGACGCCGCATTCGCTGGTGCTCTTGGATGAGATTGGTAGAGGTACTGCAACCTTTGACGGTCTTTCAATCGCCTGGGCCGTCGCAGAGTATCTTCATGATTCACCGGATCACTCAGCGAAGACATTGTTCGCAACTCACTATCATGAACTGACGGAACTGGCGGAGCGTCTGCCGGGTGCGCAGAACTATCAAATCACTGCGACCGAACGCGAGGGTGAAGTTGTCTTCTTACATCGCCTCGAACGCGGTCGGGCTTCTAAATCTTATGGCATCGAAGTAGCTCGATTGGCCGGACTGCCTCCGGCGGTGTTGGCAAATGCCCGTGAAGTGCTTGCGCGCCTGGAACGATATGAGTTGGATGTGTTTGCCGAGGAGGTTGAAACCGCAGAACCTGCACGGGATTTAAAGGTCGCGGCTCATGCGGCTGGAGATGCAGTTTCCGCTGTAACGACAACTGCGACACACAATGATGCACTTGAATCAGCCGCGCGGCGTGCCGGTCGAAGGAAAGCACTGGCCCAAGCTTCGCTATTCGATTTGGCGAATGAGAAAGTGATTGAAGAGTTGCGCGCCGTCAATCCTGACAGCCTCACACCTGAGGACGCAAAAGAGTTGGTGAAGAAATTAAGAGAGCGGGCGTTGTGACCGCCGCGTTAAGAACACAAGAGTTCACAAGTCCCAGATTCACGCTCAGGCAGATTGCCGGTTAGAAAGGGTGGCTTGCCCCCGCTCAACTAGCTTTTCCGGATCCGAGAAAACACTCAACTACAGAACGGAGCGAAGCGACCGATTTCTACACGAGCGCTGCGTATTCAGTACCGTTCGCGGTAGCGAATGGTCAACACTCGTCGTCACCTTGGCCATTCGCTACCGCGAACGGTACTGAATAGACTGGATGGCGCGAGTTGAAATCGGTCGCTTCGCTCCCGTTCTGTAGTTGAATCTCTCGGGCACGAACTTATGCTTGCAAGCCAGCCTTCCCAACCTGCAATTTAGCGAACGTTGAATTATTACCTTCGAGTTTGAGTAGCAGTGGAACCAGTGCCAGGCTTTGGCGGACTATCCGTCACTTTAAACCAGTTACCTGTTCCATCATTTGTTCTCAGCGCCCGAAGCACTTCATCAAAGGTAAACGGTCGTGCGCCGCGACGGCCAAACACTGACACCTGATTACCGCTTTCATCCACAGCGCGATCTCGGTCAAGTGGCTTTGAAATGCCGATCGCCTCACCAATTGTTTTGAATGTAGCAATCAAAACAGGCTGTGGCCGCGGACTAAAGCCTGCGTACTCCGGCATCGTTTCCGGCGACGTTAGTTGCAGCACTCGCAAACCATTTTTTCCATCAGCGACATACGCGAACAAACTCGCGTTCGTCATCGCAATCTTTACCTGGTGAACGTCGTTGAGCTGGCCCTCAGCATTAAACTTCCGATCAAGCCGCGGCTGCTCAGGCCGCTCGACGTCGACGATCGCTACGCCCTCTTTGCCATTCGCCACATACGCATAAGTCCGGGCTACGTAAACATCATGCGCGTCGGCCAGTGGTACCACTGCACTTTCGATCAATCGCGCCTTTTCGGGCTCCGTTACATCGATCACTTTTAGCCCTTCAGCATCGACGACAAATGCATAGCGAAACTGGATCGCGACTGACTTTGGCTCTCTTAATGGGACCTGTTTCACAATGCGCGGATTAAGTGGATCATCGAGACTGATAATCACCAGCGCTTGACTTGTCGTTATGTAGGCGTGCGTTCCTGCGATCGCAATGTTATTCCCGCCATTCAATGCACCGTTCGGATTGAACGCACCACCCGGATACTTCTTTGGATCCAGCGTACGCTTGAGGTAGTTGTTGAGCGGGTCTCCATCCAGCAACGTCGCCGCATTAACCAGAATTAGACCTTCATACCGATCGACCACATAAAGATAAGCATAGAGCGGATGAATCGGCTGCTCCTGATTCACCAACTGATTCCGGGCGTCTCCCGCTAACTTACTCGCGCTTACCGGATCAATCATTGAGCCGTCTGCTTTAACTCGCCATCGAGCCGGATCAACAGCGAGCGTAGTCGGCGCCGCAACTGCCGTTGCATATTTCGTGTCGACCCAAAACTTTTGTCCAAACCGCGAAACTGGCGCGGTAACAATCCGCTCAGAAAAGCCTTTCTGATCAATTTGAGCTACATCGTAGACGCGTAAACCACCTTCGCCCGCGGCCACATAGGCATATTCACCGCGGACCTGTACCTGCAACACCCGCGGATTTCCAATATGTTCATAAACGGTATCCAACTTCCGTCCACTGCTAACGAACCGCTCGAAGTCTGCCGGGTAGGCAATCTTGTGAAGTGTGCTCCCAATCACCGCTTGCGGTTCACTTCTTTCGGTGACCACCACTGCTTCCAAAGCATCATTCGCAGCGACATACACGTAGCGGCCCATGAAGTTGACGAAGTTTGTTCCCTGCAATAGTAATTGAGCCAACCACGCATTATTGTCATTTTGCGCTGACACGTGGCAGTCGCTGCATTGCTTAGTCTCGCGAGCGCGAACGGTGTGTGGTACATGAGTGTTGAATGTCTGCCCCGCGAAACCCTCGGCTGAGGTTGTCTGTTGTTGCGAGTAGATCCACTCGCGGTTTTGATTCTGCGAACTCACCAGAACCGCAGAAGAGGAACGAACAGGCGCGACTCGATTTCCGGTCACTGTGCCGTCGCGACCAAGCATGAAGACATCATCGCGCAAGACCTGAAAATTGTATTGAGTGAAGTTTCGCGAGTCGCCGCCTTCATTGTGCCGATTCGGCATCTTACGATTGGCCTGCATCGACAAATGACACCCGAAACAGCTAGTCATCCAGGACGAATGACAAGCCATACACGTCATGTCGCTGTCACGGTGTGCGAGCAGGTTATCGTTCGACGGAACATCGCCCCAGGTGTTGTTGTCTTTCTGAATTGTCTTTGCGTACCGTGACTTTTCGCTGTAATCGCGAGTGCCGGCCGTCACCGTGTCGACCGTTTGCACTACGCGCCACCAACGGCCCGGCACAACCATGGAGTTTTGGATGATGTCGCCTGCTTTCAGATCGACGTCACTCCCCTTCTCGCCTTTCTTCTTTCTGTCACGCGGGATTCTCTGGAAGAGCGGTATGCGAGTGCCGGTTTCATCGCGGACTCGAATGCGGGTTAGATCCTGGCCCGTCAGCGGTTGCTTCTGACTCTTGCGGCGCTCGGCTACCGCACCCGTCACAGTAGCCGCAGCAGGTCCTGAGGTGAACAGTGCGGCGCGCTGGCGGATAGAGCCGTGACAATCCACACATGAAACTTCAATCGCTGCCCGAGGCTCGTTGTACAGATTTCCATCTCCGTGCGAGTCCTGTCTGAAATGGCAGTCGACGCAGTGCATTCCTTTTTCGGCGTGGATGTCGTTAAGGTGCACTGCCTTTTTGAACTTGTCGGGATCATTGGCAGGAACGATGTTGTCCTGCGCATCGAGCAGATTTCCCTTTCGATCGCGCTTGAACACTCTTCGGAACAGCCAACCATGCCCGTGCGAATCAGCAAACTGGGTGTTGTTGAGCTGCGTGTTGAACTCCGCCGTTCCGGTCTTTGTTAGGAAGGCGAGGTCAGACCACTGTCCGCGAAGACTCGCGCCTTCGGGATTTCGATTTAACTTCAACTGCTCTTCGTCCTGACTCGGATTGTGTTGTTCTGCCGGATACATTCGAGCGCCATCAGATTCGTTGTCCCACCAGGTCAGCCCCAAGTAGGTCGCGACCATATTCGTTCCGGGATGCATATGACAGACGATGCATTGTGAGGACGGAATCTGACTCGTGAATTGATGTTTGATCGGATGCCCTGATTCACCTTTAGGAATGTTGGTGTCTGCTGTCTGCGTCTCTCCCCGATTACCTGCCTGGCTGTAGAAGGCGGAGTGGGATGCGTCGCGATCATTTGCGTAGATGACATGACAGGCTGAACAGCCAGATGAACGATAGTCGCCAGGATGATCATTAGTGCCGAGAAAATTGAGAGTTGGATCGAGCAGGCGAGTTTTCTGTAAACCAAGAAAGACTGGATCTGTTCTTTGTGCAGTACCAAATCCACGCGCACTTAAACCTTTGTCAGGCTTGCCTGGATCTTCATCTTTGTCAGGCAGTCCAACTTCCAGCCGGCGTTTCGCTCCGCGCTCAAAAACGCGCAGAACGTTTCCTGGTTGTGAGATCTCCCAACGTGGTATCGGATCCAACGAGCTCAGTAATCCGCGCGTGCGTCGTTCGTCTTCGGTTGATTTCTGTAAGAGTGTCTGAGGTGTACCGGATTCGCTGTAACTTTCGCCAAAGCGCGGGTCTTTTAAGTGAAAGCTCCCATTGTTGTAGAGCGCAGCGCCCCAGAGCATCGCGCCGTGAGTCATCATGCTGCGTGGAACGTTTTTGGCCTCGACTTCGTGACAAGCAGACCCCGCACAAGTTTTTGAAACGACGCGTAGATCACCTGGATTGACGAAGCGAACAAACTCCCAACTTTCGCGCGCCAACAGAGTGTTTGATCGCTCAGGGTTCGCGCCCGTGTAACGACCATTGCGTCGCCATTCCGCCGGATACTTTGGCTGTACATGCGCCTGCTCTTTTATTCGCTCAATTTCTTTCGGGTCGTTGCTTGTCCTGGTTACGGCTGGATTACCGCCATGACATGCAGTGCAGGTCAAACCTACAGCATCTTTTCCATCTTTCAGTTTCTCCAACGTCTCCGTCGTGCCGTACTTATGCATCGGCTCAATTTGAGCGTGACAGGAGATGCAGCCTTCAAGTTTGGGTGGGGTAGATTGCGACGGTGACTGTCGATTCGACATCCACAAACCTGGCTTCATTGGTGGCCCATGCGATTCCGAGTAGGAAATGTGAGTGAAGGAAACCGCAGTCACTACCGCGATGAGTGGAAGAAAGAATGTAAACGCTTTCCTTACCATAACGGGGCTGTTCCGTGCCTTTTCTGTGAAGCGATCAGACATCGCTAGCTTTACGACACTTTGTGAAAACTCAACTTCTCATTCTCCCCAAGCTTTAGCTTGGGGTTCAGCGTGGCTCCTTAGTTAGCGGAACCGTTTTAACGGTTTACAAATCAACTCGAAAATCAGCCGTTCGCGTGCAAGAGGGCAAACCGTTGAAACGGTTACTCAACATTTGAGCGCACTACTAACCCCAAGCTAAAGCTTGGGGAGAATGAGAAGTTGAGTTTTCACCCAGTCTCTTTAAGCCAGTGGTGTCCGATTACCTTCACGGGCTACTACAGCTCCGAGGCCACCAACCTCATTACATTGCGAAGCTATTTCACTAAAACACTAACTTCAATTGCCCAAAGATCGAGTACAACATTTTCTTTGGGCTAATTACATCGGGCTCACAAAACTCGCCGACGCCTGGCGGGCAGTTGCGAGAAGCATCAGTGAAGATGTCTCGAAACCCGCGCCCGGTTTGCAGCGTCGACGCACCAAACGTCAACGTCACGTTGTTGATTAAAAACGGCCGGTAAGCAACCCCCAAACTGTAATCAAAGCCGATGTCGTGACGAATTCTGTTTTGAAACAAGACGTATTCCAGCGACTCTGTTCGATGAAACTTAAGGTAGTTTGCGTTAAAGACTGCCTTTACACGTTGCGTGACTTCGACATCAACGCCAGCGTTATAGACAAAGATTCCCGGATTTACGAAGTTCGCCTGCCCCTGAATTTTGCTGCTGCGCAAACTCGGCAGAAGACTGTTCGGCTGGACCAAACCAACTCCGGTTTGTGTCAGCCGGATGCCATTACGAACCCAGAAGGAAAATTGGCCTCCAACAAAATTTGGATCGTCAAAGATTGCGTCAAATCCTGTGGCTCGGTTGTCTGTCGGGTTTCTGTCTCCTTGTGCCCAGAAAAATGAGCCTTTGAAACGCAAGTAATCGCGATCGAGGGAAGCTTCAACCGCCGCCATATTCGATCGAACTGTGACTCTTCGTCCGGCAATCGGGTTCCTCTCGTCATGACCAAAGGCGAAATAGTAAGAGTGCGAAAGATTGATCCGGCCCAAATGACCGTCGCCGCTGAAACCAGCATAACCAACCTTGATCGCGTGCGGAGCTGCGTCGCCGATCAAAGCTGGGCGCACAAGAAAACCGTTACGGTCAAACTCCACGGTGCGCCGGTCATCATTAAAATGAAAACTTCCTTGAATTGTATAGCCCTTGCGAAGAAAATCCTGACGAAAGATGTTTGCGATGTAGACATTCTGATGCCGTGTGTCGAATCGGTTGAGACCACTGTTTGTGTCTTTCTCGAGCATCGAAAAATATGCAGCGTTGTATTGAATTCGATTGTTATCGAATGCGCCAAACACTCTCGCGCCTAGATTGTTGTCAGAGAAGATGAACCCTCTGAAGTCAGAAACAAATGGTTGAATGCCGGCACGCACCGAAACAAAGTCGTAGTTTGCATTTACATCCGCCAGCTTTACCTCACCGAATGCTTCTTCAAGTGAAACGTGCCAGTCAGTGCGATTCGTGCCGCGCCGCACGTCGATGTTTACCACGCCGTTTTCTCTCGCGTTTACATAGTTCGGAATACTGAACGTTGGTGAGAACTTGATCGCCCAGTCGCGCGGTTTGAATGTTGTATCCCCGTGAAAGAGTTCAAAACTGAGCTGAACGGTCTCGCTCGTCGCGAATTGTTCTGGGCGGCCGAAAAACTCTCCGCTCAATGGATCCACGCTACTCACACCTGAAGGTGTCGGAGCGCGCCGTTGTTCGACTGGCGTGGTGCTTACTGCTGATAAGATCATGAACAGCTTGTCGCCTTTGATGGGATAGTCGCCTTTCAGAACACTCTGGTTATAGGGATTCCACCATCGTCCTTTTCTGAAGGGAATGTCGCGACCGCGGGCGCCGCGATCACCATAGCGATCATATTCTGGAAAGATGATGCGCCAACGGTCGGGCGTCTGGCGGCGGTCAGGTGTTTCGCCGGCGGCAGCTTCCTGTGGTGCGACGACAATCTCTAGCGAAACTTCCTTGCCAGGTTCAACAATCACGTTCTCCAACGTATCACCTCGAGCGATGGCAAACTCCCCGTAGTTTTTGTCTTTATCAAACTGAGCGGTGTGCGGAGCTGCGAGCGCAACGCGGTAGGCGCCTTGAGGAACACGAACGGAGTAGCTCCCGTCTGGTCGACTGCGCGTTCTATACACACGTCGCGTCACTTGATTAGTAATTGTGATTTCAACGCCGGCGGCGGCCGCACCTGATTGAGCACGAACATGTCCTGTTATTCGACCCGACTCTTGAGCGTTCGAACTGACGGCCAGCGTGATTACGAGAAGTATCAGCGTTGGAATTTTGGGCGCGAGTCGAGTCACGTGTCGATAGGCGTCGGACCTAGTTGGACTTGCCTTGTAGCATACGGACCAAAA
>Ga0114129_10010621_pt1 | contig 13131 bp, 10 predicted proteins | sample RhiMetdeltSRZDD1_FD_80071 | JGI IMG/M metagenome (GOLD analysis project Ga0114129, IMG submission 80071) | Populus rhizosphere microbial communities from Tennessee, USA - Rhizosphere MetaG P. deltoides SRZDD1 (version 2) (version 2) | ecosystem: Host-associated > Plants > Roots > Rhizosphere >...
ACTGGTTGGCAAAAAGTCGCCGATCAAATGATCGGATGGTTAGGGGAGCGAGGTCTTTAACCCACACCCCGCTTGCGCGCCATTTCGGCGAAAAACTATTTGTGAATCCAAGGTACTGATCGCCGAAATGGGGGAGGGCTGGGGGGGTAAGGCTAGAGATTCCGTTCAATTAACCAGGCCAGCATTTGGTCAGCGACTTTTTGCCAACCGGTATCCAACATCATGTCATGGGCTAGATCGGGGAAGATGATGGCCTGCGTGTGATAAGCGCGGGCGGTGGCTTCAACTTCGTTGGGATAGAAAATGGCGTCCTGGGCTGCTCCCAAAACCAACAGGGGGGTGGTCACCCGCTGCGGGCGGGGGAGGTTCAGGAGGAGGATGTCGAGGAAGGCCAGATAGGATTCATCCTGCAGGTGTTGGGCGTAAGTTCGCACTTGCGCCTCCGGTAAACTCTTGGAGAATAAAAATTCGCGGGCAAGCTCCGGCGTGGCGACCAGCGGAAACAGGCTAAGCGTCAGGTTGAGTTTGGCGTACTCGATGGGATGATGCACGGCCACGCGCAAAGTCGTCGCCAGGACGCCCGCCGGCGGCACGGAGGCCAAGAGAATGCCCGCTGGAGCAGTGTGGGACTCCAGATATTTCTGGACGACCGTGCCGCCCATCGAGTGACCGATGAGAACCGGCGATTGAGGCAGTTGCCCAACGACTTGGGCCACGTCTTCGACGTACTCTGCCAGGCGCGTCCAGCGTAAACCCTGGCGGCCTTCTTCGCTGCCGCCGTGCCCGCGCAGACTCAGAGCGTGCGCGGCGAAACCATGTTGAGCGAAATAATCCAGGAAGTGCTCTTCCCAACACCACGCGCCATGCCACGCGCCGTGGACGAAGAGTAGTGGGGTGGCGTGAACACGGGGTGTGGAGTGTCGAGAGATGAGTTCGAGGTGCAATATAGTCTTGTTCCAGTCATGGTTAGCTACCCTCATTTGGGCCATTTGAGGGTCAATGGTTCTTGAGCCTGGAAGCGCCAGATTGAAATGTCTGCATGCGAAAGGCGAACTACCTTGCCCATTCGCCTAACTTGTGTGTCAAATTGTGGGTGATGCAGTAGGCGGCGCACAAAAGTAGCTGCCTCATACTGCTTCGCGCTCAGGTAAACGAGGCAATAGCGAGGGTGGCACAAATCGCGTTTGTAGAAATCGAAATCAAGTGAGAAGAAGGTAGGGCGACGCAGGCTACGTAAGAAGGGGATGATCTCGTCATCCTGCATTCCTTTGCGGCCAATGTCATAACCGATTTGATGAACAGCGATATGCCAACTACGCAGAAGATGACGTTGGCTGGGAGGAACATGTTCGTCTAGAATAATCATGCCGGAGTTGGTTCCAGCAGATATTCATCCGCATGATCAAGGAAAGCTTGCCCAGCCAATTTCACGGCCTCCGCAATGGCTTCCGAGTTGAGGTTGCCTTCCCATTCTTCCAGAATGGTTTCCCATGCCATTCCGCTGGCAATTTGCTCCAGTACTTGCCAAACCATAATGCGTGTGCCGCGAAACGTGGGCTTTCCATGACAAATTCCAGGATCAGCGACAATATAGCGCCCTAAGAGTTTTGGCTTTCGACTGCGTACTTTCTTTCCGTTTTTCATGGATGCACCTCCTGGCTGCTGACAATTATACAACAGCCAAGTAGAGACATATTCAAGCTGGAGGCTATTGCGGTTTAGCCATTTGAGCAATCGCTGACAAATTGCCTGCGGTGGGCATGATAAACAAACACTGTCCATGGCTTCGAGCGGCCCACACCGCGCCAATGGTTCGCTTCTCTTCTGCATCGGCGCCTTCGTAAAGGTGCCTTCCCTTATATTCGACCACCAGCACACGGCCATCTAAAAGTTGGCAGATAAAGTCCGGGTAGAACCAATCACTCGAGGTTTGTAGTTTGAAGGAGGTTGCCTTCTTTACTAGATTCCTTACCCAGAACTTTACCTCCGGCAAACTGTCAAGATACTGAGCACACTTGAATTCCTCGGTAAGAAGCCCATTGGGTGTGGTCTCACGTAACTCACCGGGTTTCGGGCCGAAGTAGTGCTTTTTGAATTGGAAGCTGCCTTCATACAACCAACTCGGCTCGTAGATGATCTCTTTGAAATTGATCACCTGTTGGGAGCTAACCATAAGCGGGGAATCCGGCAAGAGAAAACTTTGGAAAGTCGCTTGGCGTTCGCTCAGGCGGTGCTCTTGAATTCGCTTCTCGATTGCCTCCCGGAGGCGAAAACGGTCGAGCGCCAGCACACTCACCTCCGAGATGGCGAATTGGGTCATCAGACCCCGAACCACCTTACGCAGAAATTCGGCTGATTCGTTTAGAGGAATGTCCGGATGATCAATGTGCCGGTCAAGCCAAGTGACGAGTTGTTCCACGGTCCAATCATCCACCTTGCCCAGCGCCAGCGTTTGCTGATGCAGCGTGGCGACGAAATCATTCTCCGGCGTCCGTTCGGCAATGGCCGTTTCTACGCGCCCGGTGGCGGCCACATCAATTGTCCCGGCTTGTACCGTCGGCCGTTTCAAGGGATTGTAGTCTTCCGCTAAAGAAGCCTCCTTGGCGCTGAGCTTCCAAGCATGCTCCAGTAGAAAAGTCGCCTCGAACTCGAACAGGTTTCCTGCTTCCTGCACACACAGCACCGGCACAATAAAATCGAGTTGCTGCTCATAGGGTGAAGGCACGCGCGTTTTTCCGCTTCCACCAAAGGCTTTCTCTGCCTCGCGCACCAGTGTGACCATTTCCTCTATCTTTGCTTTCGCCTCGGGTGTTTTTACACAACCCGCCAGCGCCTCCGTTTCGTCCTTATCTAGCGGCACGAGCACGGTGATTTCGCCTTTCGCCACGTCAATGCGCACTTTGCTGCCGAGGGCGGCGGCTTGTGCCTGGGCGACGCCCGCATCAATTTCCTGGCCCGGCTCAAAGTGTACGGTTTTAGGCTGAAGACCAAGCGGCAAGACGCCCTGAAGTACGGGGATGACAATGCGCTCGGCCTCGGCGGTCGTAAAGCCGTTGCTTTCCAGTGCGTCGCGCAATTCGGCGAGCGCCTCGGCGATGGAGGTAGATACCGAGAGGGCATAGGCGCAATTCAGATCAGGGTGCTGCTTCGCCTGCGCTTGCGGGAGACGCAGAATGCGCCCCACGATTTGCTCAATCGCCGTGGCGGAACGCGTCTCCTTGAGACTGCACAAGACGTAGGCGAAAGGGCAATCCCAGCCTTCGCGCAATTTCTCTACAGTAATAATGAAACGCACCGGGGATTGGGGTGAAGCAATATCTTTGATGTCTTTGAGTTCATCCAGCTTCCCAACGGAAATTTTGATTTCATCTTTGGCCAGGCCGAACTCGCTGATCAGCCGCTCACGAAGCGGCTCACAGGCATCCACGCGCTCAGCCTGAAGCAGCAGGATGGGCCGGAGATATTCGCCAGTCTGCTGCGCTTCCGCCACGGCCAGTTTTTCCAGATCGGCGCGCAGGGTGATCGCTTCGGTGAGCAATTGATCGCGCTGGCTGGGGTGGCGCGTGACGACGCGTAGCGGCAGTTTCACCATTTGGGCGGCCTTCAACTCCGCCGCTAAAACGTGATGGAGGACGTTGGATGGATTTTTAGTCCGCGCCGGAGTCGCTGTGAACTCGATAATGCAGGCGGGTAAGACATTGCCGAGGGTCGTAAAAGATAAATCTGTCCGGGCGTTGTGCGCCTCGTCCACGATGACAATCGGGCGGCGCAGGCGGAGCATGTTCACTAGCGAAGGCTTGGGCCGCCCGTCTGCTCCCGGCAGTAAGTCCGCCCGGCGCCCGGCGGGCACGTTCAAAAGATGTTCCGCAAACGCGCCATTCTGGTCATAGACTTTACGACCGGTGGTGTCTTCAACCCGGAAGGATTGAATCGTCGCGACAATCACAACGGTCTGCCCCTCCACCGTGGCCCGCGAGAGATGCAGCGCTTCTTCAATGGTCACGACCTCGACGGCACCACACGCCAGTTCTAATGCGCGGCGATAGGGATGGCGGGCGTCGCGTAGCGCATTCGCTGTCTGGTCGAGGATGGTATTGCTCGGCACGAGCCAAAGCACCACAGCGCGTTCAGTGCGCAAGAGTTCATTCATCGCCAGCCCAGCGGTGTAACAGGCCAAGAGAGTTTTGCCGCCACCCGTGGGGACGCGCAGGCAAATGTAAGGCATTCCCGGCGTCAATCCGGCGGCGCTTACCGGAAGGTAAGGTGTGGGAAGGTGACCGTTTTGCGCTTGGACGCGTTGGAAGGCCGTCTCAGGCGAGCCATCCCGCGAACACTGCCGGAAAAATTCGCGCAGTGAATCAAGCACCCGGTTTTGATAATCTTTGAGGGTGATCATGCGACTTTGATCTCATAAGGAATTTGCCGAATGAGGATGCGTTCCGATTGCAATCGCTCGCGCCCGAGCAGGCAGCCCGCGCAGTAGACGACTTTTTGACTCTCGAAGGGCGGGAGTTGCGCCAGCGTGGCGCGGGTGAGCACGTTGCCACCGTTCGCGCTCTTGTCACTCAAGATGCCGTTATAGAGCAGATAAATGCCCACGCCGCGACACGCTCCGAGGAACGGCGATTTAGCTACGCGCTCCCGCGGTAGTGGCTCGCCGGTTTCAGTGAAATAGACGTGCCGCGCCAGGTCCGCAAAGCGAACCGTCTCGCGAATCTTTCCGCTTTCATCGAATAACGTCTCGCCCAACTCACAGAAACGGAAACCACCGCCTAGCCCTTCCACCGGCTCGCCTTTGGAGTTGGTGTAGCCCTGCGCGACGCGCCGCACACGCTCGGCGGTGATAGTACGGGCGATGTTTGACTCCATCTCTACCAGAATAAAGCGGCGATTTGTATTCTCAGCATTTAGCTCAAGTACTGCTTGTGCTGTTGTGCCGCTGCCTGCAAAAGAATCGAGGATTAGATCATCCTCATTCGATCCAATCTTAAGAATGTATTTGATTAGTTCCTTTGGCTTTGGATAACGAAAGTTTAGGCTCATAGACTCAAGTTCTGATCGCATCTTTTCTGTAGTGCTCAGGTTACGTAACACAGAAACAATGTTTCTGGCACGCTCGCCCCTATCTTTTCGATAATAGATCACTCCATTTTCACTCAAATAAAATTGCACTATCAAACCATCGTCGTCTTGCAAAGGTTTACAATTGTTCGCTATGAAGGTGCGGAGTTTATTGGCATTGGCCCAACCCGAGAATACCCGGCAACGATGCGTCAAATGATAATTCTCGATCCTCATAGGGTCTAAGCGGAGAGGAAATTGAATACGGCCAAACTGAGCCTTGAGTTGATTACTTGATAGTCCTTGCTCACTCATTGTGCTAATGAGACCACTCGGAATATCTGAGGCAGGCAAAGTGACGGATTCTGACTTTGCGGGAAAGCCAACTGGTAATTCGATTTCACTTGGTGGGTTGCCAGGACCATTTTTGGTAATGGAATTCTCTGCAAAGCCTGCCCAAAGGTTGCTATCCTGGCGAGTATTTGGATCAATCACATATCCAAGACTAATCTTCTCTTCCTTGGCTGCATACATAACCATATACTCATGATTTATCTTGACGTGGAATTGGTTGTCGGTATGCCCTTCAGTGTTCCAGACAAATTGTGCGATAAAGTTTCTCTTTCCGTAGATTTCATCCATCATCATACGAAGTGAAGCTAATTCGTTATCATCAATACTAATGAAAATCGCACCATCCTCACGTAGAAATTGCTTGAGTAAGGCCAGGCGCGGATACATCATGCATAGCCAACGGTCGTGTCGGTCGAGGGTCTCGTCTTCTTTGCCCACCGTCTGTCCCAGCCATTCACGGATCACCGGGCTGTTCGTATTGTCGTTGTAAACCCAATTCTCGTTGCCGGTGTTGTAAGGTGGGTCAATATAAATGCACTTTACCTGCCCGGCGTAGTAAGGCAGAAGTGCCTTGAGCGCTACCAAGTTGTCGCCTTGAACAATCAGGTTGCCCTCGCCGGGTTCGCCGCAGCTAAGCGTGGGGACATCTTTCAGCAAGTGAAAGGGCACCTGCTGATGGTGGTTTACGACGGCGTCTTTTCCAATCCAGTTCAGGGTGGGCATGCGCTGTTTATTCCAGGCGAAGGCGTACTTATTGAATAAGCATTTTGGAGGCCATTCTATAAAATCGGATCACGTGCGCGGAATCCGTTGACCAGTGTACAAAGGTATCTACTTCACACCGTTATTTTGTTCCCAGAAATTTGCAGCATCCGGCGGTTCTCCCAACGCTTCAACCCGGAATGTTTCTGGCCGGCGCTGGCTGGTCGTTAATAAAGACGTCGCGCACCCACATCGCCGGTTTCTTGAAGATGAATCGCCGGTGAAGCACCGGAACGACGCGGTAATGCACGAGACCTTTTTGCCAGTGCATAATATTAAAGGATAAATTGTAAATCAAGCGATCACGCAGGCTTTGCGGCGCGAAGATTCCGGTGAAGTTATCACGCATCTCGTCTAAGGGCCGGGGCGTGGTCTCGGTCTCGAAGATTCCCTCCTCAGCCCATTTTTCGGGACACAGCGTCATGCGCCAGGGATTGATCCAGGGACGTTTCTTTAAAATCTCATGGTTGGGGTAGCACTCTTCCACCGCTTGCCAAAACAAGACCTGCGCCAACTCTTCAAAATGATCTAGATTCTTGCGAGCTACCTCCAGCACTTGCTGTTTGTCGCGGCGAACGGCCAGTTCCAAATGCAGGAGTTGTAAAAAGCGCATCCGGGTCATATCGCCGCGCAGATAAATGTCCCGAGGCGGAGCGTTCTCAGACCAATCGCTGAAAAGCCGCTGAACGCGCGCATTCAGATCACGGTACCGCTGGCCCAACGCCAGTACCTCGTCGGTTGGATTAAGGAGAAAACCCTGAACGTAGACCTGATACATAAACGCCCAGTGGAGGGCGGTATCCCAGGCCAACTTCGGCGTGAAAATTTGCGCATGCCCCATCGTGCGATAGGTATCGTGATAGAAACCCAGGCAGGTTTGGAAGAGAATTTCAATTACGAGTTTGTTGTACGTTGCGACATCCGCTTCGGTTAATGTCCCGGCTCGATCACGGCGGATCATCTCCACGGTGACCGTGTTCGTGGTCGCGATGAAATCCGACCCGACGCTGTACAGCGGGTCGAGGAAGAACCCGGCCTCTCCCACGCAACTCCAGCGCCGATGGGAAAATACCTGCGCGGAGGCGTAACTGTAATTCTTGAACGTCAAGAAATCCAAAGGTTCCTTGTCTTTGAGAAATTCCCAGACGACCGGTTCGTTGTTGTGCAGCCATTCGAGCGCTTTGGCATAGGATAGGCCATACGTATTCTGGGGATGGATAGTTTCGTCCGTGACGATGCCGACGCTGGTGGCTCCTGAACCTAAAGGAATGAACCAGACCCAATAGCCCTTGTCCATCAAGTGATTAGTCGAAAAGTAGCGATCTTCGATGCTATCCATGTGCCAGCGCTGCGCGGTCTTGGGGACCATCTCCTCAATGTCAATCCGGCCCGTGTACCGCCACCAGGCTGCGCTGGCCTGGTGACCATGTTCGCGCTTCAAGCCCAACTGCGTTTGCAAAAGTCGCCGCCGCCCCAACGCGTCTGCCACCCAGCGCGCGGTGAGCGTGAAACTCTGTTGATCGTCTTTCCGTAGACATCGGATCGTGTGATTCTCTTCGCCTGCGGCCAGCGTAATCCCTTCAACCACGGTTCCCTCGAAAAGCTCGACTCCCATCTTTTGGACGATGTCGCGCAGATCATTTTCCAGCAGGCCTCGATCAATTTGATAAGAAGGGACGAGCGGGAAGATGCTGGTGCCGGTCTCCGGCCGGTCTTCGAGGGGGCCTTTCGATTTCCCCATGAAGAAGCGCAAGCCCAACTTGGGCAGGTGATATTTCCGGAAATAGGGATCGAGCTGCAAGACCTGGCCGAGGTAGTAGGTTCCCAGCTCGATGGAGGATTCGCCCACTTTGAAAGCGGCCTCCGGCAGAGGCCGCTTGAGTCGGTCAATCACCGCCACGGAAAGCTCCGGCAGTTCCAGCCGCAACTGGCGGGCCAGCGTCAGCCCGGCCAATCCGCCGCCGCAAATGACTACGTCGAATTCTGTTTTCATAAGGGTTCAGACTCCTGAAAATTAGGGAGTGCAAAAGCACTCTTCCTTGAGATAGGCCTGGCATATAACTCTGAGACGAGTTTAATTCTAATCGGTAAGAGCGATTTTGGATAACTCAATCCAGGAAAAGAGAAATCACGAATATCGCGAATGAGCGAATAACACGAATAAAGAAATATTCGTGTTATTCGCGCGGTTTTTGCGGTTCATGCCAGGCGTGATAAGAAACTCTTCGCTAAAGTCTACTCAAGCCTTCTGCCGCACGGATTGACCGGTGGCGTCCGTGTGAAACTCGAACTCTTCCTCACCGACCTTCAGAATAATTCGGTAGCCGGGCGTAATCACCTGCGCGCACATCTCAGCCGGCCCGGCCAGGCCGAGACAGGCGTCATTCCAATCCACGGCTTCCACACTGACGACGGAGACCTCCTCCGCGCGAAAACCTTTCGCTTTGATTAACGCCTGGATGGCGGCCCGGACATATTCCGGCTGTTCCGTTTGATCCGGGCCGGCGGAGGTAGGTTCGGTTAAAGGCGTGGGCGTCGCTTGGCCCGCTGAACTGCACGCCGTAAAAACCAGGCTTAGACTCAGGCATCCGATCAGTAAGTGATAGGGCTTGAACATAAGTGATTTCCTCCATTTCTTAGACCCTAAAGTTGACCCAAAAGACCCAAACGCCAAGTGTAGTATCATTAACGCTCTCACCCCTTTTCCAGGAGGAACATATGACCACCTCGTCTGATCAACCTTCCAGCAGCAACACCGGAAAAATTATCGGCATTACCATCGGCGCCATCGTCGCGCTTATCGTGTGCATCGTTCTGGCCGCCTGCGCGACCATCTTCCTGCTGGCCCTCACGGGTCCGGCCATCGGCAACGTCTTTTCCGACATCATTCTAGAGATCTGAAGCGTCGCCGACCTGCCGGCCAAGCGGGGCGGGAGCGCGCACCGGCTGATCGTTACCGCCAACGTCATTTTCGCCCCCCGTAGTTAAAACGAACGGCGGGCCGCGCGTGTCATTCACGGGAATTTTCCGTTAAATCATGTAAGAGCAGAAGACTCCGCCGGGGCTTTTAAGATAAGCCACCCTTGCCTAGACTCCCTCCGCGAGTCTATAATTCCCCCCCATGCTACTGTCGGAAATGGTCTGGCGCGAGCTGACGGAGGTCGGTCTCTTGGAAGGAGACGAGACCTGTGCGTTATGCGCCGAACGTCCGCTGATTTTATTAGACGTGGCCCGCGCACCGATCTTGCTCTGCGTCGTACATGCCACGGAAGTCGTCCGGCAGTTGCAAGCGGATTTAGAAAGAATTCAGTTAGACCGGTCAGGTCTCACACCGCCCGCTGAAAATCCGCGTAGCGTGGCGCAGTCGGAGACCTGACCGGTCTGATCCATAAGGTGCTTCTGGATGAAGGGTCAGTGATGGATTTGTTCTCACGTGAGTAGGGCGCGCCTATGAGTGTCATTGACGATGTCAAAAGTCGAATAGATATCGTCGAACTCATCTCCGAGACGGTCAAGCTGCGCAAATCGGGGCGGACGTATACCGGCTTGTGCCCGTTTCACGCGCATAAAAATAATACGCCCTCCTTCGCCATTTGGCCGGAGAGCGGCAACTGGAAATGCTTCGGCCAGTGTAATGAGGGCGGCGACGTTTTCAAATTTGTCATGAAGCGCGACGGCGTCGAATTCGCCGAAGCGCTCCGCTTGCTGGCGCACCGCGCCGGCGTCGAACTCAAACCACGCACCCCCGCCGAGCAAGAGCAGGATGATAACCTCGATCACCTGCGGCACATCCTCGAAACCGCCGTCATCTATTACCACCATCTGCTGAAGAACGCGCCGGCGGCGCAGGTCGCGCGCGAGCATCTCGCCCGGCGCGGGCTGAAAGATCAAGCCGTGGAGGTGTTCCAACTGGGTTACGCGTTGGAGAGCTGGGACGCCGGCCTGAAGTATTTCAGCGATAAGGGCTACTCTCAAAAAGACTTGCTCGACGCCGGACTTATTGTAGAAAAAGAAGAGAGCAAGGTTTTTGATCGCTTCCGCGACCGGCTCATGATTCCGGTGCGCGATGAGCGCGGGCGCATGACCGGTTTTCAGGCGCGGGCCCTCAAGCCGGACGCCCAGCCTAAGTTCATGAACAGTCCGCAGACCGCGCTCTTCGACAAAGGGCGCACCCTCTTCGGGCTGCACTTCGCCCGCAAAGCCATTCGGGAGGCGAGCGCGGCCGTCATCGTCGAAGGCAACCTGGATGTTATCGCCGCGCATCAGGCCGGGTTCGCCAACGTCGTCTCCTCCCAAGGCACGGCGCTGACCGAACATCAACTGCGCTTGGTTAAAAAATATGCCAAGCGCCTGATCCTGGCGCTGGATGCAGACGAGGCGGGCGCGGCGGCCACGCTGCGCGGCTTATCGGTGGCGCACGAGGCGCTTGACCGCGAGGCGGAAGTTCTCTTTGATCCGCGCGGATTGGTAAAGGTCGAAGGCCGCCTGGGCGCGGACATCCGCGTGATGACGCTGCCCGCCGGACTTGATCCCGACGACGTGCTCAATCGAAATCCAGAAGAATGGCAGGGATTGGTGGAAGCCGCTGAGCCGGTCGTCGCTTACGTCATCCGTGCACTCACCACCGGGCGTGATCTGGACGATCCTAAAGTGAAAACGGAAATCGCCGAAGCCGTGCTGCCGCTGATCGAGGATGTGGCGCAGCCGATTGAGCGCGATACGTATCGGCAAAAGCTGGCGCGCGTCCTGCATGTGGATGAGCGTTCGTTGATGGTGAAACGGACCGCGCCCCGGCGCCTCGACGGTCGCCGCGCCCCAACCGGGGAACCGGCCTCGAGGGTGGAACCCGCGCCGGCCGAGGCCGCGGCGATTGATCCTGGTGCTGTCAAAGCGTCGCGCGAAGCCTCCAAATTAGAAACCTATTGCCTGAGCGCTATCTTGCGGCGTCCGGAGTTGGTGTATAAGGCGGATCGCGAATTACAAACGCTGGGCTTAACTAAATTGTCGCCGGAAGATTTTGCCAGCACCGAACATCAACTCATCTTCCACGCGCTGGCAACGGCGCTGGAGCAGTTTGACAAAGAGGTGACCGAGCACCTGCGGGATCACCTCGATCCCGAACTCCAGCCCGGCCTGGAGGCGCTGTTGAACGCGGATTATCTTGATCCGGCCTCGCTGCTAGGCACGGCCCGGCGCTTGGCCGGCATCAAAGTGCGGGAATTAGACGAAAAGAAAGCCATCGAGGATTTACTGACGAGTGTGATGCGCTTGCGGCAGCGGGTCGAAGATCTGCGCAAGCGTGAACTCCACTTTCTGGCTCAAGAAGCGCGGGAAAAAGGCGAGCGCGAGGTGGAGGTCTTCTATCAAGAGGAATATAAACAGCACGCGTTGGCTTTTGAACAAATCGGCAGCGCTTTAGAACGTCGCAGTAAACGGTTTCGCATTCCGGCGCAAGGTATTGGTGCTAAATTAACATGACACCTTCCAAAACTCTCAAACCCAAGAAACAATCGCCCGCGCTGGACAAAGCGGGCGCCTCCGGGCGTTTTCCTCGATCCGATGATTTGGACGAACTGGAAGGGGAAGACGCGCCGACTCTGCTTGATACGTTCGAGGAGGGCGAGCCGGTCGTGGACCTGGCCGTGCCGGAGGAGGACGAGGCGTTAGGCGGCGAGGAGGACGTGGACGGCGATACCGATGAGGCCGAAATTTATTCGGACGAAGGCGAGCCGGCCGAAGATGACCTGGAAGAAATCGAAGACGACGGCGTAGAGGCGGGCGCGGCCGCCGCCACGCCGGAACTCTCCGACGATCCGGTGCGGATGTACTTAAAAGAAATCGGCCAGGTGGAACTGCTGGACTCGGATCGGGAAATCTGGCTGTCCGCGGAAATTCTGGCGGCGCACCATCTGCGCCGGCTCAAGGAATCGGCGCTCAAAGTAAAATCGAGCAAAAGCCAGACGACCGGCGTGGGGATTTCTCTGACGCTGTATGATGAATTGATCACGAACTGTAAGCGCCTGCAAGAGGACATGCGCAAGCACAAGCAGGCGAAACTTGACTTGGCCTTGCTCATCCGCGAAGCGCAGGCGCTGCGCCACAACTGGAACTCGGATGCGCCCTCCTATCTACGGCACTGGCTGGACAACGGCTTATGGGGCCGCGACCGAGGTTGGGACAAGGTGGCGCAGGCAGCCTTTGAAGATTTTTATTGTGTGTACCTGCTGCCGGAAACGACTCAAAACAAACTCTACGAGGCCCTGAGCAAAAAGAAGAAAATGCCGCTCAAGCGCACGCTGCGCACCTGGCTGCCGAAAGAGGCCGCGATTGAAGCTGAATTTGCCGCCGTTCAACGCCGCTCGGAAGAAGCGAGTAAAGCCCTGATTCGCGCCAACCTGCGGCTGGTGGTCAGCGTCGCCAAGCGGTATATCGGTCGGGGCATCTCCTTCCTAGATTTGATCCAGGAAGGGAATATCGGCTTGCTGCGCGCGGTAGAGAAGTTTGATCCCACCAAGGGCTACAAGTTCAGCACCTACGCCACCTGGTGGATTCGCCAGGCCATCACCCGCGCCATCGCCGATCAGGCGCGCACCATCCGCATTCCGGTGCATATGGTGGAAACCATCAACCGGCTCATGCGCGTCCAGCGGCAGTTGCTGCAAGAGTTGGGACGCGAGCCGACCTCCGAGGAAGTGGCGCTGGAATTGGAGCTGCTCCTGCCCGAGGAAATTGACGCCATCCGCAAAGCCAAAGCCAGCGGCGAGCGCTTGGACCCGGTGCTGGATCGCCAGTTGCGCCGCGCGGCCGCCAAAGTCCGGCGCATCGTCCGCATCTCGCAGGAGCCGATGAGTTTGGAAATGCCGGTGGGCGCGGAAGAGTCCAGCCTGCTCGGCGATTTTATTGAAGACGACTCCATTCCTGCTCCGGCAGATGCGGCCTCGCGCCAATTGCTCA
>Ga0114129_10010623_pt1 | contig 13130 bp, 10 predicted proteins | sample RhiMetdeltSRZDD1_FD_80071 | JGI IMG/M metagenome (GOLD analysis project Ga0114129, IMG submission 80071) | Populus rhizosphere microbial communities from Tennessee, USA - Rhizosphere MetaG P. deltoides SRZDD1 (version 2) (version 2) | ecosystem: Host-associated > Plants > Roots > Rhizosphere >...
ATGGGAAACGGCGCTTGAGCGACAATACTGTAACTTGCAGCCCCCCACCATGTTTGTCGATCCCACGTCCGCCGGGCCGGCCGCAGCTGCGGCGTCGTGAGCGTTCCTACCGACATCATCAAGGCCGCGCTTCGGGAGCACCTCGCCCACGACTTGGGTCCGCTGCGGCCGATGGCGGGGCGGAGCCTTTACGCTTTGGCGATGGCCATGCGTGCCGCCGGCCACGCCGCAAATGGCTACAAGCTGCTGATGCGCACCCACAGCGGCAACTTTTCGGAGGCTGTCGATCACCAGATTGAGATCGATCTGCGCGAGGCGACCGTGCGGGAACGCCGGGGCGAAGTAACGGGCCTGTGGCTGGCCTACGACCAAGTCATTGCCGCCGCCGTGGCGTCTTTTCGGGCCCGTCCAACTCGTCTCGTCGGTTCACGACTTCTCGTCGCGAAGCCCTGGCGCCCGGGGGAGCGCGGCGTCCTATACGTGGACTATTCGTATGTCTTTCCATCTCTCGCGGGACTGTTCGATCTCCGCGCGATCGCCGAGCGCTACCACCTCGTGCTCGAGCCGAGCTGGAGTGGCGTCTGCACGCCAGAGGTCCTGCTTTACAGCCGTCTCGATCGACCGGTGTTCGTGGAAACGATCGAGCCGCGTGATCACCGGGTGCTCGCCACGATCGACACGAACCTGAGGTTCGTCCCGGTCGCGGCGAACTACTGGGTAGACTATCGTTCGATCGAACCACTGTCGGCGGTGCGGCGTGACATCGACGTGATCATGGTGGCCGCGTGGACCGGCATCAAACGCCACTGGCGATTCTTCCGGGCGCTTGCCGCCCTTCGACGTCGCGGCCACCGGCTGCGAGTCGCGCTCGTCGGGTATCGCTACGAGAAGACGATCGATGACATCCGAGAACAGGCGAACTATTTCGGGATTGGTGATCAGGTAGAGCTTTTCGAGCGGCTCTCGCAGACGGAGGTGTCCGCCCTGCTCGCGCGTTCGAAAGTGCACGTGCTCTGGTCGCGGCGCGAGTGCGCGAACCGAGCGATCATCGAAGCGATGCTCGCCGACGTGCCGGTGATCGTGCGCAGCGGCCTGACGTTTGGCTTCCGGTACCCATACATCAACGAGCAGACGGGAAGGTTCGTAGATGAGGCTGCGCTGGGCGACGCCATCCTCGAGATGATCGAGCAGCGTGCGACGTATTCACCGCGCGCGTGGGTGCTCGAGCACATGAACTGTCAGCGGGCAACTGCGGCCGTCGAAGCGAGCGTGCGCGCGGCGGCGGCCGAGCAGGGTGAGCCGTGGACGTCGAGCCTGGTCGTCAAGACGAGCACGCTAGATACGCAGAAGTACTGGGACGAGGCCGACCGCGATCGGTTCGTGGACGACTATTGTTTTCTGGAGACGAACATCTCTTGACGCGCAGGGACTATAACCCGTCTGGAATTTCCCGGCCCTGCCGTTTGGTGGACAGGTTTCCGATCGCCGCAGATCGCTGAGTCAGGTCCGGTCGCGCGTCAGGGAAGCGTGCAGCGCTTCGACGCGTTTCGCCGCGCGGTCCCACGAAAAGTCACGGAGCACTCGTTCGCGTCCGGCCGCACCCATCGCCAAGCGGAGCTGCGCGGAGTCCGCGAGGGTCTTGATCGCTCGAGCCAACTCGCCGGCGTCGTGCCCCTCGACAAGCAGGCCCGTGACACCTTCTTCAATGGCTTCCGGAACGCCGCCGTTGCGCCCGCCAATCGCTGGTCGGCCGGCGGCCGCCGCCTCGAGGAACACGATGCCGAAGCCTTCGATGTCGCGGTTGTCGTCGCGCGTAGGCATCAGGAAGATGTCGCATGCAGCATAAAGCCGCGGTAGTTCAACGTCCGCGACCTTGCCAAGGAAAGTCACACGCTCCGCGACGCCGAGCGAACGGGCCAGGTCCTCGAGCCGCCCCCGCTCACGGCCGTCCCCGGCGATGATATAAGCCGCGCGCGGCAGCTCGTCTTTCAGCGCTGCGAGCGCATGCATGACGAGATCGTGACCTTTCCGGCTCTGCAGGCGGCCGACGGAGAGCAGCAGAAGGTCGGCGGAGGGCGCGAGTCGGCGCCGCACTTCGGTCGCGTCGATGTCTGCGGTGAATCTTGCGGCATCGACGCCGGGATGAATGATGTGCACGCGGTCGGCGGAAACGCCGAGTGTTTGGACAATTCGCGCCGCGCATCCACTGCTGGCGATGATCGCCTCGGCCTGACGGCACACGCGCTGAGCGAGCCAGGTGAGCTCGCGGGACGTCTGCGCCGCCGTCACCTCTTCGCCGTGCACCCAGCACACATACCGTGGACCTGCGGATCCGAACAAACGAGCAGCGAGTGCCGGCAAACCCTCCGGGAGTGGTCGACCGCAATGGACGAGCGTCGGGCGGGCCCGTGTGTGGTGACGGATGGCCCGCGCTACGCGGAAGTGCTGCGCCAGCTCGCCCGCCGATTGCAGACCGCGCTTCGCTCCGTCAATCCGCAACCACTCCAGACGGAAACGTCTTGCCAGCCGATCCACGTCGTCTTTCGACGAGAAACGGGCACTCGCTCCGTTTCCCCCGCCGGACGCGACCGGATCGACGAGAACGGTGACGGGCGTGTCGGCCATTCGCGAGTACACGCTCTCGAGCAGGACGGCGCTACCGCCGATCGCCGGCGGAAACAGCTCGGTGACGAGCAGGATCTCTGCACTGGTCCGCGGCCTGACAGGCTGCGACATAGGATCGACTCGGTTCAGCATAGAAGTGCGCGCTATCTCACCGCCCCAAACCTTGCGGGCGGCGCGCAGGCGGGCGCAAGAGTTATGCTCACAGATCCGCTGGTTTTCGGGTCAAAACGGTACGGATACGAACTATAGTCGTCTTGCGGACAGATTCGCGAGAGCGAGGTCTGATTAGTCTTCACCTTCGAACCGGGCGCTCAGCGACCGCGACAATCCTGTAATCGGAAAACCGAAATCGCACGTGGCCAGCGCACCAAATGTTCAGCCGGCTACACGTTTTCAACCATTCCTGGCGGAACGAAGTTTGAACCTCAACGCGGCAACCGAGCACACGCCCGCGGGCTTTCTTCGAAGTGCAGGACCCCTAATCGGATGAAGAGAAGTAGAGTTTATACGCCGGGTGTTTCCTTGGAGAGGCGACGTTTTCTCGCGAAAATCGGCCACGGAGTCGGCCTGATGACACTCGCGTCGGTTTACGCCGACGCGCAGACGCCGCAGACGCCGAGGAACGGGCGCATTTCACCGGGCCCTGACACTGTGCCCACCCTGCCGGCCACGGGCGTTCGGGCCTTGAAGCCAAGCGATTTCACGTACCTGGGCGCGATGCGCCTCCCCGACACCGGGTATGCGTCCGACGACGATCCGACCTGGAGCTATGGCGCGCTCGCTGCACGCAGGGTCAACGGCGTACTGCAGTTCTTCATGACCGGCTCGAACGTGACGCACGACCGTGTGTTTGAGTTCGTCGACACCCAGAGCTACGACCGCGATTACAGGCAGGCGCCTCGCGCGCGCATGGCGACCTATTGGGGCGACATCTATAAAGGCAAGCGAACCTCATGGAACGCAGAGGGCAAGGAGTTTACCCCCCAGTACCTGTATACACGCGGGTTGTTGTGGCACAACGACCGGTTGTACTGGACATACTTTAACGGCTATAACGTCACGAACTACGACGACTGGTGCATCGGCATGACTAACCTGGGGTCGAATTCCGCCAGCACAGCGTACGGACCCTGGCGGCCGACGACGTCAGGAGCAGGCCCAGGCGTGAAGCACGCGAGCTGGTGGCTGGTGGAAATGCCCGATGGCACGCTTGGCGCCGGATCGTCACTGATGAGCGGCAACGCCATGTCATCGTGGGGTCCCGAACTCGTCGCTGGTTGCCGATTTCCCACCGACGCTACGCCCAGCGGATTTGGTAAACCGAACATCGTCTTTCCGCAGACTTACGTGCAATACGAGGTGATGTACGGTCACATCAACCTCGATGGCTCGCTGCCGTCGGGACAGGAGATCCTCGCTCTGCGGCGCGCAGGCAATTACGTGTTCCACAACACGAATCCATCGGTCGGGTATGCGGAGGCCCCGACCGAGGTCGATCCGCTAAAGAACGGCGGGATGGGCACCTTTACACAATCCGACGGAGTGTCTTCGTGCGTCTACATTGATCTGCCGGACAAGGCCGGCATTCTCTTCGTCGGTGCTGAGGGAACGGGACACGTGTGGTACGGACCGAACACGAATTGCGGCCATGGTTTCGCGGACCCGTGTGGCGGCGGCCAAGGTCCGGCCGCAAGCGGCCACGCGGCCAAGTGGTGGATCTACGATCCGAGCGAATGCCGCAAAGTGGTAGAGAAAAAGATCCAGCCGTGGCGGGTGCAGCCGTCGTCGATGTTCGATCCATCCACCGCGATTGCGCCGCTCCAGCTGGGATGCCAGAGGGCGTCGGGGGGGATGTATTTCGACCGTCAGACGCGTCAGCTGTACGTTGCAGCGCTTCAAGCCGATGATTCGATCTCTGGCCTCCATTTTCCGCTGATCCACGTATTCAAGATTACATAACCCATGCTACTGAACGATCGGTTGTCATAAACCGATCGATCCGTGTGTTGGTGCGACGGGCACGTTCATCGCACGGAGGGATACCGATGACTCGTCTCCTGCCGTGAGCATAACGGCGCCAGCGAGATTCGCTGCGAAGGCATTGAGTACGAGCCTCCGTTCGCGATAAGGTCCTGTCGGAGCATCGGCGTGCAGAGGCAGCCGGACAGACCGCCGGTCGTACGCGAGGAGATCCGGATTCAACGCGATCGATACGCGCGTATCGCGGATCAATATGAACAGGTGCACAACGACCCGGAGCATGTCGTAGCGTTGTCATTGCTCCGCGGCATGTTGGGCTACGTGAACGCCGAGTCTTTGCTCGATGTGGGCGCCGGTACCGGCCGGACGATCAGGCATCTCCGGCGCGAGTGTCCCGACTTGCGTATCGTCGGCGTAGAGCCGGTGGAGCAACTGCGCGCAGTCGGTCACCGCGACGGCCTTCCTCCGGAAGTCCTCATCGACGGAGACGGGTACAACCTGCAGTTTCCGGATTGCGCGTTCGACGTCGTATGTGAGTTCGGCATGCTGCATCACGTCCGTGAGCCGAACCAGGTGGTGGGCGAAATGCTTCGCGTGGCGCGCAAAGCCGTCTTCCTGTCTGATTCGAACAACTTCGGGGGCGGCTCGACGTTCGCGAGGCTGGTGAAGCAGTGTTTGCATCAGCTTGGCCTCTGGCCGGCCGTCAATTACGTGAAAACGGGAGGCAAACGGTATTCGATCACGAAAGGTGACGGGCTGTTCTATTCCTATTCTGTTTTCGACAGCATGGATCTGCTGCGACGGCATTGCCGCATCATCCATTTGCTCAACACGACGCCGGCGCGGGCGAATCTCTATCGTACGGCCAACCACCTCGCCGTGTTTGCGGTTAAGTGGTGAGCACCGCGCCTGTCGCACTGCGCGTCATCCACCGTTTTCGAGGAAGCCGCGGCGCGCGCGAATTTTCGTGCTAGCGCGTTCTGCCGTCCTGGACAGCGCGGGCTTTCGCGATCGCGCGCTGCAGTTCGTGTGACGTTCGAAGATAGTTGAAGAATCGATCCGCCATCGCCTCCGCGCCTTTGTCGACGAAATGCATCGCGTCGCTGAAGTGCTCGGCGTCTGGCGGCACCGCGTCGCGGTCGTCGAGGACTGGCAGGCCGCTGCGCGCCCCATAGTCGAGGATCGCGCGGTTGTAGATGTCCATCGCGGACAGCATGCCGTCGATGCTCATCCAAGGCATGTAATAGAACTCGACGTCAGCGTTCGCGAGCTGCGTCGCGCGCGGCTGGTTCCGGCGGAACTTCACTATGAACGTCGACAAGACGAGCGGGATGTCCCTCGAGGCGAGCATCCGCCGCATCTCATCGAGCTGTCCGATGAAATGGTTTGGCAGATCCGGCGGCACGCTGTCTATCGTCCGAGCGGTGGCCGCAATTTTGTGGCGTCCGGCCAGGATCGTCAGGTTCTTGTAGGTCAAATCGAACAGCAGGCTGTAGTTGGAAATCGTTCTCGCCAGCGCCTGTGGGTTCGCCGACGCGATCAGGCCGCGATCGAGCGCGAGCTGTCGTGTGTCTTTCGTGATCTCATTGTTGCCCTCGTAATAGATCGCGAGATCCGGCTCGAGCGGCAGCACGCGATACGTGAGATTCCTGAGGTTCTCCGCCGCCGTATAGCCGCCGACCGCCGTGTTGATAACTTCGAACGTGAGGCCCGGGTACGCGCCTGCAAGCTTCTCCTGCAGGCGATGCGGCCACGTCTTGTGGTTATCCGATACCTCGGCGCAGAACGTCGTCGAGGCGCCGAGAGCGGCGATGCGGACCGTGTGAGGCGGCTTCCTGCGCTCGAAGTCGTCACCGCGAAACCCGAGCGAGTTGATCTTGATGTCGATCCGTGCGCCTTTCACCTCGTACCCGGGCTTCGGCACCAGCAAATCCGCCTGCGGATCGTATTCGAGCATCGGATCGCGGACGGACGCGGCGAAGCTGCCGTACCGCATCCACTGCCGCGCGCGCAGACCAACCTCGCAGACCGCGAGCAGCGCGAGCACGATCACCGCGAGGTAGATGATCTTGCGGTGGGTAGGAATCGTGACGGGCTGGTCCGTCATCGGCGCTCAGAAAAGCGTGTAGATGAACGGCGCTGCCGCGGTGCCCGACAGGAAGACCAGCACACCGAACAGCAGGATCACGACGACGATTGGGAGCAGCCACCACTTCTTGCTCTGGCTCAGGAACTGCCAGAACTCCGATGCGATGTTGCCGCTGCCGCGCTGGGATGCTTGCTCGAACCGGTTCATCGTGCCTCCATCTGAATTGTCAGAATTGTCCGTAATAGCTCTCGGGTGGCTCGGTGGCATTCGTCTCCATCCAGTACGAACGTAGCGTGTGCCGCCGCCGGCGCAGCGCATCGCGGCCGATGAGTCGAAAGACGAGCGCGAATGGCGTGAACATCACATAGAAGAGGAGCGTGACGATCACGCGTGAGATCGTCCAGCCGATCGGAAATGCCGCGATCATCCAGCCCATATACACGTAGCGGATGGCCTCGGGCCGCACGAGGCCGAGGAGGCCGATCACGACGCCGGTGCCGCCGATCACAATCGTCGCCATGCCCGTATCGCCGCGCCAGACGCGGAGTCCCGCTACGATCGCGACGACGATCAGGAAGAGCGCGGCGAACTGCCGCAGCGTTCGGGGCGACGGGCGTGCGGTAACGTCAGACCACTGCATGGCGTTTCTGACTCAATCGAGCTGGAACTGCGCCAGGTACCGCTCGCGCGCAGCCTGATCGACGCCCTTGATCACGTCTTCCTTCAGCAGAATCACGTCCTCGAGGACGAGCGCGTCCATGTCGGTGCCGAGGAAGCAGCGATAGGCGTCCTGCGGCGTGCAGACGATTGGCTCGCCCCGCACGTTGAAGCTGGTGTTCACGAGGACCGGACACCCAGTCTTCGCGAAGAACGCGCGCATCAACCGCGCGAGGCGCGGGTTTCGCGTCTCGTCGACGGTCTGCAGGCGCGCGCTGTAATCGACGTGCGTCACGGCCGGGATCGTCGATCGTCGCACGTTGACGCGATTTCTGAGATCCGGATCGTTTTCCATCGTCGCGCGTTCAGCGCCGCTGATCGGCACGCGATGTTCATCCAACACCGGCGCTACCAACAGCATGTACGGACTCTCGTGCTGCGGGTCAAGCCCGAACCAGCGGTGCGCTTCCTCGCGCAGAACGATCGGCGCGAACGGGCGGAAGCTCTCGCGGAACTTGATCTTCAGGTTCATCGTCGCCTGCATCTTCGCCGACCGCGGATCGCCGATGATGCTGCGGGCGCCGAGCGCACGCGGCCCGAACTCCATCCGCCCCTGGAACCAGCCGACGACCTTCTCCGAGGTCAGGAGCCTGGCGACTTCGTCCAGGAGCTCGGCCTCGGTCGAGACGCGCCGATAGTGCGCCTTCTCGCCGTCGAGGAAGCTGCAGATGTCGTCAGAATCGAATTTCGGGCCGAGCAGACTGCCACGCTGTCGGTCGCAGCCGTTGACGGCCCGCGGCTTGTCGAGCAATTGATGCCAGACGAACAGTGCGGCGCCGAGCGCACCGCCGGCGTCGCCCGCGGCGGGCTGCACCCAGATGTCGTCGAACGGGCCTTCGCGCAGCAGCCGGCCGTTGGCGACGCAGTTCAACGCAACGCCGCCGGCCAGCACGAGGTAGCGCTGCTTCGTGTCGCAGAAGATGTCGCGCGCGATTGCCAGCATTACATCTTCGGTCACCGCCTGGATGCTCGCGGCAAGATCCATATGGCGCTGCTCGAGGTTCGATTCGGGACGCCGCGGCGCGCCGCCGAACAGCGCGTCGAACTTCCCGTTGGTCATCGTCAGCCCCTGGCAGTAGTTGAAGTACTTCATATTCAGCCAGAAGCTGCCGTCGGGCCGCACGTCGACGAGCTCTTTGTAAATGGTCTGCTTGTAAAGTGGCTTGCCGTACGGCGCCAGGCCCATCAACTTGTACTCGCCGCTGTTCACCTTGAAGCCGCAGTAGTAGGTGAACGCCGAGTAGAGGAGGCCGAGCGAGTGGGGGAACCGCAACTCGCGCGTGAGCCGGATCTTGTTGCCCGATCCGACGCCGATTGCGGTGGTCGTCCACTCCCCGACGCCGTCGAGCGTGAGGATCGCTGCCTCGGCGAACGGGCTTGGGAAGAACGCGCTCGCGGCGTGGCTTTCGTGATGGCTGGTAAACGCGAGTGGCGCCTTCACGCGACCGTTCCCGATTCCTGTCCGGATGATCTTCTTGAGGTGCGTCTTCTCTTTCAGCCAGACTGGCAGCGCCATGCTGAAGCTCTTCAGGCCGTCGGGCGCGTATGCGAGATAGGTCTCGAGCAGGCGATCGACCTTCCGTAGCGGCTTCTCATAGAACACGACGTAGTTGAGATCGTCCGCGGTCAGACCGGCTTCCTTCAGGCAGTACTCGACGGCGTGCGAGGGGAACCCCGGGTCGTGCTTCTTCCGCGTGAAGCGCTCCTCCTGCGCAGCCGCGGCGATCTCGCCATCGACCACAATCGCGGCAGCGCTGTCGTGATAAAACGCGGAAATGCCCAGGATGGCTGTCCGCTTGGCGCTCTGTGTCATGGTGTTGGACGCGGCGCCTCGCGACGCAAATCGCACATGCGCGAACGGCTTAGCCTAGCGCACGTGCTCTGGGTCCTCACCGGGGTCTCCATCCTATTGCTGACCGCTGCGCCATTCCATTTCGACACGAGCCTCCATTCAGTCCTGGCGCACTGGTCGCGCGTCCGAATCAACCCGCTCATCTCACCAGACACCGGCAGACGTCTCTCCATTCCCGATTTCGTCCAAAACATGCTCCTGTTCGTTCCCTTCGGGGCGGCTACAGTGTGGGCGTTCGGCAACGACAGGGTAGGGCGCGCGGTCATTTCTGGCGTGTTGCTCGGGTGCGCACTCAGTGTGAGCGCCGAATCGATTCAATTGCTGACAACGGACCGAATATCGTCGTTCGCCGATGTCCTGGCCAACACCATCGGAGCCTTCACAGGAGCGATGACGGTCGCCATCTTGCGCGGACGGCAATGGGCGGATCACATCCGCCTGGCGAAGTCCGGCGTCGCTGCACCCCGCACGTATGACCCGATGCTCGCCACAGCGCTTCTTGTCTGCATCGCGTCGTGGGAACCGTTCGATGTAACGCTGGACGTAGGCGTCGTCGTGGGCCACGTCAGGGCGCTCCGAGCCGGCCTCTGGCAAGCCTCCTTTTCCGGCGATCACATCATCGTGTTCGTCCAGTTTTTGCTGTTTGGCTTCATGCTCACGCAATGGCTTCGTGAGCTGCATGCCCGTTCTCCGGTAACGGTCGGAATTGCCACCGCCCTGATCGCAGGCATTTTGCTCGAGGCCAGTCAAATCTTCATCGAATCGCGACTGCCGACCGTCGCCGCTGCGCTCGCGAACGCGACTGGTGGCGTAGCAGGAGCCGTGATGAGTGCGCTGGGCGCGGACGTTCGGTCCAAATTGCGCGTGCTCACTCTCGTGTGCCTCTTCGCTGCGGTTGTCGCTACCGTCCAATGGATTTACGGTCGCGATGCTGGCTTGTCGGCGGTTCGGGACATCGGCCTGTGTGTGCTTGGCGCCTACGTCTGCATCTGGAGCGGCGCCCGTACTCTCACGACCCGACGAACAGATCATCACTGACGGCATTACCGCGTTTCCCGCGTGTCGCTTCTGAGGAGCCAATAGTCTTTCATCAAGACGAACCGCTCGATGAAAAGGGCGTCGAGCGGGCTCGAGTAAGCCGTGCGGAGCGCATCGCGCGGCGTGCACGCGATAGGTTCGTCCGGCCCGCACAGGTCTATCTGCAACAGCCCGGGTACACCGGTTCGCTCACGGTGAACGCGCAACAGATCACGAAGGCGGGCCCGCGACTCGTCCGGTATCGTCTGGACGCGACACCGTCCGTGAGCGTCGATTGCCGCTTGCAGTTGCAGCCGGAATTCAGGTTTCACCACCGCGCCAGCCAAACCGAACGAGCTGCAGACCGTGTCTTCGAGACACTCGCGAGCTGCGTCGGCGGTCATAACGAGCGGCGGCGGCGCAAAATCGTGCGTACGCTGTCGCAGAAACCAGTTCAGATTCTCGCGGGCGTAGCGGCCAGAGGGGTCGCACAGGATGCTGCGCGCCCCCAGCGAGCGCCGTCCAAACTCCATCGCGCCCTGAAACCAGCCCACAGGTTTCCCCCGCGCGAGCAGCCCGGTGGCGCGCTCCATGATGCGGTCCCATTGCGGCTCGTACACGTAATCGAGATGCGCAACGTCGAGCGCTTCCTTCACTTGGGATTCGGTGAACTGAGGACCAACGGCGAGTCCGACGGGAAGCGTTATCGATGCGGCGCGTCCGCCGGCGATTCCAGCGCCGAGCGCGAGCCCCAAGGACGAAGGGAGCAGTGCCAGCTGCACGCGGTGCCCAAGCGACGCCCGCACGCGGGCGGCAACTTCATGGTGCGCGAACAGGCTGCCGCCCAATCCGAACACCTCGCCGCCGTACACATCGGCCGTGTCCGCCGCGATGTCGCAGACGACGCCGCCGACGAGTGCGACAATACTCGCCGCAAGGTTTGCGCGGGTGCGTCGTACCTGCACGTGCAGCGGCGCGCGGTCGGCGAGCCGGTTATCCGCGTCCGCCTTCGCGTCGGCGTAGACAGCCTGTAATTCGCGCCGGTCCGTCGCGATGCCACCCCCAGGCTCGTACCACAGCCCACGGCTCAGGGCCTCTCCATACAGCGGCTGCCCGTCTGCCGCCAGAACTTCGAGCTCCATGAGCGGATCGCCGCCGAGCCCCAGTGCGGTAGCCGCCGCATTCAACTGGTGCACGACGCGACTGAAGTACTCGATCTCGCGTTCGAATACGACGGCGCTGCCCGTGCGGATGAACACCGCGGCCTGTCCCCGTCGTTCGGTGTCGACGACGACAACGGGACCATCAGCGGCGGACGTCGCCTGCAGTTGTGACGCGTGCGCGTAGAGCCGTCCGACGCGCATGCCCGCCGCGCCGGTCAATTCGACCGTGCCGTTGCTCCGCCGGCGTAGTGGGGCCATCCAGGATGGAGGCGCGTCGCAAATTCCGGTATGCCCGTCCTCGTCGCAGAGGACCACGCGGTGGACATCGCTGGCGGTGATGCCTGCTCTGTGCAGACACGCCTCGACCGACGCGAACGGAAAGCCGGCTGCATGCGCGTATCCGACGCGTGGCGTGCGGACGCACGCTTCCTCCGTCGTCGCCGCGACAAGCGCTCCATCGATCAGCAATGCGCTTGCGGCGTCCCGTTCGCGGCCAGAGATGCCCAGTACCACCATTGGTTGACTGCTCAGTGGCGCTGTCGTGGATGTGCCACGAGAAAATTGCCGATAGCCAGGTACTCCAGGTTTCCCTGCAGAAACGCTCGAATCGCGTCGTCCGGTGTGCAGACGATCGGTTCTTCGTGCATGTTGAAGCTCGTGTTGATCACTGAGGGAATTCCTGTGAGGCGGTGATACTCGGCAATGATCCGATAGAAGCTCGGATTGGACGTCGATGTGACGAGCTGCGGACGCGCCGTGCCGTCAACGTGGACGGCTGCCGGGCATTCACGCTTCATGCGCTCCGTGCAGTCAAAGGTCACCGTCATAAACTGCGCCGCGTAATCGGCGCCGTCGACGTTCTTGTAGCAATCGTCGCGGTGTTCGAACAGGGTGGCGGGCGCGAAGGGCATGAACTCGGTCCGGCCCAAACGCTGGTTCAGCCACTGATTCACTTCCGGCTCTCGCGCGTGATAGAGAATCGAGCGGTTGCCGAGCGCCCGCGGGCCGTATTCCATACGTCCGTTGAAGCGCGCGACGACCTTTCCCTCGGCGATGAGCTGCGCGATTTTCGGCTCAACGGGGGTGTACTGATCAAAGGGAAGCTGCGCGCGACGCAGGGCCTCGGCAAGTTGCGCCTCGTTGAAACAGGGTCCCCAGAACACGTCCGCAATCGGCTGCGATCGTGCGCTGGTGCCGTTGAATGCGAGCAGGGCCGCGCCCGTGCCGCAGCCGCCATCGCCCATGTTCGGGTGCACGAAGAGACGCTCGACGCCCGGCAGCTCGCGCAGCCGCTGATTGAGCTTCACGTTCGCCACGACGCCGCCGGACAGCACGAGATTCCGAAGTCCTGTTTGCTGAAGGTAATGACTGACATACCGCGTCGCGACCATCTCCAACACGTGTTGGTACGCCGCGGCGACATCGATCTTCGGGAACTGCGTCGAGAGCATCCGCGCGAAGTACACGTTGTTGCTCTCGAGGATTCTGAAGTTGCCGTCTTCAATCGAGAACCGCGCGAGCAGGACGTCGCGCAGGACGGCGGGATCACCGTATGCCGCGAGCCCGACGACCTTACCCTCATGGCGGCTCGGCTGCATGCCGAGGCCGGATGTGACCGACTCGTAGAACGTCCCGAGCGAGTGAGGAAACTCGACGCCGTGCAGCCGTTCGATCCGTCCATCGCGGC
>Ga0114129_10010624_pt1 | contig 13130 bp, 13 predicted proteins | sample RhiMetdeltSRZDD1_FD_80071 | JGI IMG/M metagenome (GOLD analysis project Ga0114129, IMG submission 80071) | Populus rhizosphere microbial communities from Tennessee, USA - Rhizosphere MetaG P. deltoides SRZDD1 (version 2) (version 2) | ecosystem: Host-associated > Plants > Roots > Rhizosphere >...
AGACCGGTCTGCCAGACAAAGCTCTCAAACTCATTAACAGCCGATTCGATTTCTCCGAGATGACGAAGCGGTCTCTGGGGCTGCACTGGAATGCGCTCGAGGCCAACGACCAGCAGGAATTCATCGATGCCTATACCCAGATGGTCTTGCGCTTTTTTGGCCGGTCCGTCCGGGCGGCAGGGGATGAGACGATTCAATACAAACGCGAGGTTCGAGATGGAATTCTCGCGAGTGTGGAGACCAAAGTGGTGAGCGGCAGCCGTGACGATTTTGCCATCGATTACCGGCTGCACGACATTGATGGCCAGTGGAAAGTTTACGACATGGTCATCGATCACATCAGCGTCGTCGACAACTACCGCGCTCAGTTCGAGCGGGTCATCGCGAAATCGTCGATCAAAGAGCTGCTGCAAAGAATGAAACAACTCGCATCTTAAAGTCTCGTTCCAATAGTTCCAATCGTTTCAGCCAAACAATTTGGGGCTGATCCGTCCTTTGGCGGACAAGCCGTTCCGGATTGTCTCTTAAGGAATTTTGCCGCCGTACAGCTCTCTCAGAAATCCACTTTTCTCCAGATTCCAAAACTATTGCCAACGATTTTGTTGGCTTTCTTTGTGGCTTTGCGCAAGCGCCGCATACTTGAAAATCCAACTCGATGGCATTAACAATGGCGGCGCAGATCGCTCAGGAGGTTGCCGTGCTGATTCTCTCGAACGAAGACATTGAAAAGATTCTGCCCGTGGGTGCCTGTCTCGAAGTACTTGAAGAAGCCTATCGTGATCTCGGCAACGGCATGGCCGCCACCGTGCCGCGCTACGATGTTTTCAGTCCGACAAAGCCCAATGAATTCTACGAGTACAAAACCATGAGCGGCGTCTTACCCAACCGTAACATTGCCGCGCTGCGGCTCAATTCGAGCGTCGTCAAGTGGTACGAAAAGGCCGGCGGCATTCGCAAGGATAAGTTGCCCGTTGCGGGCGGCGATAAGTTCGTCGGATTGGTGATGCTCTTCAGCACCGAGACAGGCGAGCCGCTGGCGATCTTTCCCGATGGCTATGTGCAAAAATTGCGCGTCGCCGGCACCAGCGCGATTGCGGCGCGTTATCTCGCGCGCAAAGACTCCAAAGTGATGGCTTTGCTGGGCACAGGATGGCAGGCGAGCGCGCACTTGGTGACCATGTCGATGGTGCGCGAGTTGAAGCAAGTTAAAGTTTTCAGCCCAACCCCTGAATCTCGACAGCGCTTCGTCGAAGAATGGTCGGCAAAAGTCTCGGCGCCATTAATTGAGACGGGGAGTGCGGTGGAAGCGATCGACGGCGCGGATATGGTGATCTGCACCACTAATTCGATCTCGGCTTTGTTTCCGGGTGATATTCTAAGACCGGGGATGCATGTTTCGTGCGTGAAACCCTGCGAGCTCGACGTGACGACATACCAGCGTTCCGATCCATTGATCATTCACTGGCGCGAAGCCAAGCCGTTTCAAATCGCCATCGGCGTCGATCGCCAGTCGATTCCCGATATTAGCGAAGGTTGGCCGCATCCGTTCACGCGCGAGGACTGTCCCGTCTGGGATTTTCCGACGCTCTCTCAATTGGTGAACGGGCAACATGCCGGGCGAACCAAAGAAAATTCGATCAGTTGCTTTTGCAACAACGTTGGTCTCGGCTTGCAGTTTGCCGCGGTGGGCAGCGAAGTCTTGGCGCGCGCGAGGGAGGCGCGGGTGGGCCGCGAGATTCCGACGGAATGGTTTCTGGAGTCGGTGCATCCCTGAACAGGTTTCGGGTCTTGGGTTCGCGTTGGCTTTGGAAAGCTGCCATCAATGTGCCTTGAGCCGAATTGAGCTCTCGTAATTACAATGAGCCATCAGCGAACAAAATCGCCAGACGAATCAAATTTCGCCGACGCGCAAATGCGAATGCAATTGACACTTCCGAACGACTTTCGTAAACTACTTTCCAGCAGGGAAAGGAGGTGGTCCAGACATGAATGATAAATGTACTGTCTGCGAGGTGGCTGAGACTTAGGCTCTAGGCGGAATCTTTGAAGGGGATTCGGGCCTGGAGCCTTGGAATCCCCCTCAGTCCACCTAGTAGGTCCGCTTCAACGGTCGCGCGAGCTGCCGCTTGAAGCGGACCTTCTTTTTTCCAAGAGCTCGAGCGCGGCGACGGCGGCTTTTCTGACTTGATCATTGTCGCTGTCACGTGCTTTTCGCAGCGCAATCAAAAATTCCGGAGCCGGCGATCCTAAATTAGCGAGCGCAATCGCAGCCGTATTTCGCACCTTCAATTCCCCGTCCTTCAAGTAAACCTGCAACAAGGTCGCCTTGCCTGCATCATCGAGATCCGGCCTTAGTTTGAGACAAATGGCGGCGCTGACTCTTACGGTCGGATCAGTGTCGCGCAGAGCTTCGAGCAAAGCCGCCAAGCTCACCGCGTCAGACAACGCCAAGTCGCGAATGCAGTAAAGCGCCATTCTCTTTTGATTGGTAGTTCCGGTTCCGCACAGGTCAACGAGAAGATTTATCAGGTCGCCGTCGGTTTTCGCGATGCGAACCAGTAGCAGGGCGATTGCCCAGCGGATGTCGGGCTCGCGATGATCGAGGGCTTCAATCAATTTTTGGATGACGACGGCGGATGGATACGGCAGGTGGCCTAAGATGTATGCGGCCGGCCAGTAATTCCTGTGTCCAATTTCAGTCAAGCGTTGATCGATAATTTGCTGAAAATCGGGCGATGCCGTCGCTAGAGGAATGAGCGCATCAACAGCGGCACGGATCGTCGGCTTGTCAGGGTGGTCGAGATCGGCGATCAGTTTCGCGATCTGGACGTCGTCAGTCATGGTCGGAGAAACGTGACGTTCAAAGCGTTCAAGCAGTTCAAGACGTTCAAATCGTTAAATATGACGGAAGATTCGTGATGGGTTCACTTGTTTGCCGCTTGCTAGATCTCCAGAAACTGCGGGCAGTCGGTAAGGTTGCGGTTGCCCTTCGGCCTGACCACGACGACGTCTTCCAAGCGCACGCCGCCCACTCCCAGATAGTAGAGACCCGGCTCGACAGTAACCACGTGGCCGGTGCGCAGCGTGGCATCAACCGGCGCGATGCGCGGCGGCTCGTGGATGTCCAACCCCAGGCCATGGCCGGTGCCGTGAAAGAATCCCTGCATCCTGCCGTTGATTTTGCCCGTGTGAAATCCCCGGGCTTCAAAGAGCGCCAGAATATTTTGGTGGACCACTTTACCGTTGATGCCGTCGCGTATCTGTTCGAAGCCAACTCTTTGGCCGGCCTGCACCGTCGCATAAATCTCTTTGAGCTTGTCCGAGGCGCGACCGCGCACGACGGTACGGCTGAGATCACCGAAGTAGCCGTTGTGTTGCGAGCGAGGAAAAATGTCGAAGATGATGGAGGTGTTTGCCTTGATGGGTCCGCTGCCTTCGTGATGCGGATCAACGCATTGATTGCCCGATGAAATGATCGTGTGACTGGGCAACCAGCCTTGGGCCATGATCGTGGTATTCACCGCGGTCTTGAGCAACTCTGACGTCAGCCGCGCGCCGTTGAGGTAAAGGTATCCGTCGCGCTTGATCTTGGCTCGCTTGAGCGTTCGGATGCCCGCCTCCAGGCCAAGTGTGGCGATGCGCAAAGATTCGGTGATTTGTTTAACCTCGGCGCCGTTCTTGGTTTCGCGCTGTGCCCAGAACGGATCGCGCTTGATCTGCACGCTGTAGCCCTTGCCTCTGAGCTGATCGGTGAGCAACGCGGAGAAGTTGGCCGGAACGATCAACGAACGGATACCCCTTTCGCGGAAAAGCAGATCTAAAATATCGATGGTTGCGCCCGCTGCCTTGCCAAGTTTGCGCAACTTCCTTTGGTAGAGGGACAGCGAAAGCACGCGATCGACGTTAGCCTGTTTTTTGGCGCGATCGATTTCCAAATCGCTCATGACGATGGTCTTGGTATTCTTGTGCTGAAAAAAGATAAATGGATCGGGAACGAAAAAGCCAGTGGCGTAGAGCATATTGGAGTCGCCTTCGCTGGCGGCAACAAGCAGGCGCGCTTGATCGTTTCTCAGCTTCAATTCGCTACCTTCGTCTGGCATACGTTTTTGGCTCGGAGCCCGGTTACTTTTTGTTTCGAACATGATTTTTTGCGCTCGCGGGAATGCTCGTCGTTCGCTTGCTTGCGAGAATAGTAACGCGAGCCATCGCGGAGCGCAACTTTCACCAGTTGTTTGGGGCTCATCGCTGCCCATTCGGTTGACAGGGCAGGGGCTTTTGTTATGATGCCCGCACTCGCTAACTGAACGACTTTTCTTTCACATCCAAGGAATTTTCACTTGATGGCCACAACTAGTAATGTCGATAGGCTGCGCGAGCTGAATGAAAAAGCTGAAGCCGGCGGCGGCCTGGAACGTGCTCGCCGTCAACACGAACAAGGAAAACTTTTAGCTCGGGAACGCCTCGACCTCCTTCTCGATAGTGGCAGTTTTGTCGAGCTCGATCGCTTCCGAACGCATCATTGTACCGATTTCGGACTGGATAAGCAGAAGTTTCTCGGCGACGCGGTGGTCACGGGTTTCGGCGCTATCGACGGCCGTTTGGTCTACGCTTATTCACAAGACTTCACTGTTTTTGGTGGCAGTCTGAGCCGCGTGGTCGCGGATAAAATCTGCAAAGTCATGGACATGGCGATCAAGAACGGAGCGCCCATCATCGGCCTCAACGATTCCGGCGGCGCCCGCATCCAAGAAGGTGTCGATAGTCTTGCGGGATACGGGGAAATTTTTCAGCGGAACGTGATGGCGTCCGGTGTCGTACCGCAGATCACGGGTATCATGGGGCCATGCGCGGGCGGAGCCGTGTATTCGCCGGCGATCACCGATTTCATCTTCATGGTGACGACGAACAGCTACATGTTCATCACCGGACCGGACGTCATCAAGACCGTGACCCACGAAGAGGTGACCAAGGAGGCTCTGGGCGGAGCGGAGACCCACGCCGGCAAAAGCGGCGTCGCGCATATCACCGCAAACAGCGAAAAAGAGTGTCTGCTGATGATCCGCGAGCTGATCGGGTTTCTTCCTGCCAACAATCAGGAAGATCCGCCATTTCGCCCGACCAATGACGATCCGCTGCGGCGCGACAAGCGGTTGAAGGATCTCGTGCCCGATAATCCCAACCGCCCCTACGACATGAAAGAGCTGATTACCGCGGTTGTCGATGAAGGTTACTTCTATGAAGTGCAACCGGAATTCGCCCGCAACATTTTAGTCGGGTTTGCTCGTCTCGGCGGGCGCTCTGTCGGTATCGTCGCCAATCAACCTGCCAACTTGGCGGGTTGTTTGGACATCAATTCTTCGGTAAAAGCAGCGCGCTTCATAAGGTTTTGCGACTGCTTTAATATTCCGGTCGTAACCTTCGTCGATGTGCCGGGCTTCCTGCCGGGCACGGAACAAGAATATCACGGCATTATTCGCCATGGCGCGAAGTTGCTCTACGCCTACGCCGAAGCTACCGTGCCAAAAGTCACCGTGGTGACGCGCAAAGCCTATGGCGGCGGCTACATTGTCATGTCGAGCAAACATCTACGCGGTGACATCAACATGGCGTATCCCACTGGCGAGATCGCCGTTATGGGACCTGAAGGCGCGATCAATATAGTCTTCCGCGAGGCGCTGCAGAAGGCTGGCGATCCGGCGAAGGCGCGCGATGAGATGGTGGCCAATTATCGCCAAACTTTTGCCAATCCATTCAAAGCCGCCGAGTCCGGTTATATCGATGCCGTGATCTACCCCGAAGATACCCGGCCGATGCTGATTCGCTCACTTGAAATGTTGAAAAACAAGCAGGATCACAACCCGCCAAAGAAACATGGTAATATTCCACTCTGAAGAAGGCAGCCGGCAACAGGCAGTAGGCAATAGCTCAAGATTAGGATTGTTCTTCTTCTATTGTCTGTCGCCCGCTGCCTGTTGCCTCCCCTCTCATGTTTAAGCGCATCCTCATTGCCAACCGCGGCGAAATCGCGGTACGTATCGCACGCGCCTGTCGCGAGTTGGACATCGAAACGGTCGCGGTCTATTCCGAAGCCGACCGAGAGTCGCTGCACGTAAAGTACGCCGACCACGCGTACCTTATTGGGCCCGCGCCATCGACCCAGAGCTATCTGGCGATTGACCGGATTATCGATGTTTGCAAGAAAAGCCGCGCCGAAGCGGTGCATCCGGGCTACGGCTTTTTGGCTGAAAGCGCCGCGTTCTCCCAGCGCTGCAAAGACGCGGGCATCGTGTTCATCGGCCCGTCCGCACAAGTGATCGACCAGATGGGCGACAAGGTCAAAGCGCGCCAAATTATGAAAGCTGCCGGAGTACCGGTGGTCCCTGGCTCGGACGGGATTTTGACGTCCGAAGAAGAGGTCGTAAAGACGATCGAGTCGATTGGCTATCCATGTATGCTGAAGGCAGTGGCCGGAGGGGGCGGCAAAGGACTTCGGCTGGTGCGTTCGCGGCGCGAAGTGCCATCGGCTTATCGGGCCGTAGGATCGGAGGCGGCTTCCTCCTTCGGCGACTCACGCCTCTACGTCGAAAAATTCATTGAAAGCCCGCGGCATGTGGAAATTCAAATCCTCGCCGACAACTATGGCCACGTCATCCACCTCTACGACCGGGAATGCTCGATCCAGCGGCGCCATCAAAAAGTGATCGAGGAGTCACCTTCGCCGGGACTGGAGGACCGCACGCGGCGGCGGATTGGCCGGATCGCCATCCAAGGCGCGCGCGCGGTCGGCTACGTCGGCGCAGGGACGTTGGAATTTCTCCTGGATCAAGAGCAGAATTTTTATTTCCTCGAGATGAACACCCGCCTGCAAGTCGAGCACGCGGTAACGGAACGGGTCGTCGGCATCGATCTCGTCAAGGCGCAGATCGAAGTGGCTGCCGGCGGCTATCTGCCGTGGCGCCAGCGCCATATCACTCAGACCGGGCACGCCATCGAGTGCCGTATCTATGCCGAAGACCCCGAGCAAGACTTCATGCCCCGCCCGGGAAAGATCGAAGGGCTGCGTTTGCCGGAAGGGCTCGGACTGAGGAATGACTGCGGCGTCTACGAAGGCGCCGAAGTGTCGATTTACTACGACCCCATGATCGCCAAGCTGATCTGCTGGGGCGAGAACCGGGTAGAGGCGATCCTGCGCATGCGTCGCGCCCTGCGCGAATACCAAGTGCGCGGCATCAAAACCAACATTTCGTTTCACCAGTGGATCTTGCGCCACCCGCGGTTCATGTCGGGTGATTTCAATACCGGCTTCATTGACCAAGAATACCGGGCGTCGAACAACGAAGAAGTCCTGCCCCACAAAGAGATTGCGCTGGCTTCCGCAGCCATCGCCGCATTGCACGGCGAACAGGAGCGGACTTTGCGGCTGTTGGCACAAGGAGCTGCCGAGCCGTCTAAATGGCGCGAGCAGGGCAAGCGAAACGCGCTGCGCCGCAACGGTTCCTCCGGCAGTCCCGGTTGGCGGCGCTCATAGGGTCTTGACCCATGGCATTCATCGCCAAGCTGGGCGACCAGAGTTACACGGTCGAGATCGAAGAGATCGGTAGATCGGTCTACCGGGTGGCGGTGGACGGCAACGAATTCTTGGTCGATGGCAAAAAGACCGGCCGAACCAATTACTCTTTGATCGTCGATAATCGCTCCTTTGAAATCGAAGTCGACAACACCGACGACGAGTACCGCGTTTTGGTGGACGGGCGCAATTATCGCATCCATTTGGTCGATGAGCGACGCATGCGCGTCGGCGGGTCGCAATCGGGTCTGGAGCTTCAAGGGCGGCAAAAGATCTCGGTGCCGATGCCTGGCAAGGTCACTGCCGTGCTGGTGTCGGAAGGTGACGCGGTAGAAAAAGGGCAAGGGTTAGTGATCGTCGAAGCCATGAAGATGGAGAACGAGGTACGCAGCCCGATTGCCGGCGTGGTCAAGGAGATCAAAGTCAAGGCTGGTGAGACTGTCGAAGGCGGAGTCGTGCTGGTCGTCGTCGAGTAACAGTTCTTAACGAATTTTTTGAGCAAAATTCTTGTCAGTTAGTTTCTTTCATGTTATAGCAGCGCAGCATGATTCCGAAAAAATGTTTTTTTACTAAAGGGGTCGGCGTCCACAAAGAAAAGCTGGCGTCCTTCGAGTTGGCGCTGCGGTCAGCTGGCCTGGCATACTGCAATCTGGTTTTGGTGTCGAGTATCTATCCGCCGGGGTGTAAACGAATTTCGAAGGAAGAGGGTATCAAGCTCTTGCGGCCAGGCGAAATCGTCTTTTGCGTGTACGACCGTGAAAGCACCAATGAACCGAACCGCCTGGTGGCAGCCTCGGTGGGAGTGGCGATACCGGCCGATCAGGAACAATATGGCTATCTCTCCGAGCACCACTCCTTCGGCGAGACCGAAGAAAAAGCCGGTGAGTATGCGGAAGATTTGGCCGCTAGCATGTTGGCAACCACTCTGGGAATTGAATTCGATCCGGATACGGCCTGGGACGAACGAGAGAATCTGTTCAAAATGTCCGGAAAGATCGTCCGCACTACGAACATCACCCAGTCCGCCATCGGCAACAAAGATGGGCTTTGGACCACTGTGTTTGCCGCCTGCGCTTTCGTCAACGAAGACAGTTAGAGACACTTTCGCCGATTATTCGAATCGCTCGCGGTTCAAGCCGTCGGTTGGCCTCTTCTTATTCCCCGTTTCTTTCCAGACGATTCATTCTGAAGCGCGCCACGTAGGCCACCGCGATGCTGATACCATAGAGCAACGTTAGGGGCACCATCAGGAGCACCTGAGAAATCAGATCAGGCGGCGTCAAAACGGCGGCGAACAGAGCGATCGCCACGATCGCGTAGCGGCTATGGCGAATCAGAAAGCGATGGTCGATCAGCCCCACGCGGGCGAGGAAGAACGCGAGCACTGGCAGCTCGAACATCACGCCAAAGGCGAGCACCAGGCGGGAGACCACCGATAAGTAATCGCCAACTTGCAGTAAGGGCTGGATGTCAATGGCTTCGTACCGTTGCAACAAGAACTGGAGGCCCTGTTGAATCACGACGGCGTAACAGAACGCCGCTCCGGCGATAAAGAAGATAGACCCGAACAAGACAAAGCTCCTGCTGTAGCGTTTCTCATGCTCATAAAGGCCTGGCGCAATAAATTGCCAAGCTTGCCAGAGTAAGACGGGTGAGGCGAGCATGACGGCGGCAATGAAAGAGACCTTCATCTTGGTAAAGAAAGCTTCGGTGACTGCGGTCCCGATCAGCATCAGTCCGCGGATTTGCAGGCGACGCAAAGGAGCGGCAAGAACGGCAAAGATTTCGTCGACCACTGTAAAGCACGCGAAAAACGCGATGCCAACGGCAAAGACGCTTTTGATCAGGCGCGAGCGAAGCTCGGCAAGATGGGCGGTGAAGGGCATCTGGACATCTGACAACTGCCCATGACCGGGTACCTTGCTCACTTTTTTTCTGTGTCGGAAGTCGGATTCACTGCGGTAGGTTCGGCAGGATTCTCCGGCGCCGGGTCGTCCTTGAGTGTGGCGCTCTGCGAGGCCTCGTCGACTTCGCGCTCCATTTGCCTGAATTCGCTTTTCAGTTCATCCGTGGCGCGACGAAACTCCGCCAAGCCTTTACCGAGCGCCTTGGCGAGCTCGGGCAGTTTCTTGGGTCCGAGAACGATCAATGCCAACCCCAAGATCAACAGCAATTCGGGCATGCCAATACCGAACATAAGGTCAAGCTATGCGATTTCGACAGGCTTGGCAAGATTCGCGCGTCAAGGCGCGCAGGTTGGTTGAGACGAATGCAACCATGGCGATGAAGAAAAGTTCCAGTTCCTTGGAGAGAGCGGGCGGCTCGAACGATGTTGACGCCCGGTCTTTTCCGGCGCAGCTCGGGCCGGTTTTCTTTCTAACGGGCATGTTTCTGCTTAACTTTGCATCGAGAATTATACTCTCGCCGCTGTTGCCTACTATCGAAAAAGAATTGGGAATTAGTCACAGCCAAGCCGGGTTCCTTTTCTTCTCAAGCTCCGGCGGTTATTTGGTCGGTCTTTTGTCGTCGGGTTTATTGACCTCGCGGTCGACTCACAGACTGGCGATCGTGCTGTCCATCGCCGGCGTCGGTGTCGCGATGTTGGTCGTCGCCGTAGCGACTAACTTGGTGATCATGCGCTGCGGGCTTATCGGGGTGGGCTTCGCCGCCGGTCTATACCTGCCCTCAGCGATTGCCGCGATCACATCGCTGGTGGACAAACGACACTGGGGCAAAGCCATCGCGGTTCACGAGTTGGCTCCGAACCTGGCATTCTTTATCGGCCCGTTTGTCGCGGAGCTGTTTTTGAAGTGGTCAAGCTGGCGTACTGCGCTGAGTGTTCTTGGCGCGCTGTCGATCTTGGCAAGCATGAGCTTTGGTCAATTCGGTCGCGGTGGTGATTTTCCGGGAGAGTCGCCGCTATCCGGCGCGTTTGCCAAACTCGTCCGGACGCCCGCCTTCTGGCTGATGGTTATTCTTTTCGGCCTGGGCGTCAGCTCGACCATCGGAGTTTATGCCATGCTGCCGCTGTATCTCGTCGCTGAACGGCGTATGGAGCCGAGTTGGGCTAATGCGATTGTCGCTTTCTCGCGCGCCCCTGGTCCAATTTTCGGACTCTTCGGCGGATGGGCGTCTGATACGCTCGGCGCAAAGCAAACCATCGTCGTCAGCCTGGGCTTCACCGGAGTGTTTACATTGCTCGTGGGGCTAGCTTCGGATCGGTGGCTAAGCCCGGTGATTCTATTCCAGCCCTTGCTCGCCGTATGGTTTTTTCCAGCGGCGTTCGCGGCAATCGCGAGAATCACGCCTGCTAACGCGCGCAATCTGGCCGTGGCATTTTCGGTCCCATTGGGGTTTCTAATTGGTGGCGGCGCGATTCCAACCTTTATCGGCGTCATGGGCGACGCGGGCTCGTTCGCCACTGGATTTATCATGACCGGCGCGCTGATCGCCTTAGGCGGCGTGCTGGCGCCACTGCTCCGGTTGCCGGAGCCGGTCAGAAACGCGAAGTAACGCGCTGGTTGTGTTCGACGCAAAGCCTGGTCTATAAGCTGAGCCATGATGACCGTAAATGATTTCGCAGAAAAAATTCGCGAGAACGATGAAATCGTCGTGTTCACCGGGGCGGGGATCAGTACCGAGTCGGGCATCCCTGATTTCAGGAGTCCCGGTGGTATCTGGACGCGCTACCGGCCGGTCACGTTTCAAGAGTACGTGAGCAGCGAGGCGGCACGCATCGAAGCGTGGAAGCGTCGCCTGGACGGGTGGGAGCAGTACAAAAACGCCAAACCGAATGTCGGCCATTATTTTATCCATTCATTGGACGCCAAAGGAAAACTTGTCGGTCTGATCACGCAAAACGTCGACGGGCTGCACAGCGAAGCGGGTCTGCCGGATGAAAAAATCGTCGAGCTCCACGGCAGCAACCGCAAAGTCATCTGCCTCAAGTGCGGCGAGAGTTACGACCCCGACGAGATCATTAAACGGCTGGTCGGCGAGTTTGCCTCGCCCAAGTGCAGCGCCTGCGGTGGCATTCTAAAGTCCGCGACCGTATCATTCGGCCAGGCGATGCCGGAAAGAGCCATGCGCCAAGCACAAGAATGGACCGAGCAGGCCAAGATTTTCTTCGTCATGGGATCATCGTTGCAGGTGCAGCCGGCAGCGTCATTCCCGGTTGTCGCCAAGCGAAATGGTGCGTTATTGGCAATCATCAACCGTGAGCCAGGGCCGATAGACGAGATCGCCGACTTCGTTCATCACGGCGCGATCGGCGAGTTTTGCGGCCGATTCGGCGAGATGATCGCCGACGGGTGAGGAAGAACAAAAGAGAAAGAGGCTTTAGGCGCGCGTTGAACTTGGTTTTAACTAACGGTTGCTGACTTCCGCCTGAACTTTTTGCCGGATATCTTTGCGCGTTACATAATCGATGATCTGAATATTCTCCGCCGGCCCGGAGCGATTGCCCATCATGATCATTGGCCCGTCACCGGTGTTTTCCAGCGTGTAAAAGGATCCCCCCGTGATGAGCGCGGCTTGGCCGGCTTTCAAAGTCGCTTTGCCGCCATCCGGAAAGCTCATCGTGCATTCGCCATCGAGGACGACGAACGTCTGATCGGCGTTGTGACAGTGCATGTCGTCCTTTTGCCCCGGTTTGTAATAATGCATCCAGGCGTGAAAGCGCGGCGTGTTAAAGATGTTCTTGCGCCGTTTTTCCTTGTGCCCCATGTCCACGAGATCGATCACTTCAATGCTCATTAAAGTTCCTCCTGGTTTTTTTTAGAGCTAGAGAACCGCTATCACTTCGATTTGGAATAGATTCTCGCCGCGGAGGTCCGCCTTAACCGCGTGACGCGCGGGACGGTCGTGCTCGTCCGGGAACATCTTGAGCCAAGCCTTGTTGACGGCGTCGCGGTATTTTTCCTCTTTCAAATAAACCCTCATATAGGCGATGTTTTCAGGATTGCCGCCGGCCGTTTCCATGAAGAGGCGCAAATTGCGAAACATCGCCTCGGCCTGCTCGTCCGGCTCCCGCGACAGCACGCCGGTCTTGGCGTCTTTGCCCGAGATTGCCGACGAGAAAACCATGTTGCCGATCACCGTGCCGTTGGGAATCGGCGCGCCATGTTCCATACCTTTAACGTGGATATTTTTTCTTTTTGCCATAGCTAGCCTCCCGGATTATGACTGATTGTTTGATTCATACCATGAGCCGTGCGCCAACGTCCATAACCGTACGACCGATTCGCTGAGCCGTCCTTGCAAGCGATAGCGGACTATTCCGTAGGTACGCGGTAGTCGTTGTCTGCTGACGTCGTGAGCTGGAAAACGACCGGGCGGTTATCACCGATTCTGCAGTTAAACGTACGGGCCCTTGAGCGAGGGGCAAACCTGGAGTAGCGAAGGCAACCCAACTGTAAAGTTTCAAAGTCCTTTTCGCTACTTCGCACTGCACCATTGTAAGTTTTAGATTTCATCTTGAACCACTGACGATCGATTTCCGCTCAGAGGCAGAGTCCATCTCCGCCGCAGGCGGATCAGCCTCAGGACTGTTCGCTAGGTCAGG
>Ga0114129_10010626_pt1 | contig 13128 bp, 7 predicted proteins | sample RhiMetdeltSRZDD1_FD_80071 | JGI IMG/M metagenome (GOLD analysis project Ga0114129, IMG submission 80071) | Populus rhizosphere microbial communities from Tennessee, USA - Rhizosphere MetaG P. deltoides SRZDD1 (version 2) (version 2) | ecosystem: Host-associated > Plants > Roots > Rhizosphere >...
CAGCACTGGACCAACCTCGATCGCACGATCGACCTGAACGCTCCGTCGCCGTTCGATCGCACCGCGCCGGGCCAGACGAGGACCGTCGCCGCCGCGAATTCGACACGTCCCATCGTGCCGGTCAACGGCGGCGTGCGCAACGTCAACGTGCTGATGAACCTCGGGGTCGCCGACTATGACGGCCTGCAGACGCAGGTGAGCTATCGCGGCAGCAGCAAGTGGTACGCGAACCTGAGCTACACGCTGTCGACAGCCACCAACACCACCGAGCCGGACGGGAACGGCATCGGTTCGAACGACGCGAGCATCGCGCGGCTCGGCGACGAGGAACGCGGTCCGAGTGTCGTCGACCAGCGCCATCGCGCGGTGATCACGTTTCACTATCAGCTGCCGTACCACGTCACGGCCGGAACCGTGGCCATGCTCGCGTCGGCGCGTCCCTTCAACAGCACGACGGGCATCGACAACAACGGCGACGGCGCGAACAACGATCGTCCCGTCGTCAACGGAGCGGTGATCGGCAAGTCCGCATTTCGCGGCACCGGCACCCAGGACGTCTCGATGTTCGTCGAAAGCCGCGTGAAGCTTCAGCGGAAGACCGTGCTGCTGCGCCTCGAAGGCTTCAATCTGTTCCAGCACGGCAACATTCTCGGGCGCGCGCAGACGATCTACGGCGACGCGGCGGCGCCGAATCCAACCTTCGGTCAGCTCGTCGCCGTGGGCGCGGCCACGAACGCGCTGCCCAGCCTGGCCAACATCGATCCGCCGCGGATGTTCCAGTTCCAGGCGAGGTTCATCTTTTAGCGGCACGATCGCGTCTGCGCGTGACTGCGCGTGTCACGCCGCGATCGCAACTTGAAATGCAACCACGAAACCACGAAAACTTTTTTCTGGTCATGACTGCGCATGTCACGCGGCGAATCAACGCATGACTCGCCGAACACACAGAGCAAAATCGCTCTGCGATTTCTGCGTGTTCAGCGTTGTGGTCCCTGGATGCGACCGCAGCGTGACGTGCGGAGTCAAAGACCAGAGGAGTTTTCGTGGTTTCGTGTTTTCGTGGTTGCATTTGAGTGCGCGAGAGCAGCGTGACATGCGAAGTCATGACCAGAACGATTGGTTTCGTGCCATCGTGCTTTCGTGGTTGCATTTGCGCGCGCTGGCAGCGTGACATGCGAAGTCGACTGTGCCAACTGCGATAGATATCTCCTCCGTCGTCGGCCTGATCGCGGTCGGCATTTTCACCGCGCAGATTCTGCTCGGCCTGCTGCTGTCGGTCGGGTACAACCCGCGCCGCAAGTTTCCGCGTCTGAACGTCAAGCTGTTCACCTTCCACAACTGGCTCGGGTACATCGGCCTCGCCACGGCGTTCACGCATCCGATGATCCTGCTGCTTTCGTCGACCGCGGGCTTCCGGCTGTTCGACATCTTCGTGCCGATCTGGTCGCCGACGCAGCCGTTCGAGAACACGCTCGGCGCGATTGCCTTCTACCTCGTCGCGTTCGTCGTCGTCACGTCGTACGTCCGCCGGCTCTACGCGCATCACACGTGGAAGCTCCTGCACTACACCGCGTACGGCGCCGCGGCCGTGTTCTACGTGCACGGCACGCTGGCGGATCCGCTGCTGCAGAACCGGGCGGTCGACTTCATCGATGCGGAGAAGGCGTACGTGGAAGGATGCGGACTGCTCGTCGTCGCGGCGACGGTGTGGCGGTACAAAGCAAGACGCGGCCCGCGGGGCCGCGTCCTGGTCGCCAGTCGCCGGTCGCCAGTCTGAAGTCCGTTACCGTCCGGGCCGCAGCTCCTGCGAGAAGCCGACGGCGTTCATGTCGCGGAACATCGGCGTGTTCGGCGGCAGCTTCGACGGATCGGTGAAGTCGGTGTCGAAATTGAAGGCCCGGACCGGCACGCTGTAGACGATTCCGTCCTGCGGGTTCCCGCTGCAGCACTTGAACGTGCCGAGGCCCTGGCGGCTGTAGAACAATGTGGCCAGCGACCCGCGATAGTTGACCGTGGTGCTGGCGGCGGTACCCCAGCCGTTGATGGTCGTGTCACCCTCGAGCATTCGAAGGAAGTTGTGCGCGCCGCCGTCGGTCCCGAAGACCGACGGGGTGGCACCGAGGTCGGCCGGCTTGGCGAAGGACGGCGGCTTGCCCGCGAGAATCGCGACGCGATAGTAGGTGTTGTTCGGATCGGCCGCCAAGCCGCGGCGGATGCGGGCGTTGCCGGCGGCGTTCGACGCGGCGTACGGATAAATGAACGAGTTATTGTCGTTCCAGCCTTCCGACAACAGCGTCACGGCGTCGGCGATGACCGCGGTGGCTGCGTGCGGCGCAGCGACCGCGAAGCTCGCGGCGTCGTACGCGTTCCAGTTGCCCTGAATGTAGACCGGGTTCTCCGACACGACCGTCAGTCCGGGGATGCGGTCGGCGGCGGCCGTCGGCGCGTTGTTCAGCGCCGATCCGTTGATCAGCTTGAGCGCGCGGCGGAACAGGATCGAACGATTCACCTGCGCGTCGCCGCGCTTCACCCGCGTCCACGGCCTCGCGTTGACGTCGAGCACCGATCCCGCCGCATACGGCGACGCGCTGGCGACGCCGTTGCTGCTCGGGTTTCGGCCGTACGTCTCGCACGCGCCGTTGTCGTTGACGTCCTCGCCCGGCAGATCGCACGCGGCATTCGGCGCGCCGCCGGCGGCGCCGGGGTTGACCTGGTCTTCGAAGCCGTACTCGCCGGTCTCGGCATTGACGGCGTTCCGGTTGTTGCGCCGGTCGGAGAAGTAGACCGTGTACCCGCCGTTGTCCAGCTTCACTCCCGCACCCGTGCCGGTGTTGTACGGCGCGGAGGCCTTGAACCACTTCGCGAGGTTCTTGACGTCGAGGGTGACGTAGTACATCACGCCGCCGAGACGGACGCCCACGCCTTCGTCGAGGGGGTCCGCGTCGCGGAACGTGCCTTCCCGCGTATCGAACAGCACGTTCGGCCACCACTCGTACGAGTTCGTCGTGTCGCCGATCGTACAGCCGGCCGCGCCGCCGTTGTCGCGCAGCCGCTGCAGCCTGACGATCGCGTTCGGCGTCGGATCGGCGCACAGCGCGGCGCCCGTGTTCAGGTTCGGCGCGCCGATGCCGAAATTCAGGATTTCCATCGTCACGTCGTGCCACGTGCCGTCGGCGTCCTGCCGGTCAATCTTGATCCAGCCGTCGAGCGTCGCGGCATTCTGCGCCAGGAGATAACTCGTTGTGATCGTCGTGCCCGCCGCCGTGGCGGGCACGCCCGTGCAACCCTGGAACTGGGTGAAGATCGCGTTGTTGTCGGTGCACGTCACCGGTACCGACTTGCCGGTGTTGTCGATGATGAAGAACGTATTCGCGGCGAACGGAAACGTCGTCTGCCCCGCGGTCAGGGTGAGCGTTCTTCCCGCCCCGGGGGCCACGGCTGCGCCCAACGCCAGGGTCACCGTTGGATTGACGTTGCTGCCGGGCATGCTCCCGGGAGCTGTCACCGCCCCGCCGGGGGGCGGGCCCGGAGTGGCCGCGATATAGACGGTCCAGCCGTTGAGAATGCTGACGGTGCCGCCGACGGTGCAGTTCGTAAACTGCGTCGCCGTCCACGTGCAGCCGGTGATTGGGCCGGCGATGCTGGTCCCGGCCGCATTCTTCGCATAGAGCGTCCCCGGCTTCCGGAACCAGCCCGGGACCGGCGCCGAGATCGTCGTGGCGCCCGCGGCGGTGGCCGCGGTGGTGAGGACCGGCACTCCCGGCAGCGGGCCCAACGACCGCGCAATCGGCGGATGCGTCGCGTCCACCGGACCGTACGCGACGCCGTTGTTCGGCGCCGCGCCTCTCCAGTCGCCTGCGAGCTGCACCGGCGTCCTGAGGTTGTCGACGGTCGGCAAGGCCGTGATGTCGACGGACAGGTCGGAGAGCAGAATCCTCAAGCTCGCTTTGCTGAACAACCGCTCGCCGAATTTGATCGACGCCGGGTCTTCACCCGCGACCGGCCGCTGGATGAGGTCCGCATTCGTCCCGCCGACCGCGGGCGAGACGAGCGGCAGGCTCAGCGTCTTCGCGCCGGTCTTGCCGTTCCGCAGATACCCGTTGTAGCCGGGCGGCGGGTTGGGCGGCGACGTCGAACTGCCCGTCGAGATCGTGTTCCAGTTGGGGTTCGGCGTGGCGCCGGCGCCGATGTTTCCGGTGACGCTGCCTTCGGTGTCCAGCAGCACGCGAGTGCCGCCGCTCGGCAACGCCATCGTGACCGTGCCCGCCATGCCCACTGCGGCGATCGTTTCGCCGTTCGACAGGTACTTGCGAACGACTTCCTTCACCGCGGTCACCTTGCCGGTCGTCGTCAGCGTCGCGCCTGGACTCAGACTGCCTTCGGCGAGGAACAAGTTGCCGTTGGTGTGGATGCGGCCACCGAACGTGAACGGGTCGGCGGCGTAGAAACTGAGATCCACGTCCGAGAAAATCCCGAACTGGAAGACCGGAATCGAGACGGCCTCGATCGTGCGCGCCAGGTGAACTTCGCCGCCGGTCGACGTCCTGGCGGTCACGTCGAGCTGATACGGCGTCTGCAGCGCGGTCAACCCTTCGTACGGGCCGGTCTTGATCACCTGCGGATTGTCCGACGTGGTTGGTTTGCCCGAGGCGTTCGCGCAGTACCTGATCGTGTATCCGTAGGCGCCGACGACCGGAAGCGTCTTCGTTCCGGCGCCGTTGCAGTACATCGTCGTCAGCAGGCTCGCCGGAAGCGCCGGCGGCTGCAAGGTGGCCTCGAACGTGACGTTCGGAATGGTCGGCTTCTTCGACGTCGCCGTCAGCGCCGTGACGTCGGTGGCGGAGGGCGCGACGTTGACGAGAAACAGATTGCCGAGGTCCGCTGTCAGCTTCTCGATTCCGGCCGTCGCGGCATAAAACGCCTGCCCGCGGTCGCGATCGATGAAGCGGTACCGCTGATCGCTCATCACCATCGTGGTGAAGCCGACGAGCAGCGCCGACATCAGCATGAGGACGAGCAGCACGGTGACCATCGCGACGCCGCGTTCGTTCGAAGTACGCATAGGGAATGGTTTCCTGATCTGATCCGATGTATCGCTAACTGACGTATCGATCGACCGCCGTCAGACTGCGGGGGTTCACGGACGTCGAGATGTGATTGCGCACGTAGTCCTGCGCCGGTTTCGACATCGACTCCGAGCGGACGCCCATGTGAATGTTGACCTTGCGAATCTGGTTCGCGGTGTACGTCACGCTGTTGTACGTGTACGGCAGCGACGCCACCTTGGTGAGGCCGTCCGTGAGATCGAAGCTCAGGTCGAGGTCCTCGACGACGCCCGCGAGCGCCTGCGGCGTGAAGTGGTTCACGACGCGCGTGAGACGCGGCGTGCCCGGCGTCGTCGTGTTGTCGACGTAATAGGTAATCATCAGCGCTTTGAACAGCGTCACCTGCAGGCCCGTCGGCCAGTCGGCGGCCGCTGCCGCATTCTTCATCACCGCGAGCGGACGGCCCGGAGCGGTCGTCGCATTCGGCTGGTTGAAATTGAAGAAGTCGTTCGTCGAGTCGTTCGCGGCGAAGTAGATGTGCGTCGCGTCGGTGCCCGTGACCGTCTGGATCGCATTTCCGAGCGAGTTCTTGAAGTACACGAGATCGCCCTTCTGAATCTTCGGCGTGTCGGCCACCGAATCTCCGAGGAGCCAGAGCGAGTTCGACGCGAGCGTCACGTTCGTCCCGTCCTGGGACAGCCGTCCTTCGGTCGTCGTCGCCGGATTCGCGGTCGCGCCGGCGGCGGGCGGCGTGGTGATGACGGGCATGAACTCGTCCACCGTCAGAATCGTGATGATGTCGGTCCTCGAGTTGTTGATCGTCGGCCCGAGCTGGTAGCCGGTGCTGATGCTCGGCAGCTGCAGCGTCGTATCGCCGTCGCTCGCGAGGTCGAAATAGAGCGTCGTCGGTCCCGGCCGCTTGTACTGGATGCCGGCGCCGGTCGGCATCGACACGCCTTCGGTGCCGATGATGCGGCCCGCCATCAGCACGTCCCGGATCAGCGTGTTCGTCCCGGCGCGCAGGTTCTGATTCGCGTCCGCGAGCTGGGCGCCCGAGTCGTTGATCTGCAGCCCCTGGCTGAACGTCGTGAGCGCTGCGCTCATCGCCACCAGCACGAGCGTGGTCGACACCAGCATCTCGGTGAGCGTGAAGCCGTCTTCGCGTGAAATGGTGATCAAGTCGTTCCCTTTTTTATGAGTAGCCCGAGATGTACGTCGTCTTTTATGAGTAGCCCGAGATGTACGTCGTCAGCGTGTAGGTGCGGATCGTCGGCCCGTTCTGGTACCTGATCGTCACGACCACCGAGCGCAGCTGGCCGTTTTCGCCCGCGACGTCCGCGATCGCGATCTCGCGCGTGAAACTGGTCAGCACGGTCGTCGAGTCGTCGGACGTGCCGAGCGTCTGATCCTTCCCCGGAAAGGTGACGCTCTCGACCGGCTGCGTGGCATCGTCGGCGGTGTTCACGAACCCGTCGTCGCCGGCGAGCTTCAGCGGTTGCGGCCCGCTGAGGAACACGCCCCCACCGCTGGTGTTCTTGATCGCCGTCCAGCCGAGACGATCGCGCGCGGCGAAGACCGCTTCGATCGCTTCCGACGCCTTCTGCGTGACGACGACGTCGGCCGGCGAGCTGCTCAACTTCTGCATGCCCGTCGTGAGCACGGCGGCCGTGCCGAGCACGCCGGTCGTGAGGACGCCGAGCGCGACCATCGTTTCGACGAGCGAAAAGCCCTTTGAAGACGATATGTTCATCACTACACCTGATCCCACTTGATGCCATTCCATCGAAACGCGCGGATGCGGCCGGTCGAACCCATGATCGTGACCGCACGGGTCGACAGGGGTTCGTTCGGCAGCGCCGTCAGGATCGTGCCGTTGATCGATTCGCCGTTCCCGTTGACGAACTTGCCCTCGGACGTGAACTTCACCTCCGGCGGGTTGCCCGACACGTTGGGATAGAAGTACACCGACACGTTGGGGTCGGTCGAGCCGAATGCGTCAGGGGTGTCGGTCGACACAAGCTTCAAGTACTGCGGTCCTTCGAAAAACGCCGTCGAAATGGTCGTCGTCGGATCCGGTCCCGAGACGTTCTCGCGGATGATCTGGATCCGGCTGTTCGCGTCGAACACCAGCCGCATGTTCCGGCGCTGCGTAATCGCGATCTCGCGCGCCTGCGTCATCATCGCCATCGTCGAACGCATCGCGGCGTCGCCCTTCAGCACCGATCGCGTCGAACCGAGCTGCACCACGGCGATTCCGGATAGGACGCCCATGATGCCGACGATGAACATCGTTTCGACGAGGCTGTAGCCGCTTTGCGACGCCCGGCGCGGGTCAGGTTTAATCATGGCTGCCCCCGGGTAGGGCAAAAGCGGGACCGGTCCGTAGAGCACTCATAAGACCTCCCATTACACGGGCTTGCAGACTAATTAGGACGTTGTGTTCGTACTGACGAGGTCTCAGATTTGAACACAAAAGTACTCAAACTGAAAGTCAGTCCGACGACGACGACGACCACCGCGCCGATCACGTTGTGCCAGAGGAACTCGATCCAGGGCATCTGGAACGCGACGGTCAATACCACGATCATGCCGGCGATGAGGCCCCAGAAGGCACCGCGCGCGTTCGCGCGTTTGCTCAGAATCGCAAGAATGAAGACGCCCAGCAGCGACCCGTAAAAAAACGACCCGTACCGGTTGACCACCTCGATGAGCGAGCCCTGGTTCGCCGCGTACATCGCGACCACGCACGCGAAGAGGCCCCAGAAGATCGTCGCGATCTTCGACACCGTCACGTAGTGCGCGTCGCTCGCCGCTCTCACGAAATAGCGGCGGTAGAAGTCGATGATCGTCGCCGTCGCCAGCGCGTTCAGCTCGCCGCCGCTCGCCGACATCGCCGCCGCGAAGATGGCCGCGATCATGAGGCCGACGAGCCCCACCGGCATCCGCGTCGTGATGAACGTCGGGAAGACGTAATTGACGTCGTTGTAGCCCGTATCGCCCGTCGCTTCGCGGACCACGCCCACGGCCTTCGATCGCGCCTCGCGGACACGCGCGTCGGCGGCGAGAAACGCGTCGCGATCGCTCCGCGCGGCGGCCTCCCGGCGGGCGGCCGCGGCAGTCTCGAACTCCCGCTCGAGCGCCGTATAGTCGGCGGCGCGCGGACCGGCGAGCACCTGCGCGTCGTATGCGCGGTTGAAGAGCATCGGCGCCGGCTGAAAAACGTAGTACACGAACACGAGCACGCCGGCGCCGAGAATCAGCAGCTGCAGCGGGATTTTGACATAGGCGCTCATGAGCAGCGACTGGCGCGCTTCGTCGATCGATTTCGCGGTCAGGTAGCGCTGCACCTGGCTTTGATCGCAGCCGAAGTACGACAGCATCAGGAAGAGGCCGCCGATCATCCCCGACCAGAACGTGTAGCGCTGGCTCAGGTCGAACTGGAAATCCACGGCGTTCAACCGGCCGGTCGCGCCGGCCAGACGCAGCGCGCCGTTCAGGCTCACGTGCTGCAGGATGCCGTACGCCAGAATCGCGACGGCCGCCGACATCCCGAACACGACGATGAACATCTGCTTGACGTCGGTCCAGGCGACCGCCTGCACCCCGCCGAGCGTCGTGTAGACGATCATCGGGATGCAGATCACGAGAATCGTGACCGGCAGCGTCCAGCCCAGAATCGCCGACATGACGACGGCGGGCGCGGCGAGCGTCACGCCGAGCGACATCGCGCGGCCGATCAGGAACAGGAAGCTCGCGAGCGACCGCGTCCGCGCATCGAACCGGCGCTCGAGATACTCGTACGCCGTGTAGACGCGCGCGCGCGTGAAGAACGGCACGACGGTCAGCGACAGGATGATCATCGCGATCGGCAGGCCGAAGTAGAACTGCACGAAGCGAAGGCCCGTGAGGTACGCCTGCCCGGTGGTGCCGACGATCGTGACGGCGCTCATCTGCGTCGCCATCACCGACAGTCCGACCGCCCACCAGGGGAGCGCGCGGTTGGCGAGGAAGTAGCCGTCGACCTTGTCGGTGCCCTTCGATCGCCGGAGACCGTCGATGACGATCCAGGCGAGGTAGGCCACGACGACGGCCCAGTCGACGAGCGTCATGAATACAGGCGGCCGAGGAGCCAGAGCGCGACGATAATCACGGCCTCGAGGACGACGACGCGAACGTACCTGGCAGTCATCGGCGTATCGCCGTCCGAGCTCTCAGTCCGGTGTTCAGAGCTCTCGGGTCCCGGCGTCACAGGCGCGCGCTCCGATCGGCGAGCTTGCGCTCCGCGTCGGCGAGCGCGCTGGTGGCGTTGGTCCACCAGCTTTCGTCGGCGTCCAGCTGCTGCCGCGAGGCTCGGGCCGCCCGCGCGGTTTCCCCGGGCGCCGGACCGCCGTGCGTCTTGCGCACGTCGACGAAATGCCGCGGGCTCAAAATCTCGGTCAGCGCGGCTTCGGAGTACGTGAGCGGGGATCCGAGGACGTCGCGCGAGGCGTCCGCGAGAAGCTCCGACAGCGGCCGCGACGGCTCGCGCCGGTTGGCGACAATCAACCGGCCCGCGATGCCGTGCGCGCTCTTGAACGGCAAGCCGTGATCGCGCACCAGCGTATCGGCCAGCTCCGTCAGCGTCGTCCAGCCCTCGGCCGCGCGCGCTTCGAGCCCCGCGGCGTCGAACTCGGCCGTCCTCATCGTGGCGGCCACGAGCTTCGTGGCGCGCGTCGCGTCGCGAAACATCGCGAACACGAGCGGCTGGAGGTCGTCCTCGGTGTCGACGATGTCGCCGAACGGCGTGTTGTGCACGGTGGTGACGATGGCCTGCGCCTGACCGAGCGCCTTGCTGCCGATGGCGCGCGCGTGCTCGAGCGCGACCGGATTGCGCTTCTGCGGCATGATGCTGCTGGACTGCACGTAACCCTCGCCGACGCGCAGGTAGTCGAACTCCGCCGTGGACCACAGCAGCAGGTCCTGCACGAATCGGCCGAGCCCGGCGAGCAGCACCGATGCGGCCGACGTGCTTTCGAGCAGGTAGTCGACGGTCGCGATGCTGCCGTACGTGTTGCCGGTCGGTCCGCAGAAGCCGAGCAGCTCGGAGGTGGCCTGCCGATCGATCGGGAAGCCGGTGCCGGTAATCGCGCACGAGCCGAGCGGATTCCGGTTCGTTCGATCGTAGGCGCCTTTCAGGCGCACGGCGTCTCGCTCGAGCTGTTCGACCATCGCGAGCAGGTAGTGCGCGACCGTCGTCGGCTGCGCGCGCTGCGTGTGCGTGTGCACCGCGAACACCGTTTCGCGATGGCGTTCGGCGACGTCGAGGAGCGATCGGCGCAGCTCGAACGTCGCGGCGGCGAGGCCCAGGATGAACTCGCGCTGCCGCATCCGGTACATCGTCATGTCGATGTCGTTGCGCGACCGCGCGGTGTGCAGGCGGCCGGCGGCGTCCTCGCCGCAGGCGGCGATGATCAGCCGCTCGACGTAGAAAAAGAGATCCTCGCAGCTGCCGTCGTACTTCGCCTGCCGGACGTCCTCGATCGAGACCGAGTCGAGCGCTTCGCGAATGCGATGCGCGTCCTCGGCCGACACGATCCCCTGCGCCGCGAGCATCGCGAGATGCGCGTAGTGAATCGCCATGAGCGGCGCGAGGAACAGCTCCTTTGCGTCCTCGAAGTTCTCGTTGAGCACGTAGGTCACGTACTCGGGCGCAAATTTCATCGATCAAAAGTATAGTTCGATTATGCGAACCACAGCCGCGGCCGTCGTCACCAGTGTTCTGTCATTCGCGACAGTGATCCCCGGGATCGCCGGGACCGCGCAGACCGGCGCGCCTGGCAACTCTGGCGTCCCTGGCATCAACGACACCCGCGCGCGCGCGATTTTCAAGGAGCTGATCGAAATCAACACGACCGACTCCGTCGGCAGCACGACGAAGGCGGCCGACGCGATGGCGGCGCGGTTGAAGGCCGCGGGGTTCACCGACGTCCAGGTGCTTGGGCCCGATCCGCGGAAAGGCAACCTGGTCTTGCGATGGCGCGGGACTTCAAGTGCAGGCGCGCGGAGGCCGCTGCTGCTCCTCGCGCACCTCGACGTCGTCGAGGCGAAGCGCGAGGACTGGTCGTTCGATCCGTTCGTGTTCCTCGAGAAGGACGGCTATTTCTACGGCCGCGGCACGAGCGACGACAAAGCGATGGCGGCGCAGTTCGTCGCGAACCTGATCCGGTTGAAAGAGGAAGGCTACACGCCCCACCGCGATCTGATTCTCGCGCTCACGGCCGACGAGGAAGGCGGCAACTTCAACGGCGTCGACTGGCTCCTCACGAATCATCGCGACCTCATCGACGCGGAGTTCGCGATCAACGAAGGCGGCGGCGGCAACATGCGGAAGGGCAAGTACCTCACCAACGAGGTGCAGGCCAGCGAGAAAGTGTTTCAGGACTTCCGGCTCGAGGTCACCAACCCGGGCGGCCACAGCTCGCTGCCGGTGAAGGACAACGCGATCTATCACCTGTCCGAGGGACTCGCGCGGCTGGCGAAGTTCGACTTCCCCGTGCAGTTGAACGAAGTCACGCGCGCCTACTTCGAGCGGTCGGCGTCGGTCGAGAGCGACCCGAAGGTCGCCGCCGATATGAGGGCCGTCGCGCGGGCGACGCCGGATCTCGCAGCCGCGAGCCGCTTGTCGGCAGCCGTGCCGTACTGGAATTCCATGATGCGGACCACGTGCGTGGCGACGCGGCTCGCGGCCGGACACGCGAACAACGCCCTGCCGCAGCTTGCGAGCGCGAACGTGAACTGCCGCATCCTGCCCGGCGTGTCGCCCGCGTCGGTGCGCGACAAGCTCGTCGAGCTGCTGGCCGATCCGGCGATCACGGTGTCGTTCGTCGGCGAGGCCAACCCGAGCAAGCCGTCGCCGCTCAGGCCCGACGTGATGAATGCAGTGGAATCGCTGACCAAGCAGATGTTCCCCGGCGTGGTGGTCGTGCCGGTGATGAGCACGGGCGCCACCGACGGCCTGTTCCTCAGGAACGGCGAGATTCCCACATACGGCATCGACGGGACGTTCGGCGACATGGACGACGTCCGCGCGCACGGACGCGACGAGCGCGTCGGCGTGAAGCAGTTCTTCGAGGGGCTCGAGTTTCAGTACCGGTTGATCAAGGCGCTCTCGTCCCCGGCACAGTCGAGCGCGCCGCCGGCCAGCGCGCGCGTCGACCAGATTTTCTCGCGCTTCACGACATCGGAATCGCCCGGCTGCGCGCTGGCCGTCGTGCAGAACGGGAAGATCGCCTACGAACGCGGCTACGGACGCGCGAGCCTGGAGCTCGACGTGCCGATTACACCGCAGACGGTTTTCGACATCGGCTCGACGTCGAAACAGTTCACGGCGTTCTCGCTGCTCCTGCTCGAGCGTGACGGGAAGCTCTCCCTGGACGACGACATCCGCAAGTACGTGCCGGAAGTGCCCGACTACCGCAAGCGGATCACGATCCGCCATCTGCTGACGCACACCAGCGGTCTTCGCGACTACACGGATCTGCTGGGATTCGACGGTCACGAGACCGCCGATTCCACCGACGATCGCGATGCGCTCGACCTCATCGCCCGTCAGCGCGGCGTGAACTTCGCGCCCGGCGACGAATGGCGGTACAGCAACACCGGATTCTTCCTCGCGTCGATCATCGTGAGGCGCGCGTCTGGACAATCGCTGGCGACGTTCGCACGCGAACGGATCTTCCAGCCGCTGGGCATGACCAGCACGCAGTTCCTCGACGACACGACGCGCGTTGTCCCGAAGCGCGCGACGGCGTACTCGCCCGGACCAGGAGCGTCGGGCGGCGGATTCCGCGTCAACATGTCGGACTGGAATCAAACCGGCGACGGCGCCGTGCAGACCACCGTCGAGGATCTCGCGCGCTGGGACGAGAACTTCTACGCGCCGACGGTCGGCGACGCGCGCCTGCTGCAGGCGATGCAGACGCCGGGACGCTTGAACAACGGCAAGGCGCACGACTACGGGCTGGGCCTGACCATCGGCTCGTACGGCGGGCTGAAACGCGTGTCGCACGGCGGATCGTGGGCCGGTTATCGCGCGGAGCTGATG
>Ga0114129_10010628_pt1 | contig 13127 bp, 11 predicted proteins | sample RhiMetdeltSRZDD1_FD_80071 | JGI IMG/M metagenome (GOLD analysis project Ga0114129, IMG submission 80071) | Populus rhizosphere microbial communities from Tennessee, USA - Rhizosphere MetaG P. deltoides SRZDD1 (version 2) (version 2) | ecosystem: Host-associated > Plants > Roots > Rhizosphere >...
ACGAACGTGTCTTCGTAGTCCTTCTTGGTCTGGTCGGCGGTGGCCTGCGCCTGGTCGAACGCCTGCTGCGCGTCGTCGACGTCCTTCTGTGCGATGGCGCGCGACGCGAGCAGCGACTTGAGACGCGCCAGGTTGCGATCGGCGTTGGCGAGCCGCGCCTGGGCGCTGCGGTAGGCGGCCTCATATGTGGTCGGATCGATCCGGAACAACAGCGTTCCCTTCGCGACGTCCGTGCCCTCAGCGTACGGGCGTGCGAGGATGACTCCGGTGACCTGCGATCGCACTTCCACCCGCCGCGACGCCGCGGCCTCTCCCACAAACTCGTAGTGTGCCGAGACCGTCTCCGGAGCGACGGTCAGGACCGAGACTTCGGGAGGAGGAGGCACAGCCGGTGCGGGTCGGCGACACGCCCAACCCCCCAAGCCCCCCAGCAGGACGGCAACGGCGAGCGCCCACGTCGCGCTAGTCACATGTCCGGGCCCACGGCACCAGATCGAGGCGCTCGAACGGGATCGGCTGCCCGCTGCGTTCGCAACGCCCGTATTCCTCCGGCGTCTTGTAGAGCCGCTCGAGCGCGGCATCGATCTCGGCGAGCTCCGCCGTCTCGCGCTCGGCATTCACGGCATCCAGTTCTTGGTCCGCGGTGTCCGTGCCCTGGTCGGCCATGTGCACGGGAAAGGCGGAGAGGTCACCCGACTCCTCTTGGAGCGTGTCGCGGGTGGCACGATTGTAGCGCGTCAGCGCATCCACGACGCGCGCTCGCTCCTCGTGCAGCCGAGCCTCCAGGTGCTTCCGTTGGGCTAGGGTCAGCGGCATGCGTCGTCCCCCTCGCCACACAAGCATGCACCACTCAAGCGGCCACGGCAACTAATACCTTTGTGTTAGTTGGTCCGTTCGCCGCGCCGACCTGTCCCCCTATCAACCGATACGAACGTCCAATGGTTTCGCCTCTCCCCCCCGGTGACATTGCGGGCGTCCCTCACGAGGAGCCCCGGTGGGGCGCGCAAGACCGCTCTTGCTTGCTTCGATCCTCACAGGCGGGGGTTCCGCGCATTCGGCACCCGGAAGGAGGGCCGTTGTGACCAGCGCCGAGCAGCGGTTGAAAGAACTTGACATTACGCTCCCGCCGCCACCGGAGCCGTTCGGGACGTATGCGGAAGCGGTGCGGACGGGCGATCTCCTTTTCATGACCGGGATGCTTCCCACGGAGGACCGGCGGGCGACCGTCGTAGGGCGCGTGGGCGCGGAGATCGATGTAGCGGCAGGGCGCAAAGCGGCTCGTCTCGCGGCGTTGAATGCCCTCGCGGTCGCGCGCCAGTATTTGGGATCACTCGATAGAGTGACGCGGATCGTCCGGCTCGGCGTGTTCGTCGCGACGGCCGGTGATGTCCGCGATCAGCCAAAAGTCGCCGATGGCGCTTCGGAGCTGTTGCAAGAAATCTTTGGCAAAGAGAAGAACCCTGCTCGCATGGTGTATGGCGTCGCGAGCCTTCCGCTCGGCGCCTCGGTCGAGTTGGAGATCATTCTCGAGGTCGCGGATGGCGTCGACCCACCGAGGTCTTATCGCACCACACAGATAGACGGGCTGTCCATCTTCTACCGAGAGGCCGGCCCGAAAGACGCGCCGGCGATTCTCTTGCTTCACGGACTACCTTCTTCATCGCGAATGTTCGAACCGCTATTTGCGCGGTTGGCGGATCGCTTTCACCTGGTCGCGCCCGATTACCCGGGCTTCGGACACAGCGACTGGCCGGATCCGAAAACGTTCGCCTATACGTTCGATCACTACGCCGAGATCATGAATCATTTCACCGAAGCGCTCGGGCTCTCGCGCTACACGCTGTACATGCAGGATTACGGCGGCCCCGTGGGCTTTCGCATGGCCTTGGCCCATCCGGATCGGATCGAGGCGCTCATCGTCCAGGATGCTGTGGCGCACAACGAGGGCCTGGGGGCGAACTGGAAGGCGCGGCGGGCCTTCTGGGCCGATCGCGCGGCCAACGAGAACACGCTGCGCACAAATCTCTTGTCGCTGCCGACGACCCGGACGCGCCATGTCGGGAACGATCCCAACGTGGAACGTTACGACCCGGATCTCTGGACCGATGAATTCGCGTTTCTCAACCAGCCCGGCCAGGCCGACATTCAAAGCGACCTCTTCTACGACTATCGCACGAACGTCGAGGCCTACTCCAAGTGGCAGGCCTGGATGCGCGAGACGCAGCCACGGTTGCTCGTCCTCTGGGGCAAGTACGACCTGTCTTTCGAGCTTTCGGAACCGGAGGCCTATCGCCGTGACGTGCCGACGGCCGAAGTCCACGTGCTCGATGCCGGTCATTTCGCGCTCGATGCCGCCGCGGATCAGATTGCGCAGCTCGTCCGGGGCTTCGTGAAGTAGCGGAAGGGAGGACAGCAATGATTCGAACCCATCAGCCGGGCCAGGCCGTTTTCAGGTCGGTCCTGCCCGACCAAATAGACTGGAAGCCGTTCCCGGCGTTCCCACCTTCGGTCCGGCTCGCCATCGTTGTCGGTCAGCCCTCAGACCCCGGCCCCTACGTGATCAGGGTCAAGGTGCCCTCCGGCGTGAAGATGATGCCACATAGACACCCGGAGGACAGAGTGTACACGGTCATGTCCGGCGTTTTCTACATCGGCCTGGGCGATCAGTTCGACGGCGACAAAGTGGAGGCGTATCCGGCCGGTAGCGTCATCGTTCTGCCCGGTAATACGTCCCACTTCCACTGGGCAAAATCCGGTGAGTACGTCACCCAGGTGACGGCCATTGGTCCGTTGGGCCTCGAATACCTGGATCCCGCCGACGATCCACGTGAGCACCAACAACAGAAGTGACTTCGCGGTGCCGAGGTACTGACTGATACCATCGTGTGATATCGCGCGTGTCGACGGATTGCTATCGTCTCTTCCGCGGCTTGCGAAAATCCGGAGGTGAGGTCATGCTGGTGCGAGTTGGTAGCTCGAAGGATGTCGCCGCGGGGCAGATGCGCGTATTCAATGTCGCGGGAACCAAGGTGAACGTGGCGAATGCGGACGGACATCTATATGCCTTCGATGATACGTGCACCCACGCCGGGTGCTCGCTCGCGATGGGCAAGCTGGATGGCACCACGGTGACGTGCGCTTGCCACGGCAGCCGGTTTGACGTGACCTCCGGCGCCGTCCTCCGCGGCCCCGCCGCGCGGCCCCTGCGCTCCCGGTTGGTGCAGGTCGAGGGCGAGAATCTGCTGACAGAGGTGTGAGGAGAGGTGAAGCGGGAGTTCAAGGCGAGCCAAGGATGAACGACCATGATCACTCTCAGCATCAACGGTAAGGACCACACCGTGGACGTGCCCACGGACATGCCGATCCTGTGGGTGCTGCGCGATGTCGTCGGCTTGACCGGCACGAAGTTCGGTTGCGGCATGGCGCTCTGCGGGGCCTGCACGGTGCACCTCGACGGACAGCCGATCCGGTCGTGCGTTACGCCGGTGGCCGCGGCGGCCGGGAAGAAAATCACCACCATCGAGGCGATCGGGGAGACGCCGGCCGGCAAGAAGGTGCAGCAGGCGTGGTTGGCCCTCGAGGTCGTGCAGTGCGGGTACTGCCAGTCGGGTCAGATCATGTCGGCATCGGCGCTGCTCGCGAAGAACGCCCATCCCAGCGACGCGGACATCGACGTGGCGATGTCGGGCAATATCTGTCGCTGCGGGACCTACCCTCGCATCCGCGCCGCGATCAAGCAGGCCGCGAAAGGAGCCCGAGCATGACCACTTACACGGTATCGCGACGCGACTTCGTCGTCGTGCTCACCGCCACGGGGGGTGGGCTCCTGCTCGGCTGCCAGATGGGTGAACGGTCGGGCGCCGCGGCGGCGGCCGCTGCGGCCTCGCCGCCCGACTTCGCGCCGAATGGGTTCATTCGCATCGGCAGCGACGGCCAGGTCACGCTGATCATGAATCAGGTCGAAATGGGACAGGGCACGTACACGTCGATGCCGATGCTGTTGGCGGAAGAGCTCGAGGTCGGACTGGACCAGGTCCAGCTCGAGCACGCCCCGCCCAACGACAAGCTGTACGCCAACCCGCTCTTCGGCGATCAGGAAACGGGTGGCTCGTCGTCGGTGCGGGCGTTCTACGAGCCGCTGCGCCGCGCCGGGGCGACCGCGCGCACCATGCTCGTGGCTGCTGCCGCCCAAACCTGGGATGTGGACCCCGCGTCGTGCCGGGCAAAGCGCGGTGTGGTCACCCACGCGCCGAGCGGCCGTACGCTCACGTACGGCGCGCTGGCCGACAAGGCGGCCAAACTGCCGGTGCCCGAAAAGGTCCCGCTCAAGGATCCGAAGGACTTCACGCTGGTCGGCACAGCGGCCAAGCGCTTGGACACGCCGGACAAGGTGAACGGCAAGGCCCAGTACGGCATCGACGTGCGACTGCCGGGGATGAAAATCGCCACCGTGGCGGCGAGCCCGGTGCTGGGGGGCAAGGTCGCCGGGCTGGACGAAGCCAAGGCCATGGCGATCCCGGGCGTACGCCAGATCGTCAATCTGGGCGATGTGGTCGCCGTGGTGGCCGACCACATGTGGGCGGCGAAGCAAGGGCTCGCGGCCCTCGCCATCCGGTGGGACGACGGGCCGAATGCGGGCGTGAGCACCGCCGACGTCGTGCAGGGGCTCGACACGGCCTCGCAGCAGCCGGGCGTGGTCGCGCGGACGCAGGGCGATGCCGCCGCGGCGCTCGCCGGCGCGACGAAGAAAATGGACGCGGTGTATCAGGTCCCCTTCCTGGCCCACGCCACGCTGGAGCCGATGAACTGCACTGTCCACGTGCGGAAGGATGGCTGCGAAGTGTGGACCGGTTCGCAAACGCTCAGCCGGGCGCAGGCGACCGCGGCCCGGGTGACGGGCCTCCCCCTCGAAAAGGTGGTGGTGCACAACCATTTCTTGGGCGGGGGATTCGGCCGGCGACTGGAATACGACTGGGTGACCCAGGCGGTGCGCATCGGACAGCGGGTCGAGGGACCGGTGAAGGTGGTGTGGACGCGCGAGGAGGACATGCAGCACGAGTACTATCGGCCCTACTATTACGACCGGATGGCCGCCGGGCTCGATGCCCGAGGCAAGCCGGTTGTGTGGACCCACCGGATCGTCGGTCCGGCGATCCTCGCGCGCTATTTGCCGCCCGCCTTTCGGAACGGCATCGACATCGACGGGGTGGATGGCGCGGTACAGTTCCTGTATGACATCCCGGCGATCCAGGTCGAATTCGTCCGGCACGAGGAGCCGGTGTTGAACACGACCTTCTGGCGTGGGGTGGGGCCCACCCACAACGTGTTCGTGATCGAGAGCTTCATAGATGAGCTCGCCGCGGCGGCAAAGGCCGATCCCGTCGAGTACCGGCGGACTCTCCTGAGCAAGGCGCCGCGCGCCCGCGCGGTGCTCGATCTCGCGGCGAAAGCCGCCGGCTGGGGACAACCGCTCCCCGCCGGGCGCGGCCGTGGCGTGGCCCTCCTGTTTAGCGGCTGGGGTAGCTATCTGGCCGAGGTGGCCGAGGTCGAGGTGACGAAGGCAGGCGAGCTGCGCGTGCACAGAGTCGTGTGCGCAGTGGACTGCGGTACGGTGATCAACCCGGATACCGTGAAAGCACAGATCGAGGGCGGCGTGAATTTCGGCATCAGCGGGGCGCTGTGGGGCGAGATCACACTCAAGAATGGCCGGGTCGAGCAGTCCAACTTCCACAACTACCGAGTGCTGCGGATGAATGAGGCGCCCACGATCGAGGTGCACCTGGTGCGGAACCTCGAGGCGCCCGGGGGGATCGGCGAGCCGGGGACCTCGATCACGGGCCCGGCCCTCGCCAACGCGGTTTTTGCAGCGACTGGAAAGCGGATCCGGAAGCTGCCGCTGGCGGCGCAACTCCGTTCGTCCTGAGGGAAACGGCGTCGTTCCGCGTGTCCATCGCCGCCTGATACGAAGGTATCGAGCGATACCAAGAAATCGCCCGATACCATCGTCCAATAGATTCGCCATCCCGCACACGCTACGATAGCGTCGCCATGCTTCACCATCCTTCTCGGGAGTCTTTTATGTTCGCGCGGTGGTCGGTTCGCGTCGGCCTGGTCTGCAGTCTCGCTTGTTATCCGTTCGCTCTGCAGGGGCAGGACAAGAGCCTCCCGCAGCGTATCGCCGATGACTTCATCGCGCTCGCCGGTGGCGTACACCCCGGCTACCGTATCGCGCATGCCAAGGGCATCGTCGTGACGGGCACGTTCGCGCCGTCGCGCAGCGCGACGTCGCTGAGCCGCGCTCCTCACCTGGTGGCGGCGTCGACACCGGTCATCGCCCGCTACTCGAACGGAAGCGGCGTCCCAGACATTGCCGACAACAGCCCCCACGCGGTGCCACGCGGCCTCGCCCTTCGCTTCCAGCTGCCGAACGGGGCCTACACGGACATCGTGGCGAACTCGCACAACGGGTTCGTCGTCGGTACCGGCGAGGACTTCGCCGCATTCCTCGACGCGGCGCTCGCGACCAAACCCGACAGTAAGCATCCGTCGCCGATCGAGGCGTTTCTCGGCACGCATCCGGCCGCGATGAAATTCGTGACCGACCCCGCGCGGGTGCCGGTCAGCTTCGCCACGGAGGTGTACTACGGCAACGACGCGTTCATCTTCGTCAACGCGCACAACGTGAAGCAGCCAGGCCGCTACCGGCTCGTCCCTGTCGGCAGCCCGAAGTACCTGGACTCGACCGCCGCGGCGAAGGTGTCGGCCAACTACCTCTTCGACGAGCTCACGCGCCGGCTGGCGAAGGAGCCGGTGAAGGTTCGTGTGCTCGTGCAGCTCCCGAACCCGGGTGATCCGACCTCAGATGCATCGCTGGTCTGGCCGGACGACCGCAAGCTCGTCGAGCTCGGCATCGTCACGCTCACGACCGTCGCGCCCGACAATGGCGAAGTCTCGCGGAAGCTCCAATTCAATCCGATCTTCCTCAGTGATGGGATTCAGCTCTCCGATGATCCCTTACCACCGCTTCGGTCCGCGGTGTACGCGCTGTCCGTGGCGAATCGGCGTTCGCCTTCGCCCGCCGCGCCCGCGACGGCCCAGCAGCAGAACACCGCCCAGCAGCAGAACGTAGATCCGACCTGGCTGAGCTTCGATACGGCCGCCAAGACCGTCCGCTTCCAGTTGATCGCTGGACTCACCGGGCTCAACGGCGCCCTGAACTTCAACGGGTTCCGCGACGGGCAGCTCACGCTCGTCGTGCCGGTTGGTTGGCAAACGGAGATCGACTTCCGTAACCATGACGGGGTGTTGCCGCACAGCGCCGAGGTGATCGCTCCGCAGACGCCGCCGCCGGCTCTCCCCGGCGATCCTGCGATCCCCCGTGCGTTCACGCTCAAGCTTGCGCAAGGACTTCCTTCTGAAGCGACAGACGACATGCGCTTCGCGGCGCAGCCAGCGGGGGACTACCTGATCGCCTGCGGCGTGCCCGGGCACGGCGCCGCCGGGATGTGGATCCGGCTCCGAGTCAGCGCGAAGGCGACGATTCCGCAGTTGCTGGGTAACACTCCATGAAACGCCTCTTTCTTGAAGCGCCGGGTGTCGTGCTCGGCCTCAGCCTCCTCGTGGCCACGCCCCCAACCGTCGCTGTTCGTGGAGGCGTGGACGCGCGTGAACGGTGAGTGGAAGGTGCCGGGGAACATTTTCAACAGCGACAAGTCTTCCCAGTAGCGACAAGTCTTCCATGTAGCGAGCTTATCGCTGTAGCGAGCGTATCGCTCGCTGAAGAGGGATAGGAGGCAACACCAGCCGTGCGGTACCGAGCGTGGCGGGCGCTGTTGTGCTTGGGTGGAGCTGGCCTGACGTGGTCCCGCGTCGCCGCGCAAACGGGCGCCCCACCCGCTGCACAGGCGGCGGAGACCGTGACGGCGGGCGTGCGATACGGAGCTGGGTGGTTGCACCGGCTACTGCTCGGCGCGCACTATCGCGACCTGTGGACCACGCCGGTGCGCGTAGCGGTCCTCGATCTGGGACGGTTTGCCGGCGGGCTCACACCGCTACGGCGCGGGGGCGGGCGGGAGACCAAATCGCTGCGGTTGCAGGGTGCCAATGGCCGCGTCTATGCATTCCGGTCCGTGGACAAGGATCCCACGGCGGCGCTGCCTCCGGACCTGCGGCAGACGTTCATCACGGGTGTCGTGCAGGACCAGATCAGCTCCTCTCACCCGGCGGGGGCGCTCGTGGTCGCTCCCCTGCTCGATGCGGCTGGCGTGCTCAACGCCGCACCCCAGCTCTTCGCGATGCCGGATGACCCACGCCTGGGGTCGTTTCGCCCCGAGTTTGGCGGGATGCTTGGCCAGCTCGAGGAGCGGCCGCCCAAGGACCCGGAAGACGAGCCGGAGTTTGGTGGAGCCACCCGCGTCGTCACCACGGCGAAGCTGTGGGAGTACTTGGACCGCGGCCCCGAGAACCGCGTCGATGCGCGCGCGTTCCTCGCCGCGCGGCTGCTCGATCTCTTCGTCGGGGACTGGGATCGGCACGCCGCGCAGTGGCGCTGGGCGCGGCTCGATGAGGGCGACGCCCGCCTGTGGCGGCCCATCCCACGAGATCGCGATCAGGCGTTCTCCAAGTTGGACGGTCTGCTGCCCTGGCTCGCGCACTTCTACTTCTTGGATCTCGTCGGGTTCGGACCAGACTACCCCAACATGATTGGGCTGACGTGGGATGGGCGCGTGCTGGACCGTCGCCTGCTGGTGGAACTCGAGCGGCCGGTATGGGATTCACTCGCCGGACGCTTGCAGCAGCGGCTGACCGACTCGGTCATCGACGCGGCCGTGCATCGCCTGCCTCCTGAGTACTACGCGCGCAATGGGGCGGAGCTCGCTCAAGCGCTCAAGCGCCGCCGCGACCGCCTGCCAGACGCAGCGCGGCGCTTCTACGAGCTGCTCGCTCGAGTCGTCGACCTACACGGCACCCGGCAGCCGGAGCTCGTTGAGGTTGAGCGGGGCGCGGACGGGACGGTCGCGGTCCGGATGGCCACGCGCGACCAAGCATCGACGGTGCCACACGCCCCGTACTATCACCGCACGTTTCACCCGGGCGAGACAGAGGAAGTCCGGCTCTATCTCGGTGGCGGCGGCACTCGCGTCGTGGCGCGAGGCCACGGCTCGGGCCAGATCGTCGTCCGAGTGATCGCAGGTAGCGGCGCGGACGAGCTCGTGGACTCGTCAGCAGCTGGCGTTCGCTTTTACGACGCGTCCGGGTCTGCCCACGTCGTGCGAGGTGGCCGCACCGCAGTCGATCACCACCGGGAACCCTTCCCGCCGCCGACAGATCCAGCACAAGATCCCCTACGCGACTGGGGGCGGCAGACGATTCCCATGGTGCGGGTGGCCTACGCCACCGACTATGGCGCGGTCCTGGGGGTGGGTGCGACCGTCACGCACTTCGGCTTCCGAGCCGACCCCTACACATCGCGGCAAACCGTCTGGCTGAGCTTCGCGACCGCCATGCAGCGCCCTCGGGTGGAGTACCGGGGGGAGTTCCCAGGCCTCGCCCGAGGGCTCGAGGGCGACGTCGCCGCTCGTGCGTCGTGGATCGACGTCGTGCGGTTTTACGGGTTCGGCAACGAGACGCGCGCGCCGCGGCCCGACGCCTACTACAAGGTCCAGCAAGCAGACTACCTCTTCGCGCCCGCGCTCGTCCTGGCTCTCTCGCGCCGCGCGCGGTTTGCCTTCGGACCACGGCTTGAGGCCGCGCAGACCACGCTCGCCGCCGGCACGCTGCTCGATTCCCTACGCCCCTACGGCACGGGACACTTCGGTCAGGTGGGCGCTCAGGCCGAGTTCCGCGCCGACGCGCGCAATCAGGAGCGCGCGGCGAGTTCTGGGCTGCTCTTCGTCGTCGGGGGGAGCGCGTATCCCGCCACCTGGGATGTGGCACGACCGTTCGAAGAAGCGCATGCCGAAGTGGCGACGTACCTCACAGCTCCAATTCCCACGGGCCCGACCCTCGCGCTCCGGGCCGTGGGCAAAAAGCTCTGGGGTGCCTATCCGTTCCACGAAGCGGCGTTCGTGGGCGGGGCGACCACCGTGCGCGGGTTCCCCGAGCACCGCTTCGCGGGTGATGCGGCGCTCATCGGGAACGCCGAGCTGCGACTCTCGCTGTTCCGCTTCTCCCTGCTCGCGCCCGACGAGTTCGGGGTGTTCGGGCTGGGGGACGTGGGGCGAGTGTACCTGCGCGGTGAGACGTCGGACCGCTGGCACGCCGCGGCGGGCGGCGGGATCTGGGTGTCGTTCCTGCATCGCAGCAACACCCTCAGCCTCGCCTACGCTCGCAGCCCCGAATCGAGTGGGTTCTACGTACGTGCCGGGTTCCTGTACTAGGCAGGCGGCGGTGCCGGGGCGTACAGCGCTCAGCTCAAGTACGGAAACTATGATTATCATACGCGGCGGTGATCTGCTATCCGTGACGCATCGTCACTAGTGCTCCAAAAGGAATCCGATGACGTCCTCGACAGTCTCCCTCCCCCCCCAGCTCCAGACCGAGTCTCGGAGCAACGAGGCTTTTCCCGAGCTGACGCCCGCGCAACTCGCCCGCATCGAGTCGCACGGGCGGCGTCGCCGCCTCGCGCAGGGCGAGGTCGTCGGTGAGCCCGGCCAGCCGGTGACGAAGATCTTCGTGGTTGTCTCGGGGCAGCTGGACGCCGTCACGCCGCTCCAGGCCTCAACCGTGGACATGCCGAGGTTCACGCCGGGGATGTTTACCGGTGAGCGCTCGATCCTATCCGGCGGCCGCTTTCTCGGCCGGATCTCGGCCACCGTGCCCAGCGACGTGATCGAGGTGGAGCGCGACGAGCTGCTCAAGGTGATCCAGACCGACACCGAGCTCAGTGACATTTTTCTGCGCGCGTTCATCCTGCGCCGCCTGCAATTGATCGATCGCGGCTACGGTGACGTGGTCGTCTTGGGATCGGAACACTGTTCGGGGACGCTGCACATCCGCGAGTTTCTCACCCGGAATGGTCATCCCTACAGGCAGCGCGACCTGGATACCGACCCGGAGAGTCAGGAGCTGTTGGACCACTTCCATCTGAGCGCGCAAGACATTCCGGTCGTGATCTGCCGCGGCACGACGGTGCTCAAGAATCCGACGATTCAGCAGCTCGCCGATTGCTTGGGACTGAATCCCACCCTCGATCGCACGCAAATCTGGGACGTCGTGATCATCGGAGCCGGGCCCGCGGGGCTGGGGGCGGCGGTGTACGCGGCGTCGGAAGGGCTCAACGCGCTCATCGTCGAAGCCAACGCGCCAGGGGGTCAAGCCGGCACCAGCTCGAAGATCGAGAACTACCTCGGCTTCCCGCTCGGCATCTCGGGTCAGGAGCTGGCATCGCGTGCCTACGATCAAGCGCAGAAGTTCGGCGCCCGGGTGTTGATCGCCAAAAGCGCGGTGCGACTCGCTTGCGACCGGAAGCCCTTCCGCGTGCTGCTCGATGGCGGAGATGGCGACGCGCTGCTCGCGCGTGCCGTCATCATCGCCACCGGTGTCGAATATCGGAAGCTGGCGATCGACACCCTCCATCGGTTCGAAAATGCGGGTGTGTATTACGCGGCGACGCAGATGGAGCGGTGGATGTGCGCCGACGAGGAGGTGGCCGTTGTCGGTGGTGCCAACTCGGCCGGTCAGGCCGCGGTGTTTCTGGCGGAACGCGCAAAGCGCGTGCACATGCTGATTCGCTCGGATGCCCTCTCGGGTACAATGTCCCGGTATTTGATCAGCCGCATCGATGCGCATCCCCGCATCGAGCAGCATACCCGGACCGAGATTGTCGGCCTGCAGGGAAATGGACATCTCGAGCGTGTGTCCTGGCGTACGGGGCGAGGTGGACCTGTTGAGACGCATAACATTCGACACGTGTTCACCATGACGGGCGCCGAGCCGAGCACCAAGTGGATGGCGGGATGTGTGGCGCTGGATGGGAAGGGATTCGTCAAGACGGGCGCCGCCTTGACGGTGGATGACTTGGTCGCCGCCAAATGGCCCCTGCGCCGACAGCCGTATCTGCTGGAAACCAGTATCCCCGGCGTCCTCGCGGTCGGCGATGTCCGCAGCGGCAGCACTAAACGAGTCGCCTCGGCCGTAGGCGAGGGCTCGATTGCGATCGCCACGGTACATCAGGTGCTGGCCGAATAGTCGCCTCTTACTGCCGGAGTTTACGCTGCTCTCGAACGGCCTGCCAGCAATACCACGCGGCCACCGTGCGATAGGGCCGGAACCGCTCGCCCTCTCCCTCGAGCTGCTTCGGCGTCGGGAGCTTCCGCAGGCCGTAGGCCAACGCGTAGCCTTTGCGAATGCCGTAGTCCCCGACCGGCCACACGTCGAGCCGACGCAACTGGAAGATCAGGAACATCTCAGCGGTCCAGCGTCCGATGCCGCGCACGACCGAGAGGCGCGTGATAACGTCCTCGTCGGCGAGCCGGCCGATGCGATCTAGCGGGACGGTTCCATCCACAACCTTCGCCGCGAGATCTCGAATCGAGGCGACCTTCCTGCCCGAGAGCCCCGCGGCTCGAAGCTTTCTGGGCGGAACTGCTAAGACGGCTTCAGGAGAGAGATCTCCGTGGAACAACGCGACAAATCGTCCGTGGATGGCACGCGCCGCCGCGCCGGCGAGCTGCTGGTGCAGGATACTCTCCGCGAGCGCGGCAAAGTGGCCGGTGGACCGCCGCGGCAGGTGGAAGGGGCTCGTCCTCTTGATCAGGTTGGCCATCACCCGATCACGGCGGGCCACTTCAGCGGCGAGGCGTAATGGCTCCGTACGACTCACCTCTCCGTTGCTCGCCGCGCCGTTCCGGGGCGATGTGCCGGCAGCGTCGCCACATCGGGTCAGCCGACGCGACCCGTACTGCGGGCGCGCCGGAGGGTAAGCGCAACCCCGCGGCATTGATGACGGCTCCCGCGAAGAGCATGACGGCAGCAACCACCATGGCGAGGCGAAACGCGCCCGCGGATGCGTCGCGGGCCGCGAGTCGGACCTCCTCCGCCACCCCGGGACCGGGCACGTTGAGCGGCGCAACCTCCTTGCGTACTGCGGCGGAGGCGACATCCAGGCCGGGCGCATCGCGCGCCAG
>Ga0114129_10010629_pt1 | contig 13127 bp, 12 predicted proteins | sample RhiMetdeltSRZDD1_FD_80071 | JGI IMG/M metagenome (GOLD analysis project Ga0114129, IMG submission 80071) | Populus rhizosphere microbial communities from Tennessee, USA - Rhizosphere MetaG P. deltoides SRZDD1 (version 2) (version 2) | ecosystem: Host-associated > Plants > Roots > Rhizosphere >...
AGCGAGTCGCCCTGCGCGAGGATGCGCCGGCCCTGGCGCTTCGCGGCATCGCGATGGCGCAGCTCGGCGATCTCGTACGAGCGAAGACCCTCCTGCGACGGGCCGCGCGTGCCTTCGGTCCCAAAGAGGCGGTGGCCCGCGCGCGGTGCGTCGTGGCCGAGGCCGAGATCGCCCTCGTCTCGCGCGACCTGGGCTGGCCGGCGAAGGCCCTCGACGCGGCGCGGGCGACGCTCGAAGCACACGGCGACCGGGTGAATGCTGCGTTCGCGCGTTATCTCGAGGTCCGTCGCCTCCTCCTGATCGGGCGCCTCGACGAGGCCGAGCGCACCCTCGCCGACATCGACCCCGCGCCCTTCCCTCCCGCCTCGAGGACCGCCCACGAGCTGGTGGTCGCGGGAATCGCGATGCGGCGCCTGCGAACGGGGCCCGCGCGCGCCGCCCTCACCCGGGCCGAGCACGCCGCGCGCCTCGCGCGCATCCCCGCGCTCACGGCAGAAGTCGAAAGCGCATCCCTCGTCCTGAACACGCCCGCCGCGCGCCTGATTGCCGGCGGCGAGGAGCGAGTCCTCCGTCTCGAGGACGTCGAGGCCTTGCTGGCCTCGAAAGCCTTCGTCGTGGACGCCTGGCGTCACGTGGTGCGTGACGGCAGCAAGGTGGTCTCGCTCGCCCGACGTCCGGTGTTGTTCGCGCTCGCACGCGCGCTGGCCGAAGGCTGGCCCGGGGATGTCCCACGGGACACGCTCGTCGCCCGCGCGTTCGGATCGAGGTTCGTCGATGAATCGCATCGCGCGCGGTTGCGCGTCGAGATCGGCCGGCTTCGCCGCGTGCTGCAGACGCTGGCCGACGTGAGCGCGACCCCGCGAGGCTTTACGCTGGCGCCGCGGCGCGCCCGGGAGGTCGTCGTGCTGGCGCGGGCGGTCGAGGAGGAACATCCGGAGGTGCTGGCCTTCCTCGCCGACGGGGAATCGTGGTCGAGCTCGGCCCTTGCCCTTGCCCTCGGAACGAGCCAGCGCACCGTGCAGAGGTCGCTCGACTCGCTGGCGGCAGCCGGGAAAGTGCAGTCGTTCGGTCGCGGACGAGCCCGCCGTTGGCTGACCCCGCCCGTGCCGGGAATCACGACGACGTTGTTACTCCCCGCCCCGCTGCCGATTGACTAGGATCGACACATGAGCCGATCACGCGCCGAGATCGTTCGTGAGTACGGACCCTTCCCGGGTGTCGACCAAGTGGGTGGCGTCACCTATGACGGTGCCAACGTCTGGTTTGCGGCTGGAGACAAGCTGAGCTCGCTCGATCCCGCGAGCGGGAAGATCCTGCGCTCGATCGATGTCGCCGCGCATGCCGGCACCGCCTTCGACGGCGAGCACCTGTTTCAGCTCGCCGAGGATCGCATCCAGAAGATCGATCCGAAGACCGGCCACGTGGTCGCCACGATCCCGGCGCCCGGCGGCGGCGGTGACTCGGGGCTCACGTGGGCGGAAGGGACGCTGTGGGTCGGACAGTATCGGGACCGGAAGATCCATCAGATCGATCCCGAAACCGGGGCGATCCTTCGCACGATCGAGTCGAACCGCTTCGTCACCGGGGTCACGTTCGTCGACGGTGAGCTCTGGCACGGCACATCGGAAGGCGGCGAGAGCGAGCTGCGGCACGTCGATGCGCGAACGGGAGAGGTCCTGGAGAGCCTCGAGATGCCGGCCGGAGTGGGTGTGTCAGGGCTCGAATCCGATGGCCGCGATCAGTTCTTCTGCGGAGGCGGGAAGAGCGGAAAGGTGAGAGCCGTGCGCCGCCCGAGACGATGATCAGCAGCTCAAGCCCGTCCCGAGACGGGCCTCGAGGACGAGGTTCCGGAGCTCGGGCGGAAAAGTCAGCGCCAGGTACGACCGGAGGAAGTCCTTGCGCATCGCCGCGGTGAACGGCTTGCCGCAGCGGTTCTCGCGAACCACCTCGTGCGCGGTCACTCGACCCTCGGCGTCGATCGTGAGCTGCACGTCCAGGTAGACGTACTCGCAGGAGCTGCATCGCATCCGGAGCCGGTGCTTCCGGAGCAGCGGACGGTATTCATCCTTCATCCACTGCGCCTGGATGTCGTTCATGAGCTGCCAGGCGCGGCCTTCCAGCTCGTGTTCCTTGACGACGATAGCGGCGCGGGTGTCGGGGGCGGCCGGTGGTTCCGCCGCGACGCCGGCCAGTGCCGGCCACAACAACAACATCCAGAGCGCGATCGAGAGCGCGAGGGAACCGCGGTGCATCGGGGACATTCTGCACCTAGACTGCGAGCGTGGGACAAGAGGCCGGCGAGCGCCCGCTCGCGATGGGCTGCATGCGGTTCTCCACGTCGCCCGACCGGGACGACGAGCGGGCGATCGCCACCCTGCACGCGGCCTTCGACGCGGGCGTGCGTTTCCTCGACACCGCGGACTCGTATTGCCTCGATGACTCGGAGGTCGGCCACAACGAGCGGCTGATCGCCCGCGCACTCGCGAGCTGGCAAGGCGACGCCGCGCGCATGCAGGTGGCGACCAAGGGCGGGCTGACGCGCCCGGAGGGGCGTTGGGTGCCCGACGGACGCGCCCGGCATCTGGCCGCCGCGTGCGAAGCGAGCCGCCGCGCGCTGGGCGTCGATCGCCTCGGCCTCTACCAGCTCCACGCTCCCGACCCGCGCACGTCCTTCGCCACCAGCGTCCGGGCGCTGGCCGCGCTGCAGCGCGACGGATGCATCGAGCAGATCGGCCTCTCCAACGTCACGGTGGGACAGATCGAGGAGGCGCGGCGCCTCTGCGAGGTCGCGTCCGTCCAGGTCGAGCTGAGCCCGTGGCACACCGCGAATCTGCAGAACGGCGTGGCCGAGTACTGCGTGACCCACGGCATCCGTCTGATGGTTCATCGCCCGCTCGGCGGACGACAGGGCGCGCGGCGCCTCGCGGCCGATCCGCTGCTCGCCGAGCTGGGGGCGCGGCACGGGGCCACCGCCGCGGAGATCGCGCTGGCGTGGCTCTGGGATCTGTCGCCCCTCGTGTGGCCGATCCCGGGCGCGACCCGTGTGGAGAGCGTCCGCTCGCTGGCACGTGCGCGGGAGATCCGGCTGACGAGCGCCGATCGCGACCGCCTCGACGAGCGCTTCCCGGCGGGCCGCGTTCTGCGCGAGCCGCAGGAGCGACGCCGGCCCGCGCCCGCCGACGGTGCCGAGGTCGTGCTGGTGATGGGCCTGCCCGGCGCCGGCAAGAGCACGATCGCGCGGTCACTCGTCGAGCAGGGCTACGCGCGCCTCAACCGTGACGAGGCCGGCGGCCGCCTCCGCGCGCTGCTCCCGGCGCTGGAGCGCCTGGTGACCGGCGGCTGCCGGCGCGTCGTCCTGGACAACACCTACGCGTCGCGCGCCTCCCGCGGCGCGGTGATCGAGAGGGCCTGGGCCCTCGGCCTGCCGGTGCGCTGCATCTGGGTGAAGACAGAAGTGGGAAACGCCCAGGTCAACGCCGCCTGGCGCATGGTGGCGCGCTACGGACGGCTGCTCGCCCCCGAGGAGCTGCGGGCGGCGGCGCGCAGCGATCCCGGCGTCTTCCCTCCCGGTGTCCAGTTCCGCTACCAGCGCGAGCTCGAGCCGCCGGACGCGGCGGAGGGCTTCTCTCAGGTCGACGTCGTGCCCTTCGAGCGCCGCGGCGAACCCGGCTTCACGGAGCGCGCCGCGATCTTCTGGTACGAGGGCGTGCTGCGGCGGAGCCGCTCCGGCCGCCGCACGCCGACGTCGCCCGACGACGTCGAGGTGCTGCCCGGCAGACGCGAGGTGCTGGAACGCTACCGCGCGGACGGCTGGCGGCTGCTGGGTCTATCGTGGCAACCCGAGCTGAGCGAGGGCGGTATGAGTCCCGAGTTGGTCGCGGCCTGTTTCGCTCGGACCCACGAGCTTCTCGGCGCCGATCTCGAGGTGCTCTACTGCCCCCATCCCGCCGGCCCGCCGGTCTGCTGGTGCCGCAAGCCGCTGCCCGGCCTCGGCGTCGTCTTCGCGCAGCGCCACAGGCTCGACGTCGCGCGCTCCCTGTACGTCGGCGACGGGAGCGACAAGGTGTTCGCGCGCCGGCTCGGCTTGCAGTATCGGGAGGCAGGGGAATTCTTCGGCGCATGATAATGACGAGGAGGCGACGCAGGGAGGAGCAATGGTCAACGATGCCGTCAAGAAGCCGAACGAGCGCCGGGAAGGGAATGCATGAAGACGACTGCGCGGCGCCTTGCCGCGGTCTATGCCATGAGCTTCGCGAGTGTGTATCCCCACTACGTCGCCAAGGCGGAGAAAAAGGGACGCACGAGAAAAGAAGTCGATGAAGTCATCCGTTGGTTGACCGGGTACAGCCAGAAGGAATTGGAAACCAGGCTGGAGAAGAAGACGAGCTTCGAGACCTTCTTTGCGGACGCTCCCCGACTGAATCCTTCGCGGGCTTTGATCAAGGGCATGATCTGCGGCGTCCGCGTCGAAGACATCCAAGAACCCACCATGCGGGAGATTCGCTACCTGGACAAGTTGATCGATGAGTTGGCCAAGGGAAAAGTGATGGAGAAGATCCTGCGGAAGGAATGACGCCGTCGCCACTCCTCGAAAGGAGCATCGCCATGTCGAAGGTTGTCGCAATCATGTCCATGTCGCTCGACGGCTTCGTCGCCGACCGCAACGATGGCGTGGCGGAAGTGTTCGACTGGTACTTCACCTCGGGGAACGTCGAAATCCACACCGGAGGATCGGACCCCATGACGTTCAAGGTGTCGGGGCCGAGCGCCGAGCACATTCGCGGTGTCACGTCCTCACTTGGTGCCGTGTTCACGGGTCGACGCACTTTCGACGTCGCCCAAGGCTGGGGCGGAAATCACGCCTGGGGACCCGCATTCGTTCTTTGCCACGAGATCCCCGACGGATGGCCGCGACCCAACTCGACTGTCCACTTCGTGACCGACGGGATCGAAAGCGCCGTGAACCAGGCCAAGACCGCCGCCGCCGGGAAGTCCGTTGGGGTCCACGGTGCCGACACCATCCAGCAGTTGCTGAATGCCGGCCTCCTCGACGAAATCCACGTCGACATCGCGGCGGTTCTTCTTGGCTCCGGAGTTCGACTCTTCGACCACCTCGCCCGCACGCCCGCCGTCCTTGGCAACCCGACGGTGATCGCGGGCGCCGGCGTGACACACCTGCGCTACCCGGTACGCAAGGCGTAGTCCTACACCACACCTTTCTCTATTGACATCTTCCGCCCGGAGCCGCATCCTTCCCCTAGCGTACTTAGGAGAGACCAATGGCGCCACGGGCCGACCTGCTGCCCGGCACGCTGGACCTGCTGATCCTGAAAGGCGTCTCCATGGGCACGCTGCATGGCTACGGCGTGCTGCTGCGCATCGAACAGATCACCGGCGGCGCGCTCCTGGTCGAGCAGGGCGCGCTTTATCCGGCCCTGGCCCGCCTCGAGCACAAGGGCTTCCTCGACAGTGAGTGGGGCGTCTCCGACAACAACCGAAAGGCGAAGTTCTATTCGCTGACGGCGGCCGGACGCCGCGCTCTCAAGCAGGAGACCGACGACTGGCAGAAGCTGGCGACGGCCGTGGCGGCCGCGCTCGCCGCCCGTCCTGCGGAGGCCTGATCGCATGCTCGCTCGGCTACGTTCCTGGACGACCGCAGTGTTTCGTCGCCGCCATCTCGAACGAGAGATGGCGGACGAGATGCAGGCGCACCTCGAGCTGCGGACCGAGCACTGGCGGGCCCAGGGGCTCTCGCCCGAGGAGGCCCGGCGCCGCGCCCGCCTCGAGTTCGGGGCGGCCGCCCGCTACCAGGAGGAGTGCCGCGAGGCTCGCGGCGTGCGGCTCGTCGACGAGATGCGCGCGGACATACGTTACGCCCTACGGCAGATGCGTCGTGCCCCGCTGTTCAGCGCGGTGGCCATCACGACCTTCGCGCTGGCCATCGGCGCCAACACTGCCATCTTCAGCCTGGTCGAAGCGGTGTTGCTCAAGTCGCTTCCCGTCAAGCACCCGCACGAGTTGCTGGAGCTGCAATGGAGGCACCGCCACTACGGCCGCGGGTTCGTCTCCTGGTACTTCCACGGAGGAGATGCGCGGCGCTTCGAGGCGAAGGATCGCGTGTTCTGGTCGTTCTCCTTCCCCATCTTCAGGCACCTGCGCGAGCGGACGACCACCTTCTCCGACGTCGTAGCCTTCACCGGCATCGTCCGCATGAGCGTCACCACCGGCTCCGGCGCGGAGCTGGCGATGGGCCAGCTCGTCTCCGGAAACTTCTTCCACGGGCTCGGCGTGGAGACGATTCTCGGCCGGACGCTTCAGCCGGGAGACGATACGCTGGTGGCGCCCACCGTGGCCGTCCTCGGCCATGACTTCTGGCAGCGCGCGTTCGGCGGTGACCCCAGCGTCGTGGGCCGGGTCGTGTATCTCAACACGGCACCCGTCACCGTCGTCGGCGTGGCGCCGCGCGGATTCCAGGGGGTCTGGTCCGGCCGCGGCACCGATCTGTGGCTTCCCGTAGTGCAGCACCGGCTGATCGACTTTCCGCCCGCTCCGCCCGATGCTCTCGAAAACCCGGCCTGCTGGTGGGTGCGCGTCATGGCACGCCTGAGACCGGGAGTCGACCCCGAAACGGCGCGCGTAGAGGCGGAGACACTCGTTCATCGCTACATCGCGGAGGCGCAGGTCCCGAAGGAGGAATACGACCTGCCGCGCCTGGCCCTCGACGACGGTGGCCGCGGCACGGACACGGCACGCTGGATGTTCGCCACACCGTTGCGCGTGATGGGCGCGGCCACAGGGGCGATCCTGCTCGTCGCGTGCGCCAACATCGCCGGCCTGCTGCTCATGCGAGGCGCCGCACGCCAGCGCGAGATCGCCATGCGCAGCGCGCTCGGGGCCGCCCGATGGCGGCTGGTTCGACAGCTATTGACGGAGAGCACGCTGCTGGCCGCGATCGGCGGTGGCCTCGGCGTGCTGATCGCCTACGGTCTGAGACGCGTACTGCCGCAGGTGCTCCGTCCGGATGGCAACCCGCTGGAGCTGGACATGGAACCGCGCGCCTTCCTTCTCGTCTTCTCAACGCTGGCCTGCCTGCTGACCGGATTCGCGTGCGGCCTCGTTCCGGCGCTCCGTGCCACGCGCGCCGGGGTTCAGCCCGTGGTCACGCGGACGTCGGTGGGCCGCGTGGAGAGCCCGCGAGGACTGTGGGGCGGCACCACCCTGGTGGCCGTGCAGGTGGCGGTATCGGTGGTGCTGGTGGTCGCCGGGACCCTCTTCGTGCGAACGATGCTCAACCTTCGTACACAGGCCTTCGGCTTTCGCCCGGAGAAGCGGCTCGTCTTCCAGATGGACGCCTGGCTCGCCGGCTACGACGGCGAGCGGCTCAGTGACTTCTATCAGCAGGCCATCGAGCGCCTCACCGCGGTCCCCGGCGTCCGCACCGTCTCCTGTTCGGAGTTCGGGATCCCCGCCCAGGGCCTGGGCCGGTACACCGTCCGCGCGCTCGGCCACAACGGGACGATCCGCGAGGCCGCCGGCCACGTGCACGTCATCGCGCCGCGTTACTTCGAGGCCATGGGCATTGCCTTCCATGCCGGCCGGGACATTGATTGGGCCGATCGCGAAGGCGCCCCGCGCGTGGCCGTCGTCAACGAGGCGTTCGCGCGGCGATTCTTCGGCGCGGCGCCACCGCTCGGCCGCCGGTTCGAGATAGTAGGAAATGAGTCCGTCGAGGTCGTGGGCCTGGTGGGCAACGTCAAGTTCGAGCAGGTCCGCGAGGATCCCCCGCCGACGTTCTACTTGCCTTACCGACAGGACCGGCGTCACTCGATGACGTTCGTGGTGCGCACCGAGGGGGATCCACGGCATTTCGTGGCGCCGCTGCGGGCCACGCTCGGCGCCCTGGACCCGAACGTGCCGCTCTACGGCGTGAACACGCAGGAGCAGCAGATCGAGGCGGCCATCCAGCAGTCGCGGCTCTTCGCCCACCTGGTGTCCAGCGCGGCCGTGCTGGCGCTGCTGCTCGCCTGCCTCGGCACCTACGGCACGCTGGCCTATTCGGTCGCCCGGCGCACGTCGGAGATCGGCGTGCGCGCCGCCCTCGGCGCCACCCCGCCGCAGGTCGTGCGTATGGTCCTGCGCGAGTCGCTGGCGCCCGTGCTCGTCGGTCTCGCGATCGGACTTCTGGCCGCCCTGGCTGGCGGCCATCTCCTCCATGCGATGTTGTTCGGCGTGCAGCCCACCGATCCTGCCACGCTCACCGCGGCCACGCTTCTCGTCGTCGCCTCCGCGCTGGTAGCAGCATGGCTGCCGTCGTACCGGGCGTCGTGCGTCCCACCGATCGCGGCGCTCCGCTGCGAGTAGGCGCGGCCGTGCTCACCGGTCGACGCCGCTGGGGTCCACGGCGCTGACACCATCCAGCAGTTGCTGAATGCTGGGCGGCGGTTCTTCTTGGCTCCGGAGTTCGACTCTTCGACCACCTCGCCCGCACGCCCGCCGTCCTTGGCAACCCGACGGTGAACGCGGGCGTCGGCGTGACACACCTGCGCTACCCGGTACGCAAGGATTAGTATCGTTCCTGTGTAGGAGGACTCATGAAGCGGGCGCTTCTTTCCCTCTCGGCCGTGCTCCTCTGGGGGTGCCAGGGAAGCCCGTCACCGACGGAGTCCGCGCCCCCTTCCCGGACGCTGCGCCTGCCCGCCCAGCCCTACAACTACGCGCAACCCGAGCTGCCGCCCTTCTTCTTCGGGACCGATCTCGTGCGCGCGGACAACGTGCCTTCGAGCAACCCGACGACCGACCCGGGAGCGACGCTCGGACGGGTCCTTTTCTACGACGAGACGCTGAGCGGCAACCGGACCACGGCCTGCGCGGCCTGCCACAAGATCGCCAGAGGCTTCGACGACGACGAGCCCCTCAGCACGGGGTTCGCGGGCGGCACGACGCGCCGGCACTCGATGGCACTGGCGAACGCGCGCTTCTACGGGCCGGGCCGCTTCCTCTGGGACGAGCGTGCCGCGACGCTCGAGGCGCAGGTGCTCCTGCCCTTCCAGGACCCGGTGGAGATGGGCCTGACCCTCGACGAGCTCGTGGCCCGCGTCCAGGGCGAGGCCTTCTACCCGCCGCTGTTCGAGGCCGCCTTCGGTGACGCTGCGGTGACTCCGGATCGCGTCTCCCGCGCGCTCGCCCAGTTCGTGCGCAGCATGGTCAGCTACCGCTCACGCTACGACGAGGGCCGCGCCCAGGTGACGAGAGCCGCCACCGAGCCCTTCCCCAACTTCACCGATCAGGAGAACCTCGGACGTCAGATGTTCCAGCGCGCGCGGTGCTCGATATGCCACACGACCGACGCCTTCGTGCTCGCCAGGCCGCACAACACCGGGCTCGACGCGGCCACGAAGGACGCCGGCGTCGAACAGGTCACGAGCCGCGCCGGAGATGCCGCCCGTTTCAAGGCCCCTTCGCTCCGGAACGTGGGGCTGCGGACGTTCTTCATGCACGACGGGCGCTTCACCACGCTCGAGCAGGTGGTCGAGTTCTACAACTCGGGGGTTCAGAGTCACCCGAACCTCGACCCGGCGCTCCGTGTCGGAGGCGAGCCCCAGCGACTTGGCCTCACGGTGGAGCAGAAGGCCGCCCTCGTGGCCTTCCTGCACACGCTCACCGATCACGAGATGGTGAAGGACCCGAAGTTCAGCGACCCGTTCGTGCGCCGCACATCTTTGCCAGGCAAACCATGAGCAGCGCGTCGTACTGCAGACTCCAATGAAAGCCGTCGTCTACACTCGGTTCGGCCCCCCGGAAGTGCTCGCCGTCGAGGAGGTCGCGAAGCCCACACCGCGGGCCGACGAGGTCCTCGTCCGGGTCCATGCGACCACGGTGACCTCGGCCGAGGCCGCGATGCGACGGGGCGAGCCCCTGTGGGGCCGTGTGATCCTCGGGTTCTTCCGGCCTCGGAAACGCATGCGTACGCTCGGCACCGAGCTCGCGGGCGTGATCGAGTCGGTCGGCGAGGGCGTCACGCGGTTCAGGCCGGGCGACGAGGTCTTCGGCTTCGCCGGCTTCAGCATCGGCGCGAATGCGGAGTACATGCGCCTGCGGGAGCGGGGGTCGCTCGCCCTGAAGCCGAGGAACAGGACGTTCGAGGAAGCCGCTGCCGCAGTGGACGGGGCGTCCACCGCCCTGTACTTCCTCCGCGACAAGGCCGCGATCCGGCGAGACCAGAGGGTGCTCGTCGTCGGAGCCTCGGGGAGCATCGGGACGTACGCCGTCCAGCTCGCGCGCTACTTCGGGGCACACGTGACCGCGGTCTGCAGCATGGGGAATGCCGACCTCGTGAGGTCCCTCGGTGCCCACGAGGTTGTCGACTACACGCGTGAAGACTTCACACGGAACGGCAAGACCTACGACATCATCTTCGACACCGTCGGCAAGAGCTCGTTCAGGCGATGCCAGGGCTCGCTGACGCCCAGCGGCTGCTACCTGCCCACCACGGGCCTGTTCAACTACGTGCTCTCCGCCTGGACTCGCCTCTGGGGAGGCAAGCGCGTGCGCACTGGGATGTCGGTGGACAAGCGCGATGCACTCGAGTTCCTGCGGCCGCTCATCGAAGCCGACGCGCTCCGGGTCGTCATCGACCGGCGCTACGAGATCGACGACATCGTCGAGGCGCACCGCTACGTCGACAGCGGACGCAAGCGCGGAAACGTGGTGGTGACGGTGGCGCAGGCGCCCCGCGCACCAACACAAGTCGATGATCGACAGTCATGAGCGGGCGCGGAGGGCCGGCGTAGGCTGATATCCTGGTGCGATGAGGATCCGGCCCACGCTCCCCGCGCGGATGCTTCTCCTGGCGTGCCTCTTCGGCGTATGTGCGTGCGGCGGCTCTGCAGAAGGCCCGCCTCCACCGACGCCGGCACCCACCGAGCCGCCACTCGAAACGGTCTGGGACGTGGACGCGCGCGGCGTGCCGCGGCTCGCGACTGTCGACTACATCGAGCTCGGCAAGGTCCGCCGGATCTCGCTCTTCCGCTCCAGCGTCGGACACGACGCCGCGGACAGTTTCGAGCGCTGCCGGAGCATGAAGCACTATTTCATGCCGGCGAGCGCGGCGACGGCGCCCACGATCGCGATCCGGGCCCCCTTCTCCGGCTCGGTGCGCCGGGTCTTCGAGGAGTCGCTGGGGACGCAGGTGCAGATCGTCTCCAGGACGACGCCGGCGTTCGCCGTCGTCCTCTTTCATGTCTCGCTGGCACGGCCGCTGACCGTGGGCCAGGAGCTGGCGGCGGGAGACGTCCTGGGAACCCACATCGGCAACCAGACGTTCTCGGACGTCGCCGTGGAGGTCGCGACGCCCCAGGGCCGCCGGCTGGTTTCGTACTTCGAGCTGATCTCCGACGACGTCTGGGCCGGCTATGCGGCGCGCGGCGCCGCATCCCGGCAGACGTTCATTCTGACGCGGGCCCAACGGGACGCCGACCCTCTGATGTGCAATGGCGAGCAGTTCGTGACGTTCGGCAGCCTGCCGCAGTGGGTGGAGCTCAACTGAGGCGCTGGAGTTGCCCGGCGTGCACGTCGCTCACCCATTCCCAGCCCTGCTTGGCCGATGGACCGATCCGCGGATCGTCGGGAACACCGCCATCACGCAGGGCATGCACGTACGCGCGGTCCCGTTCGATCCGTGCGCGTAGCTGATCCGCTCCGCCGACGGACCCGTGACCCGGGATGAGGACAGAGGCGTCGTCCGCCACGCCCTCGAGCAGCCGCAGCCCGGCGAGGTAGTCCTCGATCGGGTCAGCGGCGTTCAAGTCGAGCATCGGGATCAAGACATCCGAGAGCATGTCGCCCGCGACGAGAACCCTGTGCGCCTCGATCAACAGTGCGGCATGGCCTCGAGCGTGCGCTTGATGCTCGACGATCCGGACTCGAGGGCCGTCCCAAGGAATCTGTGTCGCCCCGGCGGGCAGGCCGGTAATGAGGCCGAGCAGATCCAGCGGTACCTGCTCGGCGACTTCCGGCGGTATCAGCTCGGCGACCTGGTCCTTCCAATGCGCGTCCGACAGAAACGCTCGGACATCGGCCGCGCAGTGGGCCGTACCGTAACGGGGCACCGAGCCGAGCCGGGCGTGCCAGAGCAGATGATCCCAATGCGGATGCGTCGAAAATCCTGCCACAACGGGCTGGCCCAACTCGCGAAGGTCGTTCGCGAGTTGAACCATTTCGGAGCTTTGTATCCCGGGGTCGATGAGCAACACGCCAGCCCGGCCTTGCACGACAACGGCGTTGCTCTGCATGAACTCGCTCTCGTGGACCCGCACTCCTTCTGCGACCTGCCTCAGCATGGGACTCCCCTTCGCCAGATCGACGACTTCAGGACCGTCCCGCGCTCGCGCCCAGGGTGAGGAGAAGCTCGTCGAGTTGCTCGAACTGCACGACCGCGGCCGCATTCTCGTCCGTCCCACTCGTACTCCCGGAGGCGATGGCCTCGTCGAGAGCTTCCTTCGAGGGATAGAGGTCGTGCATGACCAGGAGCGTCTTGCCGTCGATTTCCTCGAACGTCACCGTGGTGACCTGCCCGCCGTCGCCACCTTCGTCATTGGTCCAGACGAGGCGTGAGTGCGGTGTCACTTCGAGGTACCTGCCGAAGAACTCCATCGGCTGCGGGGCCGCAGGGTGGCTGAACCCGAGACAGTACCTCCCCCCGACACGAACATCCATCTCGCAGGAAACCAGGGTCAGGCCAAGCGACTTCGGTGACCACCACCGCTTGAACAGCTCGGGCTTGGTCCACGCCTCGAACACGATGCGCGCCGGAGCGTTGAAGGTTCGCGTAGCGACCACCTCACGCTCGGACTTCCGTTCCACCGTCGTGCGGTTCTTCATGGGGGTAGGCTCACTCTCTCTTCTTGCGTCCATCTGCCTTCTCCTTCCGTTTCAGTTCCTCGACAACCTTGTCCAGCTCGTCGAAGCGTGCGTCCAAGAGCTGGCGGTACCTCTCGATCCATGCCATCTCTTCCTCCAGTCGGCGCAGGCCGAGCTTGCAGGTCCGCACGCGCCCGACCTTCTCCGTGGTGACGAGCCCCGCCTGCTCCAAGACGCCGACGTGCTTCTTCATGCCCGTCAGGGTCATG
>Ga0114129_10010630_pt1 | contig 13127 bp, 7 predicted proteins | sample RhiMetdeltSRZDD1_FD_80071 | JGI IMG/M metagenome (GOLD analysis project Ga0114129, IMG submission 80071) | Populus rhizosphere microbial communities from Tennessee, USA - Rhizosphere MetaG P. deltoides SRZDD1 (version 2) (version 2) | ecosystem: Host-associated > Plants > Roots > Rhizosphere >...
ATGAACAGCCCTGTAATTCTTACGGTTCCCGAGCTCAAGGCGAGTCTCTTTGGCACGTCGGATGCCCGCGTCGTGCCCACCGACAAAATCATCGGAACGATGCTCGACTCCGGCACCGGCATCAGCGATCTGATCTTCTCCCCGGGCCGCGCGCCACAAGTGGAGCGCTATGGTGAGCTGACCGAAGTCAAGATCGAGGGCATGCCGACGCTGCGCAATGAAGACACCGCCGGTATCGCCAGGGACCTGATCAGGGACAACGAGACTTACCTGCGAGCGCTGAAGGAGACCGGGTCCACCGACTTGTCGTACGTGGTCCCGGACCGTTGCCGCTTCCGCGTCAACGTGTTTCGCCAGCGCGGCACGTTCGCGATCGTGATGCGCGTGATCGCGTCGAAGATCCCGTCGATCGAGGAGCTCGGTTTGCCGCCGGCGATCAAGGACTGCTCGACGCTCAAGAACGGCATCGTCCTGGTGACGGGCCCGACCGGATCGGGCAAGTCGTCCACGCTCGCCGCGGTTATCGATTTGATCAACACGAGCCGTGCCGAGCACATCCTCACGATTGAGGACCCGATCGAGTTCCTTCACCCGCACAAAAAGGGCACGGTCCACCAGCGCGAGCTGCACGCCGACACGCCGACGTTTGCGTTGGCGCTGAGAGCCGCGCTGCGCCAGGCGCCGAAGGTGATCCTGGTCGGCGAGATGCGCGACAAGGAAACGATTGAGATCGCGTTGACCGCGGCCGAAACAGGCCACCTCGTGTTCTCCACGCTCCACACCATCGACGCCTCGAAAACCGTCGAACGCATCGTCGGCACGTTCGAGGTGTCCGACCAGCAGGCGGTGCGCAGCCGCCTGGCCGCGTCGTTCCGCTACTTCATCTCGCAGCGCCTGATCCCCAAGAAGGGCGGCGGCCGCATGGCGATCATCGAGATGCTGAAGTCGACCATGCGCACGCGCGAGTACGTGGAAGTGGGCGAGCGCGAAGGCAAGTCGCTGCTCGACGCGATGCGCGACGGCGGGCTCGACGGCATGCAGTATTTCGACGGCGAGCTCGAGAAGCTGGTGCGCTCCGGCGCGATCTCGATCAGCACGGCGATGCTCTACGCGACCAACGCGGGCAACCTCAAGGTGGCCCTCGCCGACGTGCCGGACGAGGATTCGCTGATTACTCGTTAGGGCTGATCCAGCGCGCGTCGCACGGCGGCCAGGATGGCTTTCGGCGGCGCCGGCTTCTGTAGAAACGATTGCCCTTGTTTGAGCGAGAGCTCGCGGCCGGCGAGGTCGGTGCTGTACCCGCTGGTCAGCACCACTCGCAAAGAGGGGCATGCGCTCTGCAGCCGATCCGCCAGCTCGCAGCCCGACATGCCATCGGGCATGACGACGTCGGTCAGCAACAGGTCGACGCGGCGGCCACTCTGCTCCCAGGCTCGCAATCCATCGGTGCCGTTCACCGCTTCAATGACGTGATACCCGGCGCGCTCGAGCACCGTGCGCGCCAGCAGACGCACGGCAGGCTCGTCCTCGACCACGAGGATCGTCTCGGTTCCGCCTTTCAGGAAATCACCACCGGCACGCAGGTGGGCACGAGTCGGCGCCTGTGACGTCGCCGGCAGCGTCACTTCGAACGTGGTGCCGCGGCCAACCTGGCTCGACACGTCGATTCGTCCGCTGTGCTGCGCCACGATGCCGAAGGCCGTCGCCAGCCCGAGGCCCGATCCCTTGCCCGGCGCTTTCGTGGTGTAGAACGGATCGAAGATCCGCTGCAGCGAGGCGGCCGGGATGCCCGTGCCGGTGTCGGTGACGCGGACGATCGCGTGGTCGCCGGCGCCGGATGATCGCATCGCGGTTTCGATGCGAAGGACTCCACCCGAAGGCATCGCATCGCGGGCATTGATTACGAGGTTCATCAACACCTGGTCGATCAGCCCGGGGTCGGCGTAAATCGGCAGCGGCCGCAGCGGGAGCTGCAACTGCAGATCGATGTCTTCGCCGAGGAGGCGCTGCACCATCTTCGCGAGGTTCGAGACGAGATCGTTCAGATCCACGTCCTGCGGCTTCATGATCTGGCGGCGGCCGAACGCCAGCAACTGGCGCGTCAGCCCGGCCGCGCGATCCGCCGCTTCGACGATTTGCGTCGTCGCCACGCGCCGCATCTGCGGATCGTCTTCGTCTTCCAGCAGCGTGGTGGCAAAGCCCAGGATCACGGTGAGGATGTTGTTGAAGTCGTGGGCGATGCCGCCGGCCAGCTGGCCGATCGCCTCCATCTTCTGTGAGTGCCGCAGCTGCGCCTCGAGCTCGCGTTGCCCGGTGATGTCGCGGCTGATGCCCAGCACCGACGTGATCGCGCCGTGGCAATCGCGCAGCGGACAGGCCTGGGTCCGCAGCCAGCGGCGGGCGCCGTCGATGCCGATCACCTCGAACTCGAGCTCGCCGGTTTCACCCTGCATGACCCGGCGATGGAGATCCTTGAACGCCTCACGGTGCTCGGGGGCGATCCAGTCCAGCAACGGCCGGGCTTTGACCTGTTCGAGCGTGGTCGCCGAGAGCATGGCGAGGCCGGCCGGATTCATCTCCACGAGATAGCCGTCCGGAGAGACGGTCTTGACGCATTCCGGGTCGGTGCTGACGATGATTCGCCAGCGCTCTTCGCTGGCGCGCGAGCGCTCGAGGGCCGCCAGGAGTTCGGCGTTTTGCTTCTCGAGCTGCTCGACGCGCTGGTCCTTGGGGCCGCTCAACGCCCCAAAATAATATCCGAGATTATTCCGCTCTCAAGGCCTGCATCACGTCCACGCGTGATGCGCGCGCCGCCGGCATCAGCGACGCCGCCACCGCGCACACGATCAGCACGATCGCGGCGCCGACGAGCGGCAGCGTGCCGGGGACCTCGATGTTGCCGAGGAAGCCGCCGGCAAATCTCAACAGTGCGAAGCCGCCGATCACCCCGGTGAGAATGCCCGCGGCGGCGATCACCGCGCCCTCGCGCAGAATCTTCGCCAGCAGGTTCGACGGCGTCGAGCCAATCGCCAGCCGCACGCCGAACTCCCGCATCCGGGCGCTGACCGAGAACGCCAGCACGCCCGCCACGCCGACGATTGCGATCGTCAGCGCGACAATGGCGAAGCCGCCGAACACCATCGTGTTGAGGCGATTGGGCGCCAGCACTTCCGCGCGCACGTCTTCCAGTGTCGCGGCCCCCTCCACCGGCTGCTCCGCCGAAATGCCGCGGATGATCTTCGTGATCGGGTTGACCAGCGAATAGGGATCGACGCTCGCATGCACGAACAACCGGCCGCCGCCGAACTCCTGTTCCATCGGGTGATACACGGTCAGCTTCTTGCCCGGCACGATGTTCTCGTCGTCGAGGTCGGCGACCACGCCGATCACGCGCCGCGGACCGGTCGAGACGCCGATGAACTTCATCACCGGATCGGTCCACATGAACTTCCGGTTCACCGCGTCCTGGTTCGGGAACATGCGCTTGGCCAGCGTGTCGCTGATGATCACGACTTTTTCGGAGTCGCTTCGATCGTCGGCATTGAAGTCGCGTCCCGCGATGACCGGCACGCCGAGCGAGGCGAAGAAGCCGGGTGACACCGTGCGGAAGCTCGCCCGCGGATCGTCCTCACCGTCGGCCTTGGCGTAGCCCTCGACCATGAACTGCGCGTCGAAAAACGCGCCGGCTTCGCGCCACGGCACGATGGTGCCGACCGCCACCTGCTGAACACCGGGCAGCTGGCCGATCTGGCGCAGCGCCTCTCGATACAGCGGCAGCGTTTGCGCCGGTGGACGCTCGAAATTCAACGGCACCTTGACCGCCAGCACGTTTCTCGTGTTGATGCCGCTGCTCTGTCCCTGCAGCGCGACGAGCGTGGCCAGCAACGCTCCCGCGCCGGCGAGCAGCAGGAACGAGGCGGCGATTTGCGTCACGGCAAACAGCCGCAGCCGCTGGTTGGTGCCCGACGTGATGCGGACGCTTCCGTTCGATAAACCGAAACCGTTCGCCGCGTCGGTCGACGGGAGTCGCGGGACGAACGCGAGCAGAATCGCCGACACAATGGCGAGCGTGACGCCGACCCAGAGCAAGGTGCTATCGACGGTCAGGTCGAGCGCCCGGACGGAGAACCGTGATGCGTAACGGGCCAGCACGGCGACCATCGGCCGTGCGATCAGCACGCCGAGGAGAGCGCCGACGCCGCAGAGCAACAGACTTTCGGCGAGCAGCGTCCGGCGCAACGCGCCGGTGGTGGCGCCGAGCGCGGCGCGGATCGCCAGCTCGCCTTCCCGGCGCACCGAGCGCGCGAGAATCAGGTTTGCCACGTTCGAGCAGGCGATGACGAAGATCAAACCGGAGGCTGCGAGCAGCACGAGCAGCACCGTGCGCGCGTTCGACGTGATCTGATCGCGCAGCGGCACCGCCATGATCCCGAACTTGTCATTCACCGGATACGCCTCGCGATGCTCGGTGACGATGGCGCCATGGGTGGTCTGCAATTCGGCGCGCGCCTGCTCGAGCGACGCGCCCTCGGCCAGGCGGCCGAACAGCTCGGTCATGCGATGCACGCGTCCGTCCTGCATCGTCGCCGACATGTGATGCGAGCTGGTGACGACGTTGGCTATCAGCTCGGTCTCGGCGGGATACGGCACCGAGGGCTCGAGCACGCCGACGATCGTCGAGGCGCGATCGCCGAGCTTGATCTGCTTGCCGAGCACGCTTTCGTCGCTATTGAGTACCGTCGTCCAGAAGCGATGCGTCAGCACCGTGACGCTCGGCTTGTCCGCGCCATCGTCGGTGGCGTCGATCAGCCGGCCGCGCACGGGCTGCAGCCCCATCACGTGGAAGAACGAGCCGCCAACCACACCCGCGCGAACCACGCGCGGTTCGCCGAGACCCACCAGCGTGAATTCGATGGTCGAGAAGTCGCCGAACTCGGAGATTGTCTTGACCCGGCTCTTGAGGTCGTTGATCTCGGGGACCGACCAGTTCGCGTTGCTCTCGTTGCGGTCCTGCGCGGTCTGGCGGATGTAAATCAACCGTTCTTCGTCGTCGTTGACCAGCGGCTTGAGGAGCACGCCGCGCACGAGGCTGAAGATCGCGGCGTTGGCGCCGATGCCGAGCGCGAGCGTCAGCACGACGGTCAGGGCGAGCCCGCGGGCGTGGAGGAGCGAGCGAAGAGCGTAGCGGAAGTCGGTCAGCAGTCCCATACCTGGTCCATTCAACGTGAGAGGGTTAATTCTTTCTCAACTTCTTCTTACTGACACGTCGAACGGGGGACCGCCGGATCGACAGGCATCATTCATGCATCAGAATCCTACAGGATCGGAGGTTGTAACATGTTGAAATTAAGATACTTAGCGATTCTCCTGGGGTTGACGGCGAGCTTGGCGGCCACCCAGACGACGGGCCAGCCGGAAGAATTCAACGCCGTTGCGATCATGAACAACAACCTCGGCAGTGGCTCCGACCGCGTGATTATGCGCGTGGAGCGATGGTCGACGCAGGCCGAGCGCACGCGACTGACCGAGGCGTTGAAGAAGGGGAATGACCAGGCGCTCGACGTGCTTCGCGAGCTCCGGCCGGTGGGCACAATCCGCACGCCTGATTCGCTGGGCTATGACCTTCGCTACGCAGCCCAGGAGCCCGCGGAAGAAGGCGGACGCCGCGTGGTGATCGCAACCGATCGGCCGATCAGTTTCTGGGAAGCGCGCAACCAGCCGCGCACGATCGACTATCCGTTCACTTTCATACAGATGCAGTTGGAGAAGAGCGGTGAGGGGAAGGGCACGTTATCGCTGATGACGAAGGTGATCCCACGCGGCAACACGATCATCCTCGAGGACTTCGCCACGGCTCCGGTGATGCTCAACGACGTTCGCTCGCGAGCGATTAGGAACTAGCGCCAGTTTCGCCGAACAGCTCCTGGTGGGCGCGGGCGCGCTCACGATCGATCTGTTCGGCGGTGGCGCCGAGACGAACGAGCATTTCTTCGACGAACGCGAGGCCCACTTCGCCTTCGCCGGTGAACACGGTGTTGGCGCCGGCGCGCTTGAGTGTCGGCAGATCGCGCAAGTACGAAGCCCGCGCCAGCACGCGCACGCGCGGATTGATCTCGCGTGCCGAGCGGATGACCTCTTCGCTGTTGGCCATTCCGGCCGACGTCAAAATCAGGTTGTCAGCGGTCGCAATACCGGCCTCTTCGAGCGTACCGGGCCGGGTGGCATCACCGTAAACGGCGTCAACACTTTGGTCGCGCATCTGGCGTACCGTTTCGATGTTGAGCTCGATCACGGTCGGCTCGATGCCGTTTTCTTTCAGCATGCGCGCCACGGTCTTTCCCGTCGGGCCGTAGCCAATCAGCACGGCGCGGTGGGCGCGGCGCTCGCGGCGTGTCTCGGCCGCCACTCCGCCTTCCGCGGGTAGCGGCCGCTCGAGCAATCGGCACAGCCGGGGATGCCGCGATAGCCATCGTGCGATCGGATCAATCGTGGAGTAGAGCACCGGGTTCAGGAGGATCGACCCGATTGATGCGGCCACCACCGCGTTGGTGGTCTCGTGTGTCAACAAACCAAGATCGCGGCCAAGCGTCGACAGGATGAAGGAGAACTCGCCAATCTGCGCGAGCGCAATGGCCACCAGGAGCGATGTCTTGAACGACTGCCGCATCCACCACATCACGATGAACGCAACGAGCGGATTGGCGATCAGCACAATCCCGAGCGTTCCGGCGAACAGCCACGGCACATTGAATACGGCGTTCACGTCGAGCAACATGCCGACCGAGACGAAGAACAGCACGGCGAAAGCATCGCGCATCGGCAGGGCGTCGGATGCGGCGCGCAAGCTGTAATCAGAACGGCCCACGACCATCCCGGCGAGAAATGCGCCCAGTGCCACCGACACCCCGAACACGAGCGCCGACCCAACGGCGATGCCCAATGCAATCACCAGGACGCTCAAGGTAAACAGCTCGCGCGATCGCGTCATGGCGACCTTGTCGAGCACCCACGGAATGATCCGCACGCCGACGATTGCGGCGAAGCCAACCAGGCCGGCCACCTTCAACGCGGTCAACGCAATCGCCAGCGGAACCGACCGGCCGGTGTCGGCGCCGAACATCGCCGGCAACAACACCAGGGCAATGACCGTGAACACGTCTTCGACGACGAGCCATCCCACCGTGATGTGGCCGGCGGTGGTGTGGAGCACGTTGTGATCCGACAACACGCGAATGACCACCACCGTGCTGGCGACCGAGAGCGTGAGTCCGAAGACGATGCCTGGCGCCCACGTCCAGCCCATCATCACGCCGAGCAGCGCGCCCAGCAGGGTCGCCACGGCGCCCATGGCCAGCGCTCCGGGAACCGCAATGGCGCGGACCGCCATCAACTCTTCGAGATGGAATTGCAGACCGACGCCGAACATCAGCAGGATCACGCCGACTTCCGCGAGCTGTTCGGCCAGGGCGACGTCCACCACCACCCCTGGCGTGTTCGGCCCGACCAGGGCGCCGGCCAGGAGATACCCGACGATTGGGGATAACCCGAGGCGCTGCGTGATGTACCCGAAGAACAGCGCGCCGCCCAGCCCGGCCGTGAGCGTCAGGATCAGGTCGTACCCATGCATGCGCCGAACAAGTCTGACAGATCTATGATGTGCCCATGAAAATGCTCTCCATCGTCGCCGCCGTGTGTCTCGCATTCACGACTTCGGTGCAGGGGGTCCCCGCCGCGCGGACTTTGCGCGGTGGGGCCGAGGGCCAGGCCCCGCGCGGGCGGGCTCTGACGATCGAGGATTACTACCGGATCAAGACCGTCGGCGATCCGCTGATATCGCCCGACGGCAAGTGGGTCGCATTCACGCTCACGACGCGCGTCGAAGACGACAACATCAACGCGATCGACACCTACGTGGTGCCGGCCGACGGCTCGGCGGCGCCTCGAAAGATCACGCAGGACGGAAGGAGTGTCTCAGCGCCACGCTGGTCCGATGACGGCATGCTGCAGTACTCGCTCAACGCGCGCGTGAACAGCGCCGTCTTCATCGGCGGCGATGCACCGCGCCCGCGGCCCGACGTGGCGGCCAGTTACAAAGTCCCTGTCGATAATCCGAACGCGGCTCCGGTGACCGTGCAGGCGGGGCCCGGCGGCGTGCTCAGCGCCGATGGCAAGACGCGCGCGCTCGCGCGCGATCTCGCGCGCGCGCCCGCGCCCGAGGTCACGGGCCCCGATTGCGAGAAGCGTCATGCGGCGCGGTTCCGCGGCCGCACCTTCGATTGGATGCGATTCCAGCAGGACGGCCAGGACTATCCGACGCCCGATCCGCGCCTGCGTCCCGCCGCGGAAATCACGACGACCTCTGCCGACGGCGGCAACGCGCGAACGCTGACCTCGCTTGGCTTGCGCCCGTCGAACGTGACCTGGCATCCCAACGGATCGTCGATCGCGTTCACCGCCGATGAGAACTGGAAGAACGAACAGGCTTACGAGAGTCCCGACATCTACACGGTGAGCACGAGCGGCGACGTCAAGCGTCTCACCAACGACGGGTACGTGTGGAGCTCGCTGTCGTACTCACCCGACGGGCAGTTCCTGCTTGCCGAGCGCACGTTCGGCACCAGCATGATCATCGACCAGAAGCTGTCGCACGGCGGATCGGATGATCTGCTGCTGTGGGCAGTGGGCTTGGGCGCCGAAGCCTCGGCGAAGGCGGCTGCGGCGATCAACCTGACCGAGAAGTGGGATCTCGAGCCCAATGGTCCGCGCTGGTCGGCCGACGGCCGCCACATCTACTTCACCGCTGAAAAGGGCGGCACCTCGCATGTCTTCCGCGTCGCCGCCCGCGCCGGCGCGCCGGTGGAACAGATCACGACCGGCGAGCGCCGGCTGGGCAGCGTCACGTTCGACAAAGCGATGACGCGCATTGCCTACACCGTTGGCACGTACGAGAGCCCATCGGATGTATGGAGTGCGCGGATCGACGGCTCGGACGAAAAACGGCTCACCGATCTCTTTGCCGACATTCGATCTGAGATTGGCATCACCAGGACCGAGCGCATCACCTGGAAGAGCGCCGACGGAACCGCGATCGAAGGCTTCCTGACGTATCCCTTCGGTTACCAGAAGGGTTCTGGCACGTACCCGCTGGTCGTGTTCAATCACGGTGGACCGCATTCAGCTGTCGGCTACAGGTTCAACTTCAAGCAGCAGTACTTCGCCGCCAACGGCTACTTCGTTCTCGATACGAACTTCCGCAGCTCCACCGGCTATGGCGATGCATTCAAGTGGGCGACGTGGGGCGCCTGGGGCACGAAGGACGGCCAGGACGTCATCGCCGGAGTGGATTACGTGATCGCCAATCACCCGATCGATCGCCGGCGCGTTGCGACGATGGGCCATTCGTATGGCGGATTCATGACCAACTGGCTGATCACGCAGTATCCGGATCGTTTTGCCGCGGCGGCTTCGGGCGCCGGCATTTCGAACTGGTTCAGCGACTATGGCATCGCCGACATCTATCGCACGAAGGAAACGGAATTCTTCGGCACGCCGTGGCAGGCGGAAGGCATCAAGCGCATGGTGGCGCAGTCGCCGCTGATGCAGTCGGGCCGCGTCCGCACGCCCACGCTGTTCATCGTCGGCGAGATGGATCAACGCGTGCCGTACCCCGAGTCGGAGCAGATGTACTTCGCGCTGCGGCGGCAAGGTGTGCCGGCCAAGATGCTCGCCTATGCCGGGCAGCCGCACGGCATCAGCGGCCACTGGAACAACGTTCACCGCATGCTCAACGAGCTGCAGTGGATCGACAAGTATCTAAAGGCTCGCGCGAATACGAGCGATCTGGCGAAGGTGCAGTAGGTCGTGCCCGGCGTAGAGACCGCATAAGTACTCGACGCTCTCGTCGCCACGTTCGCTGTGCACACCGACGCGCTTGAGATCCTGCGGCGTGGCGCGGTCAATCAATCCGAGATTGCCGCGCCGCAGCACGCGTAATTGTTCGAGCGCCTGGGCCGCGTCGGCATCGGCATAGTGCAGGCGCTCGGCCCACAGGTCCTGGTCGTAGCCCGTCAGCGTCGGCCGATCCTGCGCGAGGATCAAGCGCACACGCCAACCCCACACCAGATCTGAATCGGCGAGGTGCTGCAGCACCTGCGCAATCGACCATTTGCCGGGAGCTTCGGGTTTGTGAAGCTGCGCGGCTGTCAGCCCTTCGACCGCTCGCGCAGCGGCCGAGGGCGTCTCGCGAAGCACACTCATGGGCTCGCGGCCGCCGACGAGATCGAGAATAGCCTGCGCGTACTTCGCGCGCTCCTGCGGCGGATCGATCGTGCGATTGCTAAACACCGACACGCGATCGTTCCTTTTCTACGAGCACACGTCTCAGGATCTTGCCCGACGGCGATTTCGGAATCGCGTCGACGAAGGCAACGTGGCGCACGCGCTTGTAATGCGCGACGTGGGGCAGCAGGAAATTCATGACTTCTTCGGCGGTCAGCGGTCCCTTCGGCACGACGATCGCCTTCGGCACCTCGCCGCTGTCTTCATCCGGAACGGGAATCACCGCGACGTCGGCGATCTTCGGGTGTTTCAAGAGCAGCGCCTCGAGCTCGGCCGGCGCGACCTGGAAGCCCTTGACCTTGATCAGCTCCTTGAGCCGATCGACGACGGTGAGATACCCGTCCGAATCCATGATCCCGATGTCGCCGGTGTGCAGCCAGCCGTCGGCGTCGACGGTCTTGGCCGTGGCTTCAGGATTGTTGAGATACCCCTTCATCACCTGTGGGCCGCGCACCCACACCTCGCCGCGCTCGCCCTCCTCAACATCCTTTCCGGTTTCAGGATCGATGATGCGGCCTTCGGTGCTCGGCATCAGCCGGCCGACGGTGCCGGCGCGTTCGGTACCCGCGACGGTGTAATGCGTCGCCGGGCTCGCTTCGGTCATGCCATAGCCCTGCCGGATCTTCACGTTCAAGCGTTTCTCTACCGCTTCGGTCAGCTCGAGGCCCAGCGGCGCCGCGCCCGAGAACAGCGTCTTGAGATGCGGGAACTTGTAGTTGTCGACGGCGGGGTGCTTGCCGAGCGCCACCACCACCGGCGGCACGATGTGCGCGCTGGTGATCGGCCAGTCCTGCAACACTTTCAGGAACGGCTCGAACTCGAACTTCGGCATCGTCACCACGGTGGAGCCGCGCATCAAGCCGTGGAAGAGGATGATCACCATCCCATAGATGTGGAAGAACGGCAGCACGCCCAGCAGCGCCGGCATGCTGGTCTTCTCGATTGCGTCAATCTGTGTGAGCTGCGCCACGATGCTCCGGTGCACCAGCATCACGCCCTTCGGAAGTCCGGTCGTGCCCGACGAGTATGGCAAGGCGGCGATATCGTTGGCGGGATCGATTTTCACCGCCGGCGGTTCGGCGTCGATCATGATGGACTCGAGCGTCGGAAATCCTGGAGCCGCGTCGAAGGTGATGATTTCGATCACGCGTCTCGTTTCTGCCACCGCGGCGCGTGCCTTCTCGGAAAGCGCGTTGACGGTGATCAGAATCTTCGCGTTCGCATCGGCGAGCTGGAACGACAGCTCTTCCGGCGTGCTGACGGGATTCGACGTATGCACGACGGCGCCAATCCGCATGGCACCGAAGAACGCCGCCGGCCACTCGGGCAGGTTCGGCGACCAGATCGAGACGACATCGCCTTTCCTGATGCCGCGCGCCCACAACCCCGCGGCGACACGGCGGATCTGGTCAAGCAAGTCCGTGTAACTGATAGTCCGGCCGGAAATGCCGTCGGCCATCGCCACGGCGTCGCCGTGCTGGGCCGCACCGCCGAGGACCAAGTCGTACAACGACTTATTCGGGACCCTGATGTCTGGATACGGGCTGCGGTACACCATAGGGAGCCGGATTATTACCCAGTTCCCATCGGTGTCCAATCGGTGTTTAATCTGTGGCCATGGTTCGACATGCTTTGAGTGCTGCTCTGGTTGGCGCCGTCCTCCTGGGCGCCCAGGTCTCCGGCCAGCAGGTATTCCGCTCCGCCCTCCACGATTACCGCGTGGTTCCGTTCGTGGAAAACCTCGTGCAGCCGTGGTCGATCGCGTTCCTGCCCGGCGGCGACGTGCTGATTACGGAGCGGCCGGGCCGCCTGCGCATTGTCCGCAACGGCAAGCTGCTGCCAACCGCCGTGGAGGGCCTGCCCCCGGTGGTCCATTCGAGCCAGGGTGGCCTGCTGGAAGTGGCGGTCCATCCAAACTTCGCCACCAATCGGCTCCTGTACTTGACGTATTCGAAGCAGACCGATGATCCGCCGCTGGCGGGCCCCAACCCTCCGGTGCCGGCGACGACGGCCCTGATTCGAGGACGTTTCGAAAACGATCGCCTGACGAACGTGCAGCAGCTGTTCCAGTCGGTGTCGAAAGGCCGCGGCCATTTCGGCGGCAAGATCGCGTTCAAGGACGGGTACGTGTTCCTGTCGCTCGGCGATCGCCAGGTGCCGCCCGCGGGCGACCTCGAGAAACATCCGGCGCAGGATCTGACCAATCACCACGGCAAGATGATTCGCCTGCACGACGACGGCCGCGTGCCCGCGGATAATCCGTTCGTGAAGACGGCCGGTGCGTTGCCGGAAATCTACAGCTACGGTCATCGCAACATGCAGGGTCTCGCGATTCACCCCGAGACCGGGGAAGTGTGGGCGGATGAGCACGGCCCGCAGGGCGGCGACGAGCTGAACCTGATTCAGCCGGGATTGAATTACGGCTGGCCGGTGATCGGCTTCGGCGTGAACTACACGACGGGCCTGGCGATCCATTCGGGCACGCATCGCAAAGGCATGGAGCAGCCGCGGCAGATCTGGGTGCCGTCGATCGGCATTTCAGGTGTGATGATCTACACCGGCGACAAGTTCCCGCAGTGGCGCGGGAACTTCTTCGTTGGCGGCATGGTGGGTCAGCAGCTGGTGCGCCTCACGCACGACCCGAAGCGCGGCTTCACCAATCGCGAGCTGCTCGCCACCAACCTGGGCCGCATTCGCGACACCCGCCAGGGCCCCGACGGGTTCATCTATCTCGTCGTCGACGATAGCGACGGCAAGCCGACGCCGGTGCTGCGCATGGAGCCGGTGGA
>Ga0114129_10010631_pt1 | contig 13127 bp, 14 predicted proteins | sample RhiMetdeltSRZDD1_FD_80071 | JGI IMG/M metagenome (GOLD analysis project Ga0114129, IMG submission 80071) | Populus rhizosphere microbial communities from Tennessee, USA - Rhizosphere MetaG P. deltoides SRZDD1 (version 2) (version 2) | ecosystem: Host-associated > Plants > Roots > Rhizosphere >...
CCATGATGTCCGGCTTCAGCAGGTCACCGCCGCTCGACACCGAGGGACCGCGGGAGGAGAACGCGGCGACCTCCGGTGCCGGTACGGTGACCCGCTGGCCGGCCGACAGCGCGGCGGTGGGACCGCTCGTTGCCGCGTACGCCTTCAGCGCCACCCCGGCCGTCTCGTCGACGTGGATCGACGGGACGTTGTGGTAGTCGACGTTCAGCGTGTTGGGCGCGACGTTGTAGAGGATCATGCCGGCGCCGCCGGCCTGCTGTACCGCGAGGCTCTTGTCGACGCGGGTGTTCCCGCCGCGCGCGCACAGCACGACCTTGCCCGCGACCGCGGCCGGGGACAGCGCGCCGCCGCTGAAGCACTGGGCGACCTGGGTCGGGTTGGCGCCGGATGCGCCAGCGGCGGTCGAGTCGACGAGCGGCGCGGCGGGCAGCGCGGGGCCGACGCCGACGCCGTCGAACACGCGGCCACTCCCGAGCGTGACGGTCTTGGTGAAGCCGCGGTCGTGCGTACCGGCGGCCACCGTCATCTGCCACGGCATCGCGTTGTCCACAGTGGACGCGCCCGGTCCGGCATTGCCGGCCGAGGACGCGACGAACACGCCGGCCGCCGCCGCGTTGAGGAACGCCAGCTCGACGGGCCCGAACGAGTCGGCGTTGTCGCCGATCGAGAAGTTGATGACGTCTACGCCGTCCGCGACGGCCTGATTGATCGCGGCGACGATGTCGGCGGTCGAGCCGGTGGTCTGCGTGTTGGTCGCGTTCGCGTACAGCACCTTGTAGATGGCCAGCCGCGCGGCCGGTGCCATGCCGGACAGCGCGCCGGCCGGTACCCCGTTGATGGTCGCCGCGACGCCGTGGTTGCCGGCCGCGGTGCTCGCGGTGTGCGAGCCGTGCCCGTTGTAGTCGCGCGGTGAGGAGAACTCGCCCGCGTTCGCCGCGGACAGGCCGCCCGCGTCGAACCACCGGGCGCCGATCACCTTGTTGTTGCAGGCGACCGGTGCCTCGACACCGGTATCACAGGTGCCGTGCCACTTCGCCGCGATCGCCGCCTGGTCCGGCCTCGGTGAGGGCAGCGGTCCGAAGCTGGGGTTCTCGGGCCAGAATCCGGAGTCCAGGACGCCGACGATCACGCCCTCGCCGGCTCGCGTCGGGTCGCCGAACCGCGTCTGCCACGCCCCGCTGGGGCCGTCCAACCCCACGAAACCCGGAGTGCTCAGCGTCTGTCCACTCAGGAGGGTGTTCTTCCAGACGTTGACCACTCCCGGCGTGTGCCGCAGTCGCTGCGCCTCCACGTCCGTGAGGTCCGCGACGAACCCGTTGAACACGATCGCGAAGTCGTAGATCTTGCGGCTCGGGTCGATGCCGGCCTGCTCGAGTACCTCGGTCTGGGTCTCCTCCAGTTGGTCCTGGTACGCCAGCGCGGTCGGCGAGAGCGGGTTGAACCGCTGTCCGTTCAGCGGCGTGGTGCCGGCGTATGTCGCGAGCGGCTCCCCGGTCACCTGCACCACGTAGAGCTTGGTCGACGTCACCGCCGCCGACGGCGTGCTCGGGGCCAGTACAACGACCGTCAGCGTCGACGCCGTTGCGAGGGCCGCGACGATTCGGGAATGTCCTGACACTTACGTCGACCCCCCGGGGTGTGGGCGGGGCAGGGTAGGCCCACTCTGCCCGGCACCCTAGGGCTACGGCCATCCGTCAGATAGAGCATGCCCATGACGCGAGGGTGTATTCGAGGGTTCAGGGCTGCTGGAAGTCGTTCTGCTCCCAGATTCGCTGGTCGAGGTAGCCGCGCACCCGCCCGACGTACTCCTCCGAGGCGGTCGTGTGCCACCGCCCGCTGAACCAGCGTCCCATGCATCCCCACGCGTCGCCGGCCGCGTAGGTGCGACCGCGTTCGACCGTGTTGAGCCATGTTTCGTAGCCCTCGAAGCACGCGCGCCAGATGGCGTACGCGATGTCGGCGTTCATCGCGGTGGACGTCGCGATGCCGGGCCAGGCGGTCTTCTGGTACGGGTACCGGTCCTGCAGGATGCCGTAGCTCTGCGGGCACTCACCGGGTCGGCCGTCCGCGCCGAGACCGTGTCCGGGCGCGCAGGCGGCGGCGTCGGTACCCCAGTCGCCCCGGGTGTCCTGCCGCCACCAGCTCTCGATCGCGGCCTGGGCGCGGACGAGGTCCTCGTCGATGCCCCACTTGCAGGCCGCCCAGCGCAGGATCTCCGCCGTCGTACCGGTGAACTGCCCGTCGACGCGCGGCGCGATGCGTTGCGCGGCCCGCGGCTCGTCCCCGTCGAAGAACTCGCCGGGAATGCGATGGCCGGTGGTCCGGTTCGCCTGCCGGTTGACGCCCTTGTTCTCCGGGATCGGCCGGCTGCGTACCCAGGTGGCGCACTGCGCGCCGCTCGGCAGCGCCCCGCCGGGCGGTACGGTCCCGAACCGGCTGGGCGCGCTGGGCTTCGTGGGAGTCGGCGTTCGTGTCACCGTCGGGCTGGCCGACGGGCCGCTCGTGGGCTGAGTGGTCGGAGTGGCCGAAGGCCCCCGGTCCAGTTCGGCGACGCCGCGGGCGGTGGTGCCTTCCGCGGGGCCGCCGCAGGCCGAGAGAGCAATCATGAGTACGGCGAGGGCGAGCCAGCCTCTTCTCACAGGCCGTACTTTCGCATAGCCCGGCGCACCAGGTCCAATCCCGCCAGACCGGGCAAGTGATCGATCTTCTCGTCGATCTGCGCGACGAGCCGGCGGCCCTCCTCGCCGCCGAGCAGGAAGCTGACCAGGTGAGCGCTCTCGGCCTGGGGGAGCAGGCCGGTCCCGACCGGCGCCCAGAACCGGCGCAAGGCGAATCGGGTCAGCTTTTGTGCCCGCCTGGAGCGCTCGAGCCGCTCGCGCGCCTGGCTCGCGTAGAAGGCGGCGTGCCGCGTCTCCTGCCGCATGATCCGGCCGAACAGCTCGGTCAGCACCGGGTGGTCCTCGAGCGCGGCCAACCGGGCATACCCGGCGTACGTCGACCACTCGTTGATCGCACCCCACGTCATGTGTACGGCCACGAAGTCGACACCGACGATGTTCGCCGCGAGCGCCTGCTGCACCGGCGCCCACCGGTCGCGCCAGCCGAGCCGTTCCCGCACCGCGCGGATGTGCGCGTCCCCGGTCGGTACGCCGTGCGCCTCGAGCACCTTTGCCAGCGCCTCCCCGTGCCAGAACTCCTCGACCGCCCACATGGTCAGGAACGTGGTCACCGTCGGGTCGGTGTGCGACGGTGTGACCAGCAGGTCGCGCAGGTAGCAGATGGTATGGCTCTCGATATCCGACATGGACCGCAAGCACCGCACGGCGCCAGCAGACAGCGGCCGTTCCGCGAACGCCGTGAAGTCCAGGTCGTCATGCGGTACCGGTCCCGCACCGTGTTTGTACACGTCGATGTCGAAAGCCATCCCGGCATGGTAGGCGTTGAGCTACGCGAGCAGGGGCTGCCGGTTGGTGAGGAAGGCCGCGAACGCGTCGGCCAGCGCGTCGCATTCGCTGTCTCCTACCGGCAGCGACAGCGCGATCATGCCGCGCGGGGCGATGTGGATGCCGAGCTCGAGCAGGTCGAAGAACAGCAGTTCGCCCAGTAGCGGGTCGGCCGCGTCGGCGTCGGCGGCGCAGCGTGGCGGTGCCGGCGTGAAGTGGACGGCCATCATCGAGCCGACTCCCGTGACCCACATCGGGACGTCCGCCGCGCGGGCCAGTCCGGACAGCCGTTGGCGTAGCTGTTCACCGCGGGCATTCAGCGCCGTGGCCGCGGCCGGCGTGTATACCTCGGTGATCGCCGTCAACCCGGCGGTCATCGTCAACACGTTGTTGTTGAAGGTGCCGGCGTGCGCGACCGCGTCGGGCAAGGTGGGGTCGAACCGCCGCATCACCTCACGCCGGCCGCCGAAGGCGCCGAACGACATTCCACCGCCGAGGTACTTGCCGATCGTGGTCAGGTCCGGGCGGATGCCCAACTCCTGTTGCCGGCCGCCGGCGGACAGCCGCGACGTCATCACCTCGTCGAAGATCAGCAGAGCTCCGGCGGCGGTGGTCTGCTCCCGCAGCATCGCCAGGAACTCCGGATCGCCCGGGATGCAGCCACCCGACCCGAGCACCGGCTCGACCACCACAGCGGCCAGCTGGTCCGCGTGCTGGCGAATCAGCGCCTCGGTGCCTTCGCGGTCGTTGTAGACGCCGACCACGAACTCGTGCGGCACGTTCAGCGGCTCGCCGCCGGTACGCAGCGCGTGGTGGAACGACAGGACGCTGCCGTGGTAGCCGCCGTCGAAGACGAGTATCCGGCGCCGGCCGGTATGCAGTACCGCGGTGGCGAGGGCCAGCAGGTTCGCCTCGGTGCCGGAGTTGGTGAACCGCAGCAGCTCCATCGACGGGAACCGGGCCGAGACCGCCCGCGCGAACGGCCCCTCCACCATCGTGTGCCCCGACAACGTGACACCGCCGTCCAGCGCGCGCCGCACGGCCGCCAGGATCACCGGGTTCGAGTGGCCGAACAGGCCGGCCGTGTACTCGCCGACGAGGTTGACGTACTCGTGGCCGTCGGCGTCCCAGACCCGGCAACCGTCGCCACGAACGATGCCCAACGGGAACGGCTCGTGGAAGAGCACCGTGCGCGTGTTGCCGCCGGGCAGCGCCGCCCGGGCCGCCTCGAACCGCTCCCGGCTCGCCGGGTTCTTCTGCGCGTACCGGTACCGGGCGTCGGCGACCGCTTCTCGCCTGTCCACCGGTCGATCCTATGCTCGCTCAGCGCAGCACGAACCCCGGGACGAGCGGGTCGTCGGGGTCGACGACGAAGGTGTGCTCGCCGGTCCGGTGGGCCAGGCCGGTGACCTGCGGGACGATGGCCGGCCGGCCGTCGACCGTGGTCGTCGCGAGGACAGTGCCGGTGAAGTGCGACCCGACGATCGACTCGTGGTACAGGGTCGGACCGTCGGGTGTCATCCGGCCCTGATCGACGAGGACGGCCAGCCGGGCGCAGGTACCCGATCCGCAGGGCGAGCGGTCGACCTCACCGTCGGCGAACACGGTGACGTTGCGCTGGCGCACCTGCGTGCCGTCGCCGAGGTCCTCGTGCAGGATCGTGCCGTAGACGCCGCTGAGCCGGGCGTCGGTGGGGTGCGTCGCGTGCTCGGTGCCGTCGAGTGCCCGCGTGACTTCGCGGCCGAAGGCGATGAGTTGCTGGTAGTGGGACGCATCCACCGGCAGGCCGACGGTCGTGGCGTCGATGCTGGCGTAGATGGCACCGCCGTAGGCCACGGTGGCGGCGACCGGCCCGCGGGAGGTGGCCAGCCGGACATCGCGAGCCAGGACGTAGCTGGGTACGTTGACGAAGTCGACGGCCACCGTAAGACCGCCGGTGCGGTGCACCCGGGCGGTGACCCGCCCCGAGGGTACGTCGATGACCACGTCGACGCTGCCGTCGTCGGGGGCCGGCACCCGGCCGGTGTCGACCGCCCACGCGCCGAGGGCGATCGTGCCGTGGCCACAGGCGGTGGAGAACCCGTCCTTGTGCCAGAACAGGACGCCCAGGTGTGCGTCGCCGTCGTCGGCCGGTACGAGGAAGCCGCCGTACATGTCGGCGTGCCCGCGCGGCTCGAAGCACAACAGCTTCCGCAGACCGTGAGCGGCCGGACTGGCCATAGCACGCGCTCGCCGATCGGCGACGGAGTCACCCGGCAAGGGGATCGGCGGATCTACCACGATCCGGAAGGGCTCACCCGCGGTGTGATAGTCGCTCGTCGACACGCTCAGCGAGATCACGGTCAGCCGCTCGCGTCCAGCAGAGCCTGCGCGACCGCTCGGTCCGGATCGGTGTGCCAGACCGTGTCGCCGCTTTCGGCCTCCCAGAGCATGTTCTGCAGGACGCGGCCCAGTGTCCAGCCGGCCGCCCGTTGCCGATCGAGGCCGAGGACCTCGGTCATCAGGTCGAAGCGTATGCGGATCGCACGCGGCACGTTCCCGGTGGCGACCACGTCGTCCCATCGATTGTGCAAGGCGGCGAGTAGCTCGAATCCGGGATCTCCGGCTAGCGGCTTGGGGTCGATCGCCAGCCAGGGCTCTCGATGGTCGGCCGGGTGCGACGCCAGGACGTTGTCATAGTGCAGATCCCAGTGCAGAAGCCGATCACCGGCTTCCGGGAGCAGCTCGGTGACGGCACCCGCGCAGCGCTGGATCAGCGGGCGATCGGTCGTGGGTAGCAGGGTCAGGGCCTGCGGAACCCGATCGAGCATGGCGGCGGCGATGTCGGCCAACCGGCGCATTCTCGGTGGCGCGGTCACGGCGGTCAGGCGGGCGAGAAGCTCGCTGAGTATCTGGAGCGCGGCCAAGTCGTCGGGGACGGCCGCGAGCGTGTGGTCGGCGTCGAGTCGCTCGAGCAGCATCGCGCCGGAATCCGGGTCGTGGCGCAGCAACCGTACGGCCCCGTGACCGTCCCACGCGCGCAGCGCCGCCGGCTCGCCGGTGGTCTCCTCGTCGATCGGCTGAAGTTTCAGCACGGCGGCGGTACCGTCCGCGAGTCGAACCGGGAGCACGAGCGCGACCGCCCCGCACATCGGTGGCCCATCGCCGCGCAGCGCCCAGCGATCCAGGCAGTCCGCGGCCAACCGCGGTAGCGCGGCAACCCATGCGTGGCCGCTGTCGCCGAAGAACTTGCCATGGGAGGCGGCAAGAGCATCCGGGACGCTGAACTCCTCCGCGTAGCCGTCCACCACCAGCCGATCATGCCACCGCTCCGGGCATGGACTTGGCCGTAAGCTGAACCGCACTCGGGATTGATTGGATCCACATGACTTCGCCGGACCTACCCGCGGCCGAGCCGGAGGCTGAAGCCGCGCCAGCGCCGTCGCCGTCGCCGTCGCCCGAGCCTTCGGCCCAGGATCAGGCCGCGGAGGAGGGGGAGGAGGAGAGCGCGCCGCGAGTACCGAGGCGGCGGTTACTCGAATACGGTGCCACGGCTGCCGGGGCGCTCGTCGTCGGCGGGTTCGCGGGCGCGGCGGTCCAACGCGTGATCGACGACGCACGGATCCCGCCGACTGTCGCGCCGCCAACCTTGCTCGATGACGCGAGCAGGCTCAATCCGACACCGGTACGTGGTGTCGTCTTTGCCGGATCGTCCACCTCCTCGACCAGTGAGGTGTTGACACCGTTGCTGCGGCGCATCGCCGACGGTCATGATCCACCACTGGCGATCTGCGGTGTGCGCCATTCGATGGGCGGTCAGAGCCTCCTGCGCGGCGGCTGGATTCTGGACATGCAGCCGCTTGGCGGCGTAGTACCCGATACGGCGAACCGGGTCATGCGGGTCGGAGCCGGTGCAACCTGGCGCGAGGTCATTCCCGTCCTCAACGCCGCGGGCTTGGCGCCCACGGTGATGCAGTCCAACAACGACTTCACCGTCGGTGGTTCGTTGAGCGTGAACTGCCACGGTTGGCACACCAACAGCACCCCCATCGCCGGGACCGTGCGGAGCATTCGACTGTTGACGGCCGAAGGTGTCGTGGTGACCTGCGGCCCTCAGGAAAACGCCGAACTCTTCAGGCTGGCGTTGGGTGGCTACGGGATGTTCGGCGTCATCCTGGAGGCGGACATCGCGGTCGTGCAGAACGTGCTCTACACACCAGACTTCGTCACGGTACCGACCAGAGACTATGCGACAACCTTCGCGCAGCGCGTCTACGTAGCCGGATCGCCAGTCGAGATGGCCTACGGGCGACTGTCCGTCGATCCACACAGTTTCCTGGACGAAGCCATCATCGGTACCTTCACCCCGGTACCCGATACCCGCGGTGCGGTGCTTCCACTGACTCCCGCATTGAACAGCGAGGTAGCGCGCGCGATCTACCGCAACTCGGCCGACAGCGGCTTCGGGAAGACGATGCGCTGGTGGTTGGAGCGCGAGGCCGGACCGTGGTTGGCCGATCAGGCCAGCCGGAACAGCATGCTCGATGAGCCCTCTGCGGTGTTCGCCAACCGTACTCAGGACACCACCGATGTCTTGCACGAATACTTCATCCCACAGGCCCGGCTATGGGAGTTCGTCGGCCACGCCAAGGAGATAATCCCACGCGCGCAGGGGAACCTGCTGAATGTGACCGTCCGCGATGTACGCCGGGACGATCGCACTGTGCTCGCCTATGCCCACGAGGATGTATTCGGCCTGGTGATGTCGTTCGTCCAGGATCGGTCCCCGGCCGGAGAGCAACGGATGCAGGGCATGACCCGGGAACTGATCGACGCGGCGATCGCCACGGGCGGCAGCTTCTACCTGCCCTACCGACTCCATGCCACCAACGAACAGATCCGACGTGCGTATCCCAGCTGGGAAACAGCGATGCAAGGCAAGGACCGCTACGACCCGAAGCACGTTTTCCGGAATGGACTCTTCGAGGCCTACGGCCCGGCGTGACCAGGTGCTGACCTGGGATTCAACCACCATGCAACCGGTATCCGACACGATTCCCGGCACGGTCTTGCCGGCGGGGAAGCGCCCTGCCGCCGCCTGACCGAACCGAGGAGGAGACAGTGAAGTGGCTCAAAGTCGCGCCGATGATCGCCGCGGCCATGGTGTTCGCGATGCCGGCCACGCCGGCCTTGGCCGGTCCCGTTGCGGAGAGCTTTGAAACCGACTTCGGCGGATGGGAGCCCGACTCCGACGGTCTGGCCCCGGTGTGGAGCGTAAAGCGCTCGACCGACCAGGCGTACCACGGCACCTACAGCGTGCAGATCTTCATGGATGGCCAATTCGACGACGGGACGAGCTGGATCGAGCATCAGTTCTTCACGACACCGAACCAGACTGTGACCGTCACCCTCACCTTCCAGCTATGGAGTCCGGTGAAGGCCAGCATCGGCGCCTGGAAGGTGGTCGCGATCGCCTACAAAAACAACCCGGAGCAGGAGGTCGACTTCGACCACATCGGCAACACCGAAGAGGCGGCCGGCTGGAAGCAGTACACGAAGACGTGGACACTCACCGCGGACAGCATGGGTGGTTTCTGGGTCGCGCTCGGCACGAGCGTGGTGTGGGAGGTCGAGAAGTACCACTACATCGACTACGTAGAGGTGACTGTCACCCCATAGCACCTGTCGAATCTGCCGAGGCATTCGATGCTGCCTCGGCAGATCCGGCGGGCGTCACTCGCAGAACACCTGCACCGTGGCGTCGGGCTGGTCGACGTCGACGGTGATGTCGTCGAGGTGCTCGATGAGCTCCTCGATGTGCTGCGGCTTGAGCTGGGTGAGGTCGATCGGTACCCCTGATTTGTTCAGCTCCAGGTTGACCTGGCTGAGCGCCTGCGGAGGGATGAGGCTCGTCAGCCGGACCCCGGCGCGCAGCAGCTGTAGCGGGACCCGGACATTGACCCGGCCCGGCCCGTCACCGCCGAAGTTGTCCGCCGAGCTCACCACCACGCGCAGGTACTTGGGCCGGGGTTTCGGGCGGGGCGCGATTCCGGCCGACGACTCGGGCTGTTCTCGTGCGAGGGCGTCGATCAGTCGGTCGGCGTCGTCGGTAGTGATCTTGCCTTCGGCCAGCATCTGCAGGATTAGGCGGCGCTGTTCGTTCATTGTTGTTCCTCCCCGCTGACTCATCTGACACTTACCAGCACGGCCGTTCGGCCTTGCTCGATCTCGATGTGGGTGCCGGGCAGCGCACACAGCAGTTGCCCTACGCCGCGTAGCGCGCCCACCGGGCTCACCCGGGTGGCGAGGCATGCGACCAGTCCGACCAGCATGGCGAGCAGCACCAGCGGTGACAGCACCAGCAGTACCGGCAGGACAGGGATGTACAGCCGCAGCCAGCGGCCGTTGCGACGGCGACGGCTCACCGTCACCAGGTACGGAATCATCCAGACCTCCCCAGCTCGGTCAGCGCCTCCTGGACGCTGATCTCTCCCCGCCGCAGGCGGTTGACGACGTCGGCACCGGTGGGCGCCGGGTCGGTGTCGACAAAGTCGAGGTGCTCGGCGATCCGGTTCAGTCGGGACTTGATCGTCGGGTAGCTCACCCCGAAGATCCGCTCCATCTCCTTGATCGAACCGTGCGACCGTACGAACGCGGCAACGAACACCTGGTCGTCGACGCCGAGCTGAGCCAGCTGTGGCGGCTCGAACTGACCTTCGACGACGACGCCGCTGCCGACGAGTCGGACCCGCTCGACCACGAACGGTTGTCCGCGTGTCAGGTCCGTCAGTTCCTGCCAGTCCACCCTCGGCCCCTCTCCTCGGTGTGCTTGCCGTTCATTTGTATCTTGACTTTTTTAAGATGTCAACGCGAGAACCTTGATTTTTCTAAGATCACGTGTCAGATTCTCCACTTGACGGCCTAACACCCCCTGGAGGAACCGATGAACCTTCACGAGCGCAGCACGAGCCGCGTCGCAGTCGTCACCGGCGCATCGAGTGGAATCGGCGCGGCGACCGCCCTGCGCCTGGCCCGCGGCGGGCTCACCGTCGCGCTGGTCGCCCGCCGCGCCGAGCGCCTCACCGAAGTCGCCGCGAAGATCGCCGACAACGCCGGCACGGCCTTCGCGTACCCGGCCGACCTGACCGACGCGGCCGCCCGCGACCGGGTCATCACGCAGATCGCCGGCGAACTCGGCCCGATCGGCGTACTGGTCAACAACGCCGGCCACGGCTACTACGGCGCGTTCGCCGCCATGTCGTGGGAGGACGCCCGCACCATGATGGAGCTCAACGCCACCGCACCGGTCCACCTCAGCAGCCTCGTGCTGCCCGACATGCTCGCGGCCGGCGGCGGTCACATCGTCAACATCGGCTCGGGCGGCGCGCACGTGCACTTCCCCGGACTCGCGATGTACACCGGTACGAAGGCGTTCCTCGCGGCATACAGCACCGCGGTCCACCGCGAGCTACGCCGTGCCGGGGTCCATGTCAGCCTGCTGCGCTGCGGCGATGTCCACACCGAGTTCTTCGACAGCATGGCGGCGCGCTCCACCCAGATACCGCGCGAGCCACGAAAGATTCCGGCCGAGCGCGTAGCCGAGGCGGTCTGGCAGGTCCTCCAACGACCGCGCCGCCTGGTGTGCGTACCCCGCTCGATGCGAATCGTCTCCGGCCTCGAACAATGGCTGGGCTGGCTGCTCGATCGGGCACCACTCGACCCCAACATGCGCGCCCAACTGACCACCGCACACCGGTAGCCAGACGCCCCAGCGCCTAGCATGCTGGGCCTAGCGTGCTAGGCTGTGGGGCATGGGTCCGTTCACGGAGGAGGAGCTGCGCGAGGTAGTGAGCGGCTACGAGGCGTCCAAGAACGCGGCTTTGACGCGGCGCGATGCCCAGCTCCGCGAGTTCCACGCGCGCGGCTGGCGCCCGGTCGATCTCCAGCGGGTGACGGGGTACAGCCGGGAGACCATCCGGCAGGCCCTGCACCCGGAGGTCCGCCAGGCCACGAACACCAGCCGGCGAAAGGTCGCTCCCGTGCCGAGCCGGCCGGCGGATGGGTACGCGAGCTACGGTGCCCGTAAGCCGTACGTCGTGGCGGAGCGCCTCGACGACCTGCGCGGCCCGACGGGCGGGACGGTGACCTTGCCACAGCACCTGGACTGGTCCGGCAATGCGAGCTACGACCTCGACAAGCCGGCGCGGCTGGCCTCGATGTACCGGACCGTCCTCAACGAAGCCAGCTCCCCCGGCGATCTTCATGCCTGGATCGACGGGCGGTTGCTGGTGCGGCTGTGGCCCACCCTCTGGCTGCCGCCTCAGGTGCGACAGCTGTGGGAGAGCAGGTTCCCGGAGCTGGCCGCGTCCCGCGTTGGGGCGGCCTAGCGTGGACGCGTTCCACCAGAGTCTGGCCCGGATCGGCCTCGACGCCGCGGAACGGTACGGGTTCGCGCTCGCCGGCGGGTACGCGGTACAGGCGGCCGGCTTCCTGCAACGTCCCAGTGAGGACATCGACCTGTTCACGGCATGGGAGCGTCGGGACGAGTTCGAGAGTGCCGCCAGCGCCATCGTCGACGCATACGTCGCCACCGGTCTGAGCGTGGAGGTCGAACGCCGCCACGACACCTTCACCCGGCTGACCGTCTCCGACGGCGTGCAGACCGCGAAGGTCGAACTCGGTGTGGACATGCGCGCCAACGAACCGGTCTGGATCTCGATCGGGCCGGTCCTGCACCCCGACGACGCGGTCTCCAACAAGATGGGCGCGCTCTACGAGAGAGCCCATGCCCGCGACTTCATCGACATCGACGCGGTGCTGCAGTCCGGTCGATACGACCGGCAGGCATTGCTGCGGCTCGTCGAGCGCGCCGACATCACCTTCGATCGACGCGTGTTCGCCGACGCTCTCGCTCAGGCACAGTTTCTCGACGCCGACGACTTCGCGCCGTACGGGTTGGTCGGCAACGACCTCGACGCGCTGCGGTACCGGTTCGCCGTTTGGCGCGCGGAACTGCTCGACGGCACCGCCTAGATCTCGAGCTTCTTCAGGAGAGACGACGGCCTCGACCAGTGGGCACGGTGACTCTCGCGGTTCCGGAAGTAGAACGTCCGCAATGGGTCCTAGGCTGCCGACGTGATGAGGATCAACGATCAGGTCGTAGTGTTCGACGCGGCGGACCTGAGCGCCGAGAGCGGTTTCTGGGCTGGGGTGCTCGGTGGCACGGTCGACGCTGAAGATGACTGGCACATGGTGTTCGTAGACGGTAAGCCGCGTGTGGGCGTTCAACTCGCGCCCAACCATGTGGCTCCCGACTGGCCGGACGGAACGCCACAGCAGCAGATACACCTCGACCTGTGGGTCGACGACATCGAAGCGGCTCACGACGAGGTCATCTCGCTCGGTGCGAAGCTGCTGAAGGCGGCGGCTGACACCGATACGCCCGACAACTTCCAGGTGTATGCGGATCCGGCTGGACACCCGTTCTGCCTCTGCTGGGTGAAACGTAACTAGCCCGGTGTCGGCTGCCTGAACGACGTCGCGGCGGGGGATGGTTCAGGCTGTCGGGATGCATGTCGAGGTGAGCGGGACGCGGTTGTGGTTCGACGTCGACGGTCCAGCACTCGTGCCCGACGGTTCGCGGCTACGCGAACGGCCGACGGTCATTCTGGTGCACGGTGGGCCGGGCAGCTACGACCATTCCTA
>Ga0114129_10010632_pt1 | contig 13126 bp, 9 predicted proteins | sample RhiMetdeltSRZDD1_FD_80071 | JGI IMG/M metagenome (GOLD analysis project Ga0114129, IMG submission 80071) | Populus rhizosphere microbial communities from Tennessee, USA - Rhizosphere MetaG P. deltoides SRZDD1 (version 2) (version 2) | ecosystem: Host-associated > Plants > Roots > Rhizosphere >...
ACTCGCTATTCTCGCTTCATTACCTGGGGCCAATATCAAGACGAATGCGGCAAGGATTGCCCCTGCAAAACCAGCGGCTAATAAGGGTAAGACTTTTCTCTTAAACGAGTTCGCGCTCCCTATAAGACATGCGACAATTCCCAGAAATAAACCGGCCAGTTGTAAGGCTGCAGCAGTTTCCGAGAATCCGCCGGCGATAAAAGTAAGGCTAGCGGCCAGTATTATGTATATTACGCTGTGTCCGCTACGGACGCTGGCTCCCCGGCGCAAGAGAATTCCAACATAAGCTGTCATGATAATAAGGGGCGCTATATAAGTCAGCATGCCAGTCTCCCAGTAGAAGGATTCGAAAATAACAGGGGTATTCATGAGAGTGGCAACAATGACAAGTTCCGCTATGAAAAAAGAACTAATGATCGGGTGTGGCCAGGGAACTATCCATTGCAGTTGAAGTACGGTCCGCATCATCACACTCAACCATAAACTCAGGGCGAAAGCGGGCAAATAAGGCACACCGTTCGGCCCGATAAGATGAGCAACGGTTATCGCGAGCGTGAAGGCGAAGCGACCTGACCACGTTGTGTACCAATATTTCTGAGCCCCCCAAAAGCCGTGGGTTTGAAGGCTGCTTGCGGTACAGTAATCATCATAAATTAGCCGAATAAACAAACCTATGTATGCATAAGCTAGGAGGACGAAAAAAAAGAATGCGGCAAAAACAACAACGAAGCCGATCCAAAATTTTTGTTGGTTCGGATGTTCCATTGTGCCTAGATAGTTCAATACCATCGGCTATGCTCTCATCTGCTGGAATTTCCTCTGGGAATTGCTCGCCTAAACACTCTAGGGAGAAGAGCTCACGAGATTTGCCCAACACGTTGCGCAAATTTACCAATAGGCACCTTTGTCGCAGACATCATCCGCTTCCTTAGGTCTATATTTCGCAGGCATATCTATGCACCACTCATTGGAGTTCCAGGCATCCCACTTCCAGTTTCGGTATCTTTTTCCGAGCACGCCAAACAGGACCTGTAAATGCCCTCCAAGATCAATACCGATCTTGCCCATATTTTTTACATGAGAGGCAATTGGTATAGCTAGGCCGCCAGCGCCTATTAACGCAATGTCAAAATCTCTTTTCTCGATTTCGATGGTTATGTATTTAAATAAATCTATGGCAGTGGAATAACTTTTATGAGTCTCTGCGGCAAATCCATAAGGAAATTCTAGAGCCTCTACGGTCTTGGGATAAAACCACTTTTTCTTTCCTGCTTTAGACCAAACGCCCTCAAATATCTCCCTTGTTGCCTCTCCTTTAAGATTCCAGCGGAGGGACAAACCAATAAAAGTTTTCTGTCCCTGAAGTGAGACAAATAGCAAGTTTTCTCGGTGCTAGGTGTTAGCACATCTATTTGTTGATACGGGTAGTAAATCAATTTATTTTTCAGTGTGTAATATCTTATTATTTCTAGCTCCCACGGACGATAACAAATACCCAAGCAGTCTAAATTTCTTAGATGGGGTATGTAGAACTTATTAAATTCGAGATAGAAGCTTGGATCTGCGGGAAAAACTCCTTCTTGCTTTAAACAATGAAAATCTAAATCTTTTTCGAAACGCTCAATCGTCTCGGTATTCTTTTCCTTCTTCAATAAGATTTCGTAGAACAGCCAATGCTGTTCCGAATAGCCTATTTTGCCAGCGGCGTATCCTATGTTGTTTGCAATGGCTGTCTTTAGATCATGTATAAATTCTTTTTTCGATATAGCGAAGTATCGGGGCCTACGGAGCGCCTCCCTAGGGTGTTGTATCGTCCGGCGAACGACTCTGGCAAAAGGGATTAAGCAATTACGAAATAGTGGCTTATCTTTTAGATGGGTTTTCACCAGTTGCTGCATGGACCTGACTCGAACTTCGGAATTACTCACCGACGTGGCCCTATCCTCAACCACGCCCCGCCTAGCAAGCGAGGATCACAGTCCGTCTGAAGAAATAATAATTCTCGCAGAAGGAAAACAACTGTCAGTCATTGATCTCAAGACTGCAGACATCGCCTTCTATCTTATGCCTTTTAATCCACTGTCTAACGTTGTCCTCATATTCCGGGGCTCGTACATCGCGCAAAGACCACCCTGGAGGATTTCTCCCGCTCCTCCCGTTTAATGTGGGAACTTGTCGAAGGAGAGAAACGAACATTGCATCGTGCATATAGTTTTGGTTTTGAAAAGCGTCTTGCTTATCTTTTTTTCCAGCCGCCACATAGAATGACGAGCAATTTGCTGGAAGCTTTGCTGCCAATTTGTGTAATCGAGCGGATTCCACGCTTATTGAATAATGCCCCTCACCACTGTTGAATTGTTCAAACAATCCGAAAACAATCAGCATGAGCATGACCGCGGTCAGGGATAGCCGGGTCAAAGCGTTTTTTTGCGCTGCGATTCTTTCCATGGCATGATGCGCTGCAAACGCGAAGGCGATAGCCATAGGTAATGCCAGCACGATGACAAACCGTGCCACGGCTCTAATACTTCTCGCCCCCGGAAAAGACCAGTAAACGAATTTCCATAAGGAATGGCCGTGGTATTGCAGCCCGAGGACAACTAGGAAATTGCTGGCCAGAATCATGAGGGCAAAAAACAGGTAGCCCGTACGCCCCCAGTCACGATGGTCAGTTTCCGGGCCGGCTGCCGCATCCGGCATTGCCGAGTACTTTTTGACGATCCAAAGCGCCAAGACGGATATGCCAATCCAAGCAATCGCCGGAACTAATCCAATTCCAATCCGCCGCGCCCAATCGGGCCCGCCGGAGCCTTGCTGCAGTATAAACGTGGTCAAACTGCCCCAGATATAGTTGCCATCGGCCATTAGGAGATACGATTTAATTTCTGGAATGTAATCTGTATAGAACCCAAACCACCCAGTAGACCATGCAGCGGGCAAGTAGATGCGAATAAAAACGGCGAAGCCGAACAGAAATACGCAAAGGGCGCCGGTTAGGGCGAGCCGATATTTCTTTACCAGCACGAGGATAAACAAACGCGATCGTTGAAATGATAAACTCATGACAAGAAATAGAACGAACCAGAATACAAGAAACCAGCCGATGTAAAACGAGGTAAGCAACTGCAGATTTAAAACCATTCCCGCGAGAGACAGCAACCCAAACGCTCTAACCTGAGTGAGCGTTGCGCTGTTTTTGGCGAACATCACGATGAGCATGACGAAAAGCACTAAAAGCAGGAGCGGCTGCAGCTGCAAATGGTCTGCTTGAGTTAGCTTAGGACTATTGAAGGCAAAAAACATAGCGCCTGCGCAGGAAGCCAGAGGTCTAAAGCGAAGGGTGCTGTTTAGAAAAATAAAACAGAAAATGAAATTCAGATAGTTCAGGAAGATAACTGCAAATGCCATTGCAGAGAAGATATCGAAGCCAGACAATCGCAAAGCAGAGTAGGGTAAAACATAAGCGATTAGAACATCTGTGTATCCAAGAGTTCCCTTGACCGGGTAGAACATCGCCGGCGAAATCAAAGTGGCATGCCCGGACAGGGCCTTATACCAGTGCTCAACAAGGTATGCAGTTAGTCTTGTGTCACCTCGCGGCCCGGGAAACAGATCGAACCCCGAGGCAATTTGAGAATGATAAACTTGCCATGTGCCGATTGTATTTGCAGCCAACGCAAACAACCAGATGAGCAGCCTGTCACCGCGCTTACGTTCGCGAATTTCAGCGCGTCCATTTTGAACCGCGCTCGGGGTACGCTTCCGAGTGTACCCATAGCGCCCGAGCGGCACACGCGCTCCGCATTTTAAAATCCAACCCGAAAGCACCGTTTTCAGTTTCAAGGATTAGTAAACAGCAGGCAAGCCTAGATAGTCTATCCGCTCTCTTCCATTAAGCTCAAAGAAGGCGTGGAAGATTTCCAAGGCTTGCTCCGGCGAACAAAGACCTTGCTTGACATAATACCAGTCTTCTACCTCGGTCTCTCGCACTATGATTTCATGCTCATGGACTATCTTTGGGATATTTGAAAATGTCGGCCAGGTCGCCAATTCATCTGAAATGGCACGTGCCGAGGGGATGATCACTGCGATTTTCCGATGGCCAAGATGGCTTAAAATTGAAAACCTGTGTTGACCGTTGTAGCGCACAGCGCGCACTTCGCCATCGCGACGCACGAGTAGAGTAACCTCTGGTAAATCCCCAGACCTAAAGGGGCGATAACGGTCCTTGATAGAATCATACAGTCGAATCGTCTTGTGCCACTCAAACTCGATCGGCAACCGGTCTCCAGGCTGATACCAGATATTCTTCCGATGGCCGTACAAATCACGCGTCGATTTTTCTTCCACGTGATCCAAGTAATGTCCCCAGGGTCCTCCTCCGACATGGTCTCCCCATGGGTAGGTGCCAAGATAGAATTTGTAGTCGTCGGTGCGTGATCGCTTCTTTGGATCGTGGAGAAAGAGCACATCGTTTAGATGGCGCACGGATCTGACCCGATCATCCTCAAAGAAGCGGCAGAAAGAACTGTTCTTAAATGACAATTGGGGATTTCTTTCGTACTCTGCAACCAAGGCGCGGAAATAGTTCCATCCGTCGTCGGCAAACGAAAACGCGAATTCATTGGTGATGTATTTCATCGGGATTCGCTTGAGTTTGCCCGTGAACACGGACTGGCATTTTGGCGCCAACGAAGCCGCACTTCGAAGCAGCGCGACATACCTATTCGGGTCGAAAATACTCTCTAGCCGCATGAACTTTGGACTACATTGCTGATTTTAGCGAACGGCGCGCCGGCCTATTTGGCCGATGAATTCTTTGGTTTGAAGAAAGCGATGGCGGGTACTATTCAGCAATCTGTTAAAGTTTGGAAAGCGATAGCGAAATTGCTTGCTTCGGAGCGCCCTCCAGAGCTCATCGTCGTTGATTGCTCGCTCTGATAGATATCTCTCCAGCCACTCTAAATAAAATAGCCCGACGGTATATTTCTTACCGCGTGCGGTCACGACTGAAACGCACGAGTCCGGGTGCTGGCGATATTTGTCCCAACACTCGCTCGATACAAACACTGGATGCTCGAGACAAACCTTAGCCAGGAACGCCTGATCTTCGTACAGTTGATAGATCCCGCGGAATTGTTCTTCGAATCCGCCTACACTGTCGACTACTCTACGTTGCACTATAATATCGGATGGGCAAGGGGTAGGAGCCTTTGACTCCAGCGCAAGCGTGAGCAGCGTCGGCGGCTTGCACAGAGTATCAGCCGCAAGGCCCAGCGGTCGCACGTAATCGCGTTGCATATCGTCAGGATTCCCTGTCCAACTGTACCAGTATTGACTAGGCCCGTAGACCATCGCGGCCTCCGGATGAGACTCGAGGATCGCGACTTGTTCCTCGAGTTTGCGCGGGAACCAAACGTCATCCGCGTCCAGCAGGGCGATGAAGACGCCATCGGCGCGCCTGACCCCAAGATTGCGTGATGCGCACGCCCCTTTATTCCGAAAACCCTCGTGATGAAGGTAGCGAACCTTGCCCGGATATCGTTCTGCATAGTTTATGGCAATACGAGCGCTACCATCATGCGCGCCGTCGTCTACTAACAATAATTCCCAGTGGTCATAGGTCTGGGCGAGCACACTTTCAATCGCTTCGTGAATAAAGTTCCCTGCATTGAAAAAGGGCATGATGACAGAGACCAGGGACTGGTTAGCCATTTTTGGTTTATGCTCGCTCTGTTAGACGCAGACGATGTTGCAGTACGCGCTGTACAAATCGTGTTTTCCCCAAATCTCTTGCAGCGGTCATTTTACTTTTCGCAGACCAACCATACGGCTGCTTCAGCGTCCAGGTGCAGGAGATCCACAGTACGAAACCGTTTCACTAACGCGTTGGTAAGATTCTCAAGCGTATACCCAAGGAACTTGCCAGAGCCTAACGGAGACACTCCACGGCGGTCAAGCTGGGCAAACTCTAAAACGAGCCAGCGGCGGGAAAACAATGCCAGACCCTCCACGATCTGCTCAAAATTTAGTTTTCTTTTGTGGACAATGTCGGGCAGCAAGGACAAAGCTAAAACCAGTTCGCACCGCAGACGTTCCGTAGCGGCGATCGACGAATGGCTGGATAACCCACGAGACGGGGTAGGGTCTGTAAAATCGATGACGAGCGGCAGAATCGATAGCCGGCTGTCACGGGCTTCATGATAAAGTCGGCCTGTATGGACTGGATTCGCATCAAGAGAGACGACCTGGCTGCCCAACCGCCCGGCCAGTATCGAATAGCACCCGGCTCCGGCCGCCACATCTAACACCGAGTTTGGTTTCAGCTCGCTTAGGATTCTGTGCAGAGCCTGCTGCTTGGCCGCAGCGCCATCTCGGCAGGAGCCGCCGTAACTGGAGTCAAGATCATTCGCCGATATTCGAGAGTCTAAGCTGATATTTTCAAGTTGTCCTCTCAAATCCTGTAAAAACCCCAGTGCGGAGCTCGCGACCGGACGCTGTTTGCAAAACAAAGCGTTAATGGATCCAAGGCTCATGCTGGCTAGTCGCCTCATCCGCTGTGGCATTCGGCCCCGTAGGAGAGTTTTTACGCGCCCGAGCTTCGATCCGACCAGTTCGGAAAAAAGCCCAGCTTCGGTTAGCGCTAAAACATCGGACTCCGAAACACCTTCATATTCCGGCATCAAGCATCGCACAAGCCGGTCTTTACCTTGAGACATGAGAATCAGCGGATAAAGGTAATATCGACAAAATTTGTCATACGGGGGATGCTGCGAACCAGCTGTTAGAGATCGAATCGAAGTCAAGTCGACGTAGACGGGCTTGCATGCATCAAAGAGGATATTCCAGGGATGAGTGTCTTTCAAAATCAGACCTTTTCGCACAAGCTCGGTAGCCAAGTCGATATATGTGAGGGCGGCGTCTTTAAACATCGCCGCGCACCATTCATGAGGATACGAAGCAAAGGGAACACATCGATGGCGAACAACCATCCCAAATCTATCAAGCCTCAAATCCGTGGGCTGAGATTCTATGAGCAGCCCTCGGTCGACTAGTTCCTGAATGACGCCATCCTGAAATAATTGTCTGAAAAACGCGGTCTTTTCAGGGATGATTCCGCGATATAACTGCTCATTCCACCAAAACAGCCTTCCGTCAGGATCGCCGAAAGAGTGAGGGTGAAACTTGATCTCACTACCAGGGATTTCGTATACGTGGGAATGGGGTCCTGTGAGGGAAAGTGACATCGGTGCCGTCACAATATCTCAGTCTACGCGTTGGGCCGAGCGGGCGCAGGGAACGATTGAACAGCTGACGGCACTTGCACCGGGATTCGATAAATAAAAAAAGTCACGTCGTTCAATTTCGACCACGAGGCATGTCTGAATAAGAACTGAGCTATCTCTGTTTGATGCGGGTCCTGCCAAGAGGCTTCATAATAAACGCATCTGACCTCTTTATAACCTTTCCCAATCTTTTGAATCTCGGCTAGAGAAAGTGGCATCACGAGCGGCCTCTTTATATAGTACTTCCACACTGCGCGAGCGCCGCCAATTACGCAAAGCATAACCGATTCGTCCGCCCCAGCCAATACAGCGCTGCTTGCTTCGCGATAGCCTTCATTCGGTATGTAATTTGGCCAGTTCGTAGTCCAATTCATTAGAACAACCGCGCTAACTGCAATAGATACGGTGCGAGATAAGTAGAGTAGAACCTCCTTGTGACTGCCGAACGATAATTGCCACATGGAATAAACTCCGGCAACGAAAAGCACAAGATAGAAGGGCAACCAATAGACGAAGAAACGGGGATAAAGATCGAACGGTCGAGCGAACCACATCAACGCCAGGGACGCAAAAAGAAGCCATGCGAAATAATTCATCTCTAAAGGATGTGACCGTTGAAGCGATAAGTAACCCAGAATCGAAACCGCCATAAACAGAAAGATAATCAGCGTTGAGTGAGTTCCCGTCAATGCTTGCAGAACCAACCATGGGAATGCCGGATTAAAGTTGCCGCGGCCTCTTCCAGTGAGATCGTCTAACAAGTCTCTGTACAGAGGGAGGTGACAAACGAGAGTTAACCCCGCTATCGCAAAAAAACATAGACTTAGAGTGCGGCGGGAATCTCTGGCCGTCTGAACATTGAATTTTAGCCTTAGCGCAAACCGGTGAGATGTCAGCAGACGAGCGAATACTACCACTTGCACTAGCGTAACGAACGCTGAGTAAAGATGGACGTAGATTCCAAACGTACTGACAGCAACCAAACAGACGGCATGGATCCGATTGGGCCGCCTGAGCAATCTGAAATAGAGATAACTCGAAAGTATCGAGGACAGGATTAGTGAAGAGTACCCGCGGGCCGTCATGCTCCAGATTACGTCAGGCGGGGAAACGGCGAGTGCGAGGGTCGCCACAAGCGCTGCAGAAGGTGCCAAAACGAGCCGTGAAAACATGAAAAAGAAACCGACACCCATCAGGCCCAGCAACAACGCCGGGAAACGAAGAGCCGACTCCGAGCGTCCGAAGAGGATCTCCGAGAAATGGGCCATGACCGAATACCCCACATGATTATTGAAAGCACGGTTGGTGCTCATAATGTTCCATATGGAGCCGGCGTCCACGAAATGAATCGACGTATAGAGCTCGTCTTGTCCTAAGCCGCGGCTGATGGGTACGAGCCGAAATTGTAGAGCAAGTAACAGAATGAGCGCGAGACAAAACAATTCATAATGGGACTTGATCGGTTTGTGAATTACTTGCATGATCCAAGTTTGCTTTCGTTCATGAATCAATATGCTCAGCTGTGCGGGACCGGGAGAGAGACGACATCCATGGCCCGGCTAGACGACGAAAGGCACGGCTATCCCCAAACCAGAGCTTCAATGCGAACCGGTGTAGGGAGTCTGTGCCCTCGACTTCGATGCGGAGCAGGGCATGCAGTGGCGTCCTAATAGTGTTAAACCCTTTCCGGATGGTGCAACCGACTTGGAAACCCGACTGTTCCACCATGGCCTGGGTTGCTGCGTCATACTCACCATAAGGATAGGCGAAAAGGTTGATCGGGGTCTTGAGTTTAGTTTCTAGATCCACCCGTGATCCCGCTATCTCTTCTTGCGCCTGCTTTGACGAGACTGAAGTGAGTCCAGGATGAGTGCGGGTGTGCGCGCCGAAGTCCGTCCCATTCCTTCGCAGTCTCTCGATATCCGACCATGAGAGCAACGATCGCCCGCTCAGTTCACGGTTGCGCGCCCAGTCGTTGCGGCTGCCCACTTTATTGGTCACTAAAAAGATCGTTGCAGGAAAGCCATAACGGCGCAGAATCGGATAAGCTAATGACCCTGAGTCTGCGTAACCATCATCGATTGTAATGACGATCGAGCGCGGGGGTGGCAACCGGTACTCTTGGCGATATCGTAAAAATTCCTCTAGGCGAAGAACGCAGTAGCCGCACCACTTTAACCAGGCCATCTGCCAGGCGAATCGCCGTGTTGGAACAATGTAGCGGCTGGCACGCTCACCCGGTCCACCAAAAGCGTGATACATCAGGATCGGAATGCGTTGGGTCAGGCACCGCCAGGTGTCGCCGTCGGTTATCGCTTGGCGCACACCGCGCCAGTAGCAGTAGCTATGAACGAAACGATACCACGAGTAGATCCGGGGGTGATTGGCTACTATCCTACCGACCCACATTAATACGCGTGGGGGGACGTCCAACGCCAGCAGCGTCCGCTGCAGCAAGACGTGAAACCGACTTTCTTCGTTAAGTGTTCCGAGCAACTCCGGCAGTACGGGTGGGTGAAGCTCATACAGCTTTACCCAAGCGGCCCCAGCCTTGTTCGCATCCTGCGCCAGTTCCATGAAAGTTTTCTGCTCGTGCTGGTTTCCCACTGCGCCAGAGGCATAGATAAACGACAGCCCGTTTCGCCAAAGCCGATACCCAAGCTCAATATCATGACTGCGCGGCAAGTCGACGGCAAAGCCCCCGACGTCTAGAAACAAAGCGCGCGATACCGACATGTTACCACCGTAGCAATCCACCCAACGAGGAGGTCGGGCACCGCGGTTAAGTCGCGCGTAATGGCCGGACCATCGCTGTGCGAAACAACGCGCGAACCAGTCGGCGTTGCCTGGCACTGTCATGGTGATTTGGCCGATCACCACGACTCGCTCGTGCCGATGGAGCGCCCCCAAGTGTTCGGCGATCAACCTGGGACCGGCCACAATATCGTCGTCCAGAAAGAGGCAGTAGCGGCCTCGAGCAATCTCAGCACCACGATTGCGCGCGATATGCTGACCGCTATGTTCCTGACGCAAAACCCTGAGCTTGAATGGCGTTGTCAGCTTCGCCAGCCGCTCACCGGTTCCGTCGGACGACCCATCGTCGATGACCATGACCTCAATGTCAGCAGCGGAGTGGGTTTGCCGTGAAAGCGCTTCTAGGCAGGCTCGCAGCCGTTCGATACGGTTGTAGGTAGGGATGATGACGCTTAGCTCGATCATGTCTCCGGGCCTTTGATCACTTCTTGCACTCACAGGGTCTCAGCTAATAGCTCTTTTGGCCTCAGCGCATCATCCAGGCAAAAGTGTGCACGGAGCGCAAAATGTGCGCGAGCCTGAAGGAGGGTTCCATAGCGGCATGGGCCCTCGCCAAAGGGGCTGTCCAGCAAAACAAATTCGGCCCTTCCAAGCCAGGCAAAATGTTCTTTAGGTATTCCACCGATGTCGAAGAAAAAGTGGGTTGGCCATCGACAGCCGCAGAAATAAGTGTAAAGTGCATTACAGAAAAGGGGCCTTCCAAGCCCTCAGTTAATCTTTGGTTCGGTCCACCGCGATAGCGTCTTGATCTAGGGAAAGTAGTCGAAACCTACCATGGATCCGATGCAGGATCGTGCACTGGCAAACTGCGCTCCGTCCACTGCGAAATTCCAAAAGTATGCGTGGTTGCTCCTGGTACAGAACATCTACAAGCCAGGCAATCTCCTCAACCGAAAGCGACAATGTTCCAAGGAAGCGGGTTGCCGAAGATACCGCGCCCGGAAATTTTCAATCTTGTGAGTTCACAATCAGTGTCGGATTCTCTGCAGTTGAGATCAAAGCCGACGAAAGGCCATCAGCGTTCCCGTCTCAGGTAACTGAGATGTCGCTGTCCGACAAACGCTCCAATCGTGATGGACCATTACCTTGCCTTTGCTGGCAAGCCTGCCGGTACCGTAAAAGTCTCCATCCACGACATCAACAAGGAATGCCCCATGCACCCAGTCTGATATGCAACCGTTGACTTCCGAGTATATATTCCCTGTGTAGCGAAAGGTGCGCAACGGAAACTTCCTGATTTCGCAGACGAAAACTCCCGTTTCAGGCACCACTGCGAAATCCTTCGCCACGTCGGACGTTTTACAATTAATGATCGGATCACCTATGTATTCCTGCAGCGTGAATGCGACCAGTACATTCCGCAGCGTCCTTGTCGCTCTGTATGCAAAGCAGAAGCGGATATCCTGCCCAGCGATAGCTTCGCTTATCTGGACACCCTCACTATTCTCCATCCAGAACTCTGTAAACCGTAGTTGACCGTCGCCCTCGCGATCGTTGCGATCGGCAAGCGACTGCATTGACGTGTTAACGGAGTTCGAAACGTAGAGCTTAACAGCATCGAATGCCGTGGTGTCAGCAGCAACAAGCCCCTCCGATAAAAGAATCCCTCGATCACAAAGCGCCGGCACAGCCACCATATTATGACTTACAAATAGAACTGCCCGGCCTTGGCTCTTAGATACATGCTGCATCTTGCCAAGGCATTTCTTCTGAAACTGGATATCCCCCACGGCCAGTACCTCGTCAACAATCAAAATTTCCGGCTCTAAGTGAGCAGCCACGGCGAATGCGAGGCGGACGTACATTCCGCTAGAGTAATGCTTAACGGGGGTATCAATAAACCTCTCGGTCTCGGCGAATGCCACGATCTCATCGAATTTGCGCTTGATTTCCGCCTTCTTCATACCTAGGATGGCACCATTGAGGTAAATATTTTCTCGACCCGTCAGCTCGGGGTGGAAACCAGTGCCCACTTCCAGCAAGGAACCCACTCGGCCATGAATCTCTGCATACCCTGCCGTCGGGTCGGTGATGCGAGAAAGGATCTTAAGCAGGGTACTTTTCCCGGCACCGTTACGGCCAATGATGCCGACCACTTCACCTTTTTTGACTTCGAAGGAGACATCTTTGAGGGCCCAAATGGTCTCCGTGCCCCGACGAAGCTGCCCATTATGCCGAAACACCGTCTTTAGGCCATCCGCAAGCTGATCACGCAGAGTATCAGAGCGCAATTTAGCTGCGCCGATCTCGTATTGCTTTGAGACATTCTTTACTCGGATTGCAATATCGTCCATGGATTATCCGCTGATCTCGCCTACCCAGCTCTTGAACGTCGAATGATTATGTCTGAATCATTATAGCCGTTCATGTGTGCTTCTTTCTTGGCCGTTTCAATTTCCGTATCGGCCATTAGCCGCACCAGGTCCTTAAACTTTGTCTTCCCAACCCAATTTCATTTTGGTCTTACTTGGGTCTGTGGTATGTGCTTGTTGGCAAACGGTTATAGCGATACGCAGCCTTTCTCAAACGCCGTCCGATAATGGAAGCCCGTTCGCCCATTCACCGTAGTGTTCGATCAAATCGGCCAAGCTTTGTCTGAACTCCTGTTTCGTCATCTTAATCCCTATTGAAAAGCTCAGCAACCAATCGTTTGAGAAGAGCAAGTAATCTCTCGCAGATACCTCGTCAGCCATGCTAAAGAGTCGACATCAAACGGTTTAAAAAATAGTCTTGCAGCAGCAAGCTCCAGCCGCTTTATTGCGCGCCCATTGACGAAGAGAGACAGGATTGATAATATTCAAAAACATCTTCAAACCGGTATCGTCATTGTGTCCGCGCATCCTTATCGACGCGCAGGCTCCGCCATAGAAGCCCTCCCATACCCTGCAGCACCTATTTCCAACGCAACTCCCAACCAGCCCCACGGTGGATGGCTGCGGGCGGGACCCAGCGCTGTCCGCCACAGCATGGAGGACGATAGCCGAAAACCTGATGGAGCACCCGCGGCAAAACAATCGGCTGCAGAT
>Ga0114129_10010634_pt1 | contig 13125 bp, 8 predicted proteins | sample RhiMetdeltSRZDD1_FD_80071 | JGI IMG/M metagenome (GOLD analysis project Ga0114129, IMG submission 80071) | Populus rhizosphere microbial communities from Tennessee, USA - Rhizosphere MetaG P. deltoides SRZDD1 (version 2) (version 2) | ecosystem: Host-associated > Plants > Roots > Rhizosphere >...
GCATTCCGAACACACGAGGCATCCGCAACGATGTCGTGGCGGCGTTGAAGGAGTTGCACGTTCCGAACGTTCGTTGGCCCGGCGGCTGCTTCGCAGACGAGTATCACTGGAGAAATGGCATCGGATCCGCCGCAGAGCGTCCCGCGACGCTCAACCCGAACTGGGGCGGGGTCATCGAGCCGAATACGTTCGGCACGCACGAGTTCATGGATTTCGTGCAACAGATCGGCGCGGAAGCGTACCTGTCCGTGAACGTGGGTTCCGGGACGTCGAAGGAAGCGGCGGATTGGTTCGAGTACCTGACCACCAATCAGCCGACGACGCTGGCGAAGGAACGCGCCGCGAACGGACATCCGGAGCCGTTCGGCATTTCGTACCTCGGCATCGGCAATGAGAACTGGGGATGTGGCGGCTCCATGACACCGGACTACTACGTGAGTCAGCTCAGAATCTACGCTCGCTACACTCGCAACTACAACGCCGGGCATCCGATGAAGAAGATCGCCGTCGGTCCGGACGGCGGCGACACGAGGTATACAGAAGCCGTGATGAACGCGTGGAAGGAGCGCAACTGGAGCTGGGACATCGATGGGTTATCGCTGCACAACTACACCGTGGGCGGCTGGCCGCCGAGCTACAAAGCGACGGGCTTCGGCGAAGATGAGTACGCCAGGTTGCTCAAGGAAACGCTGCGCATGGACGAGTTGATTCGCACGCACGGTGCGATCATGGACAAGTACGATCCTGAGAAGAAGATTGCGCTGGTCGTCGACGAATGGGGCGCGTGGCTCGCACCCACGCCAGGCTCGAAAGAAGGTTTCCTCGAGCAGCAGAATAGTCAACGCGACGCGATCATCGCCGCGCTCAACATCAATACGTTCGCACGTCATGCTGACCGCGTGCGCATGGCCAATATCGCGCAGATGGTGAACGTGCTTCAGGCCATGCTCCTCACCAACCAGGAGAAGCTCGTGAAAACTCCGACGTATCACGTGTTTCGCATGTATGTGCCGTTCCAGGACGCAACCTCGGTGCCGATCCAACTCGACCCGCAAACATACGTGCATGGCGCTGTCGAGCTCCCACGCGTCGATGCAATCGCCGCAAGAGACAAGGACGGTAAGGTGTGGATCGCCATCGCGAACGTCGATCCGAGGCGCGCGGTTCGCATCCGCATTGCGAGTGGCGGTCAGAAGAGCGAGACGCTCCGCGGCGAAACCTTGGCCGCTCCGAAGATCGACAGCGTCAATACATTCGAAGCGCCGAACACGGTCGCGCCGAAACCAGTTACGGCCAAGCTAACCGGCGGCGCAATGACGCTCGAGTTGGCGCCCGCGTCGGTCACAGTCGTGTCGTTCTGAGTCAACGCCAGCCGGCGTCCACGAAGTACTCATGTGCCGTGCACATGCGTGCATCTTCCGATGACAGGAACAGGACCATTGCCGCCACGTCGTGCGGCTCCACGCGCACTTTCAGGCACTGCTGCTCGATCGTGCGCGCCTCTTCCTCCGGTGTGTGCCACAGCTTCATCTGCCGCGGGGTGCGCACTGCGCCCGGCACGACGCAGTTCACTCTGATCCCGAAGCCGCCGAGGTCGCGCGCCAAGCCGCGCGTCAGTCCTTCGATGCCGGCCTTGGCCGTTTGATAGATCGCGAGATTAGGCAGGGCAAGGTGCCACGACACTGAGCCCAGATTGACGATGGCTCCGCCGCCCGCTGCCTTCATGTCGGCTATCACTGCCTGTGCGCAGAAGAAATAGTGCCGCAGATTGACGGCGATGCGCTCGTCCCAGTAGGCAGGCGTCACGTCCCCGACAGTGTGCCGATCGTCGTTCGCCGCGTTGTTGATCAACACGTCGATCGGTCCGAGCTGCTCGCGTATGTGCGGGAACAATGCGCGGATCGCGGCGACGTCGGTCAGATCGCACGCATAGTAGCGCGGCCGGGTCTCGCGGTAGGCGAGACGCCGTTCGAGGTCGCGGGACTCAGCCTCCGCAATGTCCAGGAACGCGACGTGAGCGCCCTGATAGGCGAAGCTCTCGACGATCGCTGCACCGATGCTCGAGCCGCCGCCCGTGACGACGACACGTTTGTTACGCAAGGAAGGGTAAACCGTGTGCGACATGGCACTGCTCATTGAGGTTCGGGTAGCAGCCCGCGGCGCGCGAGGTTACGCAGGAGCACGGCGATGCCCGGTGCCAGGGGCAAACCTGTCGCTGCCATCCTCGCGAACATCTGTGCCTCCAGAAGCGGTCGGTCGAAGCTTCGGCAGGCCTCACGCGGCCGCTCCTGGAGCGTAATGGTAGCGGTATCAGAATACAAGTCGCCGGAGCTGGGCCGGACGATTCCGAAGCCCGCGTGTCATTCCTTGCACGGTGCTGCGACGGAATCGCGCTTGATCAGGACGTGCGCCATGACGTGGTCGGAAACAACTCGCGAGTCGCCGTCCTTGCGCTGGCGGATACTACGCAACAGCAGTTCGATGGCAGAACCAGCCATGGCGGCAATCGGCTGTCGGACGGTCGTGAGCTCCGGCCAGACGGTCGTCGCAGTAGGAGTGTCGTCGAAACCGACGACGGAAAGGTCGCGGGGCACATCCAGACCACGGCGGTGGGCGACCGAGACTGCCGCAGCGGCCATGTCGTCGTTGCTGGCGAAAATAGCCGTCGGCGGGTTTTTGCGTGTGAGCAGCTTTTCGGTCGCCTCCAGGCCGGAGCGATAGGTGAAGTAACCTTGCTGGATCAGCGCGGGATCGATGGTGAGCCCGGCCGCTGTCATAGCCGCGTGGAAGCCGTCGTAACGCAGCGCGCTCGCCGTTTGATTCGGATGTCCGCGAATGAACGCGATGCGTCCATGACCCATGGCGATCAGGTGCTCGGTCATCTCCTGGCTGGCGCGGAAATCGTCGATGCGCACGCTGGACAGGTCGGGCTGGAAACGGCCCGACGCAATGGCCATGACTGGGATGCCGGCGGCAGCCAGCTCCGAGAGTACGACCTTCGACTCGCACAGCGGCGGCGGCAGAACGACTCCGGCGACGCTTTGCGCGATCTTGCGTGCAGCCGCCCGCTCGGCCGCGTGACTCATGTGGTCCCACGTGTCGAGTACGAGTTGTGCGGCCGTGCGCCCTGCGCCGGCAAGCGCACCCACCAGCAACTCGCTGAGGTAGGCGGCGCTGGGGTTGGTGTAAATCAGCGCGATCCGAGTACCTTGCGCGGCCGCCAGGGACCGCGCGGCAGCGTTCGGTGTGTAGTTCAGCTCGCGCACGGCGCGTATGACCAGTTCGCGCGTCGCTTCCCGCACATTGCTGTTGCTGTTCATCACGCGCGACACGGTCATCGGCGAGACGCCCGCGTGCCTTGCGACTTCGTGAATGGTTACCGCATCGCCCTTGCGTCGCTCGGTTCGTGCGGCGGTCTTCACTCGCATGGCGGGTGGTGATCTCGAGAGCGCGGGGCTGCGCGCGATGATTATTGCGCACGCCGCTTGTGGGTGGAAGCGGAGCGGTTGCAACTGGTACCGTTACCAGGGATTACGCAACGACGATGTCATCAACACAATAAACTGCTTCGTGTGAGAGCACGCGCTGAGTTGCCGCCATCACGTGTGTCGGGGGAGTTGGAAAAAAAACCGCCGCTGGGCGTCGAGCCCGGCGGCGGCGGTAAGGCAGTCAGCGACTGCCAGCTCTCAGAACTTCGCCGTGAGATTCAGGAAGTACCGGCGGCCCAGCACGTCATACGTCGAAGGGTCGGTATTGGACTGAATTCCCACGCCGCTGGAGGTCGTGTAGACGGGCGGGTCCTTGTCGGCGATGTTGAGCGCGCCGACCGTCAAACCCAGCGCATCGTTGATGGCCCAGCGCGCCGTCAGGTCGTGATAGAAGAAGTCCGGCGTCGAGGGTGCCGCACCCTGCGAAGGCGACAGGACCGCATCGGCATTCACGACGTCCATGCCCTGCACGAAGCGCAGGTTGTAACGCAGCGAGACGTCCCACGCCGAGAAGGTCGTCGCCAGCACGAACTTGTTCTTCGGGTAGGCGCTGCCGACCGTCGAGCTGATCGTGCCGTCACGCTCGATGAACGGATCGACGGCCGTTTCCTGTTGCTCGCGCGTCAGCACGTGCGTCCACAGGAGCCTGAAGTCCAGATCGCTGCCGCCGAACGCATCCATCGGGAAACCCCAGTTGAGGTTCACGTCCACGCCGCTGCCGCGCATCGAGGACAGGTTCCGGGTGATCGTCTGCACGTCCGTGATGCCGAGGTTGCCGGTGAGTTGCCGCGTGAACAGCTGACAGAACTGGTTGCTGGGGTCGAAGTTCGGATTGCTGTTCAGCTGATTGAAGCAGCGCCCGATGACCGAGCTCGTCGTCAGGCTGGCGATGACATTGTCGACCTGAATGCGGTAGTAGTCGGCCGACACGTTCATCCTGCTCAGCCAGGCGTTGTCGGACTCCGATTGATACACCACACCGAAGCTGTAGCCGTCTGAAGTCTCCGGCTCCAGGGCCATGTCGCCGCCGACGAAGGACTTGATCTGGCTCGCAGGCTGCACGTAGCTGGCCATGCTCGCCTGCGGAATGCCCTGCTGCACGCACAGCGCTTCGACGCGCGCCTTATCGGGATTGCCCGCCTGCCGGAAGGCATTGGTCGATGCCGAGGAGCACGGGTCGGTCGCCGCTGGGAAGCTCTCCTGCACCGACTGGAACAGCTCCTGGATATTCGGCGCACGAATCGAGCGGTTGTAGCCGCCGCGCAGCTTCAACGAGCGGATCGGGTTCCAATCCAGCGAGGCCTTGTAGGCATCGGCGCCGCCGGCCAGGTTGTACTCCGAGTGGCGATAGCCCAGGTCGAGGCCCATGTAGCTCGCGAAGGGGACGTCCGCAAGGATCGGCACCGACAACTCGGCGAACGGCTCCGTGACGTGGATGACGCCGGCGACAGGTTGGTTGGCGTTGAACCCGACGACGTCGCCGCTCGCCAGGAACTCGTCCGGACGGAACTCGGCGCTGTTCTCGCGATACTCGGCACCGAGTGCGAACTTCATCGCGCCCGCCGGCAAGTTGAACAGATCACCGGTCACGCTGCCGACGAAGTTGGTCTGCTCGGCGACCATGATGTTGGTGGTCTTGATCGCGATCGCCCGCGCGCACGGCGCCGCCAGCGTGCCCTCGCCGAACGGATTGAACGTCGTGCAGCCGCTCGCCGTATACACGGCAGGGTTGTTGAGTGCCGCCTGGAGCTTCGAGCGCGAGACGTTACCGCCCTGGAGCTGAGTTTGCTCCGCGCGCCCCCAGCTGCCGAACACATCCCAGTTGAACTTGCGATCGCCCAGTTCGAAGTCGCCGCGGAAGCCGAGCAGCCCCTGCAAGACGTCGTAGCCGTTCTCCTGCGTACGCGGTCCGACCTCGACGATGCGCTTGTTGAAGAGCAGCGGCGCACCCGGCGTCGGGCGCGACTCCGCCAGCTCGCGCAGATCGGTGGGAATCGTCGTATTGGTCAGCGGGATCGAGCAGCCGGCCTGCGTGCCCGAGCACGTCACGGGCGTGGAGGCCAATTGCTGGTCGGAGTGATAGGTCGTGAACGTCAGGCGCGAGTACGCCTCGGCCGACATGTTCGACGCATCCGGCATCAGGTCGTAACGCATGAAGGCCGCGAGCTGCCGGCGCTCGAGCGGTAACTGCAGATAGTTGGTCGGACCGAAGTTGTACGAATAGTTCTTCGGATTGAAGCCCGGGTCGCTGGTATCGCCTTTGAAATTCACGACGTCGATTCCGGGAGCGCTGGCGCTGCCGAACGAGAACAGCGACTGGTCTTGATTGAACCCGATCGTAGTGTTGGGCAATACAGCGCCGGCAGCGGCGCCATAGCGGCCGAACACCGTGTTGAGCGCCGTTTGTGTCGGCGCGTTCGTGCCCCACGCGACACTGCCGTCCGGCACCGATGGGGAACCTGCAGGCAGCAGATTCGGGCCGAGGGAGACATTGCTGAACTCGCGCGCTCCCGCCAGCACTGGATCACGCTTGTCGTAGCTCAGGGAGACGACAGCGTTGCCGCGGCCTTCGCCGAAGTTACCGCCCATGATCGCTTCCGCCAGCAGCGTTTCGCCGTCGTTCTCTTCCGTGCGATTGTTCTGGAAGTTGAGCTGCACACCTTGGAAATTGCGCTTCAGTCGCACGTTCACCACGCCGGAGATCGCGTCCGAGCCGTACACCGATGACGCGCCACCAGTGAGGATCTCCACGCTGTCGATCAACGCGGACGGAACAGTGTTGAGGTCGACGAAGCCGTTGACGTTCGAGGAAACCAGGCGCGTGCCGTCGAGCAGCACCAATGTGCGCGACGCATTCACGGTGTTGAAACCGCGAAGGTCGACGTTCGCCTGGCCGCCGTTCGAGGGATTGTTCGAAGTCGTAGTGATGGAAGGTACGAGTTGCGGCAGCGTGTTGAGCACGGCCTCCACCTGCACCTCACCGGACAGATCGAAAGCAGCGGAATCGATAGTGACGACGGGGCTCGGCGCCTCGAAGTCCTGCCGCACGATGCGCGTACCCGTCACGATCACTTCACTGATTGCCTCGCTGGTGCCCTTGTCTTGTGCCACAGCTGGCGTGGCGGCGGCGGCGGCTGCAGCTCCCATGAATACAGCGCGCCGCACGGCGGCACGCACTCGGTTACTCGTCGTCATTGAAGGATTCCTCCCGCGAGACAGTTCGACGTTATTTGCCGATCACTGACGCTCGGCGGTTGCAAACCTGCATCGGCGTCGCGCGGATCCTACAGTTGTGACTGGAGACAGCGCGCGCAGGGAAGGATGATCTTTGGCTCGAAAAGATTGTGCAGAGTCATCGACTAACGGCACATTCGGAAGCGCAGCACGAGCGGCTTCAACAGAGCATGAAAGTCGTAACTGTTTCTTATTAGCAACGTGAGCGAATCGTCATCACGTTCGACTTGGGCCTGCGGGCTGATGGGCTACTGAAATCTGCGTGACCGTCACCGAGTGAAAGGCTGACGCTAAGAATGACAGCCGAGAGGACATCAACCGCGCAGCGCAACCACGAAGAAAGCGATTGCCATGAGAACGGCAGCGAAATGAACAAACCTGGCAAGTTGAGTCATGAGCCATCCCTTCCGGTCCAGTGTCGGAGGCGACTGTACGGTGTGCCATCGACAGGACCAATCCGGCTCCAGGAATCACACTGAGGAACGGATATCAGCAATCGGATTCGAACCGCATCCGCACGTCCCGGTTGCGGGACTGAGCCCGATGCGATCGTCCCATGACTGGGACTCAGCATGCCGTGCGGCCGAGCTGCAACGGGGGCGCGCAAGCCGCTGACCGCAAGTAACTCGCCATGTATCAATGCGATGCGTGCGCTGGCGCCAGGTTGGCACGATCCTCGCTCTCTCGAAGTCAGGAAGATGCTTGAGCAGACCTGACCAGGAGGAGAGAGCCATGCAAACGTCATTCAGTCGCAAGACCTGCTTCGCCGCCGTCGCGGCCGCCACCATCGTCGGGTTCACTGGACTGCTGCTGGATCGCAGCCTGGATCTCACCTACGACAGTGCGCTTCCCACGGGCACTGTCGAGATCTGCGAGATCCAGACGTTCGCGCCCGGCGGCTACGCGGCGAGCCATGGCGATGTCGAGCTCTGATCGTCAGATGGATCGCCCGCGCATCCAGGAGCGGTTCCGTCATCGCAAGCTTGCGTGGGTCGCGGGCGTCCTCATGGCGCTCTCCGGTGTCTCCTTCGCGATCGCGAGGCTTGAGCCCGGCGCGCCCTCGGTTGGACGCGAACAGCTTTATCTCGACGACGTGAAAGAGGGCACGCTCGAAAGAAGTGTCCGTGGCCCCGGCGCGCTCCAGCCGCGTGAAGCGCGCTGGCTCTCGACCCGGGTGGACGCTCGCGTCGATCGTGTGATCGTTCGCGCAGGCGAAACTGTCGGGCCCGACACCGTCATAGTCCAGTTGTCGAATCCCGAGATCGAGCGCGCAGCTCATGCCGCCGCGCTCGAAGTGGCCGCCGCCCGCGCCGAGTACTCGGCGCTGCGGCTCGAGTTGGAAAGCGAGCGATTGGATCGGCGAGCCTCCCTCGCAGAGGTGCGTGCGACCGCGGAGTCTGCGCGCCTCCAGGCGGTCGCTGAGGAACGTGCTTTCGAGACGCGCGCGGTTTCCGAGCTACAGGTTTCGCGTTCGAAGATCCTGGCGGCACAGCTCAGGGAGCGCGCGACGATCGAGCAGCAGCGGCTTGTTGCGTTAGACGCGGCCGTCGACGCGCAACTGGACGCACGCATCGCGCGGCTGCGTCAGCTCGAGCGCGCGGCCGAGGAGCGGCGCCTCGCCGCCGAATCGCTTCAAGTGCGCGCCGGCATCGAAGGTGTGGTGCAGAGCGTGCCGGTACAGGAAGGGCAGCAGCTCGCGCCGGGTGCAAATGTCGCTCGAGTCGCGAAGCCGGGCATGCTGTATGCGGAGATCAGGATCCCCGAACTCGATGCGCGTGACCTCGTGCCTGGCCTGCCCGCGGTCGTCGATATGCGTGATCGGGTCGTGCGGGCGCGCGTCGTGCGCGTCGACCCCACCGTGGTCGAAGGCGCCGTGCGCGTCGAGGTGGACTTCGAGGAGACGCTGCCGTCGCAGGCGCGTGCTGACCTTTCCGTCGACGGCACGATCGCAATCGAGACCCTGCAGCACGTTCGCTACATCGGCCGGCCCGTCGGCGCACAGTCCGATTCGACTACAACCGTTTTCCGCGCGCGTGCAGGCAACAGCTTCGCCGAGCGCGTGCCCGTCAAGTTCGGCAAGGCGTCAGTGAACCAGATCGTCGTGCTCGACGGCCTCGAGCCCGGCGACGTCGTGGCGCTCGCGGATACGACGCAGTGGTCCGGCAAGGACCGGCTGGTCATCGACTGATGCGACGACAACAAATGGAGAAGACGATGCAAGCATCACCCATGATACGGCTCGAGGGCGTGACCAAGGTGTTCTACACCGACGAGCTCGAGACGCACGCGCTCGATGGCATCAACCTCGATGTCGCGAAAGGCGAGTTCCTCTCGATCGCCGGCCCTTCTGGCTGCGGCAAGTCGACGCTGCTGGCGCTGCTCGGACTCCTCGACACGCCGACCGAGGGCCGGTACGCGCTCGACGGCCACGACGTAACTGCGCTCGCGCCGTCAGCGCGCGCCAAAGTGCGCAACGAGCGGATCGGTTTCATCTTCCAGGCCTTCAACCTGATCGGCGACCTGACCGTGCTTCAGAACGTCGAGCTGCCGCTCACGTATCGGAACACGATGGGCGGGAGCGAGCGGCGCGCGGCAGCAATGCACGCGCTGGAGCGCGTCGGCATGTCGCACCGTGTGAACCATCACCCATCGCAGCTATCGGGCGGCCAGCAGCAGCGCGTCGCTGTCGCCCGAGCGCTCGCGGGGAAGCCCTCGATCCTGCTCGCCGACGAGCCGACCGGAAACCTCGATTCGCGCAACGGTGAGGCGGTCATGGGCCTGCTACGCGAGTTGCACCGTGAAGGCTCGACCATCTGCACGGTCACGCACGATCCGCGCTACGCCGATTACGCGGACCGGAAGATCCAGCTCTTCGATGGGCGCGTCGTGGACGAAAGCACGCTCGTTGACTTGTCACAGCGTCGAGCCGCGAAGGCCTGAGGAGGAGACGCTGATGCGCACACTCATCGACGAGCTCAGAGCTGCTGCCTCGGCCCTCGCGCGAGCGCCTGCGTTCACCGCACTCGCGGTTGGCGTACTCGCGCTGGGTCTGGGAGCCGTGATCTTCATGTACGGCGTCGCCGACACGATGATGTTGAAGCCAGCGCCCTACCCAGCGGCCGACCGTCTGTACAACGTGGCGCTGTTCTCCCCGCGCGGCGATCAATACAGCGATGTGATGGCGCCGCTGGACTACCGGCAGCTCCGCGAAGCGCAGACGCAATTCGAAGCCATCGGTTCGATCTACGTCGGCACCGTCTACCTGACCGGCGACGGTCAGGCCGAGCGCTACTCCGGCGGCTTCGCGGACGGATTCATCTTCGACGTCGTGGGTGTCGCGCCGATTCTCGGCCGCGCGATCGAGCCGCGCGATACCAGCGAAGGGGCCGCGCCGGTCGTCGTCCTCAGCTACGAGCTCTGGACCGAGCGGTTCGGTGCGGATCCCGGCGCAATCGGCCGCGTCGTGCGCGTCAGCGGGCGCTCGTCGGAGATCGTGGGTGTGATGCCGGAAGGCTACAGCTTTCCATCGAGCGCACGACTCTGGCTCGCGAACCAGCAGGATCCCACGCGCTTCAAACGGCGGGACGCAGCTCTGGTCTCGGTCTACGGGCGACTGCGCGCAGACGGCAACCTCGACGTCGCGCACCGGGAATTCGCGCCGATCGCAGCGCGCATCGCCGCGGAAGATCCGCAGAAAGTCTTTGACAGCCGTTTCGAGGTCATGCCGTTGTCGTACAGCTTCCGCAAGAACGACGTGCAGCTCGTGTGGATGCTGCTGATCGCTGTGGGCTTCGTGCTGCTGGTCGCTTGTGCGAACGTCTCCAACCTTCTGCTCGCGCGCTCCGCTTACCGCGTGCGTGAGACTACTGTGCGATCGGCCCTTGGCGCATCGCGCAGCCGCCTGATCGCACACGTACTCGCTGAGAGCGTCCTCATCAGCACGCTCGCGACGCTCGTGGGACTTCTGCTCGCGTCGATCGCGCTCGATGGCTTCCGTGCCGTAGCGAGCCGTCTGTGGCTGGACAGCCCGAGCTGGTGGACCTTCGAGATCGACGCGCGCGTCGCCCTGGTCGCGGTAGCGGCGGCATTCGCTTCGACCCTCGTTGCCGGTCTGCCGGCCGCGATCCGCGCCTCGCGACCGTCGCTCGATGCACTGCTGCGCGATGGCGGCCGCACCGGCACCAGTCTTGCGATCGGGCGGATCGCGTCGGGCCTTGTCGTGTTCGAGGTCGCACTCGCATGCGTGGTGCTTGGCAGCGCCGCGCTCATGACCAAGGCCGTGCTCAATGCGACGAACCATGACATCGGCGTCCGCACCGATGACATCATGACCGCGCGTGTCGGGCTCGCGCTCGGCCCCGAGAACGAAGAGCAGATCCGTTTCTGGCAAGCGCTGCTGCGGCACATTGAAGAACAGCCGGGCGTCGATTCCGCGGCGATTGCCGGCTCGCTGCCTGCGCACCGCTCGGACCAGGCGCCGACGTCGATAGAGGGCCGCGACTATGGCGACGCGAGTACGCGGCCGGTGCTCGACCGCGTCATTGTCAGCCCGTCATTTTTCGATACGTTCCGCATCTCTGCAGCGCAGGGACGTGTGTTCGACGGCCGCGATCGCCTGGACACGATGCCGGTCGCCGTCATCAACGAGACGATGGCGCGCGAGTTCTGGCCGCGCGAATCGCCGCTCGGCGCCCGCGTCCGCTTCGAGGCCGAGGGGAACCCCAAGTGGTACACGGTGGTCGGCGTGGTTCAGGACGTCCTGCAGAACAGCGCGGCCGCGCGGGCGCGGGCGCAGAACGACGCGGATCGCTTCGATCCGACGTTCTACATTTCGTTCACACAGCGGCCGGATCGCTTCATGAGCATTGCTGTGCGCGGCTCGGGCGATCCGCGATCGCTGGCGTCGGCGGTGCGCAAGGCGCTCGCGCAGACCGATCCCGACATGGCTCTCTACTACGAGCGCACGCTCGACGAGGCGATCGTGGTCGCCACCGCGATCTATCGCATGATCGGCACGATATTCGTGGTGTTCGCGACGGTCGCGCTGTTGCTCGCAGCCGCCGGTCTCTATGGCGTGCTCTCTTTTCATGTGGGACAGCGCACGCGAGAGATCGGGGTGCGCCTGGCGCTCGGTGCAGACCACCGGCGCATTCTGCGCCTGATCGCGCGTACGAGCGGTACCCAGGTGCTGATCGGCATCGTCGTCGGAATGATCGCGCTGCCTTTCGTAGGCCGCGGATTCGGCAATCTCCTGCAGGAACAGAATCCGTACGACCCCGTGATCTATGGGTTGGTGCTCACGTTGATGGCGGTGGTCGCGATCGTGGCGACACTGCTGCCGACAGTGCGCGCGCTCAGGGTGGATCCGGCAGTGGCGCTGCGCTACGAGTAACGGCGCTTCGAGGGGGAACTTCGATGACACAGGCAATCTTGACGGCGCGCTTCGAGCTCGACGCCGCGGCCCGGGCAACGCTCGATGCGTCAGCCCGGCTTTGGTTCGTCGTCACCGCGTTGGGCCAATGGGTGTTCGCGGGCTACGTCGCGGCCTATTACGGTCCGCGGTTGCTGGCAGATGGGATCGACGGTCTGAAGGGCACGCATCTGGCGAACGGTTTCATACCGGGCGATACGGCCGGGAACTTCGCCGTCGCCGGCCATTTGCTGGCAGCCGCCTTCATCATGAGTGCCGGTCCGCTGCAACTCATCCCGCAGATCCGGGCGCGCTTTCCCGCCATGCATCGCTGGCTAGGCCGCAGCTACCTGCTCGCGACGGTTGGTAGCAGCATCGCAGGGCTCTCCTTGATCTGGACGCGTCCTCTTTTCGGGCCCTTGGTGAACAACATCGCCACCAGCCTGGACGGTATCCTGATCATCGTTTGCGCTGCCGTCGCCGTGCGTTACGCGATCGCCCGCGACATCCGCACCCACAGCCGCTGGGCTCTGCGCCTCTTCATGGTGGCAAGCAGCGTCTGGTTTCTCCGCGTGGGATTTCGGGTGTGGAACTTCCTGACCGGCGGAATCGGTATCGACGAGAAGACGTTCAGCGGACCGTTCGTTACCGTGTGGCACTTTGGCCAATACCTGCTGCCGCTCGTAGTTCTCGAGCTCTATCTGCGTGCCCGTGACGCAGGCAACGCGCAGGCCCGCCTGACGGTCGCAACCGGCCTGCTGGCGCTCGCGATATTGACGGGTCTCGGGATTTTCCTGGTGGCGACGGGATCCTGGCTGCCGCGTCTCGGGGAAGCGTGATCGAGCGTATGATCCGCCCGATGCAGCCGCGGATCCTCGTTGCGGATGATCAGGCCGACATTCTTTCGGCGCTCAAACTCCTGCTGAAGCGCGAGGGCTTCGACGTCACGACTGCCACCTCACCGGCGGGTGTGCTCGACGTCGTCGCGCGCGA
>Ga0114129_10010635_pt1 | contig 13125 bp, 12 predicted proteins | sample RhiMetdeltSRZDD1_FD_80071 | JGI IMG/M metagenome (GOLD analysis project Ga0114129, IMG submission 80071) | Populus rhizosphere microbial communities from Tennessee, USA - Rhizosphere MetaG P. deltoides SRZDD1 (version 2) (version 2) | ecosystem: Host-associated > Plants > Roots > Rhizosphere >...
CAGGCGCTTCTAGTTTTCAAACTGAACCAGTACCCGGTGTTCCGACTGTGTTACGTTCTCATTCCCGAATAACCAAAATTTCCCATTGACAATCCCGAACTCGGCAGAGTACTTTATATCGCCAAGCACGCGAGGCGAGGTAAAGTGGAACGTGGGCCTTGCGTAGCAAAAAACAGTGATTGGGGTACAATGCGGCCACAATGAGTCTTCTCGAGAGTATTAACTCGCCTGCCGACCTGCGCACGCTTCCAGTCGATCAACTTCGAACCGTTTCCGACGATATTCGCAACTACATCCTCGAGACCATGTCTCGCGTGGGTGGACATACCGGCGCGTCGCTCGGAGCTGTCGAACTAGCCGTGGCGCTGCATTACGCGTTCGATACGCCACACGATCGCCTCGTTTGGGACGTGGGCCATCAAGCCTACGCGCACAAGATCCTGACCGGACGCCGCGATCTGCTGCCGACGATCAAACAGTACGGCGGCATCAGCGGATTTCTCCGCCGCGACGAGTCAGAATTCGACACATTCGGCGCGGGCCACGCATCGACTTCTCTCTCAGCCGCTCTCGGAATGGCCATCGCGCGCGATCGAAAAGGCGAGGACCATCACGTCGTCGCGCTGATCGGCGACGCTTCGCTCGCCGGCGGCATGGCCATGGAAGCCATCAACCAGGCGGGCCATTTGAAGAGCCGCTTGATCGTCGTGCTCAACGACAATGAAATGTCGATCGCGCCCGCAGTCGGCGCATTGACCGGATACCTGAACCGCATTCGCGGCGCGCATGGCTATCACCGTTTCAAAGACGAAGTCGAAGAGACGTTACTGGCGATCCCGTCTCTCGGCGAGCGTCTGCACCATGCGGCGAAGACGATGAAAGACGTGATCGCAGCCGCAGTTCTGCCAGGCGCGCTCGTCAGCGAGCTGGGTTTCAAGTACATCGGCTACGTCGACGGGCACAACCCGCGCGCGCTCGTCGCCGCTTTCAACGAAGCGAAGCAGATCAAAGACGGTCCAGTCATCGTCCACGCGTTGACGACGAAGGGAAAGGGATTTCCGCAAACCGAACCTGATTACTACCGCTGGCACGCGACCGGGCCTTTCGATCTAAAAACCGGAGCGCCCGTAACCAGCAGCGCCAAAGCACCGACTTACACGAAGGTTTTCGGCGACACGCTCGCGCAACTGATGGAGAAAGATCCGAAGGTCGTGGCGCTGACTGCCGCGATGCCTGACGGAACAGGCGTTTGCACCGCGCTCGAAAAATTTCCCGAGAGATCGTTCGACGTCGGCATTGCCGAACAACACTGCGTCACCTTCGCGGCGGGTTTGTCGTGCGAAGGGCTCAAACCTGTCTGCGCGATCTATTCGACGTTTCTACAGCGCGGGTTCGATCAACTGGTCCATGACGTCTGCATCCAGGATCTGAACGTGAAGTTCTGTCTCGATCGCGGCGGCATCGCCGGCGGCGACGGACAAACGCATCACGGCTTGCTGGACATCGCCTATCTTCGTCCGGTACCAAACATCATCCTGATGGCGCCGAAAGACGAAGGCGAGATGCGCGACATGCTCTTCACGATGCTGGAGCACAATGGTCCAGCCGCGATGCGTTACCCGCGCGGCAACGGCGTCGGCGCCGATATCACGCGCGAGCCGGAACTGCTCGAGATCGGAAAAGGCGAGATACTGCGCGACGGCGGTGAGGTCGCGATCGTTGCCTATGGCGCGATGGTCCATCCGTCACTCGCGGCGGCCGAACAGTTGTCGAAAGAGCGAATCGAGACGACGGTGGTCAATGCGCGTTTCGTGAAACCGCTCGATGCGCCGCTGCTACTCGCCCTTGCGCGCACGAAGCGCCTGATCGTCACCGTAGAAGAAGCCTATCTCGCGGGCGGCTTTGGTTCAGCCGTTCTGGAGTTGCTCGAGGAAAACGGGCTCCAGGACAAGGTCCGCGTCGTTCGCATGGGTATTCCGGATCGACTCATAACCCATGGCGACGCGAAATTGTTGCTCGCCAAGTACGGTCTGGACGCGGACGGCATTTACAACCGGGTAAAAGAGAGCATCGAAGTGCTCGACGATCGGCGCACGAAGTCGCGGCGTACGGTCTCGTAGCGGCGTTGTTTCGTAACACAACGCGTCGTTTTCATGCACGATTTCGTTGGTTTTCGTCTCTCCTCGTTACCACTTTCCCCTACAAATCCGTGTCAAAGGCGATGGCCTCGTGATTGCAAGCCTTTTTTTCGAATGAACGAACCTCATTTTGACGATCGACGTGTATTGCAGTGTGCGCAGCAGGTTGTGCCTCTGGACAAGATCCGTGCGCACTCGCGAAACCGTAAGCTTTGGTTTCTGACCGGCGCTTTTGCGGTCGCGATGATGCTTGGGGCGGCGTCTGCGCTGCTGGCGGTTCACATCAAGCAACGCAGCCAGGTCACACAAATCAACACCGATTTACCATCGGAAACGAGCGCACCGCCGGAAACGAGCGCGCTGCCTGAAACTGCCGCCGCGATACCAGTCGAATCACCGGAAGCGACTGCTGAGGAGCCGCTCATCGAAGAAACTCCGTCCGTGAAACGCGTGATAACGCGCAGACAATCCGAACCGGCCGTCGCGGACAGACCGCGCATTGTTGGTTCACGACGCGGCGAAGTCGAGCCCAGCGAAGAAGAACAACTCCAACAGATCCGCGACGCCGTGCTTTACGATCGGTGGCAGGAGCGACGGATGCGCCGCGCCGCCAGACGCGAGCGTCGCAATCGCGACGGACGCGACCTCTCGCACGTCGACGAGATCTTCGAAGGTCGACGCCGGCCTGAACGGCCATAATCGATCATCACTCGTTAAATCTTGTTGACGGATCACTCACCGAGTGGCATCATCACGCGAAGCCTGTTTGATCCTCACGATTTAAACCCCGACGCGTTTTAATAACGGTTCATATTTCGCGCGATGCGGCGCGAGGAAATATGGTGATTATCATGAAGAAACAGATGTTTCGCGAGCGGGAGTGTATTCATCGAGACGAGGGCGTCGAAGGCGAGTTTTATAACGGCGTTTTTTATCTTCAGGCTTTGCAACGGCTGCGGGTCGATCAAGCCGTTGAGGTTGCAGGACGAGTGAGCTCGTTCTTCTGGTCTGATGCTCCACACGTCATCATTTGGCTGTGCGACGCGTGCGCCAGTGAGTTGCGGCTCAACGAGATGCCGCGAGCGGTAACCTCGGTAGCGCGGCGACAGGCTTAATCCATCCTTATATTCGCGTTATGGTGTAATGTTCCATGACGTGAAGCGCGAGCGAATAGACAAACTTCTGGTTGAACGAGGCCTCGCCGAGTCGCGGACTAAAGCCCAGGCGCTCGTCATGGCTGGAGTTGTGCTCGTCAACGAACAGCGCGTCGAAAAGGCTTCGGATCAGATCGCCGTCAATGCGCAGATCCGCGTCAAGCACGCTGACGATCCGGCGTCGCGCTACGTCGGACGCGGCGGACTAAAGCTCGAAGCCGCGCTGCGCGAATTTCAGTTGGACGTGAACGGCGCTGTCTGTCTCGACGTCGGCGCATCCACCGGCGGCTTCACCGATTGCCTGCTGCAAAACGGCGCGCAAAAGGTCTTCGCCATCGACGTCGGACACAACCAACTCGACTGGCGCTTGCGCAACGATTCGCGCGTCGAAGTCCGCGAAGGCGTAAACGCGCGCTACCTCGAACCCAACGACTTCCCAACTAAATTCGATCTCGCAGTCGTAGACGTTTCATTCATCTCCGCGACGATGGTGTTACCAGCGATCGTTCCGCTGATAAAGCACGGCGGTTCTATCGTTACGTTGATCAAGCCGCAGTTTGAAGTCGGCCGTGGCGAAGTCGGCGGCGGAGGCATCGTCCGCGATCCGGCGAAACGAGCGCAGGCCGTCGAAAAGGTGAACCAGGCGGCGGTTGAAATCGGACTCGACGTCGCTGGAGTAATCGAGTCGCCAATCCAGGGCGCCGAGGGCAACGTCGAATTTCTCGCGCTCTACAAACCCGTTTAGAGTTGAAAACATACACGGCAGCCCCGTATTATCCCGGCCCAAGCGCTCAACCATGTCGCAGATCAAGCGAATAGGAATAGTTGTCAAGCCGCACCAGCCGGATGCGTTGAAGACTATTTGCGAGCTGGTGACGTGGCTCGACGAGCGCGGGATCGAGCTCGTCGGCGGCCCGGAGATCGAGCGCGAGCGAATCGAACACGAAACCGGTTGCGCGATTACGGAAGTTCCGCGCGACGAGATCGCCGCCACCGCCGATTTGATGTTGGTGCTCGGCGGCGACGGCACGATGATCGCCACGGCGCGCCTAGTCGGCGACCGCGAAGTGCCGGTGCTCGGCGTCAACTACGGCGGGCTCGGTTATCTCGCGGAGTTTCGCATTGAAGAGCTGTATCACGCGCTCGAGTCGATCCTTTCCGGCAACTTCCGTCTCGACAAACGCGTCATGCTTGACGTCGAGTTGCAGCGTGGCGATGTATCAGTAACTCGCAACCGCGTGCTCAACGACGTCGTTATCAACAAATCCGCACTCGCTCGCATCATCGAGATCGAAACTTATCTCAACCGGTACTTCGTAAACTCGTTTCGCGCGGACGGACTGATCATCTCGACGCCGACGGGTTCGACGGCTTACAACCTTTCCGCCGGCGGCCCGGTCATCTTTCCGTCAATGAACGCAGTCGTGATCACGCCGATCTGTCCGTTCACACTTTCCAATCGTCCAATCGTCGTCCCGGACGACGCCACGATCGAACTGCTTCTAAAAACCGATCAGGAAGAAGTGACGTTGACGCTCGACGGGCAGGTCGGGTTTGAATTGCACGTCGAGGATCGCGTGGTGATTCGAAAGAGCAGCGTGACGTTCAACCTGGTTCAGCCAAGCAACAGAAACTACTTCGACGTGCTGCGCGATAAACTCCGGTGGGGCCGGTAACCACAAAAGGCACAAACAAGAGGCACAAACAAAACATGCCTGAAGAAAACGACGAACGCCGCAATCCAAACCGGCTACAGCGAGACGAATTCGAACGTGAGGTCGGAACGGACCTCGACGAGGAGACGCCTGACAAACCAAAGGGCATAGCGCTGCACACGAAGATCCTGATTGGCCTCGTGATCGGCGTGATCGCAGGTCTTGGCGTGAACAAGATGCTCGGCGGTGATAACACTAAGGTCGTTTGGATCGTCGACAACATCACGCAGCCCGTGGGCCAACTTTTTCTTCGCCTCTTGCTGATGATCGTCGTGCCGCTCGTTTTTGCGTCGCTGGTCGTCGGCGTCGCGGGCATCGGCGACGTGCGAAAACTCGGGCGCGTAGGTCTCAAATCGTTTGCCTATTGTCTTGTGATCTCGGCGATCTCAGTTGTGATTGGTCTCACGCTAGCTAACACGATACGGCCCGGCACGAAGATCGATCCAGCCACATCCGAAGCTCTTCAGCAGCGTTATGCAAGTGACGCGACGGCGAGAGTTGCAGACGCAACAAAAGCGAGCGCCGCGACGTCGCCGTTGATGTCAGTCGTGGAGACGATCGTCCCGAAGAACCCGTTCTACGCGATGGGCGGGAGAGAAGACGCGAACATGCTGCACATCATGTTTTTCGCGCTGATCATCGGCGTCGCGATCACGCTGATCCCGATAACGGTGACGGCGCCGCTTTTGCGCGTGCTCGAAGGCGTGTATGAAGTCACCGCCAAGATCATCGAGATCATCATGAAGTTTGCGCCCCTGGCCGTCGCGTGTTTGCTCTTCAACAACACGGCGCGGTTCGGTCTCGATCTGCTGCAAGCGCTAGGCTGGTTCATACTCACCGTGCTGCTCGGTCTCTCGCTGCACATGTTCGGCGTCTACTCGTTGTCGATTTACTTTCTCTCGCGCATCTCGCCGCTCGAGTTCTTCCGGCGTATCAAGACCGTGATCCTGACCGCGTTTTCCACGTCGTCGTCGAACGCCACGCTGCCGACGGCGTTGCGCGTCTCCGAACAGAACCTCGGCGTGCCGCAGGAGATCAACAGCTTCGTCCTGACTGTCGGGGCAACAGCCAACCAAAACGGGACTGCGCTGTACGAAGGCGTGACCGTGCTCTTCCTGGCCCAACTCGCCGGCGTGGACCTGACGCTCGGACAACAGTTGATGGTGGTCTATCTCGCCATTCTCGGCGGCATCGGCACGGCCGGCGTGCCGTCAGGCTCGATTCCCTTCATCATCGGCGTGCTGGTGACCATCGGCGTGAATCCGGCGTTGATCGCAATCATCCTCGGCGTCGATCGCATACTCGACATGTGCCGCACGACGCTGAACGTAACGGGCGATCTGACGGCGGCGACGTTCGTCGCGCGTTCGGAAGGCTACGAATTGCTGCGGCCGCACGAGCCCGCGATCGTGCACGCCGGTGTTCCCGTTACAAACCGCGCGGGGGATTAACTCTTTAGTAACAGGCACGTTAAAATGTCCGCATAAGCGGCGAGTTACAATTTCTGACTTTTCGGAAATGAGGCACAGGGACCATGGTCTTTCCGGTCTGGGACGACAACAGCGACAGAACAACTTTCCCGTTCGTCAACTACGCTTTCATCGCCATCAACATCTTCGTTTTCGTCGTGCTGCAAAAGTTGGGAAGCGACATATCTTTTACTTACTCCTTCTCGACCGTACCGGCGGAAATCATGTCCGGACAAGATGTGGTGACTGCGGCGCGCGACGTGGAAATCGCGACCGGCCAGAGCGTCCGGGTTCCCGGGCTCGGTGAAACACCGTTTTCGGTCTATCTGACGTTGTTCACGTCGATGTTCATGCACGGCGGCATCGCGCACATCTTCGGCAACATGGTCTTTCTCTGGGTCTTCGGCGACAACATCGAGGACCGGTTGGGCCACGTTCGTTATGTGATCTTCTACTTGCTTTGCGGCGTGATCGCATCGTTGGCCCACGTATTCACCACCGCCGCTTTCGCGGGCACACAGAACGACATGCTGGTTCCGAGTCTCGGCGCGTCGGGAGCGATTTCAGGCGTGCTCGGCGGCTACATCCTGCTCCATCCTTCGCGGCGCGTGACCGTCATCCTTTTCCGCTTTCTCACCGACGTGCCGGCTTACGTCGCGATCGGGATCTGGTTCGCGTTCCAGTTGATCAGCGGCCTCGGCCTGCTCGGAGGAGGCTCAGAACTAGGCGGCGTTGCGTACGCGGCGCACATCGGCGGTTTCCTCGCCGGGTTGGTCTTGATCAAATTCTTCGACATGGGTCATCGTGCACGGGCTTAGAATGAATCCAGTAAACCAGCAGTGTCTCGACATCCAATCAACTCCACGCGCGGAGATGCAGCTATTTCCGCTCGACACGTTCGCCTACGAGTTTCCCGGACGCGAGATCAAGATTAACTTCGAGATCCCGGAGTTTACGGCCATCTGTCCGTTCTCGGATTTTCCTGACTTCGCGACCATCCGGCTGGAGTACGTTCCCAACGAACGCTGTATCGAGTTGAAGAGTTTGAAGCTCTACATAAACTCGTTCCGCAACGTGAAGATCTTTCACGAGCACGTGATCAACATCATTCTCGAAGACTTCGTCGCCGCGTGTGATCCGTTGAGCGTTGAGATCGAAGGCGACTTCCACGTGCGCGGAAACATTAAGACGGTGGTGAGGGCCCGCTATCAAAAGTCGTGAGGTCGATGAAGGCATTCCCGGGCTCTGGGGACGTTACCGGAAACTACCCGCCAACGTTGTCGCTATCGGTCTTGTCAGTCTTCTCAACGACGCTTCAAGCGAAATAATCTATCCGCTGCTCCCGATCTTCCTCGCGTCGAGTCTGGGCGCGACTGCCGGCGCGATCGGCATCATCGAAGGGCTCGCCGAATCCATCGCCAGTCTGCTGAAACTTTTTGCCGGTCATCTCAGCGATCGACTGGGAAAGCGAAAGTTGTTTGTCGTCGGCGGATATGCGTTGGCATCGGTGGCGCGGCCTCTGCTGGCCTTTGCGACGAGCTGGCTGCAAGTGCTCGCGATTCGTTCGACGGACCGCATCGGTAAAGGGTTTCGCACCGCGCCGCGCGACGCGATGATCGCGGATTCAGTGCGCGTCGAGCAGCGCGGCCTCGCGTTTGGATTTCATCGCGCGATGGATCACGCCGGCGCCGTTGTCGGTCCGCTTCTCGGTTATTTGCTCGTCCTGTGGTTTGCGGGCGACTTCACACGGATCTTTTTATTCGCGTCGATACCGGCGTTTCTGGCGGTCCTGGTGGCGATTTTTGTGATGCGCGAGTCGCCGGTTGTTCGCACGGCTGACGCTGAGATACCGAAGCTGTCGCTGCGCGGGTTCGACAGCAACTTCAAACGGTTCCTGATCATCCTCGCGCTTTTCACGCTCTCAAACTCGTCCGACAGTTTTCTGATCCTGCGCGCGCGGGAGTCGGGCGTGCCGATTGCCATCATTCCCTTGTTGTGGGCCGCACACCACGGCATGAAAGTTCTCAGTTCGCTTTATGGCGGCGACCTGTCCGATCGTCTCGGACGCAAGCGTTTGATAGTCTCGGGCTGGGTGCTCTACGCTGCCGTTTACGCCGGCTTTGGGTTTGTCACCAACGCCTTGTCGGTCTGGGTGCTGTTTCTGATTTACGGAATCTACTTCGGGCTCGTCGAAGGCGCCGAGAAAGCGCTCGTCGCGGATCTCGTCCGGCCGGATCAACGCGGAACGGCTTACGGACTATATAATCTCGCGTTCGGAATCACGGTATTTCCTGCTTCGCTGTTGATGGGTATGATTTGGGACTGGAAAGGCGCCACGACCGCATTCCTCGTCAGCGCGATCCTGGGCGCCGGCGCGGCTGTACTGTTATTGATATTCGTTCGTATACGTGGAAGTGAAATATTACCTGCCAACTGAAAGGGTGCATTGAATGAGACGTAGAGTGCTGAATCCTCATCCCGGTTTATCGACCGGCATTGGCTACTATCTCGCAGGAATGGAGGAAGTGCGCAGCCAGCTCGTCGCTGCCGTCAAAACAATTCCCGACGACTTGATCGGAAAACCCGCGTTTCTCGGAGCGCATTCGATTGGCGCGCTGGTGTTGCACATCGGCGAAGCCGAATGGTTCTGGATGCAGATGGTCGTCGGCGGCCACGAGCTCACCGAGGAAGACAAGAAGGCGCCTTGCTGGGACATTCTCGACGACGTCGAAGGGGTCGCTCGCAACGGATACACGACCGAGTTCTGTTTGCAGGAAGCGGAAAAAATTCGCAACCAAACTCGCGACCTGCTCTTCGGATACAACGACAAAGACCTCGAACGCATCATCACTTTTGCACGACACGAAAAAACAACGGAGCATAACTTGCGCTGGATCCTTCATCACCTCATCGATCATGAAGCCCAACACAAGGGCCAGATTTTGATGTTGAAGAGACTCATGGCACTCTAGATCCTCATCAATGACGAACTACCAGGTAATCAAGACAGCGGAAGAAGTCCGCAGAGCAGTTGAAACAATCTCCTCACAACCGGTCGTCGGGCTCGACACCGAAACCACCGAGCTCGATCCGTTCACGTCGCGGCTGCGTTTGATTCAACTCGCCACGCCCGACCGCGTTTTTATTTTCGACTTCGACGCGTTCGCGAACGGAGGACCGGCGGCCGCCGCGCACGGCGACGCACTCGCGCCGCTGCGACGACTGCTCGAAGCGCCGCGGCCCATCAAAATCGCGCATAACGCAAAGTTCGACGCGAAATTTCTCAAACACAATCTCGGCGTCGATCTCGGCACGCTCTTCGACACGCTACTCGCCAGTCAGCTCGTCGGCGCCGGCGATATCGAGGAACGCCACGGTTTGGAGACCGTTGCCAGTCGTTATCTGAACGAGTCGGTCGACAAGAGCGAACGGCTGAGCAACTGGAACTTCGAGCTTTCCGCAGCACAACTCGAGTACGCCGCGCGCGACGCCGCGATCCTCCTGCCGCTGCGCGAAAAGTTGATCGACCGATTGAAGTCCGAGTCGCTGGTGAAATGCGCGCAGCTCGAGTTCGAATGCGTCAATACCGTCGTCGACATCGAGCTGGCCGGCTTCTTCATGCACAAGGATCGCTGGCTCGAGCAACTCGGCATCGTCGAAAAACGACGCATCGAGCTCGCGGAACAGTTGCAGCAAGTGCTGGCGGAGGAATCGTCGCAGGGCTCGCTGTTTGGTGGCCCGCAGCGAAACGACATCAATCTCGATTCGCATCAGCAATTGACGCAGGCGCTCAACCGCCTCGGCATTCCGGTGCCCGACTCGACGCGCAACTGGAAACTCCAGCCGCTCGCAGCCGAGTATCCGATCATCGGGACGCTGCTCGAGTACCGCACCGTGCAGAAGGCGTTGACGAGTTACGGCGAAAACATGATCGAGATGATCAATCCCGTCACTCACCGTCTGCACGCCGACTTCCGGCAGATCGGCGCGCCCACCGGCCGGTTTGCCTGCACGAACCCGAACATTCAGCAGGTGCCGCACGCGGTCGAGTACCGGCGCTGCTTCAGCGGGCATCCCGACGGGCGGAAGTTGATCATCGCCGACTATTCGCAGATCGAGTTGCGCATACTCGCCGAGTTTTCCGGCGACCGCGGATTCATCGACGCGTTCAACTCCGGTGCGGATCTGCATCGCGTCACCGCGTCGCAGGTCTTCAATGCTTCGCTGGATCAAGTCACGAAAGAGCAGCGTGATTTCGCGAAGCGACTCAACTTCGGCGTGGTCTACGGCATCGGCGCGCAACGTTTTGCGCTCATGACGGGATTGAGTGTTTCGGATGCGGAGAACGTCCTGCGCCGCTACTTCGCGACGTATCGACAGCTCGACACCTACCTGCGCGACGCGGCGAACCGCGCCGTTAGCGAGCGGCAGGCGCGCACGGCGTCAGGACGTCTAGTCCGCTTCCGTTACGACGAAAGCGACCGGCAGCAAATCTCGATGACGCAGCGCAACGGCAAGAACACGCCGATTCAGGGCACGAGCGCCGACATCCTGAAACGCGCGCTGCGGTTGATGAAAGACGAGCTGCGCGGCACGAGCGGACAGATCGTCAACATCATTCACGACGAGATCGTCGTCGAAGCCGAGGCCGATGAAGCGCCCGAGATCGCGGCGAAAGTCGAACGCGTGATGTGCGCTGCCGGTGAGGAGTACTTGAAGACTGTTCCCGTGAAAGTCGAAACCGAGATAGCGGACGAGTGGGTCAAGTAATCCGTTTTCGCCACACCAAATAAACCGGGATCCCGGTAAATACCAGTAAGTACCCGATTCCTGACGTAGACGGCGCGAGGATCGCCAGATCGACGATGAAGAGTCCCGCCAGCACGATGTAGATCAGCGGCACGACGGGATAGCCGATCGTTCGATACGGGCGCTCGATCTCCGGCGCCTTTCGCCGCATCACGATCACCGCTCCAACCATCAACACATAAAAAATCAGGTCAGCCGAGACGATGTACTCGAGCAATTGTGTGTAGACGTTGCCGAAGGTGTACGCGCCCGTTTGCGGATTGATGGTCACCGTTCGCGGCAGCACCAGCAGCGAAGCCCAGATTCCCTGCGCGATCAAAGCGATCGCCGGCACGTGGTGCGCGTTGAGACTGTCGACGCGTTTGAAAAACAGGCCGTCCCGCGCCATCGCGTAATAAACCCGCGCGCCCGCCAGTATCAGACCGTTGTTACACCCAAACGTCGAGATCATGATCGCCAGCGCCATGAGGATCGTTCCGCTCGGACCGAGCACCGCCTGCATCACCGCCGTCGCAACCCGGTTCTGCGGCGCGTTTTGAATCCCCGCCAGCGGCAGCGTCACGACGTACGCAAGGTTCGCCAACAGGTACAACGCGACGACGAGACCGCACCCGAGCAATAACGCCCGCGGCAGGTTTTTTCCGGGATCCCGGACTTCGCCGGCGGTGAACGTCACGTTGTTCCACGCGGACTGCGCGAACAACGGCCCGACCATCGCCCGTCCGAGCATCATCACGAGCGCCAGCACGAGCAATCCGTTCGTCGTAGGCTCGAACCAAACCTGCGCCGCCGTCGGCCGCCAGCCGTTCTCCCACGACGCCCACCACGCGGACGTGTGAGCCGCGCTCGCTCCGTTCCATCCAAGCAGCAACCCGACGACGATCAACCCGAGCAGCGCCGCCGTCTTCGTGAACGTGAACGTATTTTGAATCACTTTTCCGGCTTGGAGTCCACGCGTGTTGATGACCGTCAGGAAGACGATCATTAGGATCGCGACGAGTTGTTGCGTCGATAGACTGACGGCGTAGCCGTTGAACGAGAGTTGTCCGATCGAGAACGGCCTGATGACGACAGTTTGCGGAATGAGAAATCGTTCGGCGGAGATCCAGTCGAGAAGCACGCCGCTGAAGTTTGCGAAAGCGACGGCAACGGCGGCGATCGTTCCCGTCTGAATGATCAGGAACAGTCCCCAACCGAAGAGGAAACCGGTTGCCGGTCCGTAAGCCTCGCGGAGAAAGACGTACTGCCCGCCGGCGCGCGGCCACATCGCCGCCAGTTCGGCGCAACAGAGCGCGCCCGTGATCGTCAGCACGCCCGCCAGCGCCCACGCCATGAGCAGCCATCCCGGTGAGCCGACCAGCCGGGACGATTCGGCCGAGGTGATGAAAATTCCGGACCCGATCATCGACCCCACGACGATCATCGTGGCGTCAAGCAGGCTGAGACCGCGGATGAGCCTTGGGGGTCCGTTGGGCACCACACCCATATATATGATTTGCTTGACACTTGTCGATAGCGTCACCTAGTCTTTCGCACGATTATGAAGAACGAATTAATGAACTTAATTACGAACAAGCAGGCCCACGTCGGGGTTATCGGGCTCGGTTACGTCGGTCTCCCGTTGCTGGCCGAATTCGCTTCGAAAAGCTTCCAGGCCACGGGTTTCGAAGTCGACGAAAAGAAGGCGAACCAAATCAATGCCGGCCATTCGTACATCGGCGACGTGCCGGCGACGAAGGTCAACGATCTCGTGAAGTCGGGGCGCCTTCGCGCGACGACGGATTTCAATCACCTTCGCGAATGCGACGCGATCATCATCTGCGTCCCGACACCTTTGCGG
>Ga0114129_10010636_pt1 | contig 13124 bp, 9 predicted proteins | sample RhiMetdeltSRZDD1_FD_80071 | JGI IMG/M metagenome (GOLD analysis project Ga0114129, IMG submission 80071) | Populus rhizosphere microbial communities from Tennessee, USA - Rhizosphere MetaG P. deltoides SRZDD1 (version 2) (version 2) | ecosystem: Host-associated > Plants > Roots > Rhizosphere >...
CGTGCTCCGCACGCCAACACGAAGCCCACGAAGCAAAGAAGCGTGTAGCTCGATTGCGTAGGGGCCGACCTTCAGGTCGGCCCTACCGCGGTAAGCGATCCGGCATCTCCGCGATGACATAGATCACCACGGCGATCGCCGCCGCGCCCTTCGAGACCTCCTCGGGCGCAATCCGTTCCACGGTGTCCGCCGGCGTGTGATGGATGGTGAAGTACCGCGTCGGGTCCCCCATGTATGCCATCGTCGGCGAGCGGCCGGCCTGCGCGATGGGATCGATGTCGGCGCCGCCGCCGCCGGAGATCGTCTCCGCGAGATTGAGCGGCGCGAGCAGCGACGTGATGTCGCGAATCATGTTGCGCGCCGAGAGGCTGCCCGAGAAGCCGAAGCGCGCCGGCTCGAACACGCCGGAGTCGGCCTCGAGCGCGAACACGTGGTTCATCGCCGTCGATGCGTACCTTTCAGCATAAGCGGCCGCGCCGCGCGTCCCGTTCTCCTCGTTCGTCCAGAGCACCAGGCGGACGGTGCGCCGCGGCTGGATGCCGAGCTTCTTCATCAGGCGCAGCGCTTCCCACGTGATGACACACCCCACGCCATCGTCCGACGCGCCGGCACCGACATCCCACGAGTCGAGATGGCCGCCAAGCACGACAATTTCTTCGGGCCTCTCCCGTCCGCGAATCTCGGCGACGACGTTGGCTGACTCGGCGTCGCCTTCGCTGCGTCCCTCGAGGGCGAGGTGCACGCGCACCTTGCGGCCGCGCGCCGACATCCGCGCGATGCGGTTCGCATCCTCGCCCGAGATGGCCGCGGCAGGAATCTGCGGCAGGTCCGACTGGTACTGCACGCTGCCCGTGTGCGGAGTCCGGAGTCCAACGGGACCAACGGAGCGCACCAGCACAGCAAGGGCACCGGCCTGTGCCGCCGCGCGCGCGCTCCCCGTCCGGTAACTGACGGTATCCGCGTAGTTGGTGAATGCCTGGTTGAACAGCACGATGCGCCCCCGCGCGTCGGTGGCGTGCATCCGGAGCTCGTTGAAACTCTCGACGACGAGCACCTCGGCTTCGAGGCCGCCGGGCGGGGTCGCGACGCTTCCGCCAAGACCCAGGATGCTCAAGGTGTGCCGTGGCGGATCGACGATCTCCGCGACCTCCCGCCCGCGCGTCCACTTCGGCACCATCACCTTTTCCGTGCGGATGTTCTCGAGGCCGTCCTTCTTCATCGTCTCCGCGGCCCACGCGATGGCGCGGGTCAGATTGTCGGACCCGCTGAGACGATTGCCGTACGTGTCGGTCAGCTCGGCGAGGCGCTGCCACGCGAAGTCGTCGGCGGTCGCCGCCTTGATGAGACGAGTCGCGGTGTCGCGGTAGGCGTTGATCCAGCCGGACGCGGATTGCGCGTCGCCGGTGGCGGCCAGCGCGGCGACGAGCGCCGCGGCGCAGAGGGCTATCGGAGGGATGCGCTTGGTCTCCATCGAGGCACAAGGTTATCAGAAGCACGTGGGATACTAGCCGTCTCACGTGCATGGCCGCCCGCGACCCCAAACTGTATTTCTACGACACCATCGCCGACCGCTTCGATGCATTGGTGAATGCCTATGACTTGCGGCGCCGGCTGGAGATCGTGTTCGACGAGCTGCTCGGTCCGGGGGACTTGACAGGGCGCACCGTCCTGGATGTCGGCTGCGGCAGCGGCTGGTTCAGCCGGGAGGCGGCCCGGCGCGGCGCTCGCGTGACCTCGCTCGACATCGCGCTGCAGCTGCTGTACGAGACGGGACGAAAGGTCGAGACACGGCGCGTCAACGCCGATGCCTGCGCGCTGCCGTTCCCCGACGACGCCTTCGACATGGTCATTTCGTCGGAGTGCATCGAGCACACGCTCGACCCGCGGCTCGCGCTGCGCGAAATCCACCGCGTGACCAGGCCGGGCGGCCGCCTGCTGGTCACGGTGCCGAATCAGACCTGGCACTTCTCCGCCACGATTGCGCACGCGTTCAAGCTGCGCCCGTTCGAGGGCTACGAGAACTGGCTGGGATGGTGGGAAATCCGCCGCATCCTCGGCGAGCTGCATGCGCCCATCGAGCAGATGCGCGGCTTCCACCTGGTGCCGCCGCTCTTTCGCGTCACGTGGCCGCTGCTGCGGCGGGCCGACGCCCTTGGCCGGACGATCGGACCCGCCATGCTGAACATCGCGGTACTCGCGCGAAAGGCCGCCACCGCGTCGCCTTCGATCCCGCAGCCGGCCCCACGATACGGCCGATCAACCGGCGATCAGTAGCGGAACGCGTACTGGAGCTTCACGAGGAGCTGATTCGAATCGAGCTGCCAGCGATCGCCAATGTCGCGGACATTGTGGTTGTAGATCACGAAGAGGTCGCCGGCCGCGCGGAACGTCCAGCGCAGCTTCGAGTTGCTCCCGATCGATCGCGACTGCGTGTCGTACTGCCAGTAGCTGCTGACCTGCATGTCCGGTGACACGTTGAACCGGACCCGCGTCCCCGTGACGGCCTGGACAAAGCGGCCTTCGCGCAGGTCCCCGATATCGCGCTCGCCGGTAAGCTCCAGCGCGATCAGCGCCGACGGGTGCCACGTGGTGGTCCAGATGATCTGGTCGAGCGTGCCCGTGTAGAAGCCGCCGAACCACCACGTCAACTGTCCGCTCAACGGGCGTTTCGGTGCAAACCCCTCCTCGATCCGATACCGCACCCAGTGGTAGGACCCGGCCGGAATCCTGACGTGGTTGGCCACCTCGAACGGCGCCACCAGGCGCTCGCCCGTTGGAACGACGTTCACCTCGACGCGATCGCCGCTCGCGAAGCGCCAGTTCAACGGCACGAGCATCGTGCGGTAGCTCTCCCAATGGCCGCTCAGATTCGTAAACAGATGCAGCTGCGACTCGTGCTCCATTTCCCGGAGCCACCCGTCGCGCTTCGGCTGGTTCGTGACCTGCAGCCGGTGGTAATACATGGCGCGACGCGGCACGAATCCGAGCGACGGATCGAACCCGTCTCCCACGCGCATCGTGGACGCAATCAGGTTCCAGAGGTCGTTCGGATAATCGACGCGGAACCCCATCGCGCTCCGATCGCCGGTGGCGCCCTGGCGATCCATCAGGAGCGCCCACGCCCCGGCCCGCAGGTTCTTGTCGCCCCGAAAGTGCGACGTCTGGAACGTGACGTCCGGTCCGGCCAGCCAGCTGCCGGACCGGCCGAGCGGATCGCCGACGGTCGCAATCAACCCGACGGACGATTCGCCCAGGATGTTGCGTTTGACGCGCGTGGACGCCATCGACGCGGCCGGCGCCAGTCCGCGCGCGTCGCGCGTGCGCGTCACCAGGCCGCCGACGTTGGTCCGCCCGATGCGTCCGTTGATCTTGCCGCCGAACAGGATGGGCTGCTCGCGCCCGGCGACGAGACCGATGCGCCGGCTGAAGAACGGGATCACGTCGTTGCCGAGCCCGAGCCCGAAGCTGAAGATGTCGGACCCCTCGAGGAAGAACGTGCGCGTCTCCGGAAAGAACAGCGGGAAGCGCGTCAGGTTCGTGCGGCGGGTGTCCACCTCCGACTCGGCGAAGTCGGTATTGACCGAGAACGACGACACGAGATTCGGCCCGACGCGCTGCGTGACGTCGAGGCTGGCGTCGCCGGTGTGGTTCAGCGGCTGGCCCGGTCCGTTGATGCCGCCGCCTCCGGTCACCGCCGGCCGCACCGCGAGACCGCGCCCCTGCGACAGCGGCGGCAGGTCCGTGATGAGCCCCGCGCGGCTCGTCTGCGTCAGCTTCCAGTCGCGTTTCGGGCTTGCCCACCGGTCCGTCTCCTGCAGCCGCTGGACGCGCCGCTCGATGTTGAAGTGCCACGACGTCAGGCTCTTCTCGAACGTCAGCGTCTGCGTCGGAATCCAGAGCTCGGCGGTCCATCCGTTGGCGTCGCGGCGCGTCGCGGCCATCCAGATGCCGTCCCAGTTGCTGTTCTCGCTGTCACCGCCGGGATTGATCAGCGCGTCGTAGCGCGCGCCGGATGGGTTCACCTGGAAGACGTAGCCCGAGCGTCCGTCGAGAAACGTGTCGAGCACGATCTTGATGTTGTCCTCGTTGCGGAGCGACCCGTCGCGCTGCTTCGTGAAGCTGACGATGCCCTGTGGATCGGAATCGGCACACGTGACGCCGATGAAGAGTGCCGTCGGCTCGACGATCACGCGCACCGTCGTCGCCACCGTCGGCATCGCGCCCTCGTTCGGCTCGATCATCGTCAGCATCGGAATCGGGTCGGCGGTCACCCACGGGCGTTCATCGAGGACGCCATCGATGCGAATCGGCACGTTGCCACCGGCGACCCGCAGCGATGGCTGCGCCTGGTCGCCCGTCTGCGCCCTGCCGGGCGCCGCGCACAACAGCATCACGAACGCGAACACTGCGCATCGTCTGGTCATGGTCGCTTGTCGTACAGTCCTCAGGCACAGCGTGCCAATCGCGGAGCGCTGACTCTAGCGCCCGGCGGATGAACGGGAGATAAACGCGCTCAGCTCGCAACAGGCAGCACGACACAGAACGTGCTGCCCGACGGCCCAGTCGATTCGAGGCTGAGGGACCCCTGGTGGGCTTCGGCAATCCACCTGGCGATCGGCAGGCCGAGCCCCGTTCCGTCGGCGCGGCGTGATGGATCGAGCTGGACGAACCGATCGAAGATGCGCGCGCGATCGGCTTCCGCGACGCCGGTGCCGCTGTCCGAGACGCGCACGTAGACACGGGAACCGTTCGGGCTGACGTCGACCGACACGACGCCCTTCGTGGGTGAATGCTGTACGGCGTTCTGCATCAGGTTGAGCATCAGCCGCCGCAGCAGCTCTTCGTCGCCCCGAATCGGCACATCCGACGCGCCCGTTGACGTGACCGCGACGCCGCGCTCGGCCGCGAGCACGCCCACGGCGCGGCGGCACTCCTCGACGAGGTCGTCGAGATAGAGGTTGACGGGTCGAAGCGGATACGCGCCGGCGTCCGCGCGCGCGAGCACCAGCATGTCCTCGACGAGCGTCCCGAGACGCCGGGCCTGCGTGCCCGCCAAGACAAGCGCTTCGCGATATTCCGCTTCCTGCCGGAACTGACGGCCAAGCGTCACGTCCGCAGCGGTCCGGATGATCGAGACCGGCGTCCGCAGCTCGTGCGAGGCGTCGGCCATGAACTGCCGCTGCGTCTGCAGCGCCGCGCGCAGCCGCGCGACGAGACCGTTGAAGGCGCGGGCCAGCTGCCCGAGCTCGTCATCGCGCGGAACCGGGCCGAGGTCTTCAAGGCCGGTAAGAGGAATGCTCGTCGCGCGCTTCGCCATCACGGCGATCGGGCGGAGACCGATCGACGCCAGCCACCAGCCGCCGGTGCCGGCGAGGAGCAGCGCAATCGGAATGACGAACAGCATGGCCTCCCGGACCTCGTGCTGTTCGCGGGCAATGTCGGTCAGCGGCCGCGCGACGACGAGCGTCATCGCGACAGGGCCGAAGCGCTCCGGCCGGGTATGCACGCGCCAGTTGCCGCCGGCCGTGTCGAGCGTTCTCGCCGCGGGCATTCCCGCCGCCGGCACGAGCTGCGGGACCGTCAGCCCCTGGAGCTGCACTGCGAGCGGCGCCCCCTTGTCGTCGAGGATCGCGATCGCGTCGCCGAGCGAGGCGATCGCGTTCTTCGCTTCCGTGGCGGCAAGCTGCGGACTGTCCAGCTCCCGCAGCTCCTCGCGCAACACGGTGGCAAGCGTCGCGTGAACGCTGTCGAGCTCGCGATCGGCGCGCCGGATGCCGAGGCGCGCCTGCACGACGAGCACGTCGGCGCCGAACAGCAACAGCACGAGGACCAGCGCGACCGTGTACCAGAGCGTGAGCCGTCCGCGCAGCGAAAGCGGCCTCATTGGCGCTCGCCCTCGAGCTGATAACCCTCGCCGCGACGAGTGCGAATGAGCGACCCCTGACCCACGGCCTCGAGCTTCCGGCGCAAACGCTGGATATAGACGTCGACCACGTTCGACAGCGGGTCGTAGTGCTCGTCCCAGACGTGTTCCGCGATGTCGCTCCGGCAGACGACATCGCCGGCGCGGCGAACGAGGTACTCGAGGAGCGCGTATTCCTTCGCCGTGAGTGCGAGGGTGGTTCCCGCGACCTCGGCGCGGCGGCTCCGCGTGTCGATGGTCAACACTCCAGCCGTGAGCCGTTGCGGAAGCACGGGCTGGCGTCCCCGGCGGATCAGCGCGCGCAGGCGCGCCAGCAGCTCGCCGAAGTCGTACGGCTTGACGAGGTAGTCATCCGCGCCGGAATCGAGCCCTTCGATGCGCGACTCGACGGAATCGCGCGCCGTGAGCATCAGGATTGGAACGTCGCTGCCCGCGTCACGGATAGAACGGCAGACGGACAGCCCGTCGACGCGCGGCAGCATCAGGTCGAGAATCAGCGCGTCGTAGTCGGACGTGCCCGCCTGGAACAGCGCCGCTTCGCCGTCGCCCGCGACGTCCACGGCATACGCGTGCTCGCGCAGCCCCTTGGCGAGCACCCGTGCCGCATGAGGTTCGTCTTCGATCAGCAATACGCGCACGGACTTTCGGTCCATCATATCCATTGGGATTTGGGATTTGGGATTTGCGATTTGGGATTTTCCTGACCGTCTGTCATCGAGAGTTCATGTACGCTTCCGCATGCTGACCGCTTTGAGACCACGGCTGCATCCCCTCGGCGCCGGAGTTGCGGTGCTGCTTCTGTCGGTTCCCGCGTCGGCGCAGGTCGCACCCGTCGGATCGCTGACACTTCAGGCAGCAGTCGACCGCGCGATGGCCGCCAACGCGACCATCGCGGCCGCGCGCCTCCGCGGCCCGATCAACCTCGCGAACCTGGCGGTCGCACGCGAGCGGCTGAACCCCGAAGGGACCTTCGAGCTCGAAAAGGAGACGCCGAAGGAAGCCTACGGTGTCGCCGTCCCGCTCGAGCTGGGTGGCAAGCGCGCCCGCCGCATTGCCGTCGGTGAAGCCACGGTTCGCGCGGGCGACGCCGAGCTGGCCGCGACCGTCGCCCAGGTCCGCAACGACGTGCGGCGCGCCTACTTCGGCCAGGTGATCGCGGAATCGCGCCTGATGCTGCTGCGCGAGCAGCGGGACCTGTCGATGCGCGCGCGCGACACCGCGCAGGCGCGCTTCGACGCCGGCAGCGCGCCGCGGCTCGAGGTCATGCAGGCGCAGCTGGCGCTCGCCGCTGCCGAGAACGAGGCGACGGCGGCGGAGGGCACCACGGCGGCGGCGCGCGCCACGCTCAACGCGCTGCTCGCCCAGCCGCTCGACGCGCCGACGACGCTCTCGACCGACGTGGACACCGGAGCGCCGCTCGGGACGATGGCCGCGCTGATGCTGGCCCAGACGGCCAGCACGGAACTGGTCTCGCTCGACCGCCAGCTCGAAGCCCAGCGCGCGCGCATATCGCTGGCGGAGGCACTGCGCGTGCCCGACCTCACCCCGACGTTCACGCTGACGCATCGCTCGGAGCCGGAGTTCACCTACGGCTGGCGCGCGGGCGCCGCCATCACGCTGCCGATCTTCACCACGCACAAGGCCGGCGTGCTCGTCGAGCAGACGACGCTGGACCAGCTGATGGCGCAGCGGCAGGCCACGCTGGTGCGCATCCAGGGTGACGTCACCGCCGCTTCCCAGCGCGCGCAGGCGCAGCGCGAGCTCTTCGTGCGCTATCGCGATCAAATCATTCCGCAGGCGCAGCAGGTCGAACAGCTCGCGCAGGATTCGTATCAACTGGGCCAGACGGGGATCGCCGCGCTGCTGCAGGCGCTGCAGGCCACACGCGACGTACGGCTCCGCTCGCTGGATGCCATCGATCAATTCCAGACCGCGCTCGCCGATCTCGAGCGCGCCATAGGAGCTCCCCTCCCATGAGAACACTGGGCGTCGTTGCCGCGATCCTCGTCGCCGTCGCCGGCTGCAGGAAGGCCGCGGTGGAAGAAACCGAGAGCGCCGCGGCGGTTCCGGTCAAGGTCGAGGCCGCGGAAACCGGAACCATCCGCGGCGTCCTCCACGCAACCGGCGTCGTCAACCCGGCGCCTGACGGAGAGCTGATCGTCATCGCGCCCGAGCCGGCGCGGATCGTCGAGATTCCGAAGGCCGAAGGCGAGCGCGTCGCCAGGGGCGACATGCTCGTCCGCTTCGAAATCCCGTCGCTCCAGGCCGAGGTGCAGCGCCAGGCCGCCGAAGTCCAGCGCGCCCAGGCGGCGCTGGCCAACGCGAAGGCGAACCAGGCGCGCCAGCGCGAGCTGTTCGAGCGCGGGATTGCCGCGCGCAAGGACGTCGAGGACGCGGACCGCATGGTCGCCGACGCCGAGGCCGCCGTCGGCCAGGCCGAAGCCTCGAGGGCCGCGGCGATTACGGCGGCCGCGCGCACGACCGTCCGCGCGGCTTTCGACGGCGTCGTCGCGAAGCGCTTCCACAATCCCGGCGATCTCGTCGAGGCCGCCGCGGGCGACCCGGTGCTGCGCGTCATCGATCCTCGCAGGCTCCAGGTGGTCGCCTCGATTCCGCTGAGCGAGTCTCCCCGCGTCGTCGTCGGTGCGGCCGGCTGGCTGAAATCAGGGGGCGCGGGTCCGGATCTTGCGCTCAAGGTCGTCTCGCGTCCCGCGCAGGTCGAACAGGGGACCGCGACGATTCCGGTGCGCCTCTCGTTTGCCGCGCAACCGAACCTGGCGGCAGGCACCCCGGTGCAGGTCGACATCGATGCCGAACAGCACACCAACGTCGTGATCATTCCCGCGGCGGCGCTCGTGCGTGAGGGTGAAGAGACCGCGGTATTCGTCGCGATGGGGGACAAGGCCAAGCGTGTTCCCGTCCAGATCGGCCTCAGCGACGGCGATCGCATCGAGATCACGTCCGGCGTGAAAGCCGGCGACATGGTGATCGTGGACGGCCAGGCCGGCCTTCCCGACGACGCGAAGATCACGATCGATACGGGTGAGGACGAAGACGCGGACGAGAAACCGGCGGCCGGCGCGGCAGGCAAGGAACCTGCGGCCGGCGCCGCGGGGAAGGAAGAAGAGAAGAAATGAACGCGGCCGGCCTCGCCCTGCGGCATTCGCGAGCGGCGGCGCTCGTCGCCGTCGCGCTGGTCATTGGCGGCGTCCTCGCCGCCCGCGCGCTGCCGAGCAGCATCTATCCGCCGCTCCAATTCCCCCGCATCGTCATGGTCATCCACTCGGGTACGCTGCCGCCGCAATCGATGATGCTGACCGTCACGCGACCGGTTGAAGAAGCGGTCATGAGCGTCCCCGGCATACGGCGCGTCCGCTCACGGAGCATCCGCGGCGCCGCGGAGATCTCCGCGCAGTTCGATGCGTCAACGGACATGATCGTCGCGCTGCAGCAGGTCCAGAACCGTGTCGCCGAGGTCACCGGTGAGCTGCCGAGGGACTCGCAGATCCAGGTCGAACGGATGACGCCAGCGATCTTTCCGGTCTTCATCCTCAGCATGACCGGATCGTTGCCGACGGCGGATCTGTTCGACTATGCGACGTTCGTGCTGAAGCCGGAACTGGCGCGGGTGCCCGGCGCGGGGACCATCGAGATCCTGGCGAGCGACACGCGTGAGGTCGAGGTGATTCTCGATCCGTCGAAGATGACCGCCGCGGGCCTCACAGTGGTGGAGGTCTCGGACGCGCTGAACGCGCAGAACACCTTGCTTCCGGTGGGCCGTTTCCAGCAGGCGGGTCTGCAGAACCTGGCGCTGGCGTCCGGACTCTGGAAGAATCTCGACGACATCGGCAACGCGCCGATCCTCGTGAAGAACGGCGCCACCATTCGCGTGCGCGATGTCGGCACCGTTGCGCCAGGCGCGCCGGATCGCACGATGCTCGTCACCGGCAACGGACGCGAAGCGGTGTCGGTCAGCATATCCCAGCAGATCGGCGCGAACATCCTCGACTTGAAGAGCGGCGTGGACGCGACGATCGCGAGCATTGCCAAGACGCTGCCGGCGGGCATCAGAATCAGCCGCGTCTACGACCTGGCCGAGTTCGTCGAGGAATCGATCGCCAGCGTGCGCGACGCGATTCTCATCGGCGGCTTCCTCGCCATCGTCGTGCTGCTCGTCTTCCTGCGCGACTGGCGGCTGACGATGATTGCGGCCGTCACGCTGCCGATGGCCGTCATTCCGACGTTCGTGTTCATGTGGCTCTTCGGCGGCACGATCAACCTGATGTCGCTCGGCGGCCTCGCCGTCGCGATTGGTCTCGTCATCGACGACGCGGTGGTGGTCGTCGAGAACATTCATCGCCGCACCGGTGAAGGGGGCGAGAGCGTCGCTGACGCCGTGCAGCAATTGATGGCGCCGCTCGTCAGCTCGACGCTGACGACCGTCGTCGTGTTCGCGCCGCTCGGGCTGCTGTCGGGGGTGCCGGGCCAGTTCTTCCGCGCGCTCTCGCTCAGTCTCTCGGTCGCGGTGCTCATCTCGCTTGCGCTGTCGATCAGCATCGTCCCGCTGATGGCGCGGTGGGCTGCATCGCATCACAAGCCTGCGGGCGAGTGGCACGGGCGCGTCGAGGGCACCTACGAGCGGATGCTCGGCTGGATGGTCGGCAGCCCGCTTCTGTCGATCGCGGTCGCGATTCTCCTCGCGGCGCTGACCGTCGCCCTGTTCTACGCCGTCGGCACCGGCTTCTTCCCTGCCGCCGACGAAGGCGGCTTCGTGCTCGACTATCTGACACCGGAAGGGAGCGCGCTGTCGGAGACCGATCGGCAGGTCAAGGTCATCGAAAAGGTCATCGCCGAGACGCCAGAGGTGGCGTCCTATTCGCGTCGCACCGGATCCGAGCTCGGCCTCTTCGCCACCGCGCAGAACACCGGCGACATCCTCGTCCGGCTCAAGCCGCGCAACCAGCGAAGCCGCTCGTCAGAAGAAGTGATCAACGAGGTGCGGGACAAGCTCCACGAGGTGGTGCCGCTGGTGGACATCGAGTTCGTGCAGCTGCTCCAGGACATGCTGGGCGACCTCGAAGGCAATCCCGAGCCGATCGAAGTGAAGATCTTCGGCAACGATCCGCTGCGGCTCGCGGAGCTGGCGGAGCCCGTCGAGGAGATGCTCAACAAGGTGCAGGGCGTCGTGGACGTCGTGGGCGTGCAGAAGGGCAACCCCGAAGTGACCTGGACGGTCGATCCGATCGCCTCCGAACGCTATGGGCTGACGGTCGCGCAGGTGTCCGATCAACTCGCGGGCAACTGGCTCGGCGAGGTCGCCACCGATCTTCGGCTCGCGGATCGTCGCGTGCCGGTCCGTGTGCGGCTGCCGGACGCCTACCGGTTCGATCCGAACTGGCTGCCGCAGACCCTGATTCGCAGCGCCGAAGGCAAGTCGATTCCCGTATCAGAGGTGGCGCACATGGAGCGCGCCAACGGCCAGGGCGAATTGAAGCGCGAGAACCTCCGGCTGATGGCCAGCATCACCGGCCGCCTCGAGGGACGCGACATGGGAAGCGCGGTCGCGGAGATTCGCACGAATCTCGACAAGCTGAAGCTCCCGATCGGCTACACGTACGAAATCGGCGGTCAGTACCAGGCGCAGCAGCAGTCGTTTCGCGAGCTGCTGATGGTGTTCGCGCTCGCCGTCGTGCTCGTCTTCACGATTCTCGTGATTCAGTTCCGGGCATGGACGCCCGCCGTCCTGATTCTGCTCGCCGCGCCGCTCTCACTGGGCGGCGCGCTGTTGCTGCTGCTGCTGACGGGCACCGACCTGAATATCTCGTCGGCGATGGGCATCATCCTGCTCGTCGGCCTGGTCGTGAAGAACGGCATCATGCTGCTCGACTTCTCGGAGAAGCTCCATGCGGACGGCGAGCCGTTCGACCGCGCGATCGCGCACGCCGGGCGCATCCGCCTGCGGCCGATTCTGATGACGACGTTCTGCACTCTGTTTGGATTGCTGCCGCTCGCGCTCGGGCTTGGTGCCGGCGCGGAGCTGCAGAAGCCGCTCGCGCTCGCGGTCATCGGCGGTCTCGCGCTCTCGACGCCGGTGACGCTCCTGGCGGTCCCGGGCTTATATGCGGCCATCAAGGGCCGCAAGTGACGGAAGGATTTGTATGCGCAGATTGATGATGGTTGTCGCGTGTGTCGTCGCCGGCGTCGCACTACAGGCGGCGGATGTGTATCGACCCGTCAAGGAGATCGCGATTGGCGGTGAAGGCGGGTGGGACTATATCCTCGTCGATTCCGCCGCGCACCGGGTGTATGTGTCGCACGCGACGAAGATCGTCGTCGCCGACACGGAGACCGGGAAGATCGTCGGCGAGATTCCGGATCTGCCCGGCGTGCACGGCATCGCGATCGCACCCGAGCTGGGGCGCGGCTTCACGAGCAACGGCCGGGGGAACACGTCCACGATCATCGACCTGAAAACGCTGCAGCCGCTCGGTCGGGTGGCGACGGGCGCCAATCCCGACAGCATCCGCTACTCGCGGTCGCGCAAGGAAGTGTGGGCGTTCAATCACACCGGCAAGTCGGTGACCGTGTTCGGCGCGCAGGACGGCAAGGTCCTGGCGACCATCATGCTGAGCGGCGAGCTCGAGGAGGCGGTCGAGGATCCGGCCGCCAACCGGATGTACGTCAACATCGAGGACAAGGGTGCCATCGGCGTCATGGACACCATGACGCATTCGGTCGTGGCCACGTGGCCCATTGCCGACTGCGAAGGACCGACCGGCATGGCGTTCGATCAGAAGAACCATCTGATCCTCAGCGCCTGCGACGGGAAGATGGCGGTCGTCGACAGCACGTCCGGCAAGACGGTGACGAGCTTCCCGATCGCGGACGACGTGGACGGGAACGGCTTCGATCCGGCCACCGGCTACGTGTTCGCGTCGAGCCGCACCGGCGTGCTGACGATCGCGCACGAGGACGCGCCCGGTAAGTTCACGATCGTGCAGACGCTCAAGACAGCGCCCTCGGGCCGCACGATGACGCTCGACGCAGCGACGCACAACGTCTACATCCCCGTGGCGATGACGACCGCGGGGCCGAACGGCCGCGCGCAGATCACGCCGAACACGATGAAGGTGCTCGTGTTTGGGATGGCTGGGAAATAAATCCCAAATCCCAAGATTTGGGATTTGGGATTTTTTGTTAA
>Ga0114129_10010637_pt1 | contig 13124 bp, 8 predicted proteins | sample RhiMetdeltSRZDD1_FD_80071 | JGI IMG/M metagenome (GOLD analysis project Ga0114129, IMG submission 80071) | Populus rhizosphere microbial communities from Tennessee, USA - Rhizosphere MetaG P. deltoides SRZDD1 (version 2) (version 2) | ecosystem: Host-associated > Plants > Roots > Rhizosphere >...
CCGCCGCGTACGACTCGAAGCGCGACGAGCTGCTGGTGCCCAATTGAGTGAGCGTCCCGAGAATCTCGGGGTTTGCCCGTGGGGCAAACGGAAACGTGACGCCGGATCGGATCATCGAGGGACAGCAGACGCACCTGAGCCGCACGATGCACGGGCTCGCGTACGACCCCGTGCACGACGAGATCATCGTGCCGGTCGCGCTCTCGGGCGCGGTGCTCGTCTTCAAGGGCGACGCGAAAGGCAACGAGCTGCCCGTCCGCATCATCCAGGGATCGCACACCGGCCTCATCCGGCCGCAGACGGTCGAAGTCGATCCGGTGCACGGCGAGATCGTCGCGGCCGACTCGAGCTCGCGCGCGATTCTCGTCTTCGATCGCCTCGCGAACGGCGACGTCGCGCCGATTCGCAAGATCGGCGGCCCCAAGACCGACTTCCGCGACATCGTCGGCGTCGCCGTCGATCCGGTGCGCAACGTGATCATCGCCGCGAACCGATCGGCGAACGGACCGAACGGCCTCTACATGTTCGACCGCACGGCCAACGGCGACGCCGCGCCGATCCGTCACATCGGCGGATTGCACACCGGCGTGCTGGGGCGGTTCCGCCAGCTGAAGATGGACAGCGAGCGCGGGATGATCTACGTCGCCGTGCAGGCGTTCCGCCGGCAGCCCGCGACGCCGCAGAAGGAAGCCGATCTCTACACGAACGAGAAGGCGCTCGCGGCGCTGCGCGCGCAGCAGGCGCGCGAGGCGGCGCGCGACGACGATCCGGTCGACGCCGAGGGCGGCGGCGACACCGCCGGGTTCATCGGGGTGTGGTCGATCGACGACAACGGCGACGTGCCGCCGCGGATGATCATCCGGGGGGCGGGCACGAAGTCGGGCGGCTTCGGCGGCGTCGCGTTCAACGCGAAGAAGGGCGAGGTGTACGGCGTGGGCAGCAACGCCGTGATGACGTATCTGGTGCCGTACTTCTTCCAGAAGCCGGTCCAGGGGAGCGGCGGCCAGCGCTGACGGCGCGCATACCGTCCTCGACGCATCAGCCGCCCGCGGATGGGTCGAAGCCGCAGCGCTCGCGCATGCGCTGCCGGAGTCGCTCCCGCTCCTCCGGCGTCATGACCGCCCACCGCTCGGCCACGCGATCCGCCACCCGATCGGCGATCCGGCCGCGGATGCTGGACCGATGGCCGCCGCCGCGCATGCCCAAGCCGCCGAAGAGAATCCGGCACAGCGCCAGCAGTCCGATCGCCTGCCAGAACGTCACCGCGCGCCAGCCGAAGAGCGGCGGCAGCAGCCAGTTCCACAGCGCCTGCACGATCCAGCCGCCGATGGCGACGAAGAGGAGCATTCCCAGAATCGCCGGCGGCGCGATGAACAGAAATCGCTTTCTCATGTTCGGTTCCTCATGCGTTCGTCAACTCGTCGTAAAACCGCTGGAGCCGCCGGCGCAGATGCAGCACCGCGTAGCGTTTCCGTGAGAGGAGCGTGCTCACGCTCACGCCCGCCGCTGCCGCCATCTCCTTGAAGGAGCGGCCTTCGAGCTCGTGCGCCACGAACGCGTCGCGCTGCTCTTTCGGCAGCTCGGCGAGCGCCAGCTCGAGCTCGTCGAGGATCACGCGGCGCGCGTACAACGCCTCGGGCCCGGCATCGGCCGACGGCAGCAGGTCTTCGAGCGACAGCAGATCGTCGTCTTCGTCATCTCTTGCAGGAACGAAGACGTCGCTGAAGCGCTCCGGCTTCTTCTTTCGAAACAGATCGATGATGCGATTGCGCGCGACGCGAAACAGCCAGCTGGTGACGTGCTCGATCGGCATCAGCAGCCGGTTCGCTTCCACGAGCTCGTAGAAGACGTCCTGCAGGATGTCCTCGGCGTCGCGCGGGTCGGGCACGCGGCGGCGAATGAAGTTGCGCAGCCGCGACCGCTCCCGCCTGACCACGTCGGAGATCCGCCGGTCCTGTTCGAGTGCCATCGCGTCCAGGCGTGCGGCGTCGTTCACCTACTGTTGTAGACGATTGAGGCGTGCAGATATTGCAGGGCGGGGTTGAATTCTCTATCGACCTCTCAGAGAGCCGTATCCTCCGCGCATCACCGTATCGAAGATGAACGCGCTTCGCCAGCCACTTCGCAAACCCGAGTGGCCGGAGCGCGTCTCGTGTTCCTTCCACTTGCGCCGCACTTCGTCCACTCGCGGGTAGCGCGCCGATTGCAGCGAATCGAAATCGCCGTCCGGCATGCGGGCGAGCGACGTGATCCACTGGAAGAGAAATGTCTCAGGATCGCGTCCCGCCGACCGCGCGGTCTCATCAAAGCGCGCCCGGATGTCCTGCTGGTCGGACCGCCAGGCGTCCCGGAGCTCTCGCGCGAGACCTTCGCAGATCGCGCACCGCATTTGCCACGATTGAGGCACAGCTGAGTATAGGCCCGTCGACGGGTTATTCCACCAGCGCACCGGCGACCGCGGCGGCCAGCGCGAGCGCCGCCGCTCCCATCATCACGAGGCGAAATGCCGAAACGAACGATTCGTCGATCGCGAGACGAGTCGCGCCTCGCTGCGCTGGCGTCATCGGAACCACAATCTCCGCTCCGGCCAGTTTCGGCAGCTCCACCTCGACGGCCACCCGTGCCGCTGCCGGCAGCTTGATTCGGTCGAGCGCCGCGCTCGCGCGGGCATCGAACGTACGCACGAGGACGATCCCGAACACGGCGATCGCGATCAGGCCGGCGACGCGCGCGACGGCGTTGTTCACGCCCGACGCGACTCCCGCATGCTGCGCCTCGACGGCGGCCATCACGGTCGTGGTCAGCGGCGCCACGACGATCGCCATGCCGAGCCCGAGCACGATCACAGCCGGAAAGAACGCCGTCCAGTACGCATCGCCGATCCCTGGTCTGGCGAAAAGGGCCAGCCCCGCCGCGGCGACTATCGGTCCGACGGTCAGCGGCAGACGGCTGCCGATGCGGCCGACGAGGCCGCCGGACCACCGCGACAGCAGGAACATGAGGATCGGAAACGGCAGGAAGGCTGCGCCCGCGGCGGTGGCCGAGTAGTGCTGCACCTGGATCAGATTCAACGGCACGAGCCAGAAGACCGTCGTCAGCGCGCCATAGAGAAACAGGGTCAGAAGGTTTGCCAGCGTAAACGTCCGCGACCTGAACAGCGTGAGCGGAAGCATCGGGTTCGCAGCGCGACCCTCGACGATGACCAGCAAGACGAGCGACAGCGCGCCGGACGCCACCGTCGCGAGCACCAGCGGCCGGCCGCCGAGCCGCGGCCACTCGAGCAGGGCAAACACGAGGCAGCCAAGGCCCACCACCGCCAGCGCCGCGCCCGTCCAGTCAATGCGGCTGCCGCGCGACTCGTCGCGGCTTTCGTCCATGAAGCGCCACGACAACGCGATCACGACGGCGGCCAGCGGCAGGTTCAGGAAGAACGCCGCGCGCCAGCTGACGTGCTCGATGAGCCAGCCCCCCGCGACCGGTCCGAGCGCGGTCGTCATGGCGCTGAATCCGGACCACGTGCCGATGGCGCGGCCGCGATCCGCGTCGCCGAACGTCGCGCTGATGATCGCGAGGCTGCCCGGCACGAGAAAGGAGGCGCCGGCGCCCTGCACGGCACGCGCCACGATGAGCGCGCGCGTGGAAGCGGCGAGTCCGCACGCGACCGATGCGAGGGTGAACACGAGCACGCCGAAGAGGAACGTCCTCTTCCGCCCGAACTGATCGCCCATCGACCCGCCGACGAGGATCAGGCCGCCCAGGAACAAGGCGTACGCCTCGATGACCCATTGGACGTCGGTGATCGTCGCGTGCAGCTCCGTCTGAAGCGCCGGGAGCGCGACGTTGACGACCGTCGCGTCGACGAACGTCAGGCTCGATCCGATGATGGTCGCCGTGAGCGTCCAGCCCGGTCGCCGCACGGTACGAGTTTATCCGGTCGTCGACGAACCCTGACCATTGCGCTCTGCGATGCGGAGTGCTATATGGAGGGCGGTCGTCCGGCATGCGAGGAGGAGGAACCATGACGTCGCCGTCTCGTTCGTGGTGGGCGTTCGCCGCAGCGCTCCTGCTGGCCACGCCGGCGCTCGGACAGGAGTACCGCGGCCGTGTGCAGGGCGGCGTCACCGACCAAGCCCAGCTCGCCGTTCCCGGCGCACAGGTCACGCTGCGCAATGACGCGACCGGCGTCGCCTCGACGCGGACGACCGGGCCGGAGGGCCGGTACCTGTTCGACTACGTCGATCCGGGGATGTACACGCTGACGACGGAGCTCGACGGCTTCTCGACGGTCGTGCAGCGCAACGTGCTCGTGCAGGCGCGCGGCGACGTCACGGTCGACGTCAGGATGAAGGTCGCCGCGCTCGCGGAAACCGTCACGGTCGTCGCGAGCCCCGTCGCGATTCAGTTCAACACGAGCAGCAAGGATCTCACGCTCGATCAGAAGGCGGTGCAGTCGCTCCCGATCATCAGCCGCAACCCGACGCAGCTGGCGTACCTCAGCCCCGTCGTCCGCAACGCCGGCAACAAGAACGAGACGTCGCCGTACCACCACTGGGCGGGCAACGACATGGACGTGGGCGGCGGCACGTATCGGAGGAACGACGTCCTGCTCGACGGCACGCCGCTCGAGGCAGGGCCGAAGGTGGCCTATACACCGCCGATGGACGCCGTGGCGGAGTTCAACGTGGCCACCAACGCCGTCGACGCGGAGTATGGCCACAGCGCCGGCGGCATCATCACGATGACGCTCAAGTCAGGCACGAACCAGTACCGCGGGTCGGGCTACTTCGTGGGCCGCAATGCCGACTGGAACGCCGTGACCAACCGCGTGACCCGGCAGCACAGCGACAACAGTTACCGGCAGGGCGGCGGCACGCTCGGCATGCCACTTCGCCGCAACCGGGTCTTTCTCTTCGGCACCGTGGAGTCCTCGCGCGTGACAGAGGTGCTGCCGCGATCGCTGACGCTCCCCACCGCGCTCGAGCGGCAGGGCGACTTCTCGCAGTCGTTCAACCGGGACGGCTCCCTGCGTGTGATCTACGACCCGTGGACGTCGCAGTTCGCGCCCGACGGCCGGACGATCGTCCGCCAGCCGTTTCCGAACAACCGTATTCCGCGCGATCGGTGGGATCCACTCGCGGCGCGGCTCACGCAGAGCCTGTGGACGGCGAACCGCTCCGGCGACGATCTGACCGGGTTGAACAACTTCCAGTACAACCAGGAGTACGACTTCCGCTACCGGAACTTTTCCACGCGGCTCGATTGGAATATCAGCGAGCGCTGGAAGACGTTCGCGCGCGTCAGCCGGTTTCGGACCGATCAGGACATGCCCGATTTCACGGGCGGCAGCGACCCCTTCAAGCTGCGGCCGCAGCAGGGCAGCAAGCGCAACGGCTGGAACGTCGCCGGCGACGTCGTCTACGCCATGAACGCCAGGACGGCGTTCAACCTGCGAGGCGCCTACTATCAGGTCGAGGACAAGCGCGATTATCCGGCTCTGGCGGTGACCTCGTCGGACTATCGCGATCTCTGGCCGAACGGCTGGTACGAGCCGTACATGCAGGGGCGGCCGATTCTCTACTTCCCCGAGATCGCCATGGGGAACTACGGCACGTACGGCGTCGGCAGCGCGTGGTGGCAGATTCCGGAGGGCTACAGCCTGCACGGTCGCTTCAACAAGTACCTGCAGCGCCATTCGATCAAAGCCGGGAGCGAAGTGCGCTGGAAGCGCGGCGAGGCGGCCCGTTTCCGCTTCTTCAACATGGTCGTCAACGCGAACGGCACGGCGGACACGACGTCGAATCCGAACCTGCAGCGCGTCGGTCATCCCTGGGCGAGCTTCCTGCTCGGCGTGCTCGACAACAACTCGAGCGCGCAGTACGTGCCGATGCAGCGATCGGATACCGAGATGTACGCGCTGTACGTGCAGGACGACTTCCGCATCCGCGACAGGGTGACGTTGAACCTCGGCGTGCGGTGGGAGTACGAGGGCGGCCTCTTCGACCCGGAGTTCCGGCTGCCGCGCGACATGGATCTGTCGCAGCTGATCCCGGGCCTGCAGCAGGCCATCGACCCGCGCATTCCCGCCGACGTGCGCGCGATCATGACGCAGTCGTCCGGGCAGACCGGCTACAGCTACAACGGCGCCTTCTACTTCACCGACCCGGACCATCGTCGCAACTCCAAGCCGACGTTCACGCAAGTGATGCCGCGCGTCGGTCTCGCGTGGAGCCTCGACGCGCGGACCGCCATCCGGGCCGGCTTCGGCCGGTTCTACACGCCGCAGATGCTCGTCGATCAGAACGACACGATGGGCCAGCTCGATCTCGGCGCGTTCAGCCCGGTGACGTCGATTCTGCCGGCGGTCCAGGGCGTCCCGCAGGTGCGGCTGTCGGATCCGTTTCCGCAGGGACTCACGCCGGCGTACGGCAAGCGGTATGGCACGTACACGGGGCTCGGCGACAACGTGCGGTGGGACGAGTATCGGCAGCGGCCGTCGATCAGCGATCGCGTGAGCGTCTCGGTCCAGCGTGAGGTATGGGCGCGCACGATCCTCGACGTGTCGTACCTGCTGAACTTCATCGGCCGCGACGGGTACACGAAGAACTTCAACATGATGGACCCTCGCCTGAGCTTCCAGTACGGCGCGCAGCTCGCGGTGGCGGTGCCCAACCCGTTCTTCAACTACGGAACGGTCGATACTTTTCCGGGCCAGCTCCGCTCTCGCGCCACCGTGCCGCGCTCCGACCTGCTCAAGCCGTATCCGCAATATCTCAGCCTGCTGCAGGACTGGACCAACGGGAGGCGGGCCCGATATCACACGCTCGAACTGCGCGTGCAGCGTCCGTTCCTGCAGGGACTCTCGCTGCTGGCGGGCTACGCCTACGTGCGCGGCGCGCGGCAGGAGTTCTACGACAGCGTCGACGAGTACGACGGCCGCTGGACGTGGACCGACGTGCCCGACCCGCGCCACCGCATGAACCTGTCGGCGGTCTGGGACGTCCCGATCGGCCGGGACCGGATGGTCGGGCGCGGCATCAGCCGCGCGCTCGACGCGCTCGTCGGCGGCTGGGAGGTCGCCGGCGTCTATCGCTACGAGTCGGGCCAGTATCTGCGCTTCGGCGGCATGCTCGCGCCCGGCGCGACGCCGAAGACGATTGGCGAGGTTGGCGCGGGCACGTTCTGGTTCGACACCGCCGGCTTCACGACGCTGCCGGCGTTCACGCGGCGCGCGAATCCGTGGCAGTACGACGGCCTGAAGGGGCCGAACTTCACCAACGTGGACCTCTCGCTGTCCAAGCGCGTGCCGGTCGGCGGACACGCGAAGCTGAACGTGCGGCTCGAGGCGTACAACCTGCTGAACGGCATGAACTGGGCGAACCCGTCGACCAATATCGGCGCCTCCAGCTTCGGCCAGGTGCTGCAGCAGGCTGACGCCTATTTCGGCCGGCAGCTGCAATACACGCTGCGCGTGGAGTTCTAGCGCGCGCCTTCTTGACAGCGCGGGCGCAGACGCGCAGACTCCTGCCTACTCGACACTCGACGGACTCGCCGGGAGGTGCGCCGTGATCCCGTGTACAGGACTGTCGCGATGGCGTTTTTATCTCATACAGATCGGCCTGGTTGTCTGTGTCGCCGCGGCAGTGCCCGCGGAGGCGCAGCTCCTCTACGGCGGACTCGTCGGCGCCGTGGTCGACGCGCACGGCGGCGTCGTGCCCGGCGCGCGGGTGACCATCGTCAACACCGAGACGAACCTCACGCGCGAGACGATCACCGACACGCAGGGCGCCTACTCGTTCGTGAACGTGCTGGCCGGGCCCTACGACGTCAAGGTCGCGCTGGAAGGGTTCCGCGAAGCCGTCCGCTCGCGCGTGCCGGTCGTCGTCGGGCAGATCAGCCGCGTGGAGCTGACGCTGGAGGTGGGCGCGCTGAGCGAGAGCGTCACCGTCCAGTCGGCGCCCCGGTTGCTGCAGACCGACAAGGCGGACGTGCACACCGAGCTGACCTCCGCCGAGATCACCAATCTCCCGCTCAATCGGTTCCGGAACTATCAGGCGCTGGTGGTGCTCACGCCCGGATCGTTGCCGCCCGCCTTCCAGAACGCCGAGACCGACACGCCGCAGCGCTCGCTGAACCTGACCGTGAACGGCCAGGACGGCGCCGCCAACACGACGCTCACCGACGGCACGCGGAACGTGAACGTGGGGCTGCCGCATCACAACGTCTACATTCCGCCCGCCGAGACGATCGAGACCGTCAACATTACGACCGGGAGCATGGACGCCGAGGAGGGGATGGCGGCGGGCGTCGCGATCACGGTCATTACCAAATCGGGCACGAATGCCCTCAAGGGCTCCGCGTTCGGCTTCTTCAACAACGAGAAGCTCAACGCCACGCCGTACTATTTCGGGCGCGGCGCGACGCCGACCAAGCTCCCGATCAAGCGCGAGACGTTCGGCGGAACGCTGGGCGGGCCGATCCGCCGCAATCGGTTGTTCTTCTTCGGGTCCTACGAGGGCTACATCAGCCGGCTGAGTCAGTTCGCCTTCTTCAACGTGCCGAACGCGGCGCTTCGCAACGGCGACTTCAGCAACGCGCTCAATGCGAACGGGACGCTGCAGCGGATCTATGACCCGTTCACCGGCGACGTGACGACGGGACAGGGACGCGAGCAGTTCGAGAACAACTTGATTCCCGCGGCCCGTGTCAATCCGATCTCGAAGCGGCTGCTGGCGCTCTTCCCGCTGCCGAACGTCGAAGGCACCGGCGCCGGCGGCCTGACGAACAACTATCGCACCACCCGGCCGTCGTCGACCGACCGCCACAACTACGACCTGAAGGTCAACTGGAACCGGACGGGCGCGCATCAGCTCTGGGCGAAGTACAGCTACATGAACGCGCTCGTCGACGACCTCTTCACCTTCCCGATCGGCACCGCGGACGGCGACGGCGGCGACACGCGGGTCCATCTCATTACCGGCGGGCAGACCTGGTCGCTGGGCCGCTCGGTGCTGCTCGACAGCTCGATCGGCGTGTCGATCATGAACCAGTTCTGCAGCTCGCCCGACTTCGGCCTCGGCATGCTGGGCCTGGACTTCGGCATTCCGGGCACGAACGATCAGGGCCGCGGCGACGCGCGCTACGCCGGCATGCCGGACTTCCGCACGGGATTCTCGACGCTCGGGAATACGCCGACCTGGAGCCCGACGTACCGCAACGAGCGCAGCGTCTCCTTCAGCAGCAACGTCACGAAGGTTGCCGGCAGCCACGACTTCAAGGCCGGCTACCGCGGCGACTACCTGTTCCTCGACAACTGGCAGCCCGAACGCGCGAACCCGCGCGGCCGGTTCGACTTCGCCGGCAACTCCACGCGCACGTTCGGCACCGGATCGCAGACCGCGAACTTCTACAACACCTACGCGGCCTTCCTGCTCGGCCTCGTCGGCACGGCCAGCAAGAGCTATCAGTACGAGCTGTTCACCGCGCGCGAATGGCAGCACGCGCTGTTCGTCCGCGATCGCTGGACGCCGACGCCGAAGCTCACGCTGGATCTCGGCGTTCGCTGGGAGTACTACCCGATCATGCACCGCGCCGATCGGCAGATCGAGATGCTCGATCTGAAGACGCTCGACGTGCTGATCGGCGGCCGGGGCGGCAATCCGGAGAACATGGGCCTCAAGGCGCCGAAGGACTCGTTCACGCCGCGCGTCGGCGCCGTCTATCGCCTCAACGAGAAGACCGTCGTCCGCAGCGGCTACGGCGCGACGCTCGACGCGCGAGGCCTCGCGTCCCAGGAAGCCTTCCGCGGCGACTTCAGCTACCCGCTCGTCCTGAACGCGAGCTTCCTGACGCCGGCTGCGCGATCGCAGTTCGGATGGTACGGCACGATCGATCAAGGCATCCCGCGGCTCGAGGGGCCGGATCTGACGAGCGGCCACATCCCGCTGCCGAACTCTTACGGCATGCAGACCGCGGTGCCGGAATCGACCCGTCGCGGCCGAACGCACTCGTGGAACGTCGCGTTCGAGCGACGGCTGCCGATGAACGTGTCGATCGACGTGGCCTATGTCGGCAACAGACTGGTCAACGGTCTGCCTCCGGCCGAGAACCAGTCGCCCAACATCAACAACGTCCAGCACCTCGGCGCCGGCGCGACCGACCGGCCGTACTTCGCGTCGAACGGACGTCAGCTCGACATCCTCGTCTACGCGCCCTACCGGAAGACGACGTACAACGCGCTGCAGATTGGCGTGACGCGGCCGTTCACCCAGGGGCTGCTGCTGAAAGGCCACTACACCTTCAGCCGTTCGATGGCGCAGCGGCTCGATTACCAGCTGCCCACGCCCGAGGCGCAGGACCGCAACTGGGCGCGCGCCGACGGCGATCGGCCGCACACGTTCCAGATGGCCTTCGTCTACCAGCTCCCGTGGCGCAGTGACACGGGCCACCGCGGCTTTCCCCGCGTCGTGATCACCGACTGGCAGGTCAACGGGATCGTGGGCGCGTTCAGCGGCTCCTCGTTCACCGTGACCGCCGACGGCACGGTGTTGAACACGCCGGGCAACGTCCAGACGGCCGACCTCGTGGGCACCGTGAAGAAGATCGGCGACATCGGCGCGACCGGGTACTACATGGATCCGAGCGCGTGGGCGCAGCCCGATGGCGTCCGCTTCGGCAACACGCGGCCGAATCAGTTCCGCGGTCCCGGCGGCTGGAACCTCGACCTGTCGGTCTTCCGCGCGTTCCCCGTCGGCGCGACGCGTCGGATCGAGCTGCGAGTCGAAGCGTCGAACGTCACCAACACCACGAAATTCGGCAACCCGACCAGCAATCTGCAGAGCGGAGATTTCATGAGGATCTTCGGCCTGTACGGCGCGTATGCGGAGCGGCAGGTCCGGCTCGCCGCGCGGTACAGCTTCTGATCTCGCGTCGTCTCAAGCCGGTCGTATGAGTCGTGTAGGTCCGGTACCTACACGACTCACTGGGACGCAGCGTTGAGGTTGACTGCTCTCCTTGGCTCGCGGGTCAGCGGGCGGGGATGTTCAGCTTCTGGCCGACCTTGATCATGTCCGGGTTCGTCAACGTGTCCTTGTTCACCTTGAAGATCTCCATGTATCGGTTCGAGTCGCCGAGATACACCTTCGCCAGCTTGGAGAGTGTGTCGCCCGACACGACGGTGTGGACGCCGAACACGTCCGATCGCTGAGCCTGAATGTTGGCGACGATTTCGGTTTCCCAGCCCTGATGCGTCTTGATGTTGTCCCAGAGGCGGTTGGCGTCGAGCTGGTACTCCGTCTGCCCCGAGATCTTCAGCTTGCCCGCCTCTTCCTTCACGTCGGGGTTCTTGAGTCCGATTTTGTTGGCCAGAGCGAACAGATCGCTGTACTTGTCCATGAGAGCCATGAGCATCCTCCTCACGCGATCTGGTGACGCTCCGCGATCTTGGGGATCGCGGTCATCATCGCCGCGCTGCCGAGCGTATTCACCAGCGTTGGGTGCGCCGCATACAGCGGACCCAAGTCCGGGGATCAGCGCCGAGAGCTGCGCGCGCTGCTCGGGCGGCACCGACGACAACATTCCTTTCACGTCGTCGAGGCCAATCATGTGGATCATCAGACCGTCTCCCGGGGGACTCGTATGATGCGCCCCACGCTCGAAGTAAACAAGAGACGTTGCCGCAGCGAGCGGCTGAGATGTGCAGCCGCCGCGCTCGCGCTTCATGAGCGTGGCGTCATCCCAGCCTGGCTCGCCGCGCGCATCGATCCGGTCAGTGCACTCCGCCAGGAGTGAGTGTACGACCACCTCGCTTTCGCTTGCATCCCGTCAGCCGCGGGTCTAGGCTCAACCCGGCCGGTCCCCGGCCGGAAAACTCCGTAGCGCGACAGTGCGCGTCAGCCGCAGGATCCAAGGAGGAGACGTGCGACGACATCTTGCTCTCCGCGCAGTCATTCTCGTGGCGTACATGTCGGCGGGAACCGCCGCGGCACAGACCGTCACCGCGACGATGGGCGCCATCGACGGGCGGGTGACGGACAACACCGACGCCGTGCTGCCCGGCGTCACCGTGACGATCAGCGGTCCCGCGATGATGGGCACGCGCATCGCCACGACGAACGACGAGGGTGTCTACCGGCTGCCCGCCGTACCTCCAGGCACTTATACGGTCCTCTTCCAGCTCGACGGCTTTTCGCCGCTGAAGCGGGAGGACATTCGCGTCAGCCTGGGCTTCACCGTCACGCTCAACGTCCAGATGGCGCTCGGCGGCGTCTCCGAGAACGTCACGGTGGCGGGCGCCTCGCCCGTCGTCGACACTGCGTCCACGAAGATCACGACCATGTTCGACGCGCCAATGCTCTCGAGCCTGCCGAGCGGCAGCCGCGACTACTGGTCGGTGCTGTCGGAAACGCCCACGGTGAAGCTGACGCGCGTCGACGTCGGCGGCAGCACCGCCGGATCGCAGTCGAACTACTACGCCTACGGCACGACCGGACAGAACCGGCCGATGATCGAGGGCATCAATTCGACGCAGGGCACGGAACGCTTCGGCAACTACGTCGACATGGGGTCGTTCGAAGAGATTGCGGTCAACGCCGCGGCCCACACGGCGGACATGGCGGTTCCGGGCATCCAGATGGTCTTCATCAGCAAGTCGGGCGGCAATGCCTATCACGGATCGCTCGTCGGCCATTTCGAGACCGAGCGATGGCAGTCGTTCAACATCGATGACCGGCAGATTCAGCAAGGAGTCGTGGGCGGCGGCGGGCTCGCGCCGCGAGACGTGAACCGCCTCCACAAGTTCCGCGATACGAGCGGCGATCTCGGCGGCTTCATCGTCAAGGATCGACTGTGGTGGTACGGGGCAGTACGCGATCTGGAAACCGAAGCGCGCGTGACCAACTTCGCGGTCAAGCCGTTCGTCACGCGGTTGACGAGCTACACGGCCAAGGCGACCTACAGGCTGACGACGAACAACAAGCTGATTGGATACGTGGCGCGGAACCACAAGCATCAGCCCAACCGGCTGGATGCCTTCGCGCTCGGGCTGACCGGCATTTTTACGTCGGAAGATGCGTCGTTCGAGCAGTACTTGTACCCACGGCTCTACAAGGTCGAATGGGATACGGTGA
>Ga0114129_10010639_pt1 | contig 13121 bp, 3 predicted proteins | sample RhiMetdeltSRZDD1_FD_80071 | JGI IMG/M metagenome (GOLD analysis project Ga0114129, IMG submission 80071) | Populus rhizosphere microbial communities from Tennessee, USA - Rhizosphere MetaG P. deltoides SRZDD1 (version 2) (version 2) | ecosystem: Host-associated > Plants > Roots > Rhizosphere >...
AATAGTACGGGCGGCAGTCCGCCGCCTCCGTCCACGAGCTTCGTCGATACAACTGTGGCCGACTTCAGCCGAGGCTCGATCGACGGCGCCGGCTACATCGGCAGCGCCGCGGGCGGCGAGCTGCTGCTGGCGCCGGCGGTCGGCACCGAATTCGACGGCGCCGCGCTGCCGGCCGGCTGGTCGGCGTCCCCGTGGGGCGGCGCGTCGGCGGTCTCCGTGGCGAGCGGGATCCTGAGCGTCGACGGCGCGCTCGTCTACGACGGCGCGGTGCTCGGCGCTCCACGGGCGCTCGAGCTCGCGGCGACTTTCAGCGGCGCGCCCTACCAGCACGTCGGGTTCGGCGTGACGCTCGCCGACGGGTTGTGGGCGATCTTCAGCAGCGGCCCCGGCGACCGGCTGTACGCACGGACGAACAACGGCGCGACGGCGGTCGACACACCCATCACCGGCACGTTCTTCGGCGCCGCGCACCGGTTCCGCATCGACTGGAGCGCGTCCGGATTCACGTACTGGATCGACGGCGTGGCCGTCGCCTCGCACGCGGTGCCGATCACGAGCGGCCTGCGGCCGCTCGCCAGCGACTACAACACCGACGGCAGCACGGTGCGCGTCGACTGGCTCCACGTCTCGCCGTATGCGGCGGCGTCGACCTTCACGTCGGCGGTGTTCGACGCGTCGACGCCCGTCGCCTGGCAGAGCGCGGTCTTGCACGGGACGCAACCGGCCGGCACGACGCTCGTCCTCAGCGTGCGCCAAGGCAACACGCCATCGCCCGACGCGACGTGGACCGCGTTCGTCCCCGTCAATGCTTCCGGCGGCGGCACGCTCAGTGGCACCAGCCGCTACGTGCAATACCGGGTGGAGCTGTCGACGAACGACGCGTCGCAGACGCCGGTCGTCGGCGACGTCACCATCACGTATCAGCAGTAGTCCGCGCCAGGGAGGTTCGGTATTCGGAGAAGTCTTCCTCGCGCATGACAAATCTCTGATAGTCCCCGCCGCCGCGCCCGGCGATCCGCCTCCGCGCGCGGATCCACTGCACATTCATCGTACACATCGCCGAACCACGCCAGCGCGACTGGCGCGGTGATTGCTCATCCGCACGCCAACAATTCACGTTTCCGGAAGAAGTCGCCTTTTTGCGGGTGTTCACCTAACGCCCTCGTTCGTGGTGTGCGTGCGCGACCGCGGGGCCGTGTGGAGAGGACGCTGAGCCGGCGCTGACGAATCTATGACGAATACACTTTCGCTGACCGACCTCCTTGGCCGTCAACTGCGCCGCCTGGTCTTCTTTGCGACCGCGGCCGTGCTCGTCATGTGGGATCACGGCGCGCATCGTCCGACCCTGTACGCACAAGGCGGCTGTCTGTCGAATCCGGTCGCCTGCGAAAACCAGCTGGCCGGGACGACCGACAGCTGGGATGTCGCCGTCACGGACCCGACGATCGTGGGGTTCGCGGCGAATCTCAGCGTCAACGTCGGTCAGGACGTCGACTTCAAGATCAAGACTGATTCGATCAATTTCCAGATCGACGTCTACCGTCTCGGGTACTACGCCGGCGCCGGCGCCCGGAAGCTCGCGAGCCTCGGACCGTTCACCAATCCGCAGAATCAGTCGGTCGTCTGCGCCACCGATGCGGCGACAGGGCTCATCGACTGCGGCAATTGGGCGGTCACAGCGTCATGGAACACCGCGGGCGCGCCGTCGGGCGTGTACGTCGCGAAGCTGACGCGCAACGACACCGGCGGGGCCAGCCACATCATCTTCATCGTGCGCGACGATACGCGCACGGCGGACATCGTCTTCCAGACTTCCGATACGACGTGGCAGGCGTACAACCGCTGGCCGGGGGCCTCTGCGACGAACGGGAGCCTGTACTGCGGCGGACCGATCAGCAACGCCGGCACGGAGTACGCGGTGTCGTGTGCGACGCGATCCGTGAAGGTCAGCTACAACCGGCCGTTCGATACGCGGATCCACGATCCGCAGAGTTTCGTCTTCAACGCCGAGTACCCGATGATCCGCTGGCTCGAGGCCAACGGCTACGACGTCAAATACACGAGCGGCGTCGATACCGATCGCCTCGGCGCACAGCTGATCGGCGCGCACAAGCCGAAGACCTTCCTCTCCGTCGGACACGACGAATACTGGTCCGCCGGGCAGCGGACGAGCGTCGTCAACGCGCGCAACGCCGGGGTGAACCTCGCGTTCCTGAGCGGCAACGAGATGTTCTGGAAGACGCGCTACGAGGCGAGCATCGACAGCGCGAGCACCCCGTACAAGACGCTCGTCAGCTACAAGGAGACGCTGCGCAACGCCACGAACAACGATCCCGCCGACCCGCTCGACTCGGGGCTATCGCCGATCTGGACCGGCACGTGGCGCGATCCGAGCAGCCCGAATTCCGACGGCGGCCGCCCCGAAAACGCGGTGACGGGCCAGCTCTGGACGATCAACTGCTGCGCGGATCAGATCCGCGTGCCCGACTCGATGAAGAGCGCGCGCTTCTGGCGCAACACGCGCGTCGCGACGCTGGCGCCGGGAACATCGACGGTGCTGCCGCCCGAGTCGCTGGGGTACGAATGGGATGAGGCCGTGGACAACGGCGTCCAGCCGGCCGGCCTCGTGCGCCTGTCGTCGACGACGGTGAATGCGCCGGAAAAGGTGCTCGATTTCGGCGCGACGTTCGGACCGGGCACGGCGACGCACAGCCTGACGGTGTACCGCCACAACAGCGGGGCGCTGGTCTTCGGCGCCGGCACCGTGCAGTGGTCGTGGGGTCTCGACGGCACGCACGACCGCGGCGGCGTCGGGGCGCATTCGCCCGATCCGGCGATGCAGCAGGCGACGATCAATCTCTTCGCGGACATGGGCAACGTGCAGCCGGCGACGCTGCAGGCAAGCGGCGACCCGACGCAGCCCCTCTCCGCGGCGACGGCGTCACAGGACATCTTCGCGCCGACGTCTGCGATCACATCGCCATCGGCGGGCGCGGCCGTGCAGAGCGGCGCACACGTCAGCATCAACGGCACGGCAACGGACCAGGGTGGCGGCAGCGTGGCAGCGGTCGAAGTGTCCGTCGACGGCGGCACGACGTGGCATCCGGCCGTCGGCACCTCGGTGTGGAGCTACGACTGGTCGCCGGGCGCGCTCGGGGCGGCGACGATCAAGTCGCGCGCGATCGACGACAGTGGAAACATGGAGCTGGCCGGCGCCGGCGTGTCGGTCGTCGTCACGGCCGGCAACTGCCCGTGCGCCAGTCTCTGGCCGCCGACGACGGTTCCCGCGATTCAGGACTTCTCCGACTCCGCCGCGTACGAGCTCGGCGTCAAGTTCAAGAGCGACATCGACGGATTCATCACGGGGATTCGCTACTACAAGAGCCTCAACAACACCGGCACGCACCTCGGCAACCTGTGGTCGGCGAGCGGCGCGCTCCTCGCGGCGGCGACGTTCACCGGCGAGACCGCGTCGGGCTGGCAGCAGGTACTGTTCGCGACGCCGGTCGCGATCACCGCGAACACGACGTACGTCGCGTCCTATCACACCAACGTCGGCCACTACGCCGTGACCAGCGGGTACTTCACGAGCTCCGGCGTCGACTCGCCGCCGCTGCACGCGCAGGCGACCGGGGTCGTCGGCGGCAACGGCGTCTTCAGCCCGGGCACGAGCGCGTTCCCGTCGACCACCTTCGGCGGCAACAACTACTGGGTGGACGTGGTGTTCGCCGCGTCGACGCTGGACGTGACGCCGCCCGTCATCTCGAGCGTCAGGGAAACGACGATCGACAGCTCGAAAGTCGTGATCTCGTGGACGACGAACGAGGCCGCGACGTCGCGCGTGGACTACTCGACCATCGTGAGCCTGCCGGACGCCGCGACGGTGCACGTCTCGGACAGCAACTTCGCGACGACTCACAGCATCACGCTGACGGGCCTGGTGCCGTACACGACGTACTTCTACCGCGTGGTGTCGGTGGATCGCGCCGGGAACGAGGGGAGGGCGGACGCGCCGAGCTTCACGCTGCCGGGTCCGACGCTGCGCGATACGGCGCAGAGCGACTTCCAGGCGGGCTCGGGCACCAACGTGTACGCCGCGCAGACGGCCGACGGGGAGCTGACCCTGGCGCCGACCGCCGGCAGCGAGTTCTCCGGGTCCGCCCTGCCGAGCGGCTGGATCGAAGTGCCGTGGGGCTCGAACGGGTACTCGGCGATGGGCGGCGGCGTGCTGCTCGTCGACGGCGCGCGCGTCGCGACGTGCGCGATCGACATCACCACCGGCGGCTGCCAGTCGGAAACGACGACGTCGACGCCGTCGGCGACTTACACGCCAGGCCACTCGCTCGAGTTCGTGGCGACGTTTACCGGCGACGCGTTCCAGCACTCGGGGTTCGCGGTGACGCTGGGCCAGGCGACCGAGCCGTGGGCGATCTTCAGCACCTTGAGCGGAGGCAGCCTGTACGCGCGCACCAACACCGGCAGCGCGAGCGACGATCACTTCCTCGGCAGCGCGTTCGTCGGCGGGCCGCACCGATTCCGCATCGACTGGCTCGCCGACGGCACCGTCAACTACTTCATCGATGGCGCCCCGGTGTGGCAGTCGCCTCTGCTGATCGCCGGCAACATGCGTCCTGTCGCGGCGAGCGACTTCAACGAGTTCGGCGGCAACGTCGCCATCGACTGGATGCGCGTGACGCCGTACGCCGCGTCGGGAACGTTCCTGTCGCGCGTGTTCGACGCGCAGAGCGCGGTCGACTGGCGCGCGATCCAGTGGACCCTTGCGGTTCCGGCGCAGACGTCGCTCGGGATCCAGATCCGCACGGGCGATACGCCGACGCCGGATCAGACGTGGACGGCGTTCGCGCCGATCGCGGCGCCCGGGCCGCTGAATCTCCATTCACGGTACATCCAGTATCAGGCGGCGCTGACGTCGACCGATCCCAACGCGACGCCCGAGCTCCGCGACATCATCATCAGCACCGATCGCGCGCCGATCGCGAATGCCGATTCAGTGGCCGTGCCGGAGAACAGCATCTACACGTTCCCGGCCTCGGGGCCCGGCAGCCTCGTCTTCAATGACACCGACCCGGACAACGATCCGCTGCGTGTCGTGGCGGTCTCGGGGGCGAGTCATGGGTCTCTCGTGCTCAACGCCGATGGATCGGTGACGTACACGCCTACCGCGAACTACAGCGGTCCGGATGCGTTCGTCTATACCGTCTCCGACGGCTTGCTCGTCGCGAGTGCCGGCGTCTCGATCGACGTGCGCTTCGGCAACGTGCCGCCGGTCGCCAACAACGACTTGTACGGCAACACGACGGCGCCGACGTCGCTGTCTCAGGCCGAGTGTCTCGCGGCGAATGCCCAACCCTGCGAAGACACCCTGTTCACGGTGCCCGCGCCCGGCGTGCTCGCCAACGACTTCGACGTCGAGCACGACACGCTGCACGCGGTCCTCGTGTCGCCGCCAATGCATGGGACGCTGACGTTCGGATCGAACGGCGCCTTCAGTTACATGCCGGTCGCGAACTATTCGGGTGAGGATTCCTTCACCTACCGGGCCAATGACGGGAGCAGCGACGGCAACGTCGCCACCGTCACGCTGCTCATTCACGAGGTGAACGACCCGCCGATCACGCGGGACGACACCTACACGAACCTCCTCAATCAGGTGCTCCACGTCGCGGCGCCGGGCGTCCTGGCGAACGACCGTGACGTGGAAGTGGAAGACACGGCGCCGCTGCGCGCGCAGCTCGCCACCGCTCCAGCGAACGGAACGGTGACGCTCAACAGCGACGGCTCGTTCGACTACGTGCCGAATGCCGACTTCCTCGGTGCCGATTCGTTTACTTATTCCGCGGTCGACCACTTCGGCGCCGTCGGGAGCCCGGCAACCGTGTCGATCACGGTTGCGATCAAGGCGGTCAGGACCGACGCCGGCAGCGGCGGCGTCGTCTCGACCGGGTCCGGCGACGTGACAGCCGCCGATCCGCTGCAGAGCGCCGTGATCACGCCGACCGCGGCGACCGTGAGCATCGCGCAGGGCGTCATCGCCGCGTCGAACGCGCCGTCGGGGTACACGTTCCTGAACCAGCAGATCAACATCACCATCCAGGCCCCGGACGGCACGGAGATCGCTGCGAGCGCGGCGAACCCGATCAAGCTGATCTTCACGTTGAGCACGTCGCTGATGCTGCCTGGCCAGACTGTGAGCGCCGTGCAGCTGTTCAGGAACGGCGTGCTCATCCCGGCGTGCCCGGGCCAGACGTCGATTCCGGCCGCGAACCTCGATCCGTGCGTCACGGCCCGTGAGCTCACGTCCAACGGCAATCCGCGCATCACCATCATCTCGACGCACGCGAGCCGCTGGAACATGGGCGTGTCGACGGTGACGCCAGACGAGGCGCCGGTTGCGCAGGACGATGGCTCCGGCTATCAGGTGGATTTCGAGACGCCGGTGCTCGTGCAGGCGCCGGGCGTGCTGGGCAACGACTACGGCGGCGGCGCCCTGACGGCGACCCTCGTGCCAGGTTCGGTGGAGAACGGAACGGTCGACCTGAAGCCGAGCGGCGCGTTCCTGTTCACGCCGGGCGCCGGCGCCTGCGGCCGCGGCAAGTTCCGATACAAGGCGAGCGACGGGGCGCGGTTCAGCAACGAGGCCGTCGTCGACTTGTTGATCGACTGCAGGCCGCACGCGTTCGACGACGCCCTCACGGTGGACGAGGATAGCGGCACGACGACGATCACCGTGCTGGCGAACGACACGGATCCGGATCCGGGTCAGACGCTGACGGTGACCGATGTCACCGCGCCGGCGCACGGCGTGGCTTCGATCTTCAACGGCACGCGTCCCGGCAGCGCGGTGAACTACGCGCCGAACGCCGACTACTTCGGCAGCGACAGCTACACCTACACCATCAGTGACGGCCGCGGCGGCACCGCGACCGCGACGGTCAACGTCACCGTCCGGCCGGTGAACGACACACCGAGCTTCGTCAAGGGCGCGAACCAGACGGTACTCGAGGACGCGGGTCCGCAGACGGTGGCCGGCTGGGCGAGCGGCATCAGCGCCGGACCGGCGAACGAATCGTCGCAGGTGGTCGACTTCCTGGTGACGAGCGACAATCCGGCCCTGTTCGCGGCGGGTCCGGCCGTGGCGTCCAACGGGACGCTGACCTATACGACTGCGTCGAACGCGAACGGTTCGGCGGTCGTGACGGTGCGCGCGCACGACAACGGCGGCGTCGACAACGGCGGCGTCGACACGAGCGCGCCGCAGACGTTCACGATCAACGTGACCGCGGTGAACGACGCGCCGAGCTTCACCAAGGGCGCCGACCAGACGGTGGGCGAGGACGCCGGCCCGCAAACGATCATCGGCTGGGCGTCGGCGATCGCGGCCGGACCGGCTGACGAAGCGGGCCAGGTGTTGACGTTCCAGGTGACCGCCAACAGCAACCCGTCGCTGTTCTCGGCGGCGCCGTCGGTCAGCGCGAACGGGACGCTGGCGTACACGCCGGCGCCCGACGCGCACGGCAGCGCCACGATCACGATCGTGCTGAAGGACAACGGCGGCACGGCCAACGGCGGCAGCGATACGTCAGCCGGGCAGTCGTTCGTGATCACCGTGTCCGATATCAACGACGCGCCGAGCTTCACGAAGGGCGCCGACCAGGCCGTGCTCGAGGATGCGGGCGCGCACACGGTCGTGGCATGGGCGACGGGCATCAGCGCCGGTCCACTCAATGAATCGTCGCAGCTCCTCGACTTCCTGGTGACGAGCGACAACGCCGCGCTGTTCGCGGCGGGGCCGGCGGTCTCCTCGAGCGGGACGCTGACCTACACGCCGGCGCCGAACGCCAACGGCGTCGCGCACGTGACGGTCAGAGTGCACGACAACGGCGGCACGGCGAACGGCGGTGTCGACACGAGCGGACCGCAAACCTTCACGATCAGCGTAACCGCGGTGAACGACGCGCCGAGCTTCACGAAGGGCGCCGACGAGACGGTGGTCGAGAATTCGGGCGCGCAGACCTTCGTCGGCTGGGCGACGAACGTCATCGCCGGACCGTCTGACGAAGCGGGCCAGGCGCTGAACTTCCTCGTGTCGAACAACAACGGCGCACTGTTCTCCGCGCAGCCGGCGATCGCGCCCAACGGCACGCTGACCTTCACGAGCGCTCCGAACGCGAACGGCTCGGCGCTGGTCACGGTCAGCCTGCACGACAACGGCGGCGTCGACAACGGCGGCGCCGACACCAGCGCGGCTCAGACGTTTACCATCACGGTGACGCCGGTCAACAACGCGCCGAGCTTCACGAAGGGCGCCGACCAGTCGGTGCTGGAGAACGCCGGTATGCAGACGGTCGCCGCCTGGGCGACGACCATCAGCGCCGGGCCGCCGGACGAGGCCGGCCAGACGCTGACGTTCCAGGTGATCGGCAACACGAATCCGGCGTTGTTCAGCGCCGTGCCGGCGATCAGCGCCGGCGGGACGTTGACCTACACGCCGTCACCCAACAACTACGGCACGGCGAACGTGACCGTCGTCCTGCAGGACAACGGCGGCATCGTCAACGGCGGCGTCGACACGAGCGCGCCGCAGACGTTCACGATCACCGTGATCCACGTCAACCAGGCGCCGAGCTTCACGAAGGGCGGCGCTCAGACCGTCCTCGAGGATGCCGGCGCCCAGAGCATCGGTGGGTGGGCGACGGGCATCAGCGCCGGTCCGAACGAAAGCGATCAGACCGTCGACTTCGCCGTGTCGAACAGCAACAACGCGCTGTTCTCGGTGCAGCCGGCGATTTCGCCGGCCGGCACGCTCTCGTTCACGCCGGCGCCGAATACCAGCGGGTCGGCGACGGTGACCGTCCGGATCCATGACAACGGCGGCACGGCGAACGGCGGCGTGGACATCAGTGCGGCGCAGACGTTCGCGATCAGCGTCACCGCGATCAACGACGCGCCGACGTTCACGAAGGGGCCGGATCAGGTCGAATACGGGAATCCGGCAAACCACGTCGTGCCGAACTGGTCGACGAACATGAGCGCCGGACCCGCCGACGAAGCGGGACAGACGCTGGCCTTCACGGTGACGAACGACAACCCGGCGCTGTTCCTGCAGCAGCCGGCGGTCGATTCGGCCGGCACGTTGACGTGGAGAGCGAACAACAGCGTGAAGGGCGCTGCGGTCGTCACCGTCACGCTGAAGGACAGCGGCGGCACGGCCAACGGCGGCCACGACAGCTCGTCGCAGACCTTCACGATCACGCTGCTGAAGGCCGGCACGAAGACGGCTGCGGCGATTAAGCTGATCTCGAGCACGGCATCGTCGAGCAGCTCGCTCTTCGGCGAACCGGTCACGTTTACGGTGGCGGTCACGGCGGTTGAGCCCGGCGCCGGCATCCCCAGCGGCACCATCGTCTTCATGGACGGCGTGTCGACGATGGGATCCGGTGCGCTCGACGCCACGGGCCAGACCACGTTCACGACCGGCACGCTGACCGGCGGCACGCACACGATCTCGGCGGTGTTCCTCGAGACCTTCGCGTTCTTCGGCAGCACGTCGCTGTCGGTGACGCAGACGGTCATGCCGCCGCCGACGATCAGCATCGCTGACGTCTCGGTCGGCGCGGGCAGCAGCGGCACCGTCACCGCGCCTGTCACGGTGTCGCTGTCCGGGCCGGCCGGCACGCCGATCACCGTCAGCTACGGCACGGCGAACGGCACCGCCGTCGCCGGCACCGACTACAAGACGGCCGACTACAACGCCGCGTCGGGCACGCTGACGTTCGCGCCGGGAACGACGATCCAGACGATCCCGATCACGGTGCTGCAGAACGTGCCCGACGAGCCGAACGAGACGTTCACGGTCACTCTGAGCAACCCGACCGTGGGCACGATCGCGAGAGCCACGGCCACCGTCACGATCGTCGACAACGCGTCGTGGAGCACGACGACGTCCACGGTGGCCGACTTCCAGTCCGGCACGGTGGCGACCGGCGCCTACGTCTCGCAGACGAGCGACGGCGAGCTGATCCTCGCGCCGACGGTCGGCGCCGAGTTCTTCGGCGCGGCGCTGCCGGCGGGATGGACGAGCACGCCCACCCAGTCGGGCGGATCGTCGACGGTCGCCAACGGCGTCGTGACGGTCGACGGCGCGTCGCTGCTCGCGCCGGGCTCGTACGCCGCGGGCCGGTCGCTCGAGTTCGTCGCGACCTTCACCGGTCAGCCGAACCAGAACGCCGGCTTCGGTCTGACGAGCGCGCTCGTGCCGCCCTACGCGATGTTCGGGACGAACACGGACGGGCTGTTCTACGCCAGGTCGGTCGCGCCGGGCTCGGCGCAGCTGACGCAAATCGTCGGGTTCATGTACAACCTGCCGCATCGGTTCCGGATCGACTGGAACGCGACCAACGTCGTCTACTCGATCGACGGCGTCCCGCTCGTGACGCACACGATCACTTACAGCGGCAAGGTCGGATCGTCGATGAAGCCGGCCGCGCTCGACGCCACGGTCGGCGGCGGCGCGCTCAAAGTCGACTGGATGCGGATGACGGCGTACGCGGCGTCGGGCACCTACACGTCGCAGGCGTTCAACGCCGGCGGGATCGCGGTCTACTGGAACCTGTCGTGGACGATGGACGCGCCCTCGGGCACCGGCGTCACGGTCAGCTACAGCACGTCGGCCGACGGCGTGACGTGGACGCCGTTTGCGGCGTTCCCCGCGGGCTCGACGTCGGGCAGCGTGCCGACGAAGGCGAAGTACCTGAAATACCAGGTGCAGGAGACGACGAGCAATCCGGCAGTGACGCCGTCGGTGAGCGCAGTCGTCGTGACGTATCAATGAGGGCTCACGCGGACCGCACGGCGGAGTGGCCGCGCGTCGTCGCCTTCGGCGGCGGCGCCGGGCTCCGGCAACTCTTCGGTGGATTGGTGGCCTTCGGCAACAGGGGAGGAGGTGACCGATCGGATCGCCTGACGGCGGTCGTCGGAGTCAGTCAGCGCGAGGTGCGGGTCGACGCCGTATCGGCGCAGGGAGTTGTTGAGACCATCGACACCATCACACTCGACGCCGACACCGCCGCAGGCGGCGAGACACGCTCGCTGCGCCTGCGCCGGCCGCCGCGTCCGGTTCCCGAGCTGATACGACGCATCGTCAACGCCGACGTGATCGTCGTCGGACCGGGCAGTCTCTACACCAACGTTCTGCCGGCGCTCGTCGGGCCGGGTGTCGCGTCGACGATCGCCGCCGTCAATGCCGTTCGTGTTTACGTGGCGAATCTGATGACCGAGCCGGGCGAGACGGAGGGAATGGATCTCGCCGGCCACCTCGACGCCATCGCCGCGCACGCCGGCGTGAACCTGTTCGATTACGCGCTGGTCAATCGGCGCCGAATCAATCGTCCGCTGATCGGGCCGTATTGCGGCGGCAGCGCGCGGCCGATCGTCTCCACGTCAATCCGCTGGCCGATTACGACGATCGAGCGCGAGCTCGCGGCGACCGACATCAGCGGCAGAATCCTGCACGACCGATTCGATCTGGGCGACGCGATCCTCGAGCTCGCCTATGCCGGTCGTCCGCCGGCGTCGGCGCGGTTGGCTTCGTGAGCCGTGTTGTGGGAAACCAGGAGGAGAAGTCCGACGCGAGATGTGCTCGCGTCGGACCGATCTGCAGTCTACTGCGCCCAGGCGCAGCCAATGCTGGCCGCGTAGTCCTTGACGGCCTGCGCCGCGTCGGCGTAGTCGGGATTCGGCGCGAGTCTGTCGTAGAGGAACTGCAGGCCGCTGCAGATCACCTGGTTCGACCGTCCGCCGCCGCCGCCGGGGCCCGCCGCGTGAACCGTCGGCCCGAACGCGACGATTCCCGATCCCATGACAGTCGCCACGGCGACCGCCCACACGAACTTCCGCAACTGCTGCATACATCCTCCTCAAACGGATTGGTTTGGCCTCGCGCCCCGGCGATCCACCGGAGGCTGCGCAGCACGTTGCAGCTTCGACGCCAAGCCCGACCTTACCGGGAGCGACGCGTCTGAGCGAGTTTTGGGCCGAATTTCGGCGAGTGAAGTTTGCGTAAGGGGAGAAGTCTGCCTAATGGGTGACTTTTGTCCGGAGTCACTGAGACAAGGCCTGTAGACGAAACGGCTGCCGGCGAAGCCGGACTCGAGCAGAGAAAAGTCGGAACCGGGCGCGTCTCCAGCGTCGAACGCCGACGCGCCGATCCGGCGCTTCCGACCCGAAGTCCCGTAATTCGTACGTACACGGCGATTTCGCGCGACAGGTCTGCGAGGCGCCGCCGCGGCGCGCTGTGGCAGGCCACTTGCGATGTCCGATGCGCATCCGCTCACAACGTGTCGGTTCCAGGGAGGTTCTCGTGAAGCGCGTGGGTCTCGCGTCGATGGTGATTTTGTCGTTGCTGCTATTGAGCGCCTTCGCGTGGCCGGGCAACTTCTGGTCGCACGTCAGGGACGCGCGCCCTGAGGCGATTCTCACAGGCACGGTGCTCCTCTCGCTTGCGTCGGTTCTTCGCCGTAACTCGCCCGCCAAGGACGTTCGGTAGCGGTTTCCATCCAAGAAAGTTTTTTCCCCGTATTCTGTGCACGGTCGACCGAAGGTTCGCCTCGGTCTGTTCCATCACGACGCACGCGTCTGGTGAGCCGCACGCGATTGTCCGATTTATGCACGCAATTCGGGCATGCGACCTGAGTGCGCATGCGGATGAGATGTGCGAATTCTGTTGACACACGGTAGCCGGCTCGGCCATAAAGACCTCTCCTGAATGCATCCACAATTAACCAAAGACGACCATCGAGTACGACATGCAGTCATCGACGAGGTGCGTGTGGACTCTCAAGTACTTCTCGGAAAGAGCTCCGTCATCTCAGAGCTAATCGCCGAGGCGGAGTACGTCGCGAAGAGCGACTCGAAAGTTTTGATCACGGGGGAGAGCGGCGTCGGCAAGGAGCTGCTTGCGCGATTCATCCACGAGCGGAGTCACCGAAGCCGCCGTCCGATGATCACGCTGAATTGTGCCGGCGTGCCGGAGACGCTGCTCGAATCGGAGCTCTTCGGCCACGTGCGCGGCAGCTTCACGGATGCGCACCGCGATCGCCGTG
>Ga0114129_10010641_pt1 | contig 13120 bp, 12 predicted proteins | sample RhiMetdeltSRZDD1_FD_80071 | JGI IMG/M metagenome (GOLD analysis project Ga0114129, IMG submission 80071) | Populus rhizosphere microbial communities from Tennessee, USA - Rhizosphere MetaG P. deltoides SRZDD1 (version 2) (version 2) | ecosystem: Host-associated > Plants > Roots > Rhizosphere >...
CCGGTCGATCGAGATGAGGACGAGCGGCGGTCGCAGCGAGACCGACATGAACGCGTTCGCGGTCATGCCGTGCACCTGCTCGCCCACTCGCGCGGTCAGCACGGTGACTCCGGTGGCGAACATCCCGAGCGTCCGCCGGAACGCAACCGCCGGATCGCCCTCGAGGCCCTCACCGAGCTCGAGCGACTCGGAGAGCGGCGCGACGTCGAAGGACGCGCCGAACGCCTCGGGAGCGGCGATCGCGCTCTCCATCGCGACCTCGAACTCGGGTGGCTTGGACGCTTCCATCAGCGAATTCTGACCCAGAGACGAGAGAGGCGGCCGGAGCCGCCTCTCTCTCCACTCGCTTCCGGCTCGCTACACCGCGGTCATCTCGTCCTGGAGAAGCTTCGCGACGTGCTCGTCGGGCATCTCCGGAGTGTCCTCGCGCCAGTGCGGGGTCTCCTTGTCCTGCACCATCCGCCGGAAGAGGAAAAGGAGCAGCGAGATGACGAGGACGCCGAAGCCGATGACCCTCTCCTTCGTTCCCCCGTAGACGCCGCCGGCGCCGGCGACCTGGAACCAACCGACCCCGACGACTTCGAAGACGATGAATGCAGCCGTCAGGAGGTACGCGACCGGCACCCACCACACGGAGAGCTTGATCGGACGCGGCCAGTTCGGCCGGTCCCTCCGCAGCAGAATGAACGCCGAGATCGCACAGATGTTCGCGAAGACGTAGCCGATGTTGCTCGCCACGAGGATGCCGAACAGGTTGCCGACGAAGAGGACGAAGAGGATGTTGATCACCATGTCGAGCGACATCGCGTTCCCGGGCACGTTCCACTTGTTCAGCCGCCCGAGCTGCTTGACCGTCAATCCGTCCCTCGAGATGCCGTAGAGCGCACGACTCCCGTCGGCCGTCGCCGTGTTCATCGAGATGATGAAGCTGGCACAGATCACGACGACGAAGAAGTTCGTCAGGTTCGGCCCCACGAGGTCGTTGAGGGCGCCGACGTAGTCGAACAGCTCCACCGTCTCCGCTCCCACGCCACCCGTGAGAGCCAACGGGACCATCGTGTTCACGAAGAGGATGAACAGGGCCGAGGACATGAGTGCCTTCCTCGTGTCCCGAGCCGTGTCCTTGTACTCCGGCGCGAACGTCGCAGCCGCCTCGGGGGCCGTGGACCAGATCATGATCCAGACCCACACCAGAGCCATCTGTAAGCCGCCCCAGGGAAGCCCGTCGTTCAGCTTGTACGTGAGGTTGTCGGTCGTGAAGTCGCCGTTCAGGAACGGCAGCAGCGTGAAGCAGAACAGCGGGATCATGAGCAGGATCCCGGCGAGGTAGTTGAACGTCACGGCGACGCGCGTGCCGAAGAAGTTGAAGACCCAGACCGCCAGGATGAGGCCGATCGCGATCACGTGGTCGAGGCCGATGTGCACGGACCCGGTCGAGAAGTAGTCGCTGCACGGATCGGCGCACGTTCCCCCGAACGCATACGTGCCGCCGGGCTCTCCCGGGAACCACGCGGTCCGGATGATGTACCCGGTGAACAGCCCGAGGTACGACAGCACCACGGACCAGCCGATCCAGTACCCGAAGGTCGCCACCGGCCCGATGAGCGTCGTGTACTTGCGCCAGCCCTCGTTGGCATAGATCGCCACCCCTCCGGACTTGTGCGGGAACATCGCCGCGAGCTCCGAGTAGAGGACGACGACCGGGATGATGATCAGCGCCGTCAGTCCCCAGACCAGCGCCGCCCCCCAACCGCCCATGTCGAGGACGGTCCAGCCGAGCGAGCCGAGCATGAAGCCTGGATTCGCGAGGCAGATTACGAACCCGTCGTACCAGCGAAGCGTCTTCAGGAGTTGGCGTTCCTCGACGACCGCCACGCCGACGCCTGCATCACCGGCAACTGCCTCAGCCATGCCCTTACCTCCCTCTCGTCCGGGAATCCGTCGCCAACCTGAGACGCGCCGGGCGAACGTAACACCTGGTCGAGAGAGTTTCAATCCACTGAGTCGAGGCCGCGCCGTCGTACAATCCGACGGAATGGCGCGGCTGCCGATCACGATCAGCTGCGAGTGCGGTGAGACGAAGCGGGTCGCCTACGGCCAACGCTGGACGTGCGATACGTGCGGGCGCTCGTGGAACACCCAGCAGATCCCGGCCGAGGAGTACGAGGGGCTCATGCGCCGCATGCGGCGGCACAAGATCGAAGTCCTCGCCGTCGCGGCTCTCGCCATAGGCATCCTGGTCCCGTTGATCGTGTTCGTGAGCGGACGCGTGGTCGCCGCGGTGCCGCTCGTCATGGCCATCTGGCTCTTCTGGTTCCTCCCGTACTGGAGGCGGCGATACCGCCGTACTGCGCACGGCGCACCGCGGTGGGAGCTCCACTCCGAGTAGGGATGCTGACCGTCCGCCGCAGCGGCCCGCGCGCAAACGTCTCCGGCGTCTCGGGCGCCGCCCGCCCCGTCCTGCTCGCAACCTTCGACGTTCCCTTCGCCGACGAGGCGATCGCGTTCGCGGTGGATTCCGCTGTGGAGAACGGCCAACCGCTGGTCGTCGTCAACGTCGCAGAGATCGTTCCCACGCACTGGAGCCTGGTCGGCTACGGCTACATCGAACGCGATGAACTCCAGCGCGAGCTGCGCAAGCCTGCCGAGCTCGCGTGCTCCCTCGCAGTGCCGGTCGAGCGCCTCCGCGTGTGCAGCCCACACCCGCTGGATGCGCTGCTGGAGGTCGTTGCGGACCGCGATCCCGGCGTTCTCGTCTTCGGGCCGGATCGAATCCACATGCGGCAGCGGAAATACGAGCGCGCTGCGCGGCGCCTCCGCGAGCGGACCAGCTGCCTCGTATGGACGGACTCGGAACCGATCCCGGAACAGGCGGCGCTTGCATTGCCGCGCCGAGGCCCTAGGGTTCTCCTGACGTCCGTCCTGAGGAGGAAGACATGAAGACGATCGTTCTGGGATATGACGGGACCGATGCCTCGGCGCGGGCACTCGAGCGAGCGGCCGAGCTCGCCACCGCCTTCGGATCGAGCGTGATCGTGACGAGCGTTGTGGGAACGCTCGGTGGCGCCGTGCACGCGGGCGGCGGTGGCGACCCGACAGACCCGCCCGGCGCGCACGAGGCGCTGCTCGACGACGGAACGAAGAAGCTCGCCGACCGCGGCATCAAGGCCGAGTCGGTGCTGGCGTCGGGGCACCCCGGCGAAGCGATCGTCGAGCTCGCCGAGGAGCGCAGCGCCGACCTCATCGTGGTCGGTACGCGCGAGCCTGGCTTCTTCGAGCGGCTGCTCGGGCACAGTGTCAGCGGCTCGGTGCAACGACACGCGCACTGCGACGTGCTCATCGTGCACTGAGCCCGTTCGGTCGCCCGGCCGAGCTGCTATCGTCGGCTGCGCAATAGCGTTGCATAGGAGGCAACTGTGACCATCCCCGCGTCTTCCCCCTACGTCGTGATCGGCGCGGGGATCCACGGCCTCTCGAGCGCGTACCACCTCGCCAAGGAGCTGCGCTCCCGCGGCGCCGGCTCGGGCGCCGACGTCGTCGTCCTCGACAAGGCCGCTCCGGGAGCGGGTGCCAGCGGGATCGCGTGCGGCGTCGTCCGCAACAACTACTTCCAGCCCGCGATGAGCGAGCTCATGCAGGCGTGCGTCGAGGTGTGGGAGTCGGATCCCGCTGCGTACCACTACAACGCCGTCGGCTACATGGCGCTCGGCGCCGCCATCCAGGAATCCGACCTCGCCGCCACCTTCGAGCGTCAGGAGCGGATCGGCTACCGCTCCGAGCTGATCACGGGCGCGGCAGAGGTCGACGCGCACATGAAGGCGCTCTTCCCCGACTGGCGTGCGCAGGGCGTCACGGTCTGCCTGCACGAGCACCAGGGCGGGTTCGCTTTCAACGTCGAATCCGTGCTCGGCCTGCGCGACAAGTGCCTCTCGGAGGGGGTCTCGGTGATCGACAGCGTCGAGGTGACGGGTTTCGTGTCACGCGACGACGGCTCCGTGTCGGCACTCGAGACCGGCGAGGGGGCGATCGAGGTGGGCGAGCAGGTCGTCGTCGCGCCCGGACCCTGGGCGGCGCGCTTCTGGTCACTCCTGGGCATGCCCGAGCGGATCGACATCACGACGCCGTCCGGCGAGGTCGTCCGCGACCGGCCGATGTGGACGTACTGGAACCTGCAGGAAGGCGAGATCACGGTCGACCCGCTGATGTTCGCCACCGCCGACGGCGGAGCGCCGCCGGTCATCCATCTGGACACCGACGCCCCGCTCCACACCGACGACGGCGAGCTCGTGACGGACGAACTCTGGGGGATCTACTTCAAGCGCGACCGCCACGGCGTCCAGGGCGGAGCGTCGCCGCTGACGGTCGACGGCGACGTCGAGCTCGACCCCTACCCCTCGACGACCGACGTCGACCCGGCGTTCCCGGACATGTGGTGCGCGGCTCTCTCGCACTCCATGAGCCGCTTCGAAGGCTGCCGTGGGAAGTACAAGATGGCGCGCTCGGGTGGTGTCGGCGCGTTCACGGCGGACAACTTCCCCGTCTTCGACTACGTGCGCCCGAACGTCTACGGGATCTTCGACTCGAACCACGGCTACAAGATGATCGGCGTCGGGCGCGAGGTCGCCTCGGTGCTCCTCGGCGACCATTCGCGTCTGCTGTACCCGTTCCGCTTCGAGCGCTTCGCCACCGGTGACCTGCACCCGGTCTCGAGCTCGCCCTATCCCTGGTCCTAGCTCGGGCCGGGCACCGAGGCGCCGGTGAAGACGCGCTCGAGTGCGGCGCCGTCCTCCGGCTGCGCGTAGACGTGGACCCGGTCACCCGACACGAGCACGACGTCGTCGTCGACCGAGTGCGGCTTCCCGTCGCGGATCAGCACGCCGAGCGACGCGTGCTCGCCGAGCGGTAGCTCGCGAATCCGCCGTCCGTTCGCGAACGAGCGCTCCCCGACCACGAACTCGCGCACCTCGGCGAGGTCGTGGTCGATCCGCCGGAACGGGACGCGCAGCCGTCGTGCGACGTACGGCACGGACGAGCCCTGCACGAGCACGGAGAAGAGCACGACGATGAACACGATCCCGTACAGGCTCGAGGCGCCGTCCACGTCGGCGAGCAGCGCGAGCGCGCCGAGGAGGATCGGCACCGCGCCCTTGAGGCCGCCCCACGCCACGAAGAGACGCTCTCCCCGCGTGAGCCGCTCCGGCAGGAGGAGTGGGATCACCGCGAGCGGGCGGGCGACGAACGCGAGGATCACGGCGAGCACGAGCCCGTCGACCCACGTGTCGGCGCCGAGATCGGCCTCCGTGATCGTCAACCCGAGGGCGATGAAGACGGCGATCTCGGCGAGGACGCCGACCGAGGACAGGAAGCTCTCGATCTCGCCCTTGCGGAGCATCGACGCGTCGCCGAGCAGCACGCCCGCGACGAAGACCGCGAGGAACCCGGAGCCGCCCGCGACCGTCGCCACGCCATAGACGAGACCGGCTACGGCGAGGACTCGGATCGGGTAGAGCGCGAGGCCCGTCAGACGGATGCGCCGGAGGACGGGCAGAGCGAGGAGCGCACCGGCGACGCCGACGGCCAGGCCGACGGACATCTCGACCATGAATTCGCGGACGACGATCCAGAAGCTCCCGTCGCTCTCCTGGGCGAGCTCGATCATCCCGATCATGAGGGCGATGCCAACCGGGTCGTTCATGCCAGCCTCGCCCTTGAGAATCGTCCCCGAGCGTCCGCGAACCTCGCGTCCGGAGAAGACGGAGAACGTCACCGCGGGATCGGTAGGCGCAATCGCAGCGCCGAGCAGTCCGGCCTCGATCCAGCTGAACCCGAGCAGGTAGCGCGCAGCGAGCGCGACGAGCCCCGCGGTGAGGAACGTGGCGACGACGCCCAGCGCCAGGATCGGTCGCAGCGAACGCCGGAAGCGGGCGGCGCCGATGTTGAGCCCGCCGTCGAAGAGGATCACGACGAGGGCGACGACCGCGATGTCCTGAACGTCCTCGACCGAGATGGCGTTCTGCAAGCCGCCGGAGCTCGCGGCGATCAACGCCGTGGCGAGGAGGATCAGCCCCGCGTACGGAAAGGACCCGCGATCGGCGAGCCGCATCGCCAGGAGCGCGACGAAGAGCGCCACCGAGACGGCGAGCACGATCGCACCGAAGTCGGTGATCTCGCTCACGGCTCCATTAGAACAGCGTTAGGAAAGGGCTTTGGAGTATCAGGGAAGCCTGAGGACCCGGCGGGGCGGGCACACGGTTCAGCGACGCTTCGGAAGCGCCGATGACCGCCTACGTGAGACAAGCCGCTCGAGCTGCAGGACTGACGGCCGACGACACACGGGCCGCCGAGTCCGTGCTGGGCCGTGGCCATCTCTTGACACGCGCCGTCGCGAATCAACACACGGTCGCGCAGCAGTCGCTCGTCGCGGGAATCGCCCTCGTGGTCGGAGGGGCGGGGGTCCTCCTCCATCTCGGCGTCGCTCCGTTGTTCGTCGGCGCTGCAGCCGTCGTGGTTGTCGCGTTCGGCCTCGCCTGGGCCGTCACGCATCGGATCGCCCGCGAGCGCGCCCAGGATCTCATCGCCAGCGGTGGGGACAGCGTCGTCCTCTCCGTGGTCGCCCGCGAGCGCCATCGGCTCGCGTCGCCACGGGAGCGCGAGCAACTGGCGCGCTCACTGGAGGGGCTGTACCGCGACGCGCTTCGCTGGCACGAGATCCTTCCCCGGTTCCGGCCGCCGCACGGCATCCAACAACTACGCGACCTGCCGAACGAGGTGAAGGGCCTGACCGCGGCGCTCCGCCGCGACCGCGTGCGCGTCCAGGGCGTCGCGTCGACCGCGCGCCTCCTCTCGAACCGAGGCGACTCGCCGCTCTACGCGAACGAGCTCGGCCCGCTCCGCGAGGAGCTCAACCGGATCCGCTACCTGCTCGAGAGCGCTGACTCGGTCGCGGGCGAATTCGGCGGGCAGCGTAGGGCCGCCTAGCTAGGCCTCTCCGTCCGGCGCGCGCCCGGCGAGCACCGCTTCCGCCGACTCGTCGTGGAGCACCCAGAAGACGAGCGCCTCGCGATCCGTGAGGTTGCGCCACCAGGCAACGCCGCTGCGATCGGCGATGAGCGCCTCCCCGGTGCGCAGCACCGGCGTTCCCGTCGCGAGGCCGACCTGCACGAGGCCCGAGCCGATCGCGACGAGCTCGACCCCCTTGTGCGCGAACGCGGGCGTTGCCGTCGCGCCGGGTGAGAGCCGCACGACGTAGGCGCGCAGCCCAGCGGAGGGATCGTCCAGGAGAGCCACCGGGCTGTCCCGGGTCGCGTGCCGCGGGTCGTCTCGCCTGACGAGTCGGTAGCCAGGCGCTTCCTGGCCACCGCGCAGCAACTCGTCGAGTGTCATCTGCAGCCGGCCGGTCAGGGCCAGCAGCGTCTCCAGCGAGAGGCCGCGACGCCCCCGCTCTGCCTGCGAGATCGCGCTCGGCGAGACGCCGGCGAGGTCCGCAAGCTCTCCCTGGCTTAGCCGGCGAGATCGACGGAGTTCCTTGAGCGCCGCTCCGAGGCGCGCCGCCGCGGGGGCCGACTCGAGCACCGGCCGGCCGCCCTCGAGGTCATAGCGGTAGACGCTGCCCTGCACGCCGACCGGGCGGCCCTCAGCCTTGACCACGCGGAGCCGGCCGTCGCCGACGCTCAGGACGCACTGCGTGACCGCCTCGATCTCGCGCCGCACGGCAGCCGAGTGCCTCGAGGCGGTCAGCGACCAGTACGCGATGCTGCCGCGACCGAGGAGCATGGGGCACCCGCGCGAGAAGAACCGGCCGGCGAGCTCGTCGCCCCAACGCGCGCTCATCGCGTCGAACGAGTCGAAGAGCAGCAGGCGCGTGCCGGGCTGGGCGCTCCACTTCGCGACCCCGTCGAGCAGCTGCCCGGGCTGCGCGAAACCGCCCGCCGGTCGCCCGTCGATGATGTCGAAGCCGGGGAAGCGTGTGTGGATGTCGCCGGGATCGCGCTCGAGCGTGACGAACCCTGCGCCGTCGTAGTCGTGGACCGTGTCCGCGGCCGCGGCGTAGAAGGGCTCCGGGTCGTCGGGCTCCTCGGCACTCAGGACGACGTTGTCGCCCCAGTAGAGCCCGCCGAGCACCTGGTCGAGGGCCGCGAGCCCCGTGCTGGCCGTGCGTGGAATCGCACTCACGACGGCGATTTCGTGACAGTCGTCACTTGAAGCACTGCTTCAGAATACTCGCCAGATGTGTCTCTGTGTTTTATACACCGACCGTCCATCGATCTCACGGGAGGCACCGTGGCCAAGCTCATCAAGCGCATCTTCAACGCCGTACCCGCCGAGGACGTCACCGAGGTTCGGTACGCGCGCGGAATCGGCCCGCTCGTCATCCGCAAGTAGCGGATCTCACGGCGCCGGCGGCACGACCTCGACGTCGATACCGTCCCGGCGGAGCTTCTTGCGAAGCTCCGAGCCGACGTCTCCTTCGACGAGCCGCCTGAGACCCGTCTCGGGCGTCTCGTCGATGACGACGACGCGCGGACGTCGGAGCTGAGCGATCGCGGCGAGCTTCTTCGTCGCCTTGCGCGTTGTCGCAACCTGGCCGTCCGCGACCGTGCCCTTGCGCTCGAGCGCCCGGATCGCACCGCTCACCCACTCCCGCCGGTCCGTGAGCTCCCGCTTCGTCGGCAGTAGGCCGGGGTTCGGCAGGCCGTAGGCCGAGCCGTAGATCTTCGCGATCGTCACGACGGCGACGTGACCGCCGTCACCAGCGAGGGCGGCCGCCCGCGCGACCGCCCTCGAGGAGAAGTCATGGCGTCCGTCGGACGCGAGCAGCACGTCGCACGGAGCTGCGGGCTGCTCGTCCCACCGGCGCCTGCGAAAGGGCATCCGCTAGTCGGAACCTCCCGCCGCGACCGTTACGGGCGCCTCGCCACCGCCCGTTCGGTCCTCGAGTCTCCGCCACCAGTTGAGCGGGAAGTAGAGGACGAGGAGGATGAGCCCGATCCAGTAGAGCCAGCGATACCCCGCGCCGACGGCGTAGTCCGCCGCGTAGTAGCCGCCGACCGCCCAGAGCAGGATGCCCGCGACCCCGATGAGGAGCGCGACCGGGCCGAACCACCTCGGCATCCTCAGCTGGCGCGGCGTGTCCTCGCGCATCGACCGGAAGATGCCGTAGCCGACGAGCGAGACCGCGAGCGCGAACAGGTAGCCCATGTTCGAGAAGACATAGATCTGCAGCGGCGAGCCGAGACAGAGGACGGCCAGCGAGGCGACGAGGCTCAGCACCATCGCGAACGACGGGGCGTGATGCTTGTTCGTCCAGCCGAACGCCTTCGGGTAGATGCCGTCGTGCGCGTTCTGCCACATGCCGCGCGAAGCGCCCATGATCGCGTTCAGCACCGACAGGCTCAGTGCGACGATGAGCGAGAGTCCGATAAACCACGTCCAGAAGTCGTTCACGCCGAAGATCGCGTCGACGTAGCCCTGGAAGAGGATGTTCGCGTCGCCGATCCAGCCCTCGTTCTCGCCGACGATCTGATCGATACCCGCCGTGCCGAGAACGCTGAAGACCATGATCGGCATGCAGATGTAGATGAAGGCCCCGAAGAGGCCCTCGGCCGTGAGGGCGATCTTCGCGTCGCGGGCAGGCTCCTTGCACTCGCCGATGTAGCAGGCGGCCGCCTCCATCGCGAGCACCGACCACGTGAAGATGAACGCCCACCCGAGCACGAGCTGCCAGCTGAAGTCGACCCCCGGCGGCAGGTCGAGGTTGAGCTTGTCGAAGCCGTCTAGCGAACCCGGCTTGAACACCGGGAGAATGACGAGGAGGACGAGCGGGATCATGGTGAGGATGCCGAGGACCGTCGCGAAGGTGGCGCCCAGTCGAATCCCGAGCCAGCAGGGCACGAACATGACGAGCAGGAGCAGCGCCGCGACCACGAACACGTCCACGGGCACCTCGGCGCCGAACTTCGAGCTGACCGGGCCAAACGAACCCCCGAAGTCGATGTCGAAGAGATCGACGATGTAGAGCGCTGCCAGAAACGCATTAATCGGCGCAACTGTGAACCACCCGAGCCAGTAGGCCCAGGACGAGATCCCGCCGACGTGGTCGGCGACTCGCTTCCCGAGGGGCCGGAACGACTCGAATGCGTACGACGGGAGGCCGCCCGCTCGCTCGGGCCAGGTGGCCGCCATCTCCGCAAGGCAGAAGCAGAGAAAGACTCCGATCGTGACGATGATCCCGAACAGCACGATCGAGAAGCCGCCGAGAGCCACCAGGGCGTAGCCGATGAGACCGATGACGAGAACGGTTCCCGCCAGCCCGATGACGAACGCACCCCACCAGTTCGTCTCTCGGGCCAGCTGTCCGGTCTCGAGCTCGCCACCAATCCCACGGGCTTCGAATTCCGACATGAGCTCCTCCCAGTCAGGGGCAGAAGAGCCAATCAGACCGCACGGTTTGCACACAGTCAAGTAGCCGAACGCACGCACGAAACGCACGCGCTATGTGCGATTGGGACACAGGTGAGGTGCGGCTGCGCTCTAGAACAAGCCGACGGTCTCGCCCGACTCGTCGATGTCGATCGCGAAGGCGGCGGGCGTCTTGCCGAGACCGGGCATCGTCATCATGTCGCCGCACAGCGCGACGATCCAGCCCGCGCCGGTGTAGGGCCGCAGGTCGCGAACCGTCACCGTGAAGCCGGTCGGCGCATTCTTGAGCGCCGGGTCGTGTGACAGCGAGAGGTGGGTCTTCGCCATGCAGATCGGGAGGCGCGCAAGCTCGCTGCTCGCCCAGTCGGCGGCCTTCTTCTTCGCCACCGGAAGGAGCTCGACGCCGTCGGCGCCGTAGACGCGGGTCGCGATCAGGCGGATCTTCTCCTCGATCGGTGCATCGAAGGCGTATGCGAAGTCGAAGGAGTTCGGCTCGTCGGCGGCGGCAACCGCGGCTTCGGCCAGCGCGGTCGCCCCGTCTCCCCCGTGCTCGAACGCGGTGTTGATCTCCGCCGCGTAGGCGCCGGCCTCGGTCGCGAGCCGCTTCACGAGCTCGAGCTCCTCGGCGGTGTCGGTCGGGAACTTGTTCACGCCGACGACGGCCTGCAGCCCGAACCCGTTGATGATCCCGATGTGGCGTGCGAGGTTGGCGGCGCCGGCCTCGATCTCGGCCGCGCCGCCTTCGAGGTCGCCGCCGTGGTGCTTCAGCGCCTTGACCGTCGCGACGAGGACGACGGCGCTCGGGCGGAGCTCGCCCATCCGGCAGGTGATGTCGAAGAACTTCTCCATGCCCATGTCCGACGCGAAGCCGGACTCGGTGATCACGTAGTCGCCGAGCTTCAGCCCGACCCGGTCGGCGACGAGCGAGTTGTTGCCGTGGGCGATGTTCGCGAACGGGCCGCAGTGGACGAACGCAGGCTGGCCCTCGAGGGTCTGCACGAGGTTCGGCTTGATCGCGTCCTTCAGGATCACTGCCAGCGCGCCTGCGGCCTTGATGTCGTCCGCGGTGACGGGCTCGCCCTCATACGTCTGGCCGACCGTGATCCGCCCGAGCCTCTCGCGCAGGTCGACGAGGTCGCGTGCGACGGCGACGAGCCCCATGATCTCGCTCGCGGCCGTGATGTCGAACCCCGTCTCGCGCGGGGCGCCGTGCGCGCGGCCGCCGAGTCCCGTCACGACGTTCCGGAGGTTCCGGTCGTTCATGTCCATGCAGCGACGCCAGGAGACGGCGAGCGGGTCGAGACCGGACGCGTTGCCGTGGTGGAGGTGGGCGTCGATCATCGCCGCGAGCAGGTTGTTCGCGGCCGTGATCGCGTGGAGGTCGCCGGTGAAGTGGAGGTTCAGGTCCTCCATCGGCACGACCTGCGCGTAGCCACCGCCGGCCGCGCCGCCCTTCACCCCGAAGACCGGCCCGAGCGACGCCTCGCGGAGGCACAGGACGGGATTGCGGCCGAGCTTGCCGAGACCCTGCGTGAGCGACACGGAGGTCGTCGTCTTCCCCTCGCCGGCAGGTGTCGGAGTGATCGCCGTGACGTTGATGAGCTTGGCGTCGGGCCGGTCGGCGAGCCGGTCGATGACCGACAGGTCGACCTTCGCCTTGTACCGCCCGTACGGCTCGACCTCCTCGTGCAGGAGTCCCAGCTCGTCGGCGACGTCGCCGATCGGGCGGAGCGTCGCGGCCTGGGCGATCTCGAGGCTGGAGGGCATCGTCGTGCTCATCGCGATCCTTTCAGTGGCTCACGGCGGCGGCGGCCAGCTCGGAGACGAGGGTGTCGGTATGGAAGCGCTCCATCGCGAACGGCGCGATGAGATCCGGCGTCTTCCCGCTCGCGACGAGCTCGGCGAGCGTCACGCCGACGATCGGAGCGGCCTTGAAGCCGTAGGTGCCCCAGCCGGTCGAGACGTGGAAGTTGTCGATCTCCGTCTTGCCGAGGATGGGGCTGTAGTCGGGCGAGAGGTCACAGAGGCCGGTCCACGTGCGGAGCACCCTCGTCCGCTCGAGCTGCGGCAGCAGCTCGATGGCGTGAGCGGCTGAGTACTCGAGGAACGAAAGCGTCCCGGCCGACTTGTAGGTCGTATACGGCTCGATCTCGGCGCCGATCAGGAACTCGCCACGATCCGTCTGTGACACGTAGACGTGGAGCTGTGAGGAAACGAGGACGACGTCGAGGAACGGCTTCACCGGCTCGGTCACGAACGCCTGGAGGATGTGGGTCGTGATCGGGAGCCGCAGCCCCACGAGCCGGCCGACGAGCGACGACCAGCCTGCGGTCGCGCTGACGACCTGACCGCACTCGACCCGTCCACGGCTCGTCTCCACCGCGGTGATCCGGTCGCCTCCGCGCTCGAAGCCAGTCACCTCGGTCGCGGGATGGATCTCGACGCCGAGACGGTCGGCCGCCCGCGCGAGGCCCCAGACGACGGCGTCGTGGCGGATGATCCCGCCCGGCGGGTGGTAGAGCGCTCCGACGATCGGATACGCGGGGCGCTGCGAGAGGTCGAGCTCCGGGCAGAGGCGCGCGATCTCGTCGCGGTAGACGACGCGGCTGTCGATTCCGAGCAGCTGGTTGACCTCGGCGCGCTCGGTCATCGTGATCATCGCCCGGTCCGAGTGGGCGAGGGTCAGGTGGCCCTGCTGCGA
>Ga0114129_10010642_pt1 | contig 13119 bp, 14 predicted proteins | sample RhiMetdeltSRZDD1_FD_80071 | JGI IMG/M metagenome (GOLD analysis project Ga0114129, IMG submission 80071) | Populus rhizosphere microbial communities from Tennessee, USA - Rhizosphere MetaG P. deltoides SRZDD1 (version 2) (version 2) | ecosystem: Host-associated > Plants > Roots > Rhizosphere >...
CCGCTTGGTCCGCATGTAGCGGTCCTCCTGCGGGAGCGACCAGGTGACGCCCATGGCCATGCCGCGGGCGACGATCGAGATCTTGTGCACCGGATTGGTGTGCTTGAGCAGCTTGAAGCAGAGCGCGTGGCCGGCCTCGTGGTAGGCCACGATCCATTTCTCTTTCTCGGTGATGACGCGCGAACGGCGCTCTGGACCGAGCGCGACCTTCTCGAGCGCCTCTTCGAAGTCGATCTGCCCGATCGTCTTCTTGTTGCGGCGCGCGGCGAGGATCGCGGCCTCGTTCACCACGTTTGCGAGGTCGGCGCCCGAGAAGCCGGGTGAGATCTGCGCGATGCGGAGCAGCTCGACGTTCTTGTCGAGCGGCTTGCCGCGAACGTGCACGTCGAGGATCGCGCGTCGCCCCCTGATGTCCGGACGGTCGAGCACGACCTGACGGTCGAAGCGGCCGGGTCGCAGGAGCGCCGGGTCGAGAACGTCGGGACGGTTCGTGGACGCCAGCACGATGACGTTCGTGCCGGTGTCGAAGCCATCCATCTCGACGAGGATCTGGTTGAGCGTCTGCTCGCGCTCGTCGTGCGAGCCGCCGAGGCCGGCGCCGCGCTGGCGGCCGACCGCGTCGATCTCATCGATGAACACGATGCACGGCGCGTTGCGCTTCGCCTGATCGAACAGGTCGCGCACGCGCGACGCGCCCACGCCGACGAACATCTCGACGAACTCGGAGCCGGAGATCGAGAAGAACGGCACGCCCGCCTCGCCGGCGACGGCGCGCGCGAGCATGGTCTTGCCTGTGCCGGGCGGTCCGACGAGCAGGACGCCGCGCGGGATCCGCGCGCCCAGGCTCGAGAACTTCTCGGGGTACTTGAGGAACTCGACGACCTCGGAGAGCTCCTGCTTTGCCTCGTCGACGCCGGCGACGTCCTCGAAGGTGGTCGTCGGCTTGTTCCCGATGAACATCCGGGCGCGGCTCTTACCGAACGAAAGGGCTTGGTTATTCGTGCCCTGGGCCTGCCGCATCATGTAGAAGAAGAAGCCACCGATGAGCACCACGGGTAACAGGCTCAGGAAGATCGAACCGATCACCGAGAACGTGGCGCTCTCCTGCTGGTAATCGATGATGATCTGCCGCGACGGATTCGCGAGGTTGTAGTCGTCGAGCAGCTTCTGGAACGTCTCCGGCCGCTCGGGCAGGTTCATCTGTTGCTTGTCGTTGTTCTGGAGCTCGAGCGTCGCCTTACCGGAGACGATCGTGACCTTCCTAACCTGCCCGGCGTTGATCTTCTGGACCGCCTCGCTGTAGACGATCGGGGTCACCGACGGCGTCTGTGAGCGGTACGCGTACAGGAGCGCCAGGCCCATGACCACCAGAAGCAGGGTCAGAATGCCGTTCTTGAAGATGCGGTTGTCTAGGTTCGTGGTCGGCCTCTCTCTTCGCCCGGTGGGCGCACTTCTCTCAACGATGCTACCTGCTCGCGGTTACCTAGGGTCATTCCCAGAGGGTCCTCCCCCGCTCGGCGCGCTTGTAGGGCCGTTCGGCCCGTCTGTGGCGGGGGTGTGATCCCCGGGACCCATAGAACTGCGTCATCGGTGGTAACGAGCGGCCAGTGGTCGCGCTCCCGCGCCGGCACCTTCGCGTCGGTGAAAACGTCCTGGATCTTCGCACCGCGGGGCCCAGTCATTCGATCGCCGGGCCGCCGACCGCGAACGGTGACGCGATCCGTGTCGAGGTGCGCGAGCTCTCCCGCGCCGTCGATCTCCATGTCGAAGGCGAAGCGCCAGCCATGCCACTCGGCGGAACGGCCGCGCTCGAGAGTGATGGCTCCATCTCTTAGCAACTTCTTATCCGTCGGCGCCATTCCGTGGTCGCTCGGGGCGATGCGCAGGGTCGTGTATTCACGCAGCGCGCGTCCGCCGGGAAGGTCAAGCGAACGCGAGCCTTCCGTCGACGCGGCCAGCTGCGCCAGCGCGGCGCGATGGCGCGCGGCGAGCTGCCGGCCGGTGCGGCGCTCCCACCAGAGCGCCAGCGCATCCGCACGAGCGTCGGGATGGCTCGGAAGGCGATCCAGGGCGACGGTCTCTTGGTCGGTTTCGGGGCCTTTTTGGCTCGTTGCCGCGTCGAGGATCACTGCCGTGTGGTCCGCGGAGATGTCCGCCACCGCTGCGGCGGCTTCTGCAAGGCGCGCGATCGCGCTCGTGATCTCCGGATTGAGCTTCGCGAGCTCCGGGAGCACGCGGTGCCGGATCCGGTTCCGCGCGAAGCGCAGTGAGCGGTTCGTCGGATCTTCACGCGGCGTGATCCCCGCGGCGGCACACATCGCGACCGTGTCCGCGCGTGCCAACGTTAGGAGCGGACGGACGATCCCGTCGCGTTCGGGTCGCATGCCCGCAAGGCCCGCGAGACCGGAGCCGCGTGTCAGATGGAGGAGCACCGTCTCGGCCTGATCGTCACGCGTGTGACCGGTGGCGATCGCAGTCGCGCCGAGCTCGTTCGCGACGCGACGCAGGAACTCGTAGCGCGCGTTGCGGGCGTCGTCCTCGCTCTTGGGCGCTGCGTTTGCGCGGCCGATGCGGACAGGTGCGCTGATATGGTTCGCGAGCTCCGCGACGAAGGCCGCGTCCGCAGCCGCCGCGCGCGGGCGCGCGCGATGATCGAAGTGCGCGACGTGGAGCACGAGACCGAACTCCTCACGTAGCTCGGCGAGGATGAGACAGAGCGCGGTCGAATCGGTTCCGCCGGAGACGGCGAGCACGAGCGGACCGGGGCGCAGGAGTGCGTTGGCGCGCGCGAAGGCGCGCACAGTGCTAAGGATGTCTGTCACTTTCGCGGAGGACTCACGGTGGCTGGGGCGGGGCTTGAACCCGCGACCTAGGGCTTATGAGTCCCTTGCTCTACCACTGAGCTACCCAGCCAAGGGCCCCTGGTCGCTCAATTCTACCTTTGAAGGCGCGGGGAGAGCGTCCTCGAGTGCAAGGCGAGCGCGGAATTCTTCCTCAGTCATCGTGTGCTTTCTTGCGTTGCAGTTGCGGCAAGCGGGAAGGATGTTCTCGATGTAGTTCGTCCCTCCTCGAACTAACGGCACGCGATGATCAGGTTCAAGCGGACCGGGCTCACCACGGTACGCGCAGCGATTGCCCCACTGCTCCACCAGTTCTCGCCACTGCCGGCCGGTGAAACTTCCAGGGGCGGCCCGCAGTCTGGCGCGATATGCGTGATCCTTCGCACGCTTGTACTCGGGATGCGCGGCATGGTACGCGGCCATCTGCGCGTTGATCTTGGCGGGATCGCGAAGTTGAGCTGCGCGCTTATACCGTCGGTTTCGTTCGCGTCGGAGTTCAGGATTACGTTGACGCCATCGTCGCATCGCCTCGCGCGCCTTCTCGGCGTTTCGCTTCATCCACTCGCGCGCATAGGCACGCTGTCGCTCCGGATCCTTGTACGACACGTCACTCCTTGAGCTTCTTGCCGGTCGTCCTGCTCGGCGCGTTCTTCGTTTGCTTGACGTCGAGATTGCGATCGCGCTGCACGGCTTCGCGCTCTGCGGCGAGGAGCGCGCGAAACTCCTCTTCGGTCATCGTGTGCTTGCGCAGGTTGCACGGCGCGCACGCGGGCAAGATGTTCGCGATGTCGTTTGTGCCGCCGCGGTCTAACGGAAGGCGGTGATCCGCGTGGAGCGGTGGCGGGTTGCCGTCGTACGCGCATCGACCGCTATAGGCCTCGACAAGCGCGGTCCAGTCTGCCGCCGTGAAATGCGGCCCCGCGCCCAGGAGACGCGCCCGCCGCCGCTGGTGCATCGCACGACGTACCGCGGGCCGGTTCGGGCTGGCGTCGGTCCGTTCCTGGAATCGTTTCGGGTCCCGCGCGTAGCGCGCGCGTGTGCGTGCGGCATGGACATCCGGATGCCTCGCGCGCCAACGTCGCATCGCAGCGCGCGCCTTTTCGGCATCGCACTTCATACACATGCGATTCATTTATCGAAAACGTGACGCCGGTGCAATAGGACCCCGGCAAAGAAAAGAGCCCCGGTGTCGGGGCCCTCTGTTGCGGGAGCGCGATTCGAACGCGCGACCTTCGGGTTATGAGCCCGACGAGCTACCGCTGCTCCATCCCGCGATGTTCATTCTAACGCGTTAGCGCGTTCCGAAGAAGAGCTCGATCCAGCGCGCGACGCGGCTCGCTCGCCCGCCGTCCGAATGCGTGGCACTCGCGGAACGTGCGGCACGCTCAACCGCGATCAAACCCTCGCCCTGCTTGACGAAGTCGTAGTCCTGCGCCTTCTGGATCAGGTAATCGGTCGTCGTCTTCTGTGCGACCGAGGCCTCGAGCTGCGCACGGCGCGCCTGCTCCGCGGCGATCTCGTCGTTCAGGACGCCCATCGCGCGCTCGAGGGCATTGGCCTGCACGGTGATCCCGGTAAAGGCGGCCGCGCAGACAAGCCCGAGCGCCAGAACGGCCGCCGCGACCACCGGCCGCATGCTCCGCGAGCGCACAGCGCGTCTCGCGCGCGGCCGAGTCTGCTTTTTCACGTGCGCATCATGCGCCAGCAGCAGCATCAAATGGAAGAGGCGGGACCTCGAGACCGGCCGCTCGCGCGGCACCGCGACCGATCAGACCGAGGATGTGGACGGCGGCCAGCGGATCCTGCACCTCGCGCATGAGCGCGGCCACGACGATCGTGCGCGACGGCCCGAAGAGAACGGCGGCATCGTTGCGCGTGGCCGTGAGCGTGCCGGTCTTGTTGGCGACGCGTGCGCCCTTTCCGAGATAGCGACGCAGCATCGCGTCGTCCTGGCAGCGCTCGAGCACCGCGATCACCGCGTCGGACGTCGCGCGGTCCACCAGCTCGCCACACACAAGGCGCTCCAGCAGCGCGACGAGCTCGGACGGCGACGCGACGTTCTCGAGCCCGCGCCGCTGAGCATCCCAGTCGAACATGCCGCGCGCGAGCTTGGTGCGCACGCACCCCCACTCGGCGAGACGCTCCTCGACCCGCGCGACGCCGAGCCGGTCGATCAGCCGGTTGGTCGCGGTGTTGTCCGACAGGGCGATCGTCAGCATCGCCAGGTCGCGGAGGCTGACGTCGGCGACGTCGCGAAGATCGCCGAGGATGCCCGTTCCCCCGACGGTGGCGCCAACCGGTACCCGCTCTTCCAGCGACAGACGACCCTCCGCGGCGTCGGCATACAGGGCCATGACCAGCGGGATCTTGATGACCGACGCGGCCGGAAAGATCTCATCGGGCCGCTGAGAGAAGAGCGTCTCGCCGGAGGCCTCGCGTACGAGCACGCCGGTCACACCGCGCGTCCGATCGAGCTCGGCCCGCGCCGCCGCGAAGAATTCCTGCACCGGGCGAGCCTAGAGCCTAGATTGCGCTCGTGATCGAGTTTCGCGAGGTCCACAAGCACTTCGGCCCGCTCCACGTGCTCCGCGGCATCAACCTCACCGTGAATCAGCGCGACGTCGTCGTGGTGATCGGACCGTCCGGCTCCGGCAAGAGCACGATGATCCGGACGATCAACAAGCTCGAGCCGATCGACAGCGGGGAGCTCGTCGTCGATGGCCTGCGGGTCCACGACCCGCACGTCGACGTCAACAAGCTCCGCCGCGACGTCGGAATGGTCTTCCAGTCGTTCAACCTGTTCCCCCACCTCACCGCGGCCGAGAACGTCATGCTCGCGCCACGCAAAGTCCGCGGCGTGCCCCAGGCCGAGGCCCGAGCAAAGGCGATGGCGCTCCTCGAGAAGGTCGGCATCCCGGAGAAGGCCGACCAGCACCCGACGCGCCTGTCCGGAGGGCAGCAGCAGCGCGTCGCCATAGCCCGGGCGCTGGCGATGGGCCCCAAGATCATGCTGTTCGACGAGCCGACCAGCGCGCTGGACGCGGAGATGATCCGGGAGGTCCTGGATGTCATGCGGGACCTTGCCCACGAGGGCATGACCATGCTGGTAATCACCCACGAGGTCGGATTTGCGCGCGAAGCCTCGAATCGGGTGGTATTCATGGACGAAGGGCGCATCATTGAGGACTCGCCCACGGCGGCGTTCTTCGATTCGCCCCGGGAGGAGCGGGCGAAGCAGTTTCTGAGCAAGGTCATCAAGCACTAGCGGGCACAAAAGCAGGGAGGAACACATGCGGGGCATTACGCGCGCGCTCGCGCTGGGTCTGACACTCGCGTTTGTCGCGACCGCGTGCGGCGCCGGGGGGACGACGACACCGTCGCCGACCGCCGCGGCGTCTCAGGCGGCGACGAAGCCAAAGCACGATCTCGCGACGTACCAGTACAGCCTTCAGACGAAGGGCAAGATCCGCATCGGGACGCAGGAGGACAACACACCCTTCAGCGTCAAGACTCCGGCGACCGGCAAGTGGGACGGATTCGACGTCGCCATCGGACGTGAGATCGCAAAGGCGATCTTCGGTGAGGGCGAGGACGTCGAGAAGTTCATCGAGTGGGTCCCGGTCGTCTCGGCCACGCGCATCCCGGCGATCACCGACAACAAGGCCGACATCGTCATCAAGACCTTCACGATCAACGCCGAGCGGAAGGCGCAGATCGACTTCAGCGACGTCTACTTCCGCACCGGTCAGCGCATCCTCGTGAAGAAGGACAACACCACGATCAAGGAAGCCGCCGACATGGCGGGCAAGACGATCTGCTCGCAGCGCGGCTCGACCAGTGAGAAGAACATCTCGACGGCGACGAACGGCGCCGCGCGGCCGCTGCTGCTCGACAGCTACCCGGCCTGCTTGCTCGCCTTGCAGCAGGGCCAGGCGGACGCGGTCTCGACGGACGAGACGATCCTCTTCGGCCTCGTGAAGCAGGACCCGAACACGAAGATCGTCGGCAAGTACTTCTCGCAGGAGCCGTATGGCATCGGCGTGAAGAAGTCGGCCGGCGGCGACCGCACGGGTTTCGTCGACTTCATCAACCGGACGCTGATCACGCTGATCACCACCGGTAAGTGGGCGACGTTCTACGAGCAATACATCACACCGGTCTCGGGCGACAAGAAGCGGACGCCGGACGACTAGTCTCGGAGTGAGCTGGAACAACGTGAAAGGGGGCTGGCGCCAAGCCGGCCCCCTTTCCCTATCGGTCTAGCGAATGCCGGGCGGAATCATCTTCGAGTTCCCCGAGCTCTTCCTCACCGGACTGTGGCTCACGATCCAGATCTCGGTCCTGGGGCTCATCGGCGCGATCGTCCTCGGAACGCTCGTCGCGCTCGCGCGCGTCTCACCGATCGTCCCCCTGCGGTGGATCGGCGGCGCATACGTCGAGTTCTTCCGCAACACGCCGCTCATCGTCCAGCTCTTCTTCCTGTTCCTTGGACTCGGATCCCTCGGGTTCCGCTTCTCGAGCGACACGTTCGAGAGCATCTTCCGCGCTGCCGCCACGGGCATGGCGCTCTACCACGGGGCATACGTCGCGGAGGTCGTGCGCGGCGGGCTGCTCGGCGTCGATCGCGGACAGATCGAGGCCGCGCGCTCGCTCGGCCTCTCGTACCTGCAGATGGTGCAGTACGTCCAGCTGCCGCAGACGTTCCGTTCGGTCATCCCGCCGCTCGGGAACATCGCCATAGCGCTGGTGAAGAACACCTCGCTGGCGTCGACGATCGGTGTCGCCGAGCTGCTCTACGCCGCGGAGATCGTCGAGTCGCGGACGTTCCGCGCTGAGGAGGCCTTCATCGCGGCGACGATGCTCTTCCTCCTCCTGACCATCCCGCTCGGCATCCTCGTCAACGCGCTCGAGCGGCGACTTCTGGTGGTCCGCTGATGCGACCCGACACCTGGCCGATGTTCGCGGACCCGGCGATCTGGGGGTTCTTCTTCGAAGGCGTGCGCGAGACGATCTACATCTCGCTCGTCTCCGTCGCGCTCTCGTTCGTGGTCGGGCTCGCTTTCGCGCTCGGCCGGCTGTCGCGGAAGCCCTGGATACGCTGGCCGTCGATCCTCTACATCGAGGGCGTGCGCGCCCTGCCGGTGCTGCTGCTGATCGTGTACTTCGGGATCAAGGGCTCGGCGCTCTTTCGGCCCATCTTCGGGCCCGACTTCGACCTACCGCGATTCTGGGCAGGCGTGCTCGGCCTCTCGATGTACACCAGCGCGGTCCTCGCGGAGATCATCCGCGCCGGCATCGTGAGCCTTCCTCGTGGCCAGACCGAAGCCGCGCGCGCCCTCGGCCTGTCTCACGCGCACACCATGCGCTCGGTGATCCTGCCGCAGGCGCTGCGTCTCATGGTTCCGGCGATGATGTCTCAGCTCACGACCGTGATAAAGGACACCTCGCTGGTAGGGACGATCGGCGTCTTCGAGCTGCTGAAGCAGGGCCGCACGATCTACACGCAGTTCTTCAATCCGATCGAAGTGCTGCTGATCGTCCTCACGATCTACTTCATCATCTGCTTCGCGCTCTCGCAGGCGTCCCGCCGGCTCGAGCTCGGCCGCGCGCCGCGCGAGGCACGCGTGAAGATGCGCGACATCGAGCTGCGCGACCAGGCCGCTTAGCAAGGTCGTGCCGATCCAATTGATCGTGGATGAGAAGCAGCTAGCCGAGTACATGCGCCAGTACCGAGAGACTGGCGACGTCTGCCTACGCGCCAAGTGGACGATGGACGGCACGAGCACTCTGGCTGAGGCAGCCAAGCAGGTGCGCGCGTTCGCGGAAGAGATCGAGGATCTGGCTCGCGAGGGGTTCGAGCTGAGAGCGCCGGTCGAGGACGACTACGCGTTCCTCATCAGGCCCGACGATCCCGATCCGCCTCGCCCCTACGACGACGACTGAGCCATCCGCGCGTCGACGCGTGCGCGGTCCGCGAGGCTCTCCATCCCTACGCCCTCCACGGCGAAGGACGCGACGGCATTCGCGAACCGAGCACAGTCGTCGGGCGAACGGCCGTCCGCGAGCGCGATCGCGAGGCCGGCCGCGAATGCGTCGCCGGCCCCGGTCGGATCCACGACGCGCTCCGCCGGGTAGCCGGGGATCGTCGTCTCGGAGCCGCGGTCCAGCACGAGCACGCCGCGCTCCGCGAGCGTGACGTACACGGTGCCGTTCCGCGCCCAGCGTCGCGGCGCGCTCAGATCGCCGGCGACATCGTCCTCGCTGATCACGACACCAGAGACGAGCGGCACGATCTCGTTCGCGTCCTCCCATGCGCGCGGCTGGATCGCGCCATCGGCGGCCCACTCGCGCAGATAGCCCTGCGCGACGAGCACGTTCGCGGCCGCCGAGGTCGTCCCGAACAGGGAGCGGTCGAGCTCGTGCGCGACAGAGCCAAGGACGACGGCGCGTGCGGCGCGCCACTCGGGTGGCACGTCCGACGGCGCGATCCCGCGCGCGCGTGCCTTGAGACGCAGCATCCGCCGCCCCTCGACGTAGCGGAACGCGAAGGTCGTCGTCACGGAGGATGGCAGCGCGTGCAGCGCGATGCCGAGCTCCCTGCAGCGCTCTTCGAGCGCGGGCTGTTCGACCGGACCGACGCGCGTGACGAGCGCGGTCGCGGTCCCGAGCCGTGCGGCAGTCGCGGCAGCGTAGAGAGCGGTTCCGCCGAGGCGCCACGATGCCTCTGCTTCGAACTCGTCGCGCGCGACGTGACCGATCGCGAGAAAGTCGGCGCTCACGACTACACGTTGAACAGCACGTGAAGCGTTTCGCCGTCCTTCACCGGATATGTCTTCCCCTCGGTACGCATGATCCCCTGCTTCTTCGCGTTCGCTTCGGACCCCGCCTTGAGCAGATCGTCCCAGCCGATCACCTCCGCGCGGATGAAGCCGCGCTCGAGATCGGAGTGGATCGCGCCCGCCGCTTGCTGCGCGGGCAGACCCGCCGGGATCGTCCACGCCCGCACCTCGTCGTCCCCCACGGTGAAGAACGAGATGAGCCCGAGCAGCGCGTACGTCGCGTGTATGACGCGATCGAGGGCGGGCTCGTGTAGGCCGAGGTCCGCGCGGAACGCGGCCGCCTCGGCGTCATCGAGCTGCGCGATCTCCGCCTCGAGCTTCGCGCACACTCCGACCACCGACATCGCGCGATGCTTCGCCGCCGCTTCGCGCAGCGGCCCGAGCACGTCATCCGCGGCGGCCACATCGGCTTCATCGAGATTCGCGACCACGAGCTGCGGCAGGAGCGTGAGGAAGCGATAGCCGCGCACCGCCTTCTGCTCCTCCTCGTCGAGACCGACGTCACGCAGCGGCGTCTCGGCATCCAGCGCGGCCATCGCCTTCTGCAGGATGGCGCGCTCGCGCTCCTTCATCTCGCGCTCCGGCCCCTTCGCCGACCGCAGCTCGGGCTCGATGCGCTCGAGGCGGCGCTCGACGACGACGTGGTCCGCGAACAGGAGCTCGAGCTCCAGCGTCGCGAGGTCGCGCTTCGGATCGACGCTCGAGCTCACGTGCGGCACCGACGCGTCGCGGAACGCGCGCACGACGTGCACGAGCGCGTCCGAGGTGCGCAGGTCGCCGAGCTTCTGCGCGCTGATCCCCTGGCCCGCCTGCGCCGCGTGGCCGGTCGCTCCGGTCGCCACGCGTGGCGCGAGGCCGAGGTCGCGGTAGGTGACCTCCGCGTACGTCGTCTTCTTCGGCTTGTAGAGCGCGGACAGCTTGTCGACGCGCGGGTCCGGCACCTTCGCGACGCCGACGTTCGTCTCCCCCTCGGCGCCCGCGAACGCGCCGGTCGCCGCGCGTCCCCCGGTGAGGAGGTTGAAGAGGGTCGTCTTGCCGACGTACGGCAGCCCGGTGATCGTCGAGACGAGGTTCACGCGAGCGTCGCCCCCTGTACCTCGGGCAGCTCCTCGCCGAAGATCGTCCGCGCCACCGCGGTGAAGCGCTCGACCGGACCGGTCGCGAAGACCTGATGCTTCGGTGTCGCGCCGTCGGCGAGGAGACGATGCGACTGCAGGACCTCGCGCACCGCGAGCGCGGTCGTCGTCGCCGAGTCGACGACGCGGACGCCTGGTCCGGCGACCGTGCTGAACTCGTCGCGAAGCAACGGATAGTGCGTGCAGCCGAGGAGCAGCGTGTCGACGACCGGACTCACGACGCCTCCCTCGCTGAGCAGCGGTCCGACGTACTCGCGCACCGCTTCGAGCGCCTCCGCCGTGCCGGCCTTTCCCGACTCGACGATCGGCACGAGCTTCGGGCAGGCCTGCTGGATCACATCGCAGAGCGGATCGAGGTCGCGGACAGCGCGCACGTACGCACCCGAGCGGACGGTTCCGACCGTGGCAAGGACGCCGATCGCACGCCGCGCCGACGACGCGATGGCCGCCGCGGCGCCCGGACGGACCACGCCGATGATCGGGACCGCCGATTCGTCACGGACGGCTTCAAGCGCCTGCGCGGTGGCCGTGTTGCACGCAAGGACGATCAGCTTGCAGTCGCGCGTCGCGAACCAGCGCATCGCCTGGCGCGTGAACGCGATCACCTCCGCGGCGGGACGCGGTCCGTAGGGCATGCGCGCCTCGTCGCCGAGATAGATTGTCGATTCGCCGGCGAGTTGCCGCCGTAGCTCCTTCAGCACGGTGAGGCCGCCCACGCCGGAGTCGAACACCCCGATCGGGGCGCTCGGCCCCATCGCTCTTACTTCCGTTGCTGCGTGACGAGGCCCTGCGCGAGCGCCTCCACGGCACGGCTGACCGGCGCCTGCGGCGACCCGATGACGAACGGGGTCTGCTTGTTCAACGAGTCGCTCACCGTTTTCCAGTCGGTCGGGATCTCGGCGATGATCGGGAGGTTCAGCGCGTGCTCGACCGCGGTCTTGGACATCCCGCCCGGCGTGTCGGCCTGATTCACGACGAGCAGGATCGGCTTGCGGCCCTTGTAGCCGAGCGCCTCGAACGTGTCGATCGCCGTACGCGAATTCGCGACAGTCGCATTCATGTACGTGACGACCATGAGGATGACGTTCGCGGTGTCGAGCACAGCGAGCGCGTCCTCCGTCAGGCGCGACGGCGTATCGACGATGACGTAGTCGTGGCTCTCGGCCAGCATGTTCATCGCGCTCCCGATGTCGCCACCCTGTACGAGATCGACTTCTTCGGGCTTCGCAGGCGCGAGCAGAACGTGCACGCCGGACGGACCCTCCCAAAGGACTTCGGTCAATGAGGTGCGCATGGCGCCCGCAGTCGGCAGATCGACGAACGACCTTGTGGCGGGCGGGACCTGCATCGCGTGACGCACCGCTCCGAACTGCATCACACCGTCCATGAGCGCGACCGACTTTCCCTGCCGGCGCAGCACGCAAGCGAGATTCACCGCGAGCGTCGTCTTCCCCGTCCCGCCCTTCGGTGAGTAGACCGCGAGCATGATCCCGTTCTGCGGCCGTGCCGCCTTGCCGACGCCAAGGACCTCCGCGAGCTCGTTCGCGCCGCCCGGGAGAACGAAGACGGCGTCGATCGCCGCCTCCGCTTTGGCGTCGAGGGGTTTCTGCGGAACGGTGACCATGATGATCCGCGTGCCCGGCGACGCCGTGCGGATCCGCTTCGCGATGTCCATCGCGGAGACCTTGCCCTGCAGCAGCGAGTCGATCATCACGACATCGGGCTTTTCGGTCGTGACCTGAGCGATCGCCGCCTCGGGGTCAGCCTGGACGCCCGCGACCTCGATCTCCTTCTCGCGAGCCAGCATCGACTGAAGGTGCTGCGCGACCTGTGGCAGGTCTTCGATGAGAAGTACGCGCTTCATGCGCGGCGAGTCTAGTGGAGAGCGCGGCGGAGTCCCACGGCCGCCGCGACCGCCGCCGCCGCGGCGAGGCCGATGAACGACAGACCGATGCGAAATGTGATGCCCTGCCAGTACCAGTCCGGATACAGCCGCAGCAGATTGCTCGTCGCGGGATCGAAAAGGAAGTTGCCCTGCGGAAAAAAGACCTGGTGGAACAGGAGGAAGGCCGCGTCGAACGCGACGGCGGCGACCACACCGACGACAGCGACCGCGACGCCGGCCGCGATCGCTCCGTCTCGGATCAGCCGCAGCAGCGGCGCGAGACCATGAGCGCGGGCGCGCTGCATCCTGAGAGCCATGACGAACATCCCCGCGGGGATGAGGATCTTGACGGAATCGAATACCCGCCGCACGTCGGCCATGTGCGACCGCTCCTCGTCCGTGAACCACTCTTCAAGACC